>Ga0187880_1004034_pt1 | contig 10975 bp, 10 predicted proteins | sample June2016WEW_19_4_FD_132998 | JGI IMG/M metagenome (GOLD analysis project Ga0187880, IMG submission 132998) | Peatland microbial communities from SPRUCE experiment site at the Marcell Experimental Forest, Minnesota, USA - June2016WEW_19_40 | ecosystem: Environmental > Terrestrial > Soil >...
AAAGAAGAAAATGCTAGGCTTATTTTTGACCGCCAGGCTGGCCGACTTTCTCACCGCCGATTTTGGCAAACTTTTTCACCGGCGGTAATACTCTGCGGGTCGGTAACAGATGTCAAACGATTTAAAACATCGTAGCTGTAGGTAACGGCAGTTCCATCCGGATAAGTTAGACTGGTCATATTTCCAAAAGTATCATAAGCATAGCCCAAAGCGAAGCCGTTGGGATCGGAGAAACTTGTGACTTAAGATGCAGCGGGCAGGCTCTCATGAGTCTCTATTCGTCTTGATGATCATTTTGAGGTACGTTCCCCTCCCGACTTCGGATGAAATCTTGAACATGTCAGAAAAGTTCTTTATGTTGCACAGTCCCATTCCAGCACCAAATCCCATTTCCCTGATTCTTGCAGTCGCAGTTGAATAGCCTGGTTGCATTGCCAGTTCAATATCCGGAATCCCCGGACCTTCATCGATAGCCTCGATCATAATAGAACCGGGCACGACGTGAAGACGGATCATCCCCCTTCTTGCATAAGAAACGATATTGATTTCAGACTCGTACACGACTAGAGCAGCTTTCCTGACCACATCGCTGGACAATCCCATTTGTCTCAGGATCGCCTTGACGCTGCCCGATGCCGCCCCTGCATTATCGAAATCGCCTCCGACAACTATAAGACATCCTTCATGCAAAGGTTTCTCATCCACGATGACGTTATTTATTCTCCACTTTTTCTATACAACCCCTGATGCCTTTTGAGTACAAACGCCCGGCAATCTCAAAAAGAATGTATTTCGTTGTAAGAATGGGGATATTCAGCATCTCGGCTAAATGCATGGTTTCCGGGGAAAACCTCTTCCCACGACCCATAATAATTGCGGAGATATCAATTACATCTGCTGTTCTCAGAACCTGCGGATTGGTTAGTCCGGTTATCAACAAACTTCCAGCCGTCCCAAAGGCAAGGACATCGCTCATCAGGTCAGCCACAAAAGCTGTTTTCACTTCCATGTCGAGTTGCTCTGAGCCAATGAGCACTTCCGCTTCAAGAAGGTCTTTGATCTCGTACAGGGTCACTTCAGTCTCCCGGTTTAGATAGGTGAGCGGGTTGCTTCAATGTGCTGTCTCATTTCGAGGATGCACCGCAAAATACCCGCTCTGATCGGCCCTGTCAACAGACTTATTGGGTAAAGGGATATTGTTGGTTGGATTGCGGGGACCGGCAAAAGTCTGTCATGCAAGGCCACAGCCTCAGTTCCTGGTTGGCCGCTTATTCGATTGGACATCGGCGCCCTGGAAAGCTCACTTTCGAATTTAGGATTTAGAGTCAGCTTGAAAGGTCTGCGTTATCCGGTAAGTTTTCCCGCACGAGGTTGTCCAGGATTTGCTTCAGCTTTTCAAAATCATAGGGAACGTCCACAGTCCCAAAGAATCCATATTTCCTGAATTCTACAACGAACGGATCGTCTGAATACCCGGAGGATACGATCGCCCTGATGGATGGATCTATTGCAAGTAACTCCCCCATGGCTTCCTTGCCCCCCATGCCCTCCGGCACATATAAATCCAATATGACGGCATAAAATGGCCAGCCTTTTTCTTTTGCTGTTCTATAGAGATCAATGGCTTCCCTGCCGTCCTTTGCGTATTCGACTTCATAGCCGAGATAGTTGAGGACAATACCTGTTGCATTGCGCACCGTCTCATCGTCATCCATGAACAGAATTCTCCCTCCTCTTGTATCATTTCGATACTTCTTAGCTTTTTCAATAGAGTCTCCCTGGGGGGATGCAGGTAAATACACAAAAAAATTAGACCCAACTCCCGGTTCAGATTTAAAGTCAATAAATCCATCGTGTCTTTTGACGATGGAATAACAGATAGCAAGCCCCAGACCCTTGCCTCTTGCGCTTCCAATTGGCTTGGTCGTAAAATAAGGGTCCCATATTCTCTGCAAATTCTCCTGAGGAATGCCTGTGCCATGATCCTTTACAGACCATTTGACGTAATTGCCTTCTTTCAGAGGCAGAGCGCAATCTGCTGTTACGTTCACATTTTCGGCATCGATGGTTATGGTGCCACCTTCAGGCATAGCCTCTTGAGCGTTGACGACCAGATTATAGATTACCTGCCGGATCTGCACATCATCCATTTCAATAAGCCAAAGATCACCGGGCAGGGAAAATTCACAGATGACATTGGAATTGGACAGAGACAGATCTACAGACTCCATTAGCAAGTCGGAAATACAACCAATTTTTCTTATGGGTTCACCCCCTTTGGCAAAGGTGATCAATCGATGGACTAATTCCTTTGCCTGAAATCCGGCCTTTTCCGCAAACTCCAGTCTTTCTCTCCAAAGCCCATCCTGTTCATCGGTTAGAGACAATTGGGCAGCAAATATATTACGTAACATGATCGATAGAAAGTTATTGAAATCATGCGCAATTCCATCAGCAAAAGTCCCGAGAGACTCGAGTTTCTTGACCAGGCTTAGCTGTTCCTCCGCCCTTTTCCGCTATGAGACATCCTCGAGGGTCTCCACCGCACCAACCAGGTTTCCCTGAGAATCCCTGATTACGGCTGCTGTAAAACGAACCCATTTCCCACCACCTTTGAGTTCCGGGAAAAAGTCCGTTGCCTCGTAAGCCTCATCTAATAAGCTGGATTTGGTATACTTTTCAAAATACCAGTGAGGAATCGCCTCCAGGGCCTGGTCCACCATAAGGTCCGCCAAAGCCGGGCGCTTCTCGCTGTAGAACGATCTATAGCAATCAGTTGTGCCAATCACCTCTTCAGCCTTGATACCGCTGAGTTCCTCCAAGGCCTTGTTCCAGTATATGACCCTGTGGTCTTTTCCGATTACAAAGGTAGGAATGGGAGAACCTTGAATGACACTCTGCAACCTCAGTTCACTATTCCTCAGAGCCAGTTCATTAAGTTTCCGCTCTGAGACATCCTCGAGGGTCTCTATGGCACCGAACAGGTCTCCTTGGGAGTTCCTGATCGCAGCCGCTGTAAAATGAAGCCATTTGCCGCAATTTCCCAGTTTCGGGAAAAACTCTGTAGCCTCGTATGCCTCCTCGATCAATTGAGATTTGCTGCACTTATTTGGATACAATTGAGGAATTGTATCCAGCGCCTGATCGACCAACAGATCCGCAATGCAGGGCCTTTGGTCGCTATAGAATGCCCTCCAGTGGCATGTTGTACCGATGATTTCCTCAGCTTTAATGCGTGTAAGTTCCTCTAGTGTTTTGTTCCAGTATAATACTTTATGGTCCAGCCCGATCACAAATGTGGGGATAGGGAAACCCTGAATTAAATTATGTAATCGCTGTTCGCTTTCAATCAGGTTCTTTTCCATCTGTTTGCGGTCACTAATATCTTTTAAAACTACTGTTAAGGCTATTGTAGCTGTTCCATCAGTATTTTTAACAGGACTGAAGGTTCGGAGAAAATATTGATTATCTATTTTACTTCTATACTCGTCCTGGATAGGTATAGAGGTGTTAAAAACACGTTCTGCTATTTGTATAAATTCATTAGTTTCCTCTTTGGAATGGAACTCGCCGTAAGATCGACCTTTGATTTCGTTTAGTGGCAGGGGAAACCGTGACAACTGTTTGTCATTCATGAACATATAGTTAAAATTCCTGTCTATCATATACATGGGATCTGCGGTGTTGGCCAAGGAGCGATATTCTTCCTCACTTTCCCGATGGGCATTTTCCAACTCCTTGATTGTGCGGAAGAGAGACTGAATTAATGCCACTCCTGCCACCATAACAATAGATATAAAAATATCAATCCATTCATTGAAACGGCTTATTTGACGTGTTATGTCAATAGATACGAAAGGAAATATATCGATGATGCGCCCGATGGCTATTATAACAATGCCAATGGCTATTAGAATCCATCCTGGACTAGCTTTAGTAATTATAATAAGTCTAATAGCTAAAATGGCTGCAACTGCGTATAGTAAAACAGGGAGGAATGATATTATTTCAATCATGAATGAACTCCATATATTTTTGCCAACAAGATCTTGCAAGTGTGGAAATATGTATATTGTCGTGACCAATAATTCACCAACAACTCATTTGATTGCAGAAGTTCATACATTGTCGTTTGAACTAACCGGTTCAAATGGAGCCATCTAGTGTCCTGAGTTAGAAATCCACTACATAAGTTCTGAGCACTCAGGCCGTCATTCCGGCGAAGGCCGGAATCCAACCTTTTCATTAAATGCAGGTCACTTCTGGACCCCGGCTTTCGCCGGGGCGACGTAAGCGTTGGCCACATTCCCCGGCTTGAATTATGTTCCGAACTTTTGACTCAGGACAGTTGGCCTTGAGTATTTCTGCCTCATATAGTGATTTTACTTCTGACTAACTCTTGGCTCGAATGTATATAAGTACATCTATCCGCACTAGCTGGACTCGCGCCAAAAATTACTCCAATGTATTGTATCACAGCAATTACTCCGCGGTCGACAATAATTGGCGTCCGTCCGGAAACCTCTATTGTCCTTAATTATTAAGCAGATTGACGATTGTAACCTTCTCTGCGGGCTTTTCAGTCGCCCAAAGACATGCCTGCCTCGGTTTCTCGCTAAAACGAAAAATGCCTCCTTTCTGAACGGAAACCTCGCAGGGCGTGGAGTTCTTATCCGAGGTTTCCGGATGGACACGAATTAAAATAGTTAGAGAGTGACTATCTTATTTTCGTTGGCGATGATGATTTTTGGATATGAGGAGAAACGGTATGGCTCAAATCGTGAGTCGAGAGATTCGGCTAAAAAAGCGTCCGGTCGGAATGCCTTCAGAAGATGATTTCGAACTCGCCGAGGTTGTAATTCCCGGCCTCGGTGAGGGAGAAGTTCTGGTAAAAAACATTTACATGTCTGTTGATCCTTACATGCGGGGGCGCATGAACGCCGGAAAAAGCTATGTGCCTCCTTTTGAGCTGCACAAGCCTTTGGAGGGAGGATGCGTTGGGCAGGTTACAGTTTCAAAAAATGATAAGTTTCACCGGGGCGATTACGTATTGGGGACGAAAGGCTGGAGGGAATACTTCATTACCGATGGCTCGGACCTCACAAATATCGACCCTGCTGTTGCGCCTGTTCAGGCTTTCCTCGGTCCGCTGGGCATGCCGGGTTTAACCGCGTATGTGGGCTTTTTGGATATCGGCAAGCCCAGGGAAGGGGACACAGTCTTTGTTTCAGCCGCATCTGGCGCTGTTGGTTCGATAGTCTCACAGATCGCAAAAATAATGGGCTGCCGTGTCGTTGGCAGCGCAGGGTCAGAGCAAAAGGTTTCATGGCTCGTTGAAACGGCGGGCGTCGATGCTGCCATCAACTACAAACAAATCAGCGACCTGACTGAAGCACTTGGCGGACTTTGTCCGGAGGGCATTGACATTTACTATGAAAATGTGGGCGGGAAACACTTGGAAGCCGCACTCGCCAACATGAAACTGTTTGGGAGAATCGTGCTCTGTGGCTTGATTGCGATATATAACGATGCCGCCCAAAGGGAATCAGGACCAGGGAGTCTGTTTTTGGCGATCCCCAAGAGATTGACCTTGCGGGGATTTATCGTGTCCGATCACCTGGACAGGCGTGAGCAGTTCTACTCCGATATGGGCAAGTGGATTCGTGAGGGCAGGATAAGGTGGAAAGAAACGATCATCGAAGGGATTGAAAGTGCTCCGAAGGCATTGATTGGCCTCTTTAAAGGTGAGAACTTCGGAAAAATGCTCGTAAAAGTCGGCCCGGACCCTGCCGTGTGATCCAAGCGTGCATATGGGTGGCTCATCATATCTTTTGATACGCTGGTTGGGTTTCCCCGCTCGGCGCTATGCTGTTGACGCCAGCGCCGGTGCTCCCCGATTCGAGAAACCCAGAACTTCCTCGATAGTTTTAACCAGGTCTCTAAGTCGAAACGGCTTTGTGACATACCTGCTGCTGCCCATTTTCATGGCTTTATCCTCCAGCAGAGACATGCTGGAACCGGTCATCATGATAAAGGGCAATCCCGGATATCGGGATGAAACATGGTCCAGGAGATCAAGCCCCGACTCGCCGGGCATATTGAAATCCGAAAGGATCGCGTCGCATTCCGAGCTCTCCAGATAATGCCGGGCCTGGGCCGCACTGTATGCAAGCTCCAGTTCAAAACCATAGGCCTTCAAATATTCGCTCATAATTAACAGCAGATCTTTATCGTCGTCGACTATCAGAAGCCTGGCCATAGCCAATCCTCCCTTTCAGAGCAACCAAGCGCCGCTCTTTCGAACAGGGTGGCGTTTTCTCGAAAAAATTGTCCGCCCTGTTTCGCAGAGGACCTCCGGCGGCTTGCAGGGACCTCCAAGCCACCAATGTTGAGCATAGTGGTTTTTTCAGGAGAAAACAGTAGTAGTTTACCGTATTTTGCTCCAAAATAGTATGTATTTATTACATGCGAATAATTATTAAGCTAGTGTCATTCATTGGTTCTCGCTCGCTCCTTGCCTGGCAGCGCCCGGGAAAGCCCCCGGTCTGAAATCGGGCCGAGGGGGGCAGGGATGGGCGGCCTGATCTTGAAGCAGGACCTGTAGATTATTGAGTATGGTAATAATTACTCTCACGTGATACCCTCGCCCGGTTTGATTTTTTCTCGGATTAACGGGTTGCCATTTCGTTTCCTCACAAAAAAACTGGATACTTGGAACTCATACAGGCATGGATACTTATTACATCGATGGGAAATTTGTCAGCGATGACAGGTCGCATATCAGCGTCAAAGACATCGTTGTATTACGAGGCTTCGGGGTATTTGACTTTCTGATCACATACAACAAGCGCCCTTTTCATTTGGAAGAACATGTACAAAGGATCGAGAATTCGGCAAGATACATCGGTCTCGAAATCAACCTCACGAACTCTGAAATTTGTGAGATCGTGCGGGAGACGGTCAAGAAAAACCCACATCACATAGAATCCGCCATCCGTATTGTATATACCGGCGGAGTAAGTTCGGATGGTCTTAACCCGGAAGGACGCGGCATTCTGATGGTGATGGTGACGCCGAAGTTTGAGCTGCCGCGATGGTGGTATACAGAGGGCGTAAAGATCATCACCGTCGATGCCGAAAGGTTCATACCCGCTGCCAAGAGCACATGTTATTTATCGGCTGTGCACGCGGTACAACAAGCGAAGAAGCACAAAGCCGTAGAGGCGGTGTACGTGGATCGCAATAACCGCATTCTTGAAGGGACCACGACCAATTTTTTCTTTTTCAAAAACAACAGGCTGGTTACCGCCCACCGGGATATATTGCCCGGTATCACACGCAGCGTCATAATCGAGCTTGCAAAAGATTTCCACGAGGTGGAAACCAGGGATATCGACAGGTCTGAATTACACGACATGGAAGAGGCGTTTATTACCGCTTCCAACAAGGAAGTGGTGCCTGTTGTGAGAGCAAACGATTTGCAAATCGGAGGTGGCCGTGTTGGTGAGCATACCCGGAAAATCATGCAGCTTTTTCGAGATTATACAAACTCCCGGGGCCAGGGAAAATGAAGGGTTGCAACTCCTAGATCGTAGCTGAAACAGGCTTCGCCTGATTAGACGCGGTACTGTATGCATACGTTCAATACTTTCGCCGGCTCGACGGCAAAATAAGTTCCAAAACGAGGTGGATCCATGAGACTGACCAGCCTGCCGGTGAAAGAATATGTGCAAAGGGTGGCCAACGGTTCGCCCACCCCCGGAGGCGGCAGCGTGTGCGCTCTTGCCGGCAGCCTGGGCGCAGCCCTTTGCCTCATGGTTGCGCATCATACTCTCGGCAGGGAGAAGTACCGGAACGTGTGGGCGGAGATGCAGGAACTCAGCCGTTCGGCCGGCGATCTGGTCTCACGTTCACTTGAGCTGGCAGAGCGGGATGCTGAAGCCTACGATGGGGTGGTATCCGCTTATAGCCTGGTTCAGGAAAACGAGACGCAGAAAGAGGCGCGCAGGGAAAGCATCGAGGCGGCCATGAAGCAGGCGGCCCTCGTCCCCACGGAGACCCTGCGGGCCATCGCAAAACTCTTAGGCCCGGTTGAAGAGGCAATAGAAAAAGGCAACCCAAACTGCCTGTGCGACGCCGCGGTTGCGGTCCAGTTGATCCGGGCGGCAGCAATTGGCGCCGCGTACAACGTTCGGGTAAATCTTTCGAATATAGCGGATAAGGATTTTTCATCCCGCGTGCAAAGCGAGATGGCTTCTTTGAGAAATAATATCCTGCAGGCCGTTGGCAGACTGGAAGCCCGGATCGAGCAGCTTCTGCCCTAGTGCTTTACTAAAGTAATAAATTGCCGGATGAACCTTGCCACCTCGGCTTTGCCCCGATATACCCCGTAGTGGCCTTCGCAGAGAATATCCGCCCCGATTTCGAGCAGCATTCTGAGGCTTTTGTCGTAATCCTTGCGGTTGGAAAGAAAGCTTGGTTCGATCGGGCCGTGAACGTCCTGGGCGAACATGACCTTCAGTCCGTCCGATTCAGCCAGATAGACAACCGAGCCCGGAGAGTGCCCGGGTGCGTGGAGGACCTCGATTTTCCTGCCGCCGAGCAGGATATCATCGCCCGAACCGGCAAGCTTTCTGTCCACCCGGAAAGGCTCCAGCTTTGCCCCGTACCAGTTTGCCGCCGTCACACGGTTGTCGCCCGCCTCAAGAAAGGGAGCATCCAGTTCATGCGCGACGATATCGAGTCCGATACGCCGTTTCAATTCGGCCGCGCCGCCAGTGTGATCGTAATGGCAGTGAGTAAGGAGCAGGTATTTTATCCGCTGCGGATCGGTCCCGCATTTCCTGATGTTTGCGAAAAGCCTCTCCATCGCCAGGCCGCACCCGGCATCCACCAGAGCGGATTCTTGTCCGAATTTTATGAGGTATATAGCTGCATCTTCCGGCGAGGTAAGATGCCCGCCGCCCACCTCGAAAATCTCGCTCGTTATTTCCATGGCCGAAAATCTATGCTCCCGAAGGTTGAAGGGCTGCAAACCGCGTCGATCCCGGTCTGAACGCGGCCAGTCATCAGGTGCGGCGTTCTATGAAGGGTCTGCTCCAGATTCCGGACCTCGAATCCTACGGCCCCCCGGAGCACCTCCTCGAGTTCAGTCCACATTATGCTGCACGCCAAAATTACTGTCGATATGCCGCTATTCCAGCTTTCCGGCCCTGAACGCCCGGATGTATTCCATGCAGAACTCGTCCTTCCCCGCAACTGCCACGGCGGCCCTGAGTGAGCTGTAAAGCTCTTTGTCGGTCGGGTCCATGATTGCCCCATCCAAGCCTCGAATGATTGCCGAAACGAGGAAAGTGCGGTTTATCAGCTTGCGGCAGGGCATCCCGTGAGAGATATTTGTCAGTCCGCAGACCGTATGGACCCCGGGAAATTCTTTCATGATATGGGCTATTGCATCCAGGGTGGCCATAGCCGACTTTGTGTCTGTCCCAAGAGGATACACCAGGGGGTCGATATATAGATTATCCGGAGGGATTCCGGCCAGCTTTACCTTTTCTACGAGCTGCAAGGCCAGTTTGATTTTGGCCTCGGTGGAATCCGCAATCGAGTCTTCCGACTGGCAGAGCCCGATGACTTTGGTCTTGAAATCAGCGATAAGGGGGAGCATCCCATCCAGCCGGGCGGGTTCGAGCGTGATCGAATTGATCATCGGGGTGATGCCGGCCAGGGGCAGGACCTCCCGAATAACCCCGGCGTCCGGGCTGTCTATGCAAAGCGGCAGGTCGCAGACTTCCTGCACGGCATCCATTGTCCACTTTAGATATTCAGCCTCTTCCCCGATGAAGGCCCCCGCGTTAACATCGATGTAGTGCGCTCCCGCCTCCTCCTGGGCTTTCGCCTCGGACTGGATGAAGCTCCTGTCCCGGCAGGATAGGGCCTCTGCTATTCTTTTACGTGAAGAGTTTATTCTTTCGCCTATGATCAGCATGTGACCTTTCAATAGTGCTGCTGCCCCTTTTTTAAAAGGGGGACTTTAGCCGCCTATTAAGGTTTGAGCCGCGATGTCGATAACGGCAATCCCGGCTGGCGGTCCCACCGCCTTAGTAGCCCTCATGCACCGCGGCCACGAGCGCCTTCAGGTTATCCATTGGCGTTGACAGCGGGATGGCGCATTCCGGGGCTATTATGCTTACCCCGGCCTCGACAGCATACCGGGCCTGTTTTCGCACGTCTTCGGGACTACCCTGAAAAAGGGTCTGAGCGTTGTTGACATTGCCGACCAGGCACATTCGATGACCGATCCTTTCGACGGCGGCCTTCGCGTCCACCTGCCATTCAAAATGGTAGCCGTCAAAACCTGCGTCGGCGAATAGTTCCAGCCTGTCCGTGCAATTTCCGCAAACGTGAAGAATAAGAGGGCCTTCGATCGTTGCGGTCATCTCCTGGTGTATCGGCAGCAGGTATTCCTTATAGTGATAAGGGCCAACAAGATTGCCCGTCGCGTGATCGGCGAGGACCACGATGTCGGCCCCGGCCTGGAATTGTGCCCTGGCAAACGCCGTGGTTACCGGCATCAACCGGCGAAGCATCTTGTTTATTTTGTCTTTTTCACCCAGGCCGACATGCAGCAGGAGGTTCTGTGTGCCGGCCATGTGATAGGCAAGGGTCCACGGGCCCATCACCTTGCCGACAATTGCCGCCTTGCCGCCCACGTGGCGGCGCAGGATCGAGATAGCGTCAAGGACGACGCGCATCGAAGGTTTTTCGAGTATATTTTCCGGGACAACGACGTCTGAGAAATCCGCATAGGGGAAGTTGCGGCTGTCGGGCATCTGGTCCCTCGATCCCCAGTCCACTTCGCAGCCCAATGCGGCGGCTTCCTGGTGGACGCTATACTCGGGCATTACGGTGTCAAAACCGATTGTTTCATGTCCTGCCAGTGCAAGCTCAGCCATCGCGTTGGCATCGACATGGG
>Ga0187880_1004035_pt1 | contig 10974 bp, 11 predicted proteins | sample June2016WEW_19_4_FD_132998 | JGI IMG/M metagenome (GOLD analysis project Ga0187880, IMG submission 132998) | Peatland microbial communities from SPRUCE experiment site at the Marcell Experimental Forest, Minnesota, USA - June2016WEW_19_40 | ecosystem: Environmental > Terrestrial > Soil >...
CTTGCTTTTCCGCGGCGTGATAGAGGAGGTGAAGTTTGACCGCCGCGACCGACGAAAATGCCACGCCGATCAATGCAGTGATGGCGTTCAGGCGCTTCCGATGCGCCGGCAGCATCAGGTCAATCATCAGGATGCCGAGCGCGAACACCGTCAGCAGCAGCATCGGTAAGGCGAGCCGGTAGTCGGCCCATGAGTAGGACAAGGAGAACGTTGTCAGCGAGGTGGTCACTAGTTCATCCTCACTTGGCGAGCGCGGCCGGAGCCGCCGCTAAATTGGCTTTCGCCGTATTCACGGGAGCGGGCTTCTGCTTCGTCGCCGCTCCGGGTTTCTGCCCGTCTCCGGTGGTTGCAGGCTTCTGCGTCTCCGGCGCTTTAGGCGCTTCGGGCAGCGGAGTCGCGGGATTCGGATTCACCGGCTGGGCCGCAAGCACGGGCTTCGTCAGTCCGGGATAATCAGGCCGCACGGTTGCGACCAGGTTGTTGACCGGAGTGGAGAGAATCTGGAAGAACGGCTTGGGATACAACCCAATCCAGAACGCGACGATCACCAGCGGAATGAATGTCGCCAGTTCCCTTCCCGAAAGATCCAGCAGCTTCTCGTTCTTGGGATTGTTCACCGAGCCGAAGAACACCCGCTGGTACAGCCACAGCAAGTACGCCGCGGCCAGGATCATTCCCGGCACCGCCCATGCCGCCCAAGCCTTGTTCTCCATGAACGTGCCCTGCAGGATGGTGAATTCGCCGACGAACCCGTTGAGCAGCGGCAGTCCCATCGAAGACATGAACATGATGAGCGTAATCGTCGCGTAAACCGGCATGACGTTGGAGATGCCGCCGTACTCGGAAATCTCGCGCGTGTGTCGCCGTTCGTACAGGATGCCCACAATCAAGAACAGCGCGCCGGTGGAGATGCCGTGGTTGATCTGTTGCAGCACCGAGCCGCTCAGACCCAGCGGGCTGAGAGCGAAGATGCCCAGAGTGCAGAAGCCAAGGTGGCTAACCGACGAGTACGCCACCAGCTTCTTCATGTCCTTCTGCATCAGCGAGACCAGCGCGCCGTAGATGATGGCGATCAGCGAAAGCACAATCACGAATTGGCGCACCCACGGAGTCATCGCGACTGCCGGGAAGAACGGCAGCGAGAAGCGGATCAGGCCGTACGTCCCCATCTTCAGCAGAACGCCCGCCAGGATGACGGAGCCGGCGGTTGGCGCTTCCACGTGCGCGTCGGGCAGCCAGGTGTGGAACGGGAACATCGGCACCTTGATGGCGAAGCCGACAAAAAACGCGAAGAACAGCCAGATGGCCGCGTGCCCGCCGATCTTCGGCGCCGTGGCGTAAAGATCGGGCAGGTAGAAGGTGTACACACCGGTCAGGGTGTGGTGATGGAAGTACAGGAACAGGATGCCGAGCAGCATCAGCACCGAGCCGAACAGGGTGTACAGGAAAAACTTGATCGCGGCGTAGAGCTTGCGCGGACCACCCCAGATGCCGATCAGCAAATACATCGGCACCAGCATGGCCTCCCAGAAGACGAAGAACAGGAACATGTCGTTGGCCATGAAGACGCCCAGCATGCCCGTCTGCAATACCAGGAACCAAACGTAGTATTCCTTCACCCGGTCCTGGATGGCGTTCCACGATGACAGGATCGAGATGGCCCCCAGCAGGGTGGTCAGCATGATCAGCAGGAACGAGATGCCGTCGATGCCAATGACATAGCCGGAGCCGATGGACGGGATCCAGTTGTTGGGTGCGCCCTCGACGAACTGGAATCCGGCGCGGTCCTTCAGCGCCCAGAACCACGGAATAAGCGGCAACGAGACCGCAAATCCCAGGAATCCGAAGATGTTGCCGATCCAGCGGATGGCATCCTTGTTCTCCTTCGGCACCAGCATCAGGAGAACTGCGCCCACCAGCGGCGTGAATAAAATTATCGAAAGAATGTGGTTGTACATTTATTTAGCTCTCAGCTCCGCCGGGTACCCCATCCTTGTCGCCGTCTTGGGCGACAGGGTGGGCACTACCACCTGACTACGTAATAAAAAACAAATCCCACTAATCCGGCGACCATCACCAGCGCGTACCACTGCACCAGGCCCCACTGCACCAGGCGCACCGGATACGAAGCCAGCCGCGTCACGATGGCCACCCCGTTTACGAACAGGCCGTCAATAATCCACTTGTCCCAAAGCACCGACAGTGTGCCACTCATGCGCGTGGACCAGCCTGCGCCGTTGACCGCGCCGTCAATCACTTCGGCGTCGAACTTCCACATGGCATCACCCAGACCCATCGCACCCAGGCGCACTGGTCCCACCTTCTTGCGCCCGGTGAATACCCAGTCGTAGATCTCGTCCACGTACCACTTGCGGAAAAGCGTCTTATAGAAGCGCGGTGAAATCTCTTGAATCGGCTCTTTGTAGCCTTTGTCGGCCTTCTTGTAGGCGCGCTGCGCCAGGAACCAGCCCACCACCGCCGCGCCCACCGAGGCGAACATCAGCGTGTACTCCATCGGATCGGTGTGTTCGACCTGCTGCTCGCCGGCGGCCACTTGCGCTGCTTTCCCACCATCTTCCAGTACCACTGCTTCTTTGGCGAACACCGGCTCGAGGAACTTCTCGAAGCGATTCGATCCGCCGAGGCTATGTGGCATGCCAAGGTAACCAGCCCCGATCGAGCAGATCGCCAAAATCACCAGCGGCACAGTCATCGTCTTGGGCGATTCGTGGATGTGGTGCTCCACCTCGTGATTCATGCGGGGCTTGCCGAAGAACGTCAGGTAAATCAGCCGGAACATGTAGAACGAGGTCATCAGCGCCGTCAAAAATGCGATGTACCACAAATACCGATACGCGCCCGCCTCGCGCGACCACGTCTCCCACAGGATTGCGTCCTTGGAAAAGAAGCCCGCGAAGCCAGGAATGCCGGCGATGGCCAGCGTCGCGATCAGCATGGTGCCGAAGGTGGTCTTGATCTTCCCGCCGAGCGCGCCCATGTGCTGCATTTCCTGTTGACCGCTCATGGCGTGAATCACCGAGCCCGCGCCGAGGAACAGCAGCGCCTTGAAAAACGCATGGGTGAAGACGTGGAACACGCCCGCGGCAAATGCGCCCACGCCGAGCGCCAGGAACATGTATCCCAACTGCGACACCGTGGAGTACGCCAGCACGCGCTTGATGTCGTTCTGCACCAGGGCGATGGTCGCGGCGAAAATCGCCGTCAGCGCGCCGATGATGGCGACTGTCTTCATCGCATTCGGCGCCAGCACGAACAGTGCGTTGGAACGCGCCACCATGTACACGCCAGCAGTCACCATGGTCGCGGCATGGATCAGGGCCGAGACCGGCGTTGGACCTTCCATCGCGTCCGGCAGCCATACATACAGCGGAAACTGCGCCGACTTGCCGCAGGCGCCGACGAACAGCAGCAGGCACGCGGCGGTGATCACTGGATCGCCGATGTGAAATTGTCCACTGCGCGCCAGCAGGTTGACCTTGGTGTACTGCATCGAGCCGAAGTACCAGGCGATGGTGAACATGCCCAGGATGAATCCCGCGTCGCCGATGCGATTCACGATGAATGCCTTGTTGGCAGCCGTCGATGCGGAGTGGCGCTGGAAATAGAAGCCGATCAGCAGGTACGAGCACAGCCCCACGCCCTCCCAGCCGACGAACATCACGGCGTAGTTGTTGGCCAGGATCAGCGTCAGCATGGAGAACATGAACAGGTTCATGTATCCGAAGAAGCGGTAGTAGCCGCCTTCATGCCCCATGTAGCCGATCGAGTAGATATGGATCAGCATGCCCACGCCGGTCACGAACAGCAGCCAGATACAGGACAGCGGATCGAGCAGGAAGCCGGCATCGGCGCGGAATTCGGCGGTGTGGCCGCCATGCGCGACGTAGCTCAACGAGCTGTCGCCGGTGCCCATCCAGGTGTACAGCACCTTCTCGAAGGGCTTGCCGGGACTGGCGGCGCTGTATCCCGTGTACTGCCAGACGGCGACACACGCCCACGCGAACGCCAGCACAACCAAGCCGACGCAAATGCCGTTCACCGCCTGCTTCGACAGCTTGCGTCCAAACAAGAACATGCAAACCGCGCCGATGGCGGGAAACAGCGGAATCAACCAGATGTGGTCAAGAAAGAACATAGCAATTAGCCGTTAGCAATTAGCAATTAGCAATTAGCAAAACCCAAAGCCTGCCGCTCTACCATTTCAATAAGTCCACTTCGTCAACGTTCACCGTCTCCTTGTTGCGGAAGAAGGCGATAATGATGCCGAGGCCGACTGCGGCTTCGGCGGCCGCATCGGTGATCACGAAAATAGCGAACACCTGCCCATGCAATCCCCACAACCGCGAGAACGCCACCAGGTTCAGGTTCACGGCATTCAGGATCAACTCAATCGACATCAGGATGATGACCACGTTGCGCCGCGTCAGCACGCCGATGGTGCCAATGATGAACAACGCCGCCGCAACTACGAGGTAATGCATGGTGGTGATTTCAGCCATAAATCAACTCCCCGCACGAACGACAGCAGCAGCAGCAGAGGTTATCTTCGCTCGCCGTTCCATTGCTTCTTTCATGATCGATCTGACGTTCTCTTGGTCCTCATCGCCCTTGACCGGAAATGGCTTCCACTCGTCTTCGGCATTGTAGGTAGCGATAACATAATGTTTTCGTGCCGCCCAGAAGTAAGCAAAGACCCGGTTGTTGACCTTAATTGAAATAGCCTCTTTGATCGGGTCAACCGATATACTGCCCGGTTTCCAGTTCTTGACTTCCTCAAGGAAAGACGCAGCTTTGGCCCGCACTGCCGGGTCGGTAATGTAAGCCAGTATGTCCTCGGGCGGACGATATTGCGGCGGTTCCGTGAGGGTAGGGATCTCGCGCTCTATAAATATCGGTATCAACTCCTCGTCATTCTCGAACTTTAGACAGCTGAACGTGAATAGTGAAATCGGAAGATCCAGCCACTTGCATCTGTTGACGAGTGTCTGAGAAAAATCTGGTGCGATAAGCAGCAGGCGCACTGGTTGTGTTGGGTCAATCTCAGTCGAGTGGGTCTTCAATTGACGATTGTAGAGTCTGGCATAGGACTCTAAATTCGTTGAAACATAGTCATAGTAGTCGAGTCCTTGAACCAACATTCCGTCGTCTTCCACTACCTTGAGTTCAGCGACAACCAGCGACTTTCCACTGTCCACAAGTAAAACGTCGAGACGGCCACCCGCCGCCCGCTGCTGGTGGTCAACGTACAGGAGCCCACCTTCAATTAGCCCCGGATTCCGGCGCACGAGTTCCTCAAGCTGCTGTTCCGGAATGTTGACCTTCGTGTAGGACTTCATCTATCAGATCCTCTTCTTGGCCATGACCACTGCGCCTACGATGGCCACTAGCAGCAGCAGCGACGCAATCTCGAACGGCAGCATGTAATTGCCGTACAGCCAGACGCCAATCTGCTGCGTGTTGTCGCCCTCAAGCCCGCGATAACTCTGGTAAAACGCCGACGGAAACACGCCGCGCCCCGTGCGATAGACGAACGCCAGCAATCCGCCGAGGGCGAGGGCGGCAATCGTCGCCACGATCCACTGCTTGTTGAACTGGTACTCGCGGATGTTCTGCTCCAGGTTGACCAGCATTATGACGAACAGAAACAGCACCATGATTCCGCCGGCGTAGAGCACGATCTGCACCGCAGCCACAAACGGCGCGTACAGCATCAAGTAAAAACCGGCCAGCGAGAGCAGGGTCACGATCAGCGACAACGCCGCGTGCACCGGATTGCGCCGCGTGATCACCGCAATGGCGGATACGATGGCAGTGATCGCCAGAAAGTAGAAGAAGAACGGTGTCGCGACCGGATTCATATTGTGTGCTTCTCTCTCATTGTTGACCTAACCTCTGTCATCCTGAGCGCAGGCGCGCTTCTCTTGCGGGCCGGAGTTGAAGGATCTGCGTTTCTACCGTCCCCGAGGGACTCTAATTTCTTATCCACGCCTACCCAACGCTGAAGCGCTGGGCTATCTTCTTTCGTCCCGCTCCGCGGGACTGGAGCATTGTTCGTGTTAAAGATCGCTTCAACCCTCGGCATTCATGTCGCGCCAACTGAACTCGAAACCAACAACGATTCTCAAATAAACCATCGCAGCCATACGGCCTACCAAACTGACAACTGACTACTGGCAACTGCCTCACTTCGCGTACCTCTCCGGCTCCTGGCCGCGCTCCAGCGCCGCCTGGTCCAGCACCATGCCCTCGCGGCTGTAGAGCGCCATCTCGTAATCCTGAGTCAGCTCCAGCGCATCGGTCGAGCAAGCCTCCTCGCACAGGCCGCAGAACATGCAGCGGCTCAGGTCGTAGGTCCACGAGACAACTTCTTTGCGCTTGGTCGCCGGGTTGCGTTCGCCCTTCACCACGATGAGTTGCTCAGGACAGGCCAGCGCACACAGGTTGCAAACGATGCACAGCGATTCGCCGGTATCGGGATTCGAGTTCAAGCGCGGCTGCCCGCGAAAGCGCTCGAAGATCACCGGCCGTTCCAGCGGATACTGCTCAGTGATCGCCTCGCTGGGTGGCTGATAGTGGAACGTCACCTTGAGGCCCTTTACCAGGTCAACCAATAAGATTTTGCGCACCAGCGAAGTCAGTTTCATTGCAGCACCCCCGTGATCGCGGCCGACAGTTGCGGCATCAGGCCCCAAAGTGCGGTGGCAATTAGCACGCCCAAGCCCGTCGGCAGCAGTACCTTCCAGCCCACCTTCATAAGCTGGTCGAAGCGGTAGCGCGGGAAGGTTCCGCGGTACCAGATGTACAAGTACATGAAGAAAGCAACCTTGACGACGAACCAGTAAATGTCTTGTACGCGGACGCTCACCGCCGGCACCAACAGCACCAAGCCGACAAGTCCCAGCAGCGCGCCGAATGTTCCCAAGCCGATTGTCTGAACGCGAAACTGCGGGATCTTCGGCATGCGAATGGTTCCCAGGAAGCACCCGGCCGCGAGCACGAAGAATGTCAGTGCCGGAAGAAACGAGAACGCCATGTCCCAAGCCGGGCCGCCCAACAGGCTTGGGAAGGGCCGCATCCACCCGCCCAGCCATAGCGTCACCGCAATCGACGACACGGCAAGCATGGCCGAGTACTCGGCCAGAAAGAACAGTGACCAGCGAAAGCCGCTGTACTCGGTGTGGAATCCCGCGACCAGCTCCGACTCCGCTTCCGGCAGATCGAAAGGAGCGCGGTTGGTCTCCGCCACCATGGCAATCGCGAACACCGCAAAGGCGAGGAAGCCGAGCGGGAAAAACTTGAAGATGAACCAGGTGTGCTGGCTCGCCTGGGCTTCGACGATGCCGATCATGCTCAGCGTCCCGGTGCCGGTCTGCAGACTTGTCATCAGCACGGCCGAAACAATCGCCAGACCCATGGCAATTTCGTACGAGACCATCTGCGCGCTCGAGCGCAGCGAGCCCATCAGCGGGTAATGCGAATTCGACGACCAGCCCGCCATGATGATGCCCAGCACGCCCAGTGACGACACGCCCAGCATGAACAGGACGCCGATGTTCATGTCGGTGACGGCGTGGGTGCGGCCAAACGGCACCACCAGAAACGTGGTGAACGCGGTCATCGTGACCACCACCGGCGCGCTCCAGAACACCAACTTGTCGGCATCTTGCGGAATGATGTCTTCCTTGATCAGCAGCTTGAGCGCGTCCGCGAAGGGCTGCAGCAGCCCGTGCGGGCCCACACGCATGGGTCCGAGACGAATCTGCATGTGCGCCAGAATCTTGCGTTCCAGCCAATTCATGCAGAGCACAGCCACCGAAACCCCGACGATCACCAGCAGGATATAAATCGTGGCCCAGAACAGGTTGCCCGCTTCACCCGGGGTCGTGCCCGTACTCAGATAGCCTTTGATGTACTCGATCATTAGCGGTCCACCTCCCCGAGCACGATGTCGAGTGTGCCGATGACCGCAACCACGTCGGCCACCAGCAAGCCGCGTACCATTTTGTCGAGGGCTTGCAGATTGACGAACGACGGAGGACGCACGCGCACGCGATAGGGCTGCGTGGAAGCGTCGCTCACGATGAAATATCCCAGCTCGCCTTTGGGCGCTTCGATGGAGTGATAAACCTCGCCCACCGGCGGCTTGATCACCTTGGGCACCTTGGCCATGATCGGCCCTTGCGGCAGCCCATCCACGGCTTGGCGAATAATGCGCACCGCCTGGCGCATCTCCTCGATGCGCACCAGGTACCGGTCGTAGGTGTCGCCGTTCAGTCCCGTGGGAATCTCGAAGTCGAAGTCTTTGTACGACTCGTACGGCTGGGCTTTGCGCAGGTCCCACTTCACGCCGCTGGCGCGCAGCACCGGCCCAGTGACGCCCAACGCGATGCAATCTTCCGGATTCAGAATGCCGACACCCTTGGTGCGCTCGCCCCAGATGCGGTTGGTGGTCAGCAACTCTTCGTATTCGTCGAGCTTGGGCAGGAAGGCATCGCAGAACTTCTTGCAATCCTGCTCGAAGCCTTCGTAGGCCTCGTAAATGCAGCCGCCGATGCGAAACGCATGAGTCGTGAGGCGAGCTCCGCAATACTTTTCAAAAATCTTCAGGACTTCTTCACGGTCGCGGAAGCAGTAGAACAGCGGCGTAATCGCTCCGATATCGAGTGCGTGCGTGCCCAGCCATACCTGGTGGCTGGCGATGCGGCACAATTCAGTCAGGATGACGCGAAGGTATTGCGCCCGCGGCGGGGCCTCGACGTTGAGCAGCTTCTCCACGGCCTCGCAGTAGCCGAGCCCGTTGGAGACCGCGGCGACATAATCCATGCGGTCCACATAGGGATTGAACATCGCGTAGGTGCGGTTCTCGGCAATTTTCTCGACGCCGCGATGCAGGTAGCCAATGACGCACTCGGTGCCCAGGACCTTTTCGCCGTCCAGCTTAAGGATGACGCGCAACACGCCGTGCGTGGACGGATGCTGCGGCCCCATGTTGAGGACGAGTTCTGTCGCGTCAAGAAAAGTTTCGTCTTTGGTATCGAGGTCTAGGTAATCGGTGCGTTCGCTCATTGTCCACTCTCGATGCCGAGGTTGATGTGCACCCATTCCTGGTCCTGCTGAAGGATGGGGTAATCCTTGCGTAGCGGGTGGCCCTTCCATCCGTCCGGCATAAGAATGCGCTTCAGGTCAGGATGCCCGTCGAACTCGATGCCGAACATGTCGAAGACCTCGCGCTCCAGCCAGTTGGCCGTCTCCCAAATTTCCACCGCCGTGCGAAGACGCTCGCCGTCCTTGATCTGCGTCTTCACTCGCACGCGCTGGTTATGATGGAAGGAATACAGGATGTAAACGATGTCGAACTGCGCCTCGCGCTTGGGATGGTGCACTGCGGTGATGTCCACGCAGTAGTCGAACAGCTCGTCCTGGCGCATGCGCAGCAGGATCTCGTAAGCGATGGAGCTGTCCACCACCAGATAGTTCTGTCCCACGTACGTGCTGGCCTCTTTGATTCCGGAGCCGTATTGGCTGCGCAGAGACGTGACCAGATCGGCCTCCCAAGGCTCCGGCTTGGGCCCTTCAGGCTTTGGCGCAGGCTTAGCAGCAGCCGGTGCAGCCGGCTTGGCGGCAGCGGGTGCTGTTGGCTTTTCGCCGGTCGCAGGAGCGGCTGGTTTTGCCGGCTGAGCAGGATTGGCAGCGGTTGTAACCGCAGCGGCGGGCTTGACGGGCTCAGCGGGCTTGGCCGCTGGCGGCGCCTCAGCCTTGGCAGCAGGCGCGCTCGGTGCCGGAACTGTTGGCGCAGCAGAACTTGGAGATGTTTCGGTGGACGCCTTGGCGCCCGATCCCGCTCCCTCACCGGACGCAACAGATGCGCCCGCCGGGGAGGCTGGTTCAGGAGAGACGGGGCTGGTTTCTTTGGTTTCTTCGGGCACTGCTATGCCTCTCTAAGGTACCCTTGCGCCGTTGTCAGCAACCTTCAATTTGTAACAGCTTCCGGGTCTTATCATCTCGTGCGAAGGTCACGCCACACTGTGACGATGATCACATTGTTTCGCGAGTCCGACAGATTGGCGTCCGAGTGCGGGTCTGTGTCGATGCGCCTAGTGGTTCTCCAGGCTTGGGCCGCGAGTATTCTGCTTCGATTCGCACTCAAGCTCGCTTAGGATAACTCCAATGGGGCCGCATCCCGGGCCATCGAGCGCCGCAAATTCGTGTGTTAAACTTAGCTGTTTCTCTACCTGATTCCAACAATCATGCTCTTCTCCAAAGAATATGTGGGCTATCTGGCGCGCGAAGTCACCAATAAGCTGATCGCGGGCGAGTTCATCGAAACCTCCGAGAAGCCCGCGGTGACCGCCCGCGTCAACGCCGCCCTGCTCGAGGAACTGACCCTGGAAGACCGCATCAACGACGAAGTCCGCATTATCCTTGAGACTTACGCCGACGAAATGAACCGCAGCGGCGCCAATTACCAGGAGATGTTTAAGAAGATCAAGAATGAGCTGGTGCGGAAGTACAAGGCGGTGCTATGAGGCTCAGCCGCGAGAAGATCAACAAGCTGGCGCACGCCGTGGCCGACACCCTCGCCGAGATGGACAACGTGGACTTCATCGAAGACCGCAATAGCATCCGCCTGGAGGCGCGCCGCGTGCTGGAACTGCTGATGGCGCAGGAAGCCAAGATCGACGCTGCCGCCCGGCAGAAGATCGAAAGCCAGCGCCGCACCATCCTGGAAGGCTCCCAGGAATGGGACATCCTCTACCGCAAGTACTACAACGAAGAAGTGAAGAAGCTGGGAATCTGAATTCAGTAGCCAGTAGCCAGTTGTCAGCCACCAGCACTCAGCGACAACCCGTGTACCTCAGGCGACCAGCGGATGCACATCACGCTCAATAATGCGTTGCAGTGCGTCTTGTGCGACTTCAAGATCGTAGCTGGACTGCGCATTCAGCCAGAAGC
>Ga0187880_1004036_pt1 | contig 10974 bp, 6 predicted proteins | sample June2016WEW_19_4_FD_132998 | JGI IMG/M metagenome (GOLD analysis project Ga0187880, IMG submission 132998) | Peatland microbial communities from SPRUCE experiment site at the Marcell Experimental Forest, Minnesota, USA - June2016WEW_19_40 | ecosystem: Environmental > Terrestrial > Soil > Wetlands...
CAGCGGCATGACGATGTTCTCCAGTTTATCATACAGCGACGCGGCATCGCAGCCGGCCCGGTCGCCAGGATTGTTGGCGATGTCGCAGCGCTCGCCCAGCGCCCAGCCGGTCACTCCCTCAATGCAGCCTTCGATCCACCATCCGTCGAGGATGCTCAGGCTGGGGACGCCGTTGAGCGCGGCCTTCATGCCGCTGGTGCCGGAGGCTTCCATCGGCGGTTCCGGGGTGTTGAGCCACACGTCCACGCCGGCGATCAACCGCCCGGCGAGGTCCATGTCGTAGTTGGGGAGGTAGCAGACACGAATGTCATTCTTGAGCGCGTCCCGCGCGTGGAAAATCCGTTGGATCACTTCCTTGCCCGCCTGGTCGTGCGGATGGGCCTTGCCGGCATAAATGATCTGCAGGCGGCCGGCTTTGGCCGCAATCCCGCGCAGCCGGTCCAAGTCGCGGAACAGCAGGTCGGCCCGTTTATAGGTTGCCGCCCGCCGTGCGAAGCCGAGCGTGAGCAGGTCCGCATCCAGCCCGGCATTAGTTTCCCGGTTCACATACTGCACCAGCTCGCGCTTAGCGGCGCTGTGGGCTTGCCACACTTCGGACGAAGGAATCCCAAGGGCGTAGCGCAGGCTGAAGTTGTCCTCGCGCCACCCGGGGATGTGCTTGTCAAACAAGGCTTTGAAGGCTGGGCTGGTCCAAGTGGCGGCGTGGACGCCGTTGGTGATGGCATCCACCCGGTATTCGGCGAACATGTGCTGCGACACCTCCGCATGCTTCTTGGCGACGCCGTTGACATAGTGGCTGAGGTTCAGCGCCAGGTAGGTCATGTTGAGCATGTCCGCGCCGCCGATCGGGTTGGCGCCGACGGCGTTCCCATCGCTCCGTCGCATGATGTGGTTGGCGAAGCTGGCGACCAGGGCGTTGGACTGGTCGAGGCGGATGTCGGCTGGTCCCATCAGCCGTTGCACCATATCCAACGTGAATTGATCGTGCCCGGCGGGCACCGGGGTGTGGGTCGTGAAGATGCACTGCTGCCGCACCACGTCCAGGTCCTCGGCCTCGATGGTCTTGCGGTTGGCTTTCCTCGCCTGTTCATGGAGCAGCTCGATTGTCAGCAGGCTGGCGTGGCCCTCGTTCATATGGAAGCGTGTCAGGCTGTTGTAACCCAGCGCGCACAGCATCCGCACCCCGCCGATGCCCAGGACGGTCTCCTGGCAGAGGCGATACCACGAGTCGCCGCCGTAAAGATGATCGGTCAGTCTTCGGTCCCATTCCGTGTTCTCAGGCAGGTCACAGTCCAATAAATAGACAGGGACGCTGAAACCGCTGACGCCTTTGACTTCATACTTCCATGCGCGCAACTGGACTGGCCGGCCCTCCAATTTCACCGTTACCCGGGGCGGCATCTCTTCGAGGAAATCCTGGACGACCCATTCCGCCGGTTCCTCGGTCTGCCAGCCGCTGGCATCGAGGCGCTGATAGAAATAACCTTTCCGGTGCAGCAGCGTGATGGCGACCATCGGCACCTTCAAGTCCGCCGCTGACCGGATCGTGTCACCGGCCAGCACGCCCAGGCCGCCGCTGTAAGTGGGCAGGTCCGCCTCCAGGGCGATCTCCATCGAGAAATAACCGACCATCCGTTCGTTTTGCATAGACATTGCCTTGGTCGGGACCATAGCGCAGATGCCCGGAGTGTTCCAATACAAGATACAGGGTGTCCGAAACTTGGGCATGGCAAGGCATGATGGGCAGTACTTCAAACGCCATCACTTTTGCGCCCCGGTGTGCAAGCAACTATCCGCCATGCAAAGCTGTGAGATTCTCCGGCTGTTGCCCCTTATGGACTCTGCGTGGCATGGTGTCTGCTGAGGAAGAATTTGTAGGTTCCCTGCCTACATCCTCCTGAGTGGGGCGGTGCCGGGACCAACAGGCGCCGCCCTCCTCTTTTCATGGTTGGGTTGGGGGCGGCCCGGCGAAAGCCGGGCCGCCCTTTTTGTTGGAGCCGAGGCCGCCTTACTTCGAAATCTCGTAGAGCACAAGCATGAGGCACGTCGCCCCGAGGATTATGGTGAGCGCCATAAGCAACGGGTGACCTGCTCGTCAGACCCAGCGCCGATATTCGGTGGAGCTGGTGCCCTGCACGATCCCACTTATGCCCTTGGCTGCTTCCCGGTCGCTGGTGCTTTCCCAGGCACTGCTACTGCGGGTGCAGGAGCAGTTTCGCACTTGTCTGCCGGTGGCCCGTCGAGCGGATGCTCCTCTTCCTGCCAGTGCTTGGAAACCTTGCCGCTCCAGCAAGCCCAGTTGAGCGGATAGACGTCCGGATCGAAGATGACGTGGTAGAAGTGCCATACCACAATCGCCAGGCACGCGAGGATGGCCTCGTAGTAGTGAATCGTCACCGCAACATCCACCGCCCAGCGCGGCAGGAACTTTGTGACATCCATCTTGAACCAGATTACCAGGCCGGTTACCCCCATGATGATCGTGCCCCAAATCACCGCCCAATACTCCATCTTCTCCGCGTAGCCGAAGCGGCCGATTTTCGGCTTGGCCTCGCTCAGCCCCGTCAAATATCGCGCGCTATCCGTCACATCTTTGATGTCCTTCTTGACCGGCAGGAAGTCTTTCACGAGCTGCCGTCCTTCCCGCGTCGAGAGCAAATAGATCACGTGGTAGGCCCCGGCCACCAGCAGGACCACCCCCGCAATGCGATGGCTCCAGCGCCGGAACATCTCGTTCGACCCCATGGCCTTGCCGATCCACGAATCCGGGAACTTCAACGCGAAGCCCGTCACAGCCAGGGCGATGAAACTCACGGCCAATATCACATGCTGCGTCCGTTGGGCGAGGTTCATGCGCACGACCGAAAGATTAGCCGCGCGGTAGCGGGCACGGACCTTCTTCCCAAACAGCAGAAGGTTGTGCACCAGCATAAACCCAATCGTGCCGACGATCAGCACCAGGTAGATCCGCCGCACCCACCGGTTGATTTGTTCCCCCACGCCGGCCCCGCCGCTGGTAGCTGCGGCATCCACGTGCACCTTGCTTTGGGCGAAGTTGTCCGTCGCGCCCGGATGGCACTTCCCGCACGTCTCCACCAGGTTGGTCTTGTAGATGCTCGAGCGTGGGTCAGTGGAGGGCAGAATCTTGTGAACGCCGTGGCAGCTCGCGCAGTTGGCTGCCAGCGTCGAGCCGTACTGCGCCGCCAGGCCGTGGTAGCTCTCGAAGAAGGTTTTCACCCGGTCCGGGGGCAGGTTGTACTTCGTATTCATCCGCTCCGAGGCGTGGCAGCGGCTGCAGACCTCGACCGAGATCTTCAGCGCTGAACTGGTCTTAAGCTCCTCGATCTTATGCTCCGAATGGCAATCCGTGCAGGTGGGCGCGTCGCGGTGGCCGGCGGCCACGGCCTTGCCATGCACGCTCGCTTCCACATCCTTGGCCACCTGGTCGTGGCAGGCGCCGCATGTCTCCGCTAGCCGGGAAAAATAGAGTGGTGATTCCGGTGAGGTGGGTGGCACGATGGTGTGCCCGTCGTGACAGTCACTGCAAGTCGCCGAGTCCTTTCGCCCCTTCGCCAGCGCCAGGCCGTGGACGCTGGCGCCATAGCTTTCGGATTGCTTCTCGTGGCACTGCTTGCAGTTGGCCGGCTGCGCCGGGACATTATCGTCGGGGTGCTTGAGTGTGATGTCGGCGTGGCAGCTCGCGCAGAGGTTGGTCTTGTGGACCGAGGCCGCGAGCTTGGCTATGTCAACGAATAGGGAGATCTCTTTGCCGGCGGCATTGGTCTTGGTCAACGTCTTGTCTGCGTGGCAATCCAGGCAGGCGCTGTTCTTGATCTCATCACGCGCTGGCGCGGCGAAAGCAAGAAATACGAGGGCCAGCGAGGCCGCTGTTCTGTTCAATGCCATCACGGCCAAGCATCCAGGCACGGGGCGGGTTTCGCCGTACATCCTTTGACTATTGCTTAGCATTTCTTGCGGTGCGCCCTGGAAACCCAGCCAAACCGCGGCCGGGCATCCTGCCTCAATGCGTCAGGCGTGTGATCATGGCGTAAATGATCAAAAGCAGCAGGACCACGCCGAGACCGAAGAAGAAGTAGCCAAAAGACCGGGCAATGCCCCGCCACCGCTCCCACTCGTCACGGATGCGGAACTGGTCGATCCGGCCCGAGGACAGCAAGCGCTCATACCAACGCTTCCGTTCGTGGAGCATCTCGGTCTTGGAGACGCGGCCCGAGAAGATAACGGTGTCCATGGGGAACTTCTCCAGGCGGAAATGAGTGTTGAAGAAGTGGACAGTGAAGATGAAGCCGGCCGCGAGCAGGGCTTCGTCCGAATGGACGACCATGGCGATGTTGATGACCCAGCCGGGCATGAACCGGCAGAAGAACTGCGGGAACCACAGGATGAGGCCCGAGAAGCCTATGATGAACACGCCCCAAAAGACGGCAAAGTAGTCGAACTTCTCCCAGTAGGTCCAGCGGTCGAACTCCGGCTTGGGACCTCTGCCGAAAAACCATTTCTGGTGCGCGACGAACTCGCGCAGGTCTTGCAAGGTGGGAATCATCGAGTCCGGCCCAAGCCAGAAGGCCCAGAGGCGCTTGAGGCTGTATCTGCCGGTGGCCGGGTTGCGGAACTCGTCGCGCCGCTGCCAGAAGCGGCCGCTCATCCCCGCCACGTGCAGACCAAAGTAGAGGAAGGTGATGATCGCGCCGAAGTGATGCAATGTCCGCGCGACGTCGGGGCCGCCCAGGACGTGGAAGAGGACTTTAGCCCAGTCGGTGTAGTAGAATTTTAAGGGCATGCCCGTGATGACCAGCAAGAGGAAGCTGGTGACGACCATGACGTGCAGGAACCGTTCGTAGGGAGTAAAGCGCGTGAACCACTCGTCGCCCTCTTGGGCGCTGATTTTCGCCTCCCGAAACGTCTTCGAGTCGTGCAGATAGAGGTAACCGGACCGGACCAGCCAGAGCAGCGTGTGAGCGCCAAAGAAGACAAATACGCCGATGAGCAGCGACGTCATCAACACGAAGGTCCAGTGCAGAGCGGGGGAGTGGGCCCGATCGAGCGGGTCGGCGTGAGGATCGTACTCGGTGAAGCTGGCGTTGGCCTGCGCGTGGCACTTGCGGCAGGTGCCCACAATGTTGGCCTTGGACAAGTGGGAGCGGGGGTTGGAAAGTGGCAGGATGTCGTGGTAGCCGTGACAATCGTAACAGGCGGCCACTTCTGGGGCGACGTTCGGTCGGCCCAGCGCCATGGCCTTGCCGTGGTAGGTTTCGCGGTAATGGGCCAGGCGGTCCTGGTGGCACTTGCCGCAGCGCTGGTCGCTGATGGCTTTGAAGTTGTTGCCTTCGGGGTTCTCGATCTGGTGCGCGGTGTGGCAGTCGGTGCAGACCGGGCCGCGGGGGTCGCCCTTGGCCAGAAGCTGGCCGTGAATGCTCTGATCGTAGGTTTGCTCGATGCCCAGGTGGCATCTTCCGCAGGTCTTGGCGATGTTCGCGCGGTTGATGGGAGAGCTCTGATCAACGCTGCGTTTGATGGCGTGGACGCCGTGGCAGTCGTTGCATGATGGCGCGACGATCAAGCCCATCTTGATGAGGCCGCGACCGTGGATGCTGTCCAAGTACTGAGCGGCAGCCTCTGGATTCTTGATCTGGTATGCCTTGGTCAAACCCGCATTGCTGTGGCACTTGGCACACGTAGCGGGGAGGTTCAGCTTGAAGACCGGCGAAGCGAGGTTGGTGACTGGCAGCATGGCGTGGGAGCCGTGGCAGTCGCCGCAAACGGCGGCGCCGGACGCGCCCATGGTGTGGCTTACTCCGTGGATGCTGGTCGCATACTCCCGGGCGGCCTCCTCGTGGCTCTGCTGAGGATTATGGCAGCCGATGCAGTTCGCGGCTTTGGCCGGCACGTTGTCATCCGGATGCTGCGCGGTGATATCAATGTGACAGTTGACGCAGGCATTGGAGGTGTGAACGGATGCCGTCAGCTTGGCCTGGTCAACGAAGAGGGAGACTTCCTTGCCGGCGGCGTTGGTCTTGGTGAGCGTCTTGTCCGAATGGCACTCCAGGCAGGCGCTGTTGGGGCTCTTGTCCGCGGCCAAGGCTGGTAGCAGGCTGAATACACACCACACCAGCAGAACCACGGCGGTTCGCCGGGGCGCCGTTTGGGTCAGCCGAGCTCTATAGTCCGCCGGTATGGCAATCATTGCAGCCTCCTTCCACTTCGTCACCCGGGTGTTTGAATTCCTGCCCCTTGGGCGTGAGCTGGTCCAGCTCGGGGCCGCTGCCCTGCGCCAGGATGGTGTGGCAGGCCTTGCAGTCATTGGCTTTGATGGAACGTTTGCCGTCCGGAGTCTTGTGCAGGCCGTCGTGGCAACGGAAACAGCCCGGCCAGTCTTTGTGGCCGATGTTGTCCGGATAGACCTTCCAACTGGCCTTCATCTCGGGGAAGAAATTGTCCTTGTAAACTTGCTGCACTGCGCCAATCGCCGGCCGGATGCGCGGGTCGTTCGGGTAACGCTGGGACAAGGTCGTGGCGATGTTCTGCAGCGCCTGGGTGTCGTTGGTGTAGGGCTGCGTCAAAACATAGAGCGCATTTGACTTAATCCAAGGCAACCCGCGGTCAATATTCGTAAGGGAAATGGCCAGGCTGACGGCGCTATTGGGCGTCTGATAGCGGTGCGCCGGGCGGTTATGGCAATCTATGCAGTCCATCCGGCGCAGTAAAGCCTCATCCACGGTATTGGTGAATTTGGGCATGCGGAATTCAGTGACCACGCCCTGCGCCAGCTCGGTCACCCGGACATAAGGAATCTTCTGCCGCTCCTTGTCGCTGGCGATGTATTCGATCTTGTTGCCGACGTTCATGTGCCAGTGGATGCCGCCGACCGGCCCGTGGGTGGGGTCGCCCCCGCCCACGTTCAGGAGCATGCGGACGGTGAAGGGAGTGTTGGTTTCGTCGCTCAAAAAGGAGTAGAAGGTATGTTCGAGATTGCCCACGAATTTCTGCGGCCAGTGGCATTCCTCGCAGGTTTCCTGGGCGGGCCGAAGGTTCTTGACCGGCGTGAGGATGGGCCGGGGGTATTTGTCCGCCACGGTCGCATAGACCTGGTAAGTGCCGGACAGCTTGGAACGAACATACCAGTTGGCGCCCTTGCCGATATGACACTCGGCGCAGGCGACCCGTGCGTGCGGTGAGTGCAGATAAGTGACATACTCCGGCTTCATGACGCCGTGGCAGGCCTGGCCGCAAAACTGGACCGACTCGGTGAAATGGTAAGTCTGATAGGAGCCAAGAGCAGAAACCAGCAGAAATAACACGCTGCCCGCGAGGAAAAAACCCAACAGCCGCCGGTCGCGCGGGCGGGTGAGGTCAATCCGCAGCGGGGGCAGCGGGCCGGAGGTCTTGATGATCTGACGATGGCGCAGGAAGGCTCCCAGCAAGCCCAGGATCAGGCCCAGCACCAGGAATGCCGGCGCCACCAGGTAAGTCAGGATTCCGATGTAGGGGTTCGCAAAATGGGCGAGTGCATCCAGCAACAGCAGCAGGAAGAAGGAAAACACGCTCCCTATGACCACCACTAGTCCCGTTAGGCTTAGCCAGTTCCGGAACATCGAGGAGCGTCGCACGGGTGGCTGTGCGGCAATGGGCTCAGAATTCATGGCCGGTGGTTTCTCGCCAGTGGTCGTAGTTAGGGAATCGGGACACTCTGTGTCCGCTCCGTCCAACCCACCCCCGGCCCTCTTCCTGCGGGAGCGGGAGAGGGATGGGGTGTGGGGTCATTCCTGAATAGTGGTCGTATGTCCGGGGCGCTTGCACGCGTCCGCGGGACTCGCTCCTACTTCTTAAACTTCCGCATGTAGGCCACGAGACCTTTGATCTCGTCGTCCGACAGGCCTTCGGACGGTTTCATGATCTCCTTGCCATCCTTCTTGTAGCCTTCCTTGATTGCCTTGAACGCCGCCTCGTCCTTGAGTTCGTCCTGCACCTTGGCATCAGTGTAGTCCTTGGCTCCCTGTTTCTTGCCCATCTTGGTCTCGCCCTTGCCGTCCGCCCCGTGGCACTTGGCGCAGTCTTTCTCATAGGTAGCCTTGGCGTCAGCCGCACTCGCGGAGAGAGCCGAAACCGCCATGATTGCAATGCTTACCGTCATTATTCTTTTCATAATTTCTGTCCGTCTGTTCTCACTGGTTGTGCCGTGCCGCCGATTCTCCAGAGTCGGCGACATTGGCATTCCGAATTGTTCGCATTACCTTTACAAAAGCATTTCCATTCTTGTCAAAGGCCAACCATATTTTGTTCAGCCGGGGACGGTATTCAACTGCAACTCGTCCGCCAACCTGCACAGGCTTTCGTAATACTCGTCCTTGCTAAGCCCCAGGGCGGCCGCCCCGAAGGTCTCCGCGTCGTCGGGGGAGGCGAACGCGCCATAATTGACCAGGACCAGTTGATAGAGCACCAGCAGGGGCACCTGTTCGAGCTGCATCATAAAGAACGGATGCACGTACAGCTTGAACCCATCCGCGGGTTGATCCCCTTCGGCGACCGGGTGCGCGAACTCCCCCGCCTGCAACGGGGCGGCATCAAACACGATTTCGCAGGGATACCGCACGCAGCTTCGATCTCCCAGAATCTGCAGGAGTTGCGCCCACCCTATCCGCGGGCCGTATTTCTTGTAAATCTCCGCCCCGATTGCTGCGGCAGACGCGTTGAGCGACTGGCGGGCGTCATGTGCGCTGGGCGGGGCAGCCATGCAGCAATCGCGGTTCATGATTATACGGCTGACCGCTCGCCAGCCCCCCTGACGCCAAATTCAGGTTGTCCTTCATTGGCCTTCGAGAGCCGGCCTTGCAGGATTGGCACCGACATGCGCAGGAAGACTGTGTAGCAGAGCAGACCAAAAGCCCAAATGCCGAAGCAGACCAGCGTCTCGTTGAGCGAAGGACTGTATTCGACCATCTCACCCAGAGGCGTGGGGATGAACCCGGGGATAACCAGCCCCATCCCCTTCTCGATCCAGATGCCGACAATGCAAAGCACGCAAGTCAAATTAAGCCATTTGAGGCTGCGGCTGACCGGCAGCACCAGCAACACCATGGCGGTCAGGTTGAAAGCAATGGCCGTCCAGATCCACGGCACCAATGCGTGATGGCCATGCAGGCCGACAAACAGGTACTTGGCGGAAGCGACGTGCAGGTTGCCGGAATAGAATTCTTTGAACACCTCATTGACCAGGAGGAAGACGTTAATCAGCATGGAGACCTGCACGATGCTGCGGAGCGTCATCAAGGCGCGGTCCGTGATGAGGAGCCGCTCTGACATTCGCGACCTGATGATTTTGTTCATCTTGGGGGCGGTCATGAGCTTGCGCAGGGAGCTGACCGGCAAGCTCAGAATCAGGGCGGGTTCCTCAGCGATGGCCGTGCCCGTGCGCGGTGTTCCGGCAAGGGCAGAGATCTCGCCGAATTGCTCTCCCGGCCCAAGACTGCGCGTAATCCGGAACCGTCCTCCCTCCTCCCGCCTGACAACCACCCGCCCCTTCAGGACAAAGAAGGTCTCATTCTCCGTCTCCCCCTGGTGCAGCAGAACATCGCCCGCCTTCGCTTCCAGCACCATCGCGCCGGCCAGGATGCTCTGGCGAACCTCCTTGGGCACCGACGCCATTTCCGCCAGGTGCCGGGCAAGCAGATCCAGGTCGTCTAGAGCGGCGGTGCGGCTTTTCGGTCGTTGCACTCCTCCCATCTCCCCGCGCAACCGTGAGGCGTCGCCCCCGGGGGCGAAGGACGTTACGCGGCGGACCACTTGCATCGCCAGGATGATTAGCGCCGGTCCGGCCGTGAACGCCGACGCGAGGAACCGCGGCCCAACGATAGCTGAATTCCAAAAAGGCCGCCCCCCCAGGCCGACATACAGGAAGGCGGTGACGGTGTGGATCGAGACAGCCCAGACGATGGCGATGAAGACAAAGGGGATGTAAAACCACTTGCCCGGCACCCGGCCACGATAACGGCAATAGAGCAAATAGCCGCAAATATGGACGTTGAGCAGGAGGTAACCGTTCAGCACAAGCACATCCCAACTCAGCATGGACGCGGGGAAGTTGAATTGGCCGATGCCGGGGATCAGGTGCCAGAACCGGCCGGGCCGTCCGAGGTCCACCGTGACGAACGCCAGGCACATGAGGATGGCCGCCACGGCGAGCAATTCGCCGAAGATCACCAGGTCATGCAGCTCCTCGTTGTTGTAGATATAGACCGGGATCACCATCATCACCGCCGCCGCGGCGACGCCGACCAGGAAGGTGAAGTTGGCAATATAAACTCCCCACGACACCTCATCGCTCATGCCGGTGACGATCAACCCGTTGGCAAACTGCTTGGCGTAGGCGTTGAGGCCCAGCAGGCAGAAAACAGAGAGCGCTCCCATCCAGGTGTAATAGCGCCAGTCCCCCGAAAACGCCAGACGGCCGCAGCGCCACAAGAACACCAGGTAATTCCGCACGGCCTGCCTCATACGTCGAAGTAGTAAAAGAACCGGGGAGAGGTGCCCAACTCCTCCTTCAATTGCACGAACACGCGCTTGGTGCGGAGGATGTAGGAAACCTCGCTCTCCGGGTCCAGGATGTTGCCGAATTTCCGCGCACCAACGGGACACACCTCCACGCAAGCCGGATACCGGCCCACCCGCGTGCGCTGGACGCAGAAATGGCACTTCTCCATCACACCCTGGCGTCGCGGGCGGTTGCCCAGGTATGCCATGTCCAGGTTCAGCCGCTCTTTCGGAATTGAGGGTTTGGTGAAGTTGAAATGCCGCGCCCAATAGGGGCACGCGGCGGCACAATACCGGCAGCCGATGCACCAGTTGTAGTCAATCACCGTGATGCCGTCCGCCTCCTGCCAGGTCGCGTGCACGGGGCAAACCTTTACGCACGGCGGGTTCTTGCACTGCTGGCATTGCACCGGCATGTAAAAATAC
>Ga0187880_1004037_pt1 | contig 10973 bp, 13 predicted proteins | sample June2016WEW_19_4_FD_132998 | JGI IMG/M metagenome (GOLD analysis project Ga0187880, IMG submission 132998) | Peatland microbial communities from SPRUCE experiment site at the Marcell Experimental Forest, Minnesota, USA - June2016WEW_19_40 | ecosystem: Environmental > Terrestrial > Soil >...
AACGGCGGCCCCGTCCAGCAGGTCCAGTTCGGCACGGGTGCGTCCGATCAGATCGGTGAAACCGCGCCTTTGCATTTCGCGCCAGATGGCGCTGCCCACCAGGCCACGGTGACCAGCCACATAAATCCGAGCGTCTCGGTTGATGTCCATTCCCTAAGGCATAGAACAATGCAGGACGAGAAACAAGGTTTGACCGCACCTCTCGCTTGTCGGGGGCACTTTCACCGGAGTACGCTATATTGTTCCGATCACGCACCATGAAGAAAGTTGTCAGCATTGAGCGCAAGCCATCTGCCCACTGGGTGGGCGACGGGTTCCCCGTGCGAACCGTATTCTCCTTCGACACCTTGGGCTATCGGATCAGCCCATTTCTGCTGCTGGATTACGCCGGCCCCGCGGACTTCGTGCCGACCGATCAGCCACGGGGGGTTGACGAGCATCCGCACCGGGGCTTTGAAACCGTCACTATTGTCTGTCAGGGGGAGCTGGAGCATCGGGACTCCGCCGGCAACCACGGCAAGATCGGCCCCGACGACGTGCATTGGATGACGGCGGCTTCCGGGGTGGTCCACGAGGAGAAACACGCGCGCGAGTTCACGCGCCGAGCGGGCACGCTGGAAGTGGTACAGCTCTGGGTGAACCTGCCGGCGGAATTCAAGATGAGCTCGCCCCGCAAAGAGCCGTATGACCGCCAGGCCGCCATCCGGGCCGCCGATAGTCACGCGGGTCACTTTCTTGATGCCCGGATGGCGCAGTTCCGGCGCCTGGCGGAAATCCTCGACCGCCCGCCCATCCTGGTAGCGCCCTATGACGCCGAGTTGTTTGGCCACTGGTGGTACGAAGGCCCGGAATTCCTTGATTTCTTTCTGCGCAAGGCCTGCTGCGACCAGAAGGTCTTCGAGCTGATCACGCCGGCGGAGTTCTTGCGCCAGCACCCGACGCACCAGGTGGCCACGCCTGCTGCCTCAAGCTGGGGCGAGGAAGGCTATTGGCGCGTCTGGCTCAACGAGAAGAATGAGTGGATCTATCCGCACCTCCACGTGGCGCAGGAGCGCATGACGGAACTGACGCGGCGCTTCCCGCAGCCGGACGACTTGCAGGAACGCCTGCTCAAGCAAGCCGCCCGCGAACTGCTCCTGGCGCAAGCCAGCGATTGGCCGTTTATCCTGCGGACGGGCACGAGCCCCGATTACGCGCGCAAGCGGGTGAAGGACCACCTGCTGCGCTTCACCAGAATTCACGAGCAACTCACCACCGCCCAACTCGACCCGGAATGGCTCAAGCAGGTCGAGTGGCAGGACAATATCTTCCCCGACGTGAACTACCGCTATTGGACCTGAGCCCGGCGGCGGCAGGCCAAAGGGGGAAGTTGCTCCGCAAGAGCGCCGTAACCTTTTTGGGCGCGGCAGCGTCACTATAATATGGAGGGCTGTGGTGTAGGGAGTGCGTGAGGCACAGTGGGACTGGGGAGGCGGGGAGGCAGTAGAAACCCCGAAAACCATAGCGAAACCATAGGGAAACCATAGCGAAACCATAGCGAACAATACGCTGCTTGCACCCTGCTTGCGCGCTACCCGCACGCTGGTAATAGGCTGAGTGGTGGCTAGCAGTGCCGGAGCTGGAGGGGTGGGGCACGGTCGGCAGGAGGAAGCGGACGCCAAGGTCCCGGCTTGGGCGATAGGGCACAGCACCGCACTGCAGGCACGGACTTCCCGGATGAACCGGAAGTTCGGCGTGCTGCGGGATAATTCGCGCGGTCTTATCCGCGCGTGGCAGGAAGTGGATGGCCGGGAAAACCGCGGAAAAGGCCCTGGCGCGCCGGTTCAAAGTCCGCGCAGGAACCTTTGCACTTCGGCGTGATTGCCAGCTTTCACAAACAACAGGCAATCGGCGCGGTTTTGAAACACCAATCGGATGTCCAGTCCCACGCGAATTTCAAAAAAGCTTCCCGTCAGCTTGCGGATGCCCAAACCCTGATGACGATGCGGATGGCCGAAATCCCGCTCCAAGTGCTGCAATGCCCGTCCAATTCTGCCGCGCGTCGCTTTGGGATAAGCGCGGACCCGCGCGCGGAACGCCCCGCTTAAATCCAGAGGCTTCAATCAGCCAAGTCCTTTTCCAGATTGCCGGAAAAGCGTTTGACTCTCCCGCGCTTCCGCTCCGCTGAAATTCGCTGTTCCATCCGCTTCTCAAAACGCGCCAGTTCCGCCGGCGTGGCGCCGTATTCGCGCCAGGCGTAGTCGTCGGACGATACCGTCACGGGACGCAAAGCCACAATCTGGTCGCCGGACACAATGCCGATGTCCTCGCCTCGCTTGGCTTTTTCCAGCAATTCGGGAAGGTTGGCGCGGGCTTTGGTAACGGTGAGCGTCGTCATATCGTCTATTTAGAGCCTTTAACGCGGCTTGTCAATTGTTAGAACCACTTCTCTCCAAGGTGTTGACAGGGCAAAGTTCTGGCGGCAGCCTCTTTGCATGGCAGCGACAAGCCAAGTGCAAAAGAATCTCCAGGCGGCGATGCGCGAAGCGTTGCGCATTCAGGACCGTTTTGTCGCTGAACCCCTGTTTGCCAAGACCGGCCGCGGGTATCTCAAAGGCGAGGGCGTCTCCACGTTGAACAAGATCAAGGCGAATCTGCGTCGCAAGACTGCTGCCAAATCCAAATGACGCGGCGTTAGCTCAAGGACCGGCTGTGGGAGACGGTGGCGGCCATCAACACGGGTTTGTGCAAGGAAAAGGACGCTCTCCACAAGCCAACTTCCGACGCGAACTCAGCCAGGCGCTCGACGAGCTTAGATGACGTGTTCGCGGGAGAAGGGTGGACTGCTCCTGTGGGGATGACTCACGGAACAAGTGAAGCCGCGGAAGTGTAGACTAAGAGACTACCTTTGCCTGCGGCATTGGCGGCAAACTAATCCTTCGCGGCCAACTGATCAACGAATGGCGCACTGATTTTTGCCACTTGCAGAAGGTGCTCCGCCACCTCATCGAGGAATTCTTCATTCTCATCACGCATTCGCCACAGCACCTCCGGCTTCCCCCAATCCTCCGCTAGCGGCTGCACGCTTAGCGACTGCACGCTTATCCAGGCCTCCCACCACTTGTAAGCGGTTGCGGATGGGTAGTGTTCTTTGACGGCGGTCAGCAGTTCGGCGCACGGCGAACATTTCTTGATGCGTTCCTTATCCGCCTCACGTGAAAGGCCGAAACACACCTCCTGGCCGCGGTGACCGAAGTACAAGTTGACGTAATATTCTTCCTTCCACGCTGGCTTCCAAAAAACGAATCCGGCCTCCCCGTCCTCGAAAGGGCACCCCCATCGTTCAAACTCCCACCCCTCCTTCAATTCCTTCTTTAGCCGCAAAGCACGTTCAAGTCGGTCGAGGAAGCCCATAACCAATTTCTTTCTGACTTCGGGCCAGGCGTTAAAGACCGCTGCGGCAGTGCGCATTTTGTTCTCGTCTTCGAGAATGTAATCCTGGACGGGGTCACTATTCATTGTCTTGTTTCTCCTGGTTAGCCTCGGACTCACATTTTAAGTGCGACTCGATATAAGCGATGAAGTCGGAGAGGAAATCACGAATCTTTTGCGCCTCACAATCGCGGCGGCAATCTTCCAGCCAAGGGTAAAGATCATCTTGATAACTCCAGCAATGCAGCCTTCCACTCTTTTGATGTTTCTCTAGCTCCGAATCGTTAAGCGACTCAGGCGACCTGCGGTCAGGCGTCAGGTAAATCAAGGTGTTCTGGATGGGCTGGCCCGGTGGGCAGGGGCCCCGACGTTCCAGGTCAACCAAGTAATCACTGACCTGATCCTGTTGCTCCGGCGAATCCACCTTGTTTTCGATAGCCAGCAATACCCCCGCCTTGACGAACACGTCCATCCGGCGATGGTCCTTCCGGGTTCCGCGCATGGGAGCTTCACGTCGCACCGTGGCATCCTTGGTACGAAGTTTCGCGTCTGTGCCAAGGCCGAGCCGCTCAAAAAGCAGCCGCAAAAATAGATCGCCCTGGCCGTGGTTCCCATTCGGATCAAGCAGACCCGCCAGAACATCCGACAGCCTGTTTTCATCGGGCTGGATCAGGTCAAACACGTTGAAGCCGGTCGCCAGTCGCACGTCGAGTTGGCGCTGTAGCGTCTCTGCCAGATGCACCCGATAGTTGACGTCAGCGAAGAACCGTGGCAGTTCCCGCGGATCCTGTACCAGTTCGCGCCGCTCCAGTGGCGGGCGATATGAAGCGTGAGCCAAATCCGTCTTCGCCACTTCTATTCGAGGGCTGATGTCAGCAAAGAAGCGCTCCAGTTCGGACCTGTTCGCAGGCTGGTGCGATGAGCTCATGGGCTGACTGGTCGAATCAAGTTTCACCACTCTTACCGATGCTACCGGGCACGGGGCGGGCGTCAAGCTCGAAGATTCTCATCCCAGCACCAATTCCGTCGTCTCCGCTTGGGGATCGAGCCGGAAAACCTCTTCGCGTTCCGTGTCCAGCAGAAGTTGAATGGCTTCCTTGAGGTTGGCAAGACATTCTTCCTTGGTTTCGCCCTGACCATTCGCGCCGGGAACTTCCAGACACGTCGCCCAAAAGCCGCCTTCAGCCGGTTCGCCCCGGTGAACAATGGCTGTAAACTGTTTCATGCCACTACTTATAATCCATTTTGGCGTGCAACAAAATGGTTTTGTTTCACCTTTGTCACGAACGGCGGAGCCAGCAACCAATGAAGGCTAGCCCCGTCAGGCGCCGCACAGCCGCAGCAGTTCGGCCTCGTCGATGATCTTCACGCCGAGCTTCAGCGCCTTGTCTAGCTTGGAGCCGGCTTCCGCCCCGGTGACGACGTAATCGGTTTTCTTGCTGCCGCTGCCGCTGGCGGGTCAACCCAAGCCCGGCACCTTTCTCACTTGCGAGCACGGGATACGCGGCTTTTTTGCCATGCGCGCTTTTCGCCCGTTTAATCGTACGGGCGTCTTCCACGTCCTCGACCGTCTGGCGGATCGGGCGTAACTCACAGACCGCCGTAGAAGCGTCCAAAGGCGCGCGCGAGCATCAGCGCCATGGCCAGACCGCCCGCGCCGGCGACCAGGATATGACGCCAACGACGGAACTCGAAGTTCCCGACCCGCGCCAGGAGCAGGTACGCGAAGGCGAGGTTGGTCGCGCCCCACAAGACGTTGACCCACGCTGGCGATAGCCCTTGGCCAGGCGGTTTCGCGAACGGGCTCTGAAATGGGTGCCCCGTGACGCCGCTCACGAAATGTGGAAGCGCGTTCGCCAGAAAAGCGCCACCGAAGAAGTAAGCGATGTAATGGTACCAGCGCATTCGTAGTTCCTCCTTGTTTGAATGTTCACCAGCCCTTCGTAGTAAGCCTGATTGCAAAGGCGTCATTGCGCGAGCGTATGATCGGCTTTGGTATTCAGCAAGGAGATTGGGCAGGACTTGGGGTAGAGTTTTCGGGCGGGCGAGAGAAGCTAACCCCATTCGGTGCAACAGCGTGCAAGCCAGCCGTGCAATTTCCCTGAAGCGTCCGAATTGCCGCGAGGTTTTGGAGTGCGGTGCCTGGCGGGGAACGGGGCTGACACCGCTTTGGATGGCCTGGGGAGGGTCGAAGCGAAAGCGGTGTGTGCCCTCACCCCTCACCCACCGCACTCCAAAACGCTGGCGCGCAGGCCGTCACTCGCCGCAAAGGCGCAGCAGCTCCATCTCGTCAATGATCTTCACGCCGAGCTTCTGGGCTTTGTCCAGCTTGGAACCGGCGTCCGTGCCAGCGACGACGTAGTCGGTTTTCTTGCTCACGCTGCCGCCGCACGAGATTGCGGGTTGCCCGGACGTGGGCGGGCGGGTATCTTGGCGGCATGAGCACGGTGGAAAAAATCGAACGTGCCGCTGAGCAACTGGCCCCGGCTGATTTCGACCGGCTGGTGCCCTGGATCAACCGGTGTCACCACGAGCAGTGGACCCGGCAAATGGATCAGGACGCGGCGGCGGGCAAACTGGATTTTCTGTTTGAGGAAGCGGAGACCGAGCGCCAAGCCGGCCAACTCCGGGACTGGCCGCCCGCCAAAGCATGACCTCCAGAGTCCCCCGTCGTCTCTGGAAGCTTTATGATCGGAGGAAAACGATTCAGCGCGCGCTTATCCACAGGTTCACCCCCACTCCACCGGCTTCCACAATTCGACCCCTCCCGCCTTCACCACCGGATTCGGAAGCTGGTTCCCCCGAATCGCGTCTTTGCCAATGTTTGTCCAGGCGCTCGCCTCCCTCTTGAGCCGTTCGGATACGCGGTCCGGCGGAAAGGCAACCAGCACGCGCTTTTTCGGAAACAGCGTCCGCACCTTGACCACTGGGCCGGTCAGATCGCTGTCTGCTGACACCAGCAATGCGGTGTCGAAATTGTCCTGCTGCGCATCCACGAGCAGCTCGATCGCGATGTTTACGTCCGTCATCTTCTCTTCCTGCTTCATCCACTTCGCCCCGCAATTCCGGCACTCCACCAGCTTCGAGAGGTAGTGGCCAAAATACAGGTTTGTCTGCGGCAGCGTCGCCACCGCCTCGAGGTAAAGATTCTGCCGCCTGTCCTGGTCCGGGTCGGTCGGGGACGAACTGACCCGGCTCGTGAAATACTTCACCCCCACCAGATGCTGTTCGGGCTTAAGCAAATGCCCCGCCATTCCATGAATGTTCAGCCAGTAGAACCGCCGCCAACCCTTTGACCGCAGACCGAAATACAGGTTGAAACCGTCCACGTATGCGATTACTCGTTCCATGCGCTATTTGTGCGCCCTGCCACACTTGAAAAAAAGGCTTTTTTATGCTTGGTTATATTAAGGTAAGGTTGTAAAACCTTGCCATCACCCCGCCGGTGATAGCATCACCGGCCCGACGCCCGGCTTTTGCCGGGTGTCTCTTTTTCGGGATACTCCGTTCGCCCGGCCATCCTCGCCCCTCCCCGCTTTCCTACAAAGCGCCCGCGTCAGCCCGGGGTGTCAGGCGGCGCACAGCCGCAGCAGCTCTATTTCGTCAATGATCTTCACGCCGAGCTTCTGCGCCTTGTCCAGCTTGGAACCGGCTTCCGTGCCGGCGACGACGTAATCGGTTTTCTTGCTGACGCTGCCGCTGACCTTGCCGCCTGCGGCCTCGATCTTCGCCGCGGCTTCCTCACGTTTGAGTGTGGGCAGCGTGCCGGTCAGGACGAAGGTCTTGCCGGCCAGCGGACCTGCCTTGGCTTTCGGCTGGTAGAGCGCAGACTTGAAATTCAGCCCCGCCTGCCGCAGTCCCTCGATCAGCTTCTGGTTCCCCTCATCACCGTGCCACTGCACCACACTTTGGGCGATGACCTCACCCACGTCCTCGCACTCGGTCAACTGGTCCACGCTGGCGGCGAATACGTCATGGAGCGTGGCAAACCCGCGTCCCAAGGCCTTGGCCACACCCGCGCCGACATGGAGAATCCCCAGACCGTAGAGCACCCGCCACATGTCGCGTTGTTTGCTCGCTTCGATGCCATCCAGGAAGTTGCGGGCTGACTTCTCTCCCATGCGTTCGAGGGCGGCGACGTCGGACAGCTTTAGTGAATAAAGGTCCGCCACGTCACGCACGAGGCCTGCCTGAACGAGTTGCCGAACGAGGACCTCGCCACCGCCTTCGATGTCCATCGCGCCGCGGGCGCACCAATGTTCGAGGCGCCCGCGGACCTGGGCCGGGCAGTCGGGATTCAGACAGCGCCAGACGACGCCTTCGTCGCCCTCGACGATTCCGGGGGCGCGGGAGACCCTGGAGCCACATTCGGGGCATTGTGCGGGAAAGCGAAAGGCGACTTCCTTACCCGTCCGCCGGGTCAGGACCACATCCACCACGGCGGGGATGACTTCGCCAGCCTTCTCGATCTTCACCGTGTCGCCGATGCGGATGTCCTTTTGGCGGATGTAGTCTTCGTTGTGCAGCGTGGCGCGGCTGATGGTGCTGCCCGCCAGGAACACCGGTTCAAGCTCAGCGACGGGTGTAAGCGCGCCTGTGCGGCCGACCTGGACCGTAATGCCCTGGAGGCGCGTCTCGGCCTGCTCGGCGGCGTACTTATAGGCAATGGACCAGCGCGGCGCTTTGGAGGTAAAGCCGGCGACTTCACGCTGCGCGAAGGAGTTCAATTTAATAACCGCCCCGTCGGTCTCGTAAGCGAACTTGCGCCGCACCTGATCGAGGGCTTCGATGGCGGCGAGCAGTTCATCCGCCGAGCGGCAGTGCCAGGTGCGGTCCGGCGTCTTGAAACCGAGCGATTTCAGCCAGGCCAGCATCTGGTCGTGTTCTTGGGGCTGTTGGGGTGCGCCTTCGACCTGGCCGAGGCCATAGACGACGATATCCAGCGGGCGTTTGGCGACAATGCGCGGGTCGAGTTGCTTGAGCGAGCCGGCGGCCGCATTGCGCGGATTGGCAAACTCCTCTTCGCCGGCGGCTTTGCGCTCAGCGTTGAGTTTCTCGAAGCCGGTCTTAGTAAGGTAAACCTCGCCGCGCACTTCCAGCAAAATAGGACAGGCGTCCCGCCTGTCCCCGCCGGATGCTCCCCCATGGACAGGCGAGACGCTTTTCCCACCATGAAGCCGGGCTGGGATGCTGCGAATGGTCTTCAGATTGGCCGTGATGTCATCGCCGGTCGTGCCGTCCCCGCGAGTCGAGCCGGAGGTGAAAACGCCTTGCTCGTAGCGCAGGTTGATGGCGACGCCATCAATCTTCGGCTCGACAATCCACTCCAGCTTCTCATTGGGCAACAGCCTCTGGACGCGTTTGACGAAATCGCGCACGTCCTCCTGCGAATAGGTGTTGTCCAGGCTGAGCATGGCTTGCAGATGCTGGACCTGCTTGAACTCCTTCAGCGGCTGGCCGCTGACGCGCTGGGTCGGCGAATCGGGCGTGACGAGCTGGGGGAACTGCTGCTCCAGGTCCAGCAGCTCGTGGGAGAGCCGGTCGTATTCGCGGTCGCTGATGGTGGGCTGCGCCAGCACATAATAGGCATGGTCGTGCCGGCTGATTTCCTCGACGAGTTGGGCGTGACGAGCTTTGGCTTCGTTGAAGTTCATCCTCACGAGTAGTAATCCACGTGGAGAAAAATGCACGCAGAAAAGCGGAATATGATAAAAGCGTTATCGACAGGCGTCTGTCTGTTCTGTCATAATCGCGACATTACGACGGTTAGTGTCCTGACCTGAGAAAGAACGAAAATGAAATCTGAGACCACTGCAACTCATCAAGCAACCCCCACCTGCAAGCCCATCCTGTTCGAACCCGCACTGCCGCGCAGCCGCCGGCGGTTTCTGAAGGCGGCAGCTCAAATGAGCGCCTTGCTGGCAGCGCCGCAAATAGTCCGCGGGGCCGTTCTGGGCCGGGACGGCGGCGTCGCCCCCAGCGAACGCATCGTGCTGGGCGGCATCGGCATTGGCAACCGGGGCACTTACGACCTGGGCTGTTTCCTGGAGGAACCTGACGTGCAGTTCGTGGCGATTTGCGACGTGAAGGCCGCGCGCCGCGAGGCCATCAAAAAGAAGGCCGATGCCAAGTACGGCAACCAGGATTGCGCAATGTACCGCGACCTGCACGACCTGCTGGCGCGTAGCGACATCGAGGCCGTGCTCATCGCCACCGGTCCGAACTGGCACGCCACCGCGGCCTGCCTGGCGGCCAATTACGGCAAGGATGTCTATTGCGAGAAGCCTTGCACCAAGAACATCGCGCAAAGCCTCGCGCTGGCCGAGACGTTCCGCCGGACGGGGCGCGTCTTCCAGGCCGGCACGCAGCGGCGCAGCCTGCCCAATTTCGCCTTCGCAATTGACTTGGCCCGCCGCGGCAAGCTCGGCAAGCTCCAAACGCTCTACGCCCACCCGGGCGGTCTGGGAACCTCGATGAGCGGCTGGGCCACGCCCGAAACCGAGCCGGACCGGGAGAAAGTGGACTGGGATTTGTACCTCGGCCCCGCCGCCTGGCGGCCTTACAACAAGGCTTTGCTCGATGGGTTTAACTTCGAGAAGGGCGGCGGCTTGACCGGCGGCGGCTGCCTCGAATGGGGGTCGCATTGCGTGGACCTCTGCCAGTGGGCGAACGATGCTGACAACACGGCCCCCGTCGAGTACGAGCCGAAGGGGAATGAGCTTCACGCCCTCTATGCCAACGGGGTGAAGCTCATCATGCGCAACGATGGTTGGCTCCCGCTAGGTTCCTGCCCCGTCCGGTTTGAAGGCGACACCGGCTGGGTTGAGACGGCCGATGATGGCGACATGGTTGCAAGCACGGACGCTTTGCTCGTCGGCAAGAAGGCCAAGGTGTCCGGCTACCCGGCCAACTTCCACATCCGCGACTTTCTGGACTGCGTCCGGTCGCGCGGCCAGACCCGCGCTAATGCGGACGCGGCCTGCCATGCGCACATTGCTTGTCATGCGGCCAACATTGCCCTCTTCCTGAAGCGCAAGCTTCGGTACGATCCCGTAAAGAACGAGTTCATCGGGGACGAGGAGGCCAACCGGCTTCGCTCCGAAGCGCTCCGCGAGCCCTGGCGTATCTAAGATGCTTGCACCACAAGAACCGATTTAATCAAAAGGATATTTATGATGAACTCGTTACAGAAATCACCTGGCTTGGTTCTCACCGTGCTGCTGGCTTTCGTCCTGGCTGCCGGCTCGGCCTATGTGGCCGCGGCGGCGGACAGCCAAAGCTCCTCGGCGGAAAAAGAGCGTGAGCTGATCCGCATTCTCCAATCGAACGTCCCACCCGCCGAGAAAGCCATTCCCTGCAAGCAGTTGGCCATTTACGGCACAAAGGACGCCGTCCCGGCTCTGGCACCCTTGTTGTCTGACCCGCAGCTTGCTTCGTGGGCGCGGATTGCCCTGGAGGCGATCCCGGGTCCCGCTGCGGACGACGCGCTGCGCGACGCGATGGGGAAGTTGCAGGGAAAGCTGCTGGTCGGGGTCATCAATTCCATCGCTGTTCGCCGCGAC
>Ga0187880_1004040_pt1:5000-10970 | contig 10970 bp, 5 predicted proteins | sample June2016WEW_19_4_FD_132998 | JGI IMG/M metagenome (GOLD analysis project Ga0187880, IMG submission 132998) | Peatland microbial communities from SPRUCE experiment site at the Marcell Experimental Forest, Minnesota, USA - June2016WEW_19_40 | ecosystem: Environmental > Terrestrial > Soil...
ACCATGGACGGCATTTTTAGACGAATGGCCCTGGACAAATCGGATCTCGCGGCGATTCGCAACTTGCCTGGTATTCGCCAGAGCCTGGATTTCCTGAAACCCGGCGATGCGATCAAAGTCACCCATTTGAACGACGGCGAAATCAAAGAGCTATCGCGGAAGGTGAGTGAGACACAGACCCTCGACGTCGTGCGCGAAGACGACGGCTTCGCTGCGAAGATCATCAGTCACCCGGTGGAAACGCGCGTCCGCACCGCCACTGCCACCATCGAATCCTCGCTGTTTCAGGCGGCAGAGTCAGCCGCTATATCGGACGTCGTGGCGCTGAGGCTTGCCAACGTCTTCGCTTGGGATATCGACTTCGTGCTGGACATCCGTGAAGGCGATCGTTTCACGGCCGTCTACGAGCAGATCTATCAGAATGGCCAGTATTTACGCGATGGCGACGTGTTGGCGGCAGAGTTCGTCAACGACGGCACGGTGTACCGTGCCGTTCGATTTAGGGCGGACGATGGATCGGTCGGCTATTACACGCCGGATGGCAAACCCATGCGCAAAGCTTTCTTGCGCGCGCCGGTGGACTTTACACGCGTGAGTTCAGTCTTCAACCCGGCTCGGCAACACCCGATTTTGAATCTCATTCGGGGACACATGGGGACCGATTATGCAGCGCCCACCGGCACCCCTGTCCATGCAGCGGGGGATGCAAAGGTCAGCTTCGAAGGCACGCGCGGCGGGTATGGCAACGCGATCGTGCTGACGCACAGCAACAGCGTGTCGACGCTCTATGGCCACATGTCGCGGTTTGCGAAAAACCTCCATGTCGGCTCGCATGTGAATCAAGGAGAGATCATCGGCTACGTCGGCATGACCGGGCTTGCCACGGGACCGCATCTGCACTATGAATATCTGATGAATGGGGTCCACATGAACCCACAAACTGTGCGCTTGCCCGGCGCCGAGCCGTTGCGAGCGGACTCCTTGGCGAAATTCCGCAGCGCTGCAACTCCATTGCTCGCCGCCCTGTCGGCAACGACGCCCGCGGAGCCAACGGCCTCCGCTCCGCCATCGGCCGCGAGCAGCAGTGCAGCCACCGCAAATCACGCAACGGCGGTGGCTGCCGCGCGTCCGTTGGGTAACTCGAGCGACATCCCATCGACGACATCGGTCAACTAGCCCGCCGCGCGATTCGGCGGGATTGAAGCGCCTGTCATGGACGTCGAGCGCGGGAAGCGTGACGGGCGCGCGGGGCGCGCGCATCCTGGGCGGCGTCTATCGCTACGCCTGAGGGTCCCGGCCCCGGAAGGATTCGCCGGCAAGCGGCGAGGTTCAATCAGTTGACACCTAAAAAAACCTCACACTTAGATTTATGAATGACACCGACCTACAAACTCCCCAGCTCTACATCAATCGCGAGCTGTCGTTCCTCGAGTTCAACCAACGCGTTTTGGAACAGGCGAAAGACGTCAATATTCCGCTGCTGGAGCGCGTGAAGTTTCTATGCATTTCATGCGCAAACCTCGATGAGTTTTTTGAAATCCGAGTGGCGGGTCTGAAGCAGCTGCTCGATGCCGGCGCAGTGCAGGGAGCCCCTGACGGGCTGTCGGTGCCCGAACAGCTAAAGGCAATTCGCACCCGAACCGTGCGCCTCGTCGACGAGCAATACGAACTCCTCAACGACGGCCTCCTGCCGGAACTCGCAAGGAACGGGGTAGTGTTCGTGGCGCCGGATACGTGGACGGAGGCACAAGCGGCTTGGTTGGCCGCGTATTTCGAGCGTGAAGTCGAGCCCGTGTTGAGTCCGTTGGCGCTGGATCCGGCACGGCCTTTCCCGAAAATTCTCAACAAAAGCCTCAATTTCGCGGTCGTCATCGAAGGCGAGGACGGTTTCGGCCGCAATAGCGGCCTTGCGGTGGTCCAAGCTCCCCGTTCGCTACCCCGTCTCATTCGACTTCCGGATGAACTGGGCAGCCGGCATTTCGTGTTCCTCGGCACCATCGTCGAGGCTTTCGTGTCCCGGCTGTTCGGCGGAATGCGCATGCGAGGCTGCTACCAATTCAGGGTCACGCGCAACAGCGATCTGTTCGTCGAGCAGGAAGAAGTTGACGATTTGCTGCGCGCCGTTCAGGGCGAATTGGCCTCGCGCCGCTACGGCGATGCTGTGCGCTTGGAGACCGCGCGCGATTGTCCGGACGAAATTTTGGCGTACCTACTGGAACAATTCGGCCTCACTGCGGACGATCTCTACAAGGTATCGGGACCCGTCAATCTCAACCGCTTGATGGCATTGTACGACCTCGTTGACCGGACTGAGCTCAAATACACCTCATTCACGCCGAGCATTCCCGAGCGGCTCAAGATGGGTAGCGATATCTTTGCAACCCTGCGCGCCGGCGATGTGCTGCTGCATCACCCGTTTCAGGGATTCGGTCCGGTCATGGATTTCATCAAGCAGGCCGCCGGTGATCCTCAAGTCCTCGCCATCAAGCAGACGTTGTATCGCGCCGGCAGCGACTCCGCCATTGTCGGCGCTTTGGCCGAAGCCGCGCAGGCGGGCAAGGACGTCACCGTCATCATCGAGCTGCGCGCGCGATTCGATGAGGAGGCCAATATCGAGCTCGCCAACAAGCTGCAAGAGGCTGGCGCGCACGTGATGTACGGAGTCTTCGGCTACAAGACTCACGCCAAATTGGTCATGGTGGTACGGCGCGACGAAAAGGGCCTGCGGCGGTACTGTCACCTGGGGACCGGCAACTACCATGCGAACACCGCGCGGCTGTACACGGATTACGGCCTCATGACGGCTGACGAATCGATCGGTGAAGACATTCACGAGATTTTCCTGCAACTCACGGGACTGACCCAGGTACCGCGACTGCGCAAGCTCCTGCATGCGCCTTTCAGCCTGCACAGCGCCTTGATTATGAAGATCGAACGCGAGGCCCAGCATGCCCGCAGCGGTAAACCGGCGCGGATCATTGTCAAACTCAACGCCCTGACCGAACCCGCCGTGATTCAAGCCCTGTATCGCGCTTCGCGTGCCGGCGTCGGCATCGATTTGATCGTTCGCGGGGTGTGCTGCCTCCGGCCGGGGGTTCCCGGCGTGTCGGAGCGGATCAAAGTACGTTCGATCGTCGGCCGATTTCTCGAGCACTCCCGCGTCTACTACTTCGAGAACGCAGGCGCGCGCGAGATCTACTGCGGCAGCGCGGATTGGATGGACCGCAATTTATTCCGTCGGATCGAAGTGGCGTTTCCGGTCTCGCCCGAACTGCAGACGCGGGTTATGGATGATTTGCATCTTTATCTCGACGACGACTGTCAAGCGTGGGAGTTGTCATCCGACGGCGGCTATGCTCAGGCCGGGTCCGCCGGCCAGACGAGTGCGCAAGCACGCCTCCTGAGTTTGTACGATGACCGAGTGGCACTCGCCGAAGCTTAGGAGTCTTTCGCGTCACACGTTGCTGAGACGGAACCCGGCTTCTTTCAGGTAAACGCGCTCCTGTTCCAGGTCCTCGAGAGTCAGCGGATGTTCTTTCATCCAACGCTGCGGCAGTTCCAAAGTCAGATTGCGGCCTTTCACACGCAAAGCCACGTCCGGCAGCGGCTGCGGACTGCGGCCGCGATGCAGCAGCACCGCTACGCGCAGCAGGACCGTGAGAAATTCCGCGTGGCGATCCCAGGGCGGCAACAGATCCTCCAGCGGCTCGAGCGACAATTGCCGGCGGTGGCCGCCGACCAATGCCGACAACAGCGCCTGCTCTTCGCGCGGAAATCCCGGCATGTCGGCATGCTCCAACAGATAGGCGCTGTGCCGATGGTATTTCGAATGAGCGATATCGAGGCCCGTTTCGTGCAGGCGGGCCGCCCAGCGCAGCACGGACTCCGCCAGAGGGTCTTCGAGTCCCCAGTCGGATTCGACTTGTTCCAGCAACACCACGGCGGTAGCCTCAACGCGGTCTGCCTGCAGCGAATCGACGTGGTAGCGTTTCTCCATGGCGCGCACGCTGCGTACACGCGCATCTTCGTCGGTGAAGCGGCCCATGAGGTCGTACAACAACCCCTCGCGCATCGCACCCTCGGCGATGCGGATTCGATCGATGCCGAGGTTCTCGACGATTTCCAACAAGATGGCGAGGCCGCTGGGAAACACGGGCGCGCGCTCGGCATCCACGTCGGGCAGGTCGAGATCATCGACGTGGCCGGCGGCAATGACCCGATCGGCGAGACTGCGCAGATTGTCCACGGTGATGCGCGGCGAATCCGGGTTCAGGCGGCGCACGACGTCGGCAATCACGCGCACCGTTCCCGAACTGCCGAACGCCTGCAGCCAACCCAACTTCTTATAGGCTTCCTGGATGGGCTCGAGTTCCAATCTCACCGCAGTGCGCGCACGCTCGAATCGTTTTTCCGAGATTCTGCCATCGTCGAAATAACTCGAACTCAAGCCGACGCAGCCCACCGACAAACTCTCGAGCAGCAAAGGAACAAAACCCTCCCCGATCACAACCTCGGTAGACCCGCCGCCGATATCGATCACCAGACGCTTGTCGGGACTCAACGGGCTGGTATGCACGACGCCCGAGTAAATCAGCCGCGCTTCCTCGAGACCGGAGATGATTTCAATGGGATGCCCCAGCGCGGCGCGCGCCCGCTCCAGAAACCATCGCTTGCGTCGCGCGCGGCGCAGGGCGTTGGTGCCCACGACCCGCACGCTGTCCGCGTGCATGGCACGCAGCCGCTGGCCGAAACGCTCCAGACATCGCAGGGCGCGCTCCGCGGCGGCATCATCCAGCCGGCCGCTGTCGCTTAAGCCCCCGGCCAGGCGGACCATTTCCCGCAACCGATCGAGGATGACGAGTTGGCCGTGCGAATGACGCGCGACGACCATATGAAAACTGTTGGAGCCCAAATCGACGGCCGCGAGCACGTCGGGCACGACACGAGCCCCGGCCATCACACGACCAGCATTTTTAGGCTGAGAACGAAGAGCCGCAGCCGCAGGTGGTCTTGGCGTTCGGGTTACGAATAACGAACTGAGCGCCCTGTAGATCTTCTTTGTAGTCGATTTCCGCGCCCATCAAGTACTGCGCGCTCATCGGATCCACCAGCAATTGCACGCCCGCGTTTTCGACGCAAAAATCGCCCTCTTCCACTTTCTCATCGAAAGTGAATCCGTACTGAAAGCCGGAACAGCCGCCGCCTGAAACGAACACCCGCAACTTCAGGTTCGGGTTCGCCTCCTCGCGGATCAATTCGCCCACCTTTCCGGCCGCGGCATCGGTGAATACCAATACATCTGGGGGCGGAGGGGCAAGTTCCGGCTGAAGTGCGGATTCTGAGGTAGTGTTCATAGCGCTAGTGTACTCGCCGGCCAGTGGCCAATCAAAGTTGAGAGTCGCCCGTGGGACCGGCATCCCCCTCACCGTCCCCGCCGTTCGTCCTATGGATCAACTTACCGTTAATTTGGGCGCCTACCGCGGTTTCAATGACCGAGTAACGCACATTGCCCAACACCCGCGCTTTCGCGCCGAGTTCCACGCGCTCGGTGGCGTCGATATCGCCTCTGACGATACCATTCAGCAGGATATTGGGCACGATCACCGATCCCTCGATTCCGCCCTGCTCGCCGACGGACAAGCTCGCCTCCCCGTCCAGTTCGCTGCTTACGTTGCCGCTGATATAGCCGTCCAGATGCAGACCACCCGAAAACTCTACGTCCCCGTTGATGCGCGTCTTGGCGCCGATCAACGTGTCGATGTTGAGGTTTTTACTCTGTTTCCGTTTGAACATTTGCACTACCCTTTGGCTGGGCCTCCGGATTTCCCGGACCGCCGCCTGCCTCGGTTTCCATCGACATCCCCTGCGCTTTCCAGACAAACGCCTGGCGAAAGCCATGGGTGACATCTCTGCCCGAGTGGATCTCGATCCCGATGCGGGTCGGCTCGAACCCAGGGGGCAACTGCACGG
>Ga0187880_1004045_pt1 | contig 10965 bp, 8 predicted proteins | sample June2016WEW_19_4_FD_132998 | JGI IMG/M metagenome (GOLD analysis project Ga0187880, IMG submission 132998) | Peatland microbial communities from SPRUCE experiment site at the Marcell Experimental Forest, Minnesota, USA - June2016WEW_19_40 | ecosystem: Environmental > Terrestrial > Soil > Wetlands...
GCGTCGGATGAATCGTTCTGCTAGACGGGATTGTCATCTGGAATGCTGCTGGACTCACGCTCAATCGAGGCGCGAATCGAACTTTTGGCAGACTTTTTGCGGGGTTCCTGGTGTGTCACCGGCTACCCGGAAATTACCACTTGATCAATACCTTGCAGGCGGAAATGCAAGATCGCTCCCCTTAAGTCGGCATTGCGAACGTTTTCCAAGGTCTCGGTGCTGCTCTGAGTGAACGACCGCCGAACCGGGGATGACCTCTCCGTGACCAGATTCAGGCTTGAGCGTGCTCTCGGGTCTCAAAAGTATCAGGGCGGAGCAGAAAAGTTCTAAAATCGTCCTCTAGCGCCGACCATTCTTTTCAATCATTTACAAGCTGATGAGGTAGACCCTCTGGTGTGGACCCAGGTGCTCTGGCGCCGGAAGGTGCGTCAATATTGGGATTCTCGCCGAGTCCTGGATGCAAAGCCGTATATAAAAACATCTACAGTCGAAAAAAGGATCGAGCGGATCGCCAAAATCGCAATCGGCTCAGGTTTCGTCCGCTCGAATGAGTGTTCACGCGACCAAGCCATGCGTGTTGGATCGTCGATAGTCCGCTACCGATCTCAATATGCGTTGATGCCTTCCGGTATAAAGCCGTTGCGATAGCTTGCTGCGGCGCGCTGTTCGTCTTTCAATAAGCGGCGATTTGCGATCAGCCTAACCCAGATCGGAATGAACCCGATCCGGTGACCGGATGCTTTGGCTATGACATATGCCTGCGCACACTTCTCATACAGCTCGGTGTTGAAAACAACGCGTTCGCACGTCATTCCCAGGCAAAGCAACCGCTCGCCAAGCAGTGCGGCATTGGCCCCATGTCTGAATGTTTTCCTGATCATCTCTCCATCCGCATTTTCCTGGTCCGGCAGTGGTCCGACGGATGAGCCAATATGCCTTACCTGCTCATCGAAGATTGCCGGCAACAGGCCGCCAAGCCTGGCCAGCAGGCGCGCTCCCTTGGGACTCGAAACGACCACCGCGCCGGCATCGGTACGCTCCCGGTAAATCAATGCATGAAGGCGGCCCAGGCCGCTTGTTGAGAGAAGGGAAACCGAATGAAGATCAGTGCGTCCAATCTTCCGCCAATCCTCAAGCCCGGAGACTAGAATCATTTCCATGTTCCCTGGAATCCGCATGGAAAAGCTGTCTCCAGGAGTGTTAAGGAACCCCTTGCCGGCAAGCCGCCGGCATGCTTCCAGGCATTGCGTTTCAATCTGCACTCGCTGCACGACCGCCCCCGCATCAAACCAGTTTCAGCACGTCCTCGAAGCGGTTCAGGGCGTCGTCAATCACTGCATCGGTGTCGGCGAGCCCGGTATAGATCCGGCTGCCGGCAAGAGTGATGATTCCATGCGCGCTGAACGCCGCCCCCATTTCTTCCATCATGTGCTTCCGGTCTCCGGATTCTCGCATCACCTTGATTGGATTTCGCATGCTCATGAGCATGACGCCCGAAGTTTGCAGGTGGACGATAGGACCGAGGTTGTAGGTGACGTATGGCAAACCCAGACGGCGGATGATTTCATCGAGCCCCTTTCGCAACCGGTCCCCGGCGTGCCCAGCCTTGACCGCGGCATCCGTGCGCCGCATCTCTTGAATGGCGAAATAGCCCGCGGCACAAGAGAGTGGATTGGCCGAAAGAGTTCCACCCACAAAGGCTCGTTTCGCAGTGTTCCCGATGCCGCCAGCCAATAACATCATCACATCGCGCCGCCCGCCGACGCCGCCAGCCATCGGGTAACCGCCGGTCAGGCATTTCCCGAGCACCGTGATGTCCGGTTTCACTCCGAAATAGCCCTGTGCGCCACCCATGCCCACGCGAAATCCCGTCACTACCTCGTCGAAGATCAGCAGGGCGCCGAATTCGCTACAGAGTTTCCGCAGCTCCCGGTTGAAATCTCGCTGCACGGGCCAGGTGCCGCTCTCCGGCCCCAACGGCTCGACGATAATGGCGGCGGTTCCACCTCTCAAGCGATTGAGCCACAGTGTTCTGCGCAAGGCATCGAGATCGTTCGGGAATCGTTCTTGCGTATAGGCCGTGGATGCCCGGGGTATGCCGACGGCCTCTCTGCGGCCGGTGCCGGGGATGCGCATGCCATACACCATCTGGTCGCTCCAGCCGTGATATGCGCCGCCGATCTTGATCACCCATTTTCGGCCTGTATAGGCACGGGCCAGGCGAAGCGCCGCCATCACAGCTTCGGTCCCCGAGCCCAGCATGCGAAACATCTCCACGGCAGGCATAACTTCGCAGACTAACTCGGCTAACTTCACTTCATACTCGTGCAACAGGCCGGTGAGCGGTCCACAAGAGTCCAGCAGCGCGTGGATTTGCTTCCGGACAGCTTCGTCGTTGGCGCCAAGCAGCGTGGGCCCACCGGCCTTGAGGAAATCGATGTAACGGTTGCCGTCGACATCGGTGAGCCATGCGTCTCTGGCACTGGCGATGGCCAGCGGAAAGGGATAGTTGAAAGCAAGGTTATGCTGTATGCCGCCGGGGATGATCCGCTCCGCTCGTTTGGAGAGACGCCGTGAACGATCGCACTTCTGCTGGAAGTAATCGAGGATAGTCTCCATATTCTCGCGGCTGATAGCGCGCATCGGCTGCTTCACCAGCGCCGCGAGGCGTGCGTAAACGTCGTTCGTGTCGGGCCATTCAGAGATGCCATATGCAGGCGCCGGCACGTTGTTGTCGAGCAAGGGCAAGGTGTTGATTAACGTACTCATTGTTGAGACTCCCTGTCTCCGGAACTGGCTAACAGCGTCAGTATTTCCCACAACGATGGTTCAAAGCCCGCATCTGTGCGGCCGCCGATTGTTTGGCGAAAGAAGACGGCGCAGGCCGACTCCAGGGTTTCCAACCTGGCCACAGTCTCACCCAGCGTGGGACCGCAGCAGACGACTCCGTGGTTGCGCATCAGGTAGGCATTGATCTCCGGACGCAGCGCCTTGCGTAGTTTCGACGCAAGCCAGCCGGTGCCAGAGGGGGCATAGCCCACAGAGGCGGCCCTCCGCCCCAAAATAGCCTGGTGAAGCGGGTCATGAATCTCCAATGCTTGCCCCAGCAGGGTATAAGCGCTGGCCACCGGCTGGTGGGTGTGAATGCTTGCGCCGCAATCCCGCCTCATACGCAGAACGTGGGCATGCAACTTATGCTCGATGGAGGGGCGGCGATCCCCGGCGACGCGCGCGAGATTGTCCAGCCGGAGCACGCAGATATCTTCCGGCCGCATCGCGTAGTAGTCGGTTGCAGTGGGAGTAACCGCAAAATACGCATCGCCGGCGCGACAGGCAACATTCCCTCCCGTTCCCGCGAGATATCCCTTATCGGCCAGTTCCACGCAGGTCGCAACAATTTCACGGCGGGCTTGCTCGACGTTCATGATCGCGCTTTCTTGGGGTGACTTAACCGCCGGTACAAAGGAGCCAGGCGCCGGTAGGCAAGCTTGAACGTTTCAAAGAGTTCGTCGTAAACAGCCTTCCTGCCGGAATCCGGCAGATAGGTGTGACGGATCTCGATCAGGTCCGGGACATCGTCGAAAGCAAGAGCACCAATGCCCACATGGCCGATCAGGCCCGCGCCCACAGCGTTTGCCTGGATCGGAGAATTCACTTGCCGGACAGGAATGCCGAGTATGTCCGCGAAGATCTGGCACCAGACACTGGAGGTCGCACTCCCACCGACCATCGTGATGTGCTCGAGCTGCCTGCCGAGGAAGCGATTGAATGGTGTAACCATCCAGCGTGTGTTCAGTGCAACCCCCTCAAGAAATGCGCGTATCACATCCGCACGGGAATGCTGCAACGATATATTCAGCAGCCCGGCTCGCAAACTCGAGTTATCGACCGGACTGCGCTCCCCGAAAATCCAAGGCGTATAAAGCAAGCCTCGAGCTCCGGGCGGGACGGACGCAGCAATTCTCTCCAAAATGGAATAGACATCGGGCGGCCGCTCCATGCCGAACTCGTCCTGATGGAAAAGAATGTTGTCGCACAGGAAGGAAAGATTGGATCCAGCCGAGGACTGGACAGCCGATGCAAGGTAGCGACCGTTGATGGCGCAAGGCACAGAGGCAATCTGCGCAAACACATCGGTTTTCTTGAAAGCAACATGCGCTCCGATCCAGGACGATGTGCCTATATAGAGATGAGTCTCGCCATCCCGAACTGCGCCCGATCCGATGGCCGCCGCGGAATTGTCGACGGCGCCCGCCACCACCAGCGTGTCTATCGGTAGCCCCAGCTCTTCCGCAGCCGAGGGGCATAAGGCCCCAAGCACATCGGTACAGCGCACAATCTCCGGCAGCTTTTCCAGGTCGATGCCGGATTGGGCCACCAGCTTCCGGTCGTAGTGGATATTGCCGGGATCGCGATTGTCAGTGACCCAGGATGTCAGGATGGAGTCCACTGTGGCCACGAACCGGCCAGTGAGGCGCAGGTTCATGTAGTCGAGGGCGTTCAGGAACTTATAAGTCCGATCGTAGATTTGCGGCCACGCTTCCTGGATGAATGCCATGTGTCCCGCGGGATCTTTTCCCGAGAGCGCCGGAGCTCCGCCGGCGCGATGGATCCAGCGCCATAATTTGAGAGGGCCGTAACCGGCCACGGCAAACATCCGGTTCCCAACCCGGCGGCGAATCGTATCCGCCGCACGCATATCCATCCACAAGAGCGCCCGATGCAGCGGTTTACCCGTCAGATCGACGGGAATCGTGCATTCTCCCTGGCAGGAGCAACAAATGGCAGCAATTTCTCCACCCATCTCCGGCAGTTTCTCTATTAGCTCCCGGGCCGCCCCGATAAATGCGCTCCACCAATCGTCAGGCGACTGTTCCGCGCCGACTTGATCCACGATGTGAAGAGGCACAGGTCGAAAGGCCCACCACTGGACGACGCCTTCCAGTCCCACCAGGGCGCATTTGCAGCCGGATGTTCCCAGGTCGACGGCGAGCACAAACCGGTTGTGACGCGCAGCCTCCATTGCCTCCTCTGCCTCTTTCGTACAACGTAATCGCATCAGGAACTTTCGAGAATAATATGAGCATCCGTCAGCTTTGTCAATGGAGACCTGGTCACTCAGTATCTGTCCATCGGTTCCAGGCGCCGCCCGTCTCAAAATTCATAAGAGGCTCTTCTGTAAGCTCGCCTAGGAAGTATTTTTGCATTGGATGCGCTCCAAATGACACTGCTTTTCTCACCACCGACGCCTGGTGTATGGTCTATTTGATGAGCATTGCACCGATTGTGCACATCATGCGAGAGAACGATGTTCGAAGTTGAAAGCCGGACGCAGATCAAGCGAATACCGCGCCAGGAACGCAGCCAGGCGCGGTTTGAGCGTGTGTTGGAAGCGGCTCTGCACCTGTTCGCGGCGCGTGGCTATGAAAGTGTTTCGATGCGAGAGATCGCCCGCGAGGCGAAGATGCCGATCGCTTCGGTGTACCAGTATTTCCCCATGAAACTGGCCATCGTACGCGAGATGTGGACCCGTTACACTTCCGCAATTGCGGAGACTCTGGCAGCCGGAATCCCCCGTTCTATTGAACAAGGCAGGAATGAGGCACACCACCTGATTGGAATTATTATCGACCGGATGGCCGAACTGCAGGCTTCAAACCCCGCCTTTATCGAGATATGGAGTTGCGTGGCCGCATCGATTGAACTGCGGGCGCTCAACGTGGAAGACACGCTGGAAAATGCCCGCGTCATCGCCGCGGCTTTGCAGAAGATGCATCCTAAGGCCGACCCGAGCGCAGTCTACGACCGCGCCCTGATCGCGATTGAGATGGCCAGCGGCACCACCCGTCTCGCTCTCGCCCTCCCCGAACCCCACCGCGCCCGGGTCTTGCTTTCTTTAAAGTCGGCGATCTCCCTGTTGATCGATCCCGTGACTCTGAACAGTCCCGCTGCATTGCGATCCAGAGGGAAAAAGGCGCGCCGCTCCGGCGCCGTTCCGCATGCCAGATCTACCGGGAGAGCAGCCACTGCAAAAGCCGGTCCTTCACCGCGGTGAAAGGCGGGTAGCGCACATCGAGATCGGCCCGTAACGACCTTCGCACTATCGCCCTGGCGTGGGAAAAGGCGTCAAACGTGTAACGGCCGTGAAATGCGCCCATCCCGCTGTCGCCGATACCTCCGAATGGAAGGCCGGGCACAATCTGGTTGACCAGCACGTCGTTCACCACGACGCTTCCCGAACTGATGTCGCGAATCACCCTCTCCTGCAACTGGCGATTCCTGGTGAATAGGTAGAGCGCCAGCGGCTTGGGCCGCTTCCTGACCGCGGCCAGGGCTTCTTCGATCTCACTGTACCCAACCACCGGCAGGATCGGACCGAAGATCTCCTCTTCGAGAACGGCGGCATCGGGGGGCAAGTCGGTGAGCACGGTGGGCGCAATATACAGGTCCTGTTCGTCCGACTGGCCTCCAATGGCGATCCTGCCTTCGTGCATGAGCGCGAGCAGCCTGGCAAAATGACGACGGTTTACGATGCGCCCGAATGAGTCGCTGTGCCGCGGATCAGGCCCATAAAAGCGCGTGATCGCTCGTTGCAGAGCCTCGATCAATGCCAGGCGCAGAGACTCCGGCGCCAGAACATAATCCGGGGCCACGCAAAGCTGACCGGCGTTCATAAAGCGGCCCCAGGCAATCCGGCGCGCGGTGACCTCGAGCGGGGAATCTTCCGCGACGATGACCGGATTTTTTCCGCCAAGTTCCAAGGTCACAGGCGTCAGGTTGGCCGCCGCCGCCGTCAACACCATCCGTCCCACCCGGCTCTGACCCGTGAAAAAGATTTTGTCAAACCGGAATGCGAATAACCGCGATGCCATTTCCGGGCCGCCCTGGATCACAATGACTGCCTGGGGATCGACGTATTGCTCAAGGTGCGCGGCCATTAAGGACGCGGAATGCGGCGCAACCTCCGACAGCTTGACCACGGCAGCATTGCCGGCTGCCAGCGCGCCCGCAAGCGGAAGGAAAATCTGCTGGAAGGGGTAGTTCCATGTGCCAAGAATCAGCGCCAAGCCAAACGATTCCTGCTGGACCCAGCTTTTTCCGGGCTGCGCCGCAAGCGGGGTGCGCACGGGCTGGGGCCGCAGCCATTGCCGCAGATTTCGCTTCATAAGCTGAATCTCCGACCGGACCATCGTGATGTCCGCGAGCCGGGCCTCGGCAGGACACCGGCCCAGGTCTGCCTTCAGCGCTTCCAACATTGCCGTCTCATGGTCCGCGACAAACCGCAGCAGCCCGTCAAGCTGAGCCAGGCGCCACGAAAGTGGACGGGCGACGCCATCGTCGACGGCTTTCCGCAATTGCTCAAGGCGAAGCTGCGGGATCATCGCGCCGGTCATTCCGCTCGTGTCACCATTCATGGAGTTTCCCGCACTCATCATTCCCCATTCCCCCTGGCAACGATGGCCAGCCGTCCATGCTTACGCGTATTACACTCCGCGGCGGTCAAGACCACAAAGAGGAACCGTCATGCGAAAGGAGCGGTCACTTGCGACCCTGCCATCCCGCGCAACCTGACCATACAATAAAGCCCCAATGCCACAGCATTGAACGCGAGAACAAACACTCCCACAGAGGGCGCCCCATAAGCGGCACTCAGAATCGCCGACAGCCAAGGCCCTATTCCATTGCCAAGCGTTACCAGAGCCGTGCTCACCGCAACTGCCCGTCCCATGCGATCGAGGCTCGCTGCGAGAGCGAGTTGATAAATCACCGACGAGAGATTGGTGACCGACTGCAGAACATTGGCCGTGACATAGACCCAGTGGAGCGGAATCGTGCTTACGAAAAGAATGGAGAGCGCATTGAGCGCGACGAGGACAAATAGCGTAGTAAAGCGTCCGAACCGGTTGCCGGCCCAGGCGGCCGCAACCGCGCCAAGTAGCAGGAGCAGGGTCGCGGCCGAAAGAATCATGCCGATCGCATGGTGATTGAAGCCGGCGTTTCGACCATAGGTTTCTTCCATGCTCCAGAAGGCGCCCTGCCCCAGTTGTGTCAGGAAGACGGCGGCAACGGCAAGCATTGCCGCCAAGGCAAAAGGCATGCGCGATGCCGACTGCGTGACTGCCGCTCGGGTGGACAGCGAGGGCAGGCGCCTGAGCAGGTAAGTTCCAACCACGCAGATAAGCAGAAGGCAGATATAGGGCGCTCTGTATCCCAACCGGTCGACCATGTAAGGCAGTACTGCCAGCCAAAATGCGGCGTCAATAATCGATACGATGGTCAGGAGCGCGATCAGCCGCTCCCGGTCGATTCCCCGCGACAGGACGCTGGTCGCCTCCGCGCCAACAATACCCGCGCCAATTCCGGCCAGGAGCCGGGAGGCAAGAAGCGCCGGAAGCACTGGAGAGATGAGGGTCAGAGCAGTTGCGACAATCGCAAGCAGACCGCCGGCCAAGGCCCAGTGCCGCGCAGAATGGTTGCGGGCCCACGCGGACAGACATAAGGTCGTGAGGGCGGATGCGGCCAGCTCCAGACTCAATAGGAATCCTGCGGCCCTGGCTGAAAGGCCCGCGTGAACCTCAAGCGTGTCGATCAAAAGCGGCATCAGGAACAGGCTGGTCGTGACAATGAGCTGCGACCCGATCGTGGGAAGCAGAATCATCCTGTCGCGCCTCTGCGGCAAAACCCTGTTCAGCATCAGCTCACCTCTGCGGCAACCTGGAAAGATGCGCAGCCGTGCATACGGTTCGGATGCACGATGAAAGCTCATCCAGCATCAGATGACGAAGGATCGTTTCATTAAAGATGCGCATTCTTGCGCTGTCAATTGGAAACTTGTGAATCACTTTGCGTTCGGCCTTAAACCTGGCGGAATGCGAACTGTGGTTTTGGCTCTGGTTCGACAGTCCATGTTGACTTGAGGATAATATGAGCGAAGAACACGTTGTGTGAAAGCAAGGAGCATGGGATGAATGTGGTCGGAATCGCAGCCGCCGTGGTGGGAAGTGCAATGATCGCAACTTGCGCCTTTGCGCAGCCGGATGCGCGCGGCATCGACCCCGACGCTTCCGTCCGGATCAATCAGATCCAGGTCATCGGCACACATAACAGCTATCATGCCGGACTGTTGCCGGGTACCGCTAAGCTGCTAAAGCAAATGGATCCGAAGGAGTTCGAGGGCCTCGACTACGCGCACGCCGATCTGGCCACGCAGTTGAATCGTGGCATCCGGCAGATCGAGCTGGACATCTTCGTCGACAGCAAGGGCGGCCTCTTTGCCCATCCGCTGGGCCTGTCGCTCTTGGCGCAGGCCGGACTGCCCGGCGATTCCGATCCCTATCCAAACGGCCTGATGTTGAAGCCCGGCTTCAAAGTCATGCACGTCCAGGACATCGATTACGCGAGCAACTGCCAGCCATTCACCGCTTGCCTGCAGATTGTTCGCACCTGGTCCAAGGCACATCCAGGGCACGTCCCCATCTTCATCCTGGTCGAGACCAAGCACGGCGTACCCAATCAAGAGCTTCCCTGGACCGTTCCCGAGCCCTGGACTCCAAACGCTTTTGACGCGCTGGATGCGGAGATTCGCTCCGTATTCCTGGACGGCGAAATCATCACGCCAGATCAGGTGCGCGGCCGTCACCGCACGCTCAATGAGGCGGTGCTGAAGGGCGGCTGGCCCACGCTTGCTCAGTCGCGCGGCAAGGTAATCTTTCTTATGGATCAGGATTGGGCCGGCCCTATTTACCTCCAAGGCCACCCTGCGTTGCGCGGCCGCATCCTCTTCACCAACGCGACTCCCGGCCAGCCCGATGCCGCATTTGTCGAAGAAAATGGCGGCAACGCGGACGCCATAGCAGCGCTGGTCTGCCAGGGATATCTGGTCCGCACGATGGCGGATTCCGGCACCGTCGAGGCGCGAAGTAACGATACGCGCCGGCGCGACCAGGCCCTCAAGAGCGGAGCCCAGATCGTCAGCACCGACTATCCCCAATTTGAGCCAGGCCGGTGGTCGGGTTACTTTGTGGCCTTACCCAACGGAGAGCCGGCCCGGTGCAACCCTTTGATCGGGCCTCCAAACTGCGCGGATTCACTGCTTGAGCCCGCTTTGCCCCGTTGACTTTTCCCACCCGCCGAGCGCCATTGCAGGATTGAATCGTCCGCTTGCGATCGCAATGCTGCGCCATGCCGCACGAGCTATAAATCCGCATTTTGACCCTGCCGTTTGCCAGGACGAGGGCAGATGATCCTTTGGCCGTAAATTTCCGGGATTTTCACTTGACAAAACACGAGCGTCGCTCATATTGTGGTGGCACCAAATCAAGCCATGGGCTCGGCGCGTGTTCCATTTTGGAGGTGAATCGTGCTTTCTTCAAACCGTTTAGGCTTCTGTCGATTTCTGGTCCTCGTCCTCTGCTTGACGGCTCCATCGCTGCTGGCGCAATCCACACAGTCCACCATCCTTGGCACGGTCACGGACAAAAGCGGGGCGGTCATTCCTCGTGCAGAGGTCGTGGTTACCAATGTCGATAAGGGTGAGTCTTCGACATACTGGACCGACGCCAGTGGAAACTATCTGGCCCCGGAGCTGCTGCCCGGAACCTACACGGTGCGAGTCACCAAGGCAGGATTCGAGGCTCAGTTGATTCAAGGCTTGCAACTTGATGCCCGTCAACAGTTAAGGGCAGATGCAACCCTGGACGTAGGCAAAGCGCGACAAGAGATCGTCGTGAACGCCGAATTCGCGGGAGCGATTGAAACGGAAACTGCTTCCATTTCTTCCTCCCTCAGCGGCCAAAATGTATCCAATCTTCCGGTGAACTATTACGGCAGCGGGGGTACAAGCCCGCTGAACATCATCCAGGCTCTTCCGGGCGTGCAATCCGACACGGCGTCCGGCACCGCTTCGCCGTCGGCGAATGGAACGACGTCGATGAGTTTCTCGGTGCAGGGCGGCCAGCCTTTTCA
>Ga0187880_1004048_pt1 | contig 10963 bp, 7 predicted proteins | sample June2016WEW_19_4_FD_132998 | JGI IMG/M metagenome (GOLD analysis project Ga0187880, IMG submission 132998) | Peatland microbial communities from SPRUCE experiment site at the Marcell Experimental Forest, Minnesota, USA - June2016WEW_19_40 | ecosystem: Environmental > Terrestrial > Soil > Wetlands...
AACGACGGCTCGCGCTTTCGAGACGAGTTTCCAATCGATGTGTCGTGGTCTTGACATGCCGCGATTGTATCATTTTTAGTCTCATCTTGAAAGCGAGCTAGAATTAGTTGCATCGGTGGCGCTCCTTCGACTGTGCCGGGCTTTGGTCCGAATACGCGGATTCTTATGCAGTTCGACGTCGGCACTAGCGGACATGTGAGGGAATGGAGCTTCGCCGAAACGGTGGCCGCCTTGAGATTCGCGCTACCCATCACCTTCCGGAGCACCCAGCCTGATACGTCGATCCGGCCCGACGAGAGGCCCAAGGTCAAGACTCTCAATGAGGTCTTCGACAGTTATGGCCGCCTGATACAATATCTCGGCGCTCCCAGCATATCGGGGTATCCCTCCCTTCCGACGGAAATAGCGAGGCGAGGTGAGATCCAACGTTGGGAGATCTACAACTTCACCGGCGATACTCACCCCATGCACTTCCACCTGGTCAACGTCGCCGTCAGGAAGCGGGAGGCCTGGACGTTCGATCCTACGACCGGACAACCGCTCCATGGCGTACTCGCCCCCATTCCGGGCACGGCTCGTCCACCTGACCAGAACGAGCAAGGCTGGAAGGAAACCGTGCGGATGAACCCCGGAGAAGTGGTCACGGTGGACATGAAATTTGATCTGCCATCCGGCAAAGAACCACCGGACAGTCCGCGGCTCAAAGCCAGTTTCGGCATCAAGGGAGCCGAGTACGTGTGGCACTGCCATATTCTGGAGCACGAAGAGCACGACATGATGCACGCCCTGGTGGTCATCTAAGTACGCTCTGTCCCCCGGGGGACGCATGAGTGGTTTTAGCAGTTCGACTTGCCCCGGCGCGTTGAACGGAGCGCCGGGGTAAGCAGCTCCGCGCGAATCCAGGGTGGGACTTGTCTGGCGGCGAAGTCTTGCATTACCTTGCATCCTTCCTCTGGGGAGGGAAGCAGACATCGTTCCTACCGTCTTTTTTCATGCAAGGCGCTGCCGCGAGGTTAGATGCGCTTCGGGCACGTTAAGATGCTGAACTCATCCTGCGCTGCAATCCTCGGAGGTCATTCACAGCGGCCCTTGTGTCTGTCAAGATGAAGCCTCTGAACAAGATTGTTATCATTTCGTTGATCGTTGGTTCTTTCTTGGCGGGCTATTGGATCAGCCCCCGACGAGGGGGGAGCAAGGTGGCCGCAACGGGCCGCCGAATCCTCTACTATCGTGACCCCATGCATCCAGCCTACAAGTCTGACAAGCCCGGCGTTGCGCCGGACTGCGGCATGCCACTGGAGCCGGTGTACGCTGACGGTGGAGCGGCTGGGGAACCAGAAAAAGGGGAGGGTCCTGCCTCGCTTCCTCCCGGCTGGGTACAAGTCAGCCCGGAGAAGCAACAGATCATCGGGGTTCAAGTTGGCCAAGTGGAAAAGGCACCCGGAACCCAAACGATACGGACGCTGGGGAGGGTGACTTTAGACGAAACTCGTGTTTTCCGCGTGGCGGCGGCCGTGGAGGGTTGGGTCCGTAATTCGGGCCCCATCGTCACGGGTGACATGGTCCGGAAAGACGAGGTGCTCGCCACGTTTTACAACCGGGACTTTCTCACCGCCCAGCAAACCTACCTCTATGCCCTGAACACCATGGACCGGTTCAAGGATAACGAGAGTGAGGACCAACTTAAGCTCACCAAGGCGCAAATGCGGGCTTCCGAGGAGAATCTGGAATTCCTGGGTATGGGTGAAACCCAACTGCGCGAGGTCGCCCGCACCCGGCAGATCGCCAGGGAAATCGAGCTAAGGGCGCCGGGCGCCGGTCTGGTAGTGGCGCGCAACGCGTTCGCCGGCTTGCGTTTTGACCGAGGCGCGGAGTTGTTCCAAATCGCCGACATCAGCCATGTTTGGATCCTCGCCGATATCTTCGAAGACGAAGCCCGGTATTTCCTGCCGGGGGCCAACGCGCGGGTAATTCTTCCCAATCTGGGACGAGTTTTGCAGGCTAAGGTCAGTGATGCCCTGCCCCAATTCGACCCGAGCTCCCGCACGCTGAAAATGCGCCTGGAGATGGATAACCCGGACTACACCCTCCGGCCCGGCATGTTCGTGGATGTAGAGTTGCCGGTCCGACTGCCTCCGGCGATTACGGTTCCCGCTGATGCGGTTCTGGATTCCGGGCTGAAGAAAACCGTTTTCGTTGTTCGCGGCCAGGGATACTTCGAACCGCGCCGGGTCGAGACGGGAACACATTATGGCGATCGCGTCGAGATCACCAAAGGGCTCGAGCCGGGCGAGCGGATTGTCATTTCCGGAAACTTTCTGATCGACTCGGAAAGCCGGATGGAATTAGCCGCTGCCGGCTTGTCCGGTGAGTTGAACAAGGATCCGGTTTGCGGCATGGACGTCGCGGAAGACAAGGCGAAGGCAGCCGGCAGGACCAGTGTGTATCGTGGTGCAACCTACTTTTTCTGCTCCGACCACTGCAAGCAGGATTTCGACAAAGACCCAGAGCATTACCTAAACCGGGGATCAGCGGGACACTCATGATCAACCGGATCATCGATTTCTCGGTCAACAACAAGGTCATCGTACTCATCGTCGTGGCAGCTGGTTGCGTCGCGGGATGGTGGTCGATGAAGAACGTACCGCTCGATGCCATCCCGGACTTGAGCGATACGCAGGTGATTGTCTACTCGCGGTGGGATCGAAGCCCGGGTATCGTCGAGGATCAGGTAACGTACCCCATCGTGACCGCGATGCTGGGCGCTCCGCGGGTGAAGGCTGTCCGGGGATTATCCGATTTCGGCTACTCATACGTTTATGTGGTCTTCGAGGACGGCACTGACATTTATTGGGCCCGAACGCGCACCTTGGAATACCTTTCCGGGGTTCTGCCGCGCCTTCCCGAAGGAGTGAAAACGGAACTAGGACCCGATGCCACCGGCCTGGGCTGGATTTTCCAATATGTGCTGGTGGACACATCCGGCCAGCATAGCTTGGCTGATCTGCGTTCATACCAAGACTGGTACCTTCGCTACTACCTCAAGTCTGTCCCCGGAGTCGCCGAGGTGGCGCCGGTCGGCGGCTTTGAGCGGCAGTACCAGGTGAACCTTGACCCCAACCGGCTCCAGGCGTACGGCATTTCGACCGCCCGCGTGGTGGAAGCAGTGCGAGGCGGTAACGATGAGGTAGGTGGCCGATTAATCGACTTCGGCGGGACCGAATACATGGTGCGGGGACGTGGTTATGCAGAGTCGGTGCACGATTTTGAGAATATTGTCCTCACGGCCAGCGAAACCGGCACACCCATTCGCATCAAGGACGTGGGCCAGGTAGTCTTAGGCCCGGATCTTCGCCGAGGGGTGGCCGACCTCGATGGTGGTGGCGACGCGGTATCCGGAATCGTAATCATGCGGCAAGGCGAGAAAGCCCTCGACGTTATCTCTCGCGTCAAGGCAAAGCTCAAGGAGATTGAACCCGGCCTGCCCGCGGGGGTGACGGTTGTTCCCATTTACGACCGTTCGGACTTGATCCTGCGCTCCATCGCCAATTTGAAGTCTACGCTGGTGGAGGAACTGCTAACCGTTTCACTCATTATTCTCCTCTTTCTGTGGCACTTCCCCAGCGCCATCATCCCCGTGATCACCATCCCGGTGGCCGTCCTGCTTTCCTTCATTCCTTTCAGGATGATGGGGATCAGCGCCAACATCATGTCCCTGGGGGGAATCGCCATCGCCGTCGGCGCGCTGGTGGATGCGGCCATCGTGGTGGTCGAGCAGACGCACAAAAAACTGGAAGAATGGGAGCGGACGGGCCGGAAAGGAAATTACCAAGCGGTGGTTATCGACGCCGTCGAGCAGGTCGGTGGCCCCAGCTTTTTTGCCCTACTGGTCATCGCGGTCTCCTTTCTCCCGGTGCTTACCCTCGAGGCGCAGGAAGGCCGTCTGTTCAAACCCCTGGCCTATACGAAAACTCTCTGCATGCTGGTAGCAGCCCTGCTCGCCATCACCCTGGACCCCGCCTTGCGCCTGTGGTTCACCCGCTTGAAGAATTTTGATTTCCGACCGCTTTGGCTGTGCAAAGCCGCGAACGCCTTGGCCGTGGGCACGATTCACTCCGAGGAAAAACACCCGCTTAGCCGTTTCTTGATTCGTGTTTACGAACCCGTGGCTATCTGGGCGTTACGACGGAAGTGGGCCGTCATCACCGCGGCGTTTGTGCTGGTCTTGGTGACGATCCCTGTTTTCATGAAGCTGGGTTCCGAGTTCATGCCTCCCCTGGATGAAGGTTCGATTCTTTATATGCCCTCCACCATGCCGGGCCTCTCCATTACCGAAGCCCAAAAACTGCTGCAGATCACGGACCGGATCATCAAACAATTCCCGGAAGTGGACCGCGTGCTGGGCAAGGCTGGGAGGGCCGAGACTTCCACCGACCCAGCGCCGCTCTCGATGCTGGAAACCGTAATTACCTTGAAGCCCCAATCCCAGTGGCGGAAGGTGGACACCTGGTATTCGTCCTGGGCCCCGGCATGGGCCAAGGCCATTTTTCGCCACGTCACCCCGGATCACATCTCCAACGAGGAACTCGGCAGCCAAATGAACGAGGCCCTGAAACTCCCCGGCGTAGCCAACGCCTGGACGATGCCGGTCAAAGGCCGCATCGACATGCTCACCACCGGCGTGCGCACCCCGGTAGGCCTCAAAATATACGGCGCTGACTTCGGTTCCATTGAAGAGATCGGCACGCAGATTGAAGCCCTTTTGCCTTTGGTGAGGGGAACGCGCAGCGTTTTCGCCGAACGGACGGGGGGCGGCTATTTCCTGGACTTCGACTGGAAGCGCGAGGAATTGGCTCGCTACGGTCTGAGTGTGGGGGAAGCCCAGGAAATTGTGCAGAGCGCGATTGGCGGAGAAAATGTGACCACGACCGTGGAAGGGCGCGAGCGGCATCCAGTCAACGTGAGGTACATGCGGGATTTCCGCACCGACATTGCGGCGCTGGGCCGGGTCCTGGTCCCAGCCTCAGGCGGGCAAAGGCAGATTCCGCTGGCGCAACTCGCCACAATTCGCACGGCGAGCGGCCCTCCCATGATCCGCGACGAAGACGGCTTGCTAACCGGCTACGTTTACGTTGACATTGCCGGACGTGACCCCAATGGATACGTTGAGGAAGCCGCCCAACTGCTCCGCGAAAAGGTGCGACTTCCGCCGGGGTATTCGATCTCCTGGAGCGGCCAGTACGTGGCCAGCCAGCGGGTCGCCAAGCGGTTGATGGCCGTCGTGCCGATGACTCTGTTTCTGATTTTCCTGCTACTTTATTTGAATACACGATCGATCACCAAGACCTCGATTGTCGTCATGGCCGTGCCCTTCTCCGCCATCGGCGCCCTTTGGCTCCTCTATCTGCTCGATTACAATATGAGTACCGCCGTCTGGATCGGGCTCATCGCCTTGCTGGGCGTGGACGCCGAAACCGGAGTCTTCATGCTGCTCTACCTTGACTTGTCGTACGAACAGGCCAGGAAGGAAGGGCACCTGCGGAGCCTGGAGGAGTTGCAGCAGGCAATTCTGCACGGAGCAGTCAAGCGCATTCGGCCGAAGTTCATGACGGTCGCCACGATGTTTCTCGGGCTGATTCCCATCATGTGGGCAACGGGCACCGGTTCGGACGTGATGAAACGCATTGCCGCACCCATGGTCGGCGGGATCTTTACCTCCTTCCTGCTAGAATTGCTGGTGTATCCGGCCGTGTACCAGATCTGGAAATGGAATTTCGAAGTTAAAAGGCAGCTTCCGAGGTTGCAGACCATGTCATGAGGCGCTCAGATTCGCTTGGATGTAGTCCCTTAAGGAACGAAGGGGATCCCAAAAGACGGCAAACCTGCAACGCCGGTGGGGCGTAGATGATCCGCCACAAAATAGTCATCCCCGGCAATCACGAGTACTTATTGGGGGACCCTCGACAACGCAGCGCAATCACCAATGCCACCCTTCTGGTGGACTCGTGCGTGGAGGTCCAGGTATTCTCCCTTGCGTAGCAGCGGCGTCACCGCCTTGCAGACACTGAAAGCATACTCGCGCTCTGCTTGGCACGCCTCTGACTTGACTGCGTCCGGGCCGATCACCGCGAGCACTCAGTCCGCTCGGTCGATGGCGCCGATTACCTCCTGCGGCAATGTGCGGCCACGACTCGGCATGTTTTTCTTGTCCATCCACGGGTCGTGACCGAGCCTCTTAAGGTCCTTGTAGAGGCGCTCGACGAAGGGCTGATCGTCCTTCCAGGCGTACGAAATGAAGACTCTGGTGTTGCTGGGCCTGCTCATACCTGCGAATAATCTATCACGCCTGTTTGGCGGTGGGGTAAGAAGTGTCACGACAGGTTGGTTATGCTTCAAGCTGGATCTGGCCTGATAAACGCCCTTCCCGTCAGCAATCACGCAAACTCCCAGGAAACCTTTGAACTGAGACGGTGTCAGTGTCCTGCTCGATTCGACTCACCATGTGCTGGAGTGCCCTGGAGGGAAAACCAACTTAATTGCTGCTTTCGCGCGGGAAAACCGATGGATGCGATTGGGAACACGGCCGTGTACAATCTACGTACAATCCACCCCGTGTTTGATATCATTTGGTGACGTAAGGTGAGACGTAATATCTGTAACTTGCGGAGAATTAGGAGTCGTTCGAAGTTCGAGTCCCCTCTTTCGCACCAGCTATCAAACTGTCCAATAATGACTTATCGGTTGCAACCAAGTCGTGTACAGGATACATGCGATGAAATTCCTATTTCATGATCGCATCCAGGAAGGCGACTTTCAGGCAGAATTCGGAACTTGGGCTCCAGCCATCCCGCCAGCCGCATGTGACGTATCAAGCCAAGGCCTTTCCGGGTCGCCGATAGCGTGCATGCTGTATGCCACGAGCTAATGCACCTTTAGTAGGGCAGCAGCTTCGAGGGGAACTAACTGCTGGGTAGATGGACATAGCCTCAGAAACGGGGATAAATTCAGGAGAAGTAGACCTCGAGGATTTGCGCCATCGAATATAACGCAAGCATCTTCTTCGTTGGTGGTATGGTAGGCAATGAATCCCATGCAAGACAGTTTTCGCGTTACCCAAAGGTTCAAACGAGTACAAGATCGGTACAACTTCAGCGTTCCAAACGTGATTTTGCGTGCTTTTGGGTCGCCAACCGTGCCGCAAAATCAACGAGATACCCTTACCGAGCTTGCCTTGGGCGCAAGAGGTCCCCGGTTCGAATCCGGGCGCCCCGACCAACTCCTTTTTTACAATGACATACACATTATAAAATCCTGCATGTGACTACCGATCGATCGGATGGGAGCAAATCAGAAGAAACGTGCAGTCCCAAGCCAACCCTCGGCCAGCAGCGTTTGTGTCCTGCCAAAACCCTTGTCCGGTCCCTAAATCTTAGATGCATTGAATTGTCATCTCCCGAGAGAACCTTCTTGACTGGGATCCAGTTTCACCGCGTGTAACCGTTACTTCTCCCGTCATGCACAATTATTGCGGAGAACAGGCCCACTCCGTGACGTGGTCCGAGCAACCATTGCTTCAGGTTGTCGACGGCGCGGTCGGCCAGAGGCACCGCCGACTTTGCGCCTCTGTGCGGATCGGCTAGCCTCGTCCTCCTTGTTCCGTAATGCGTCCGGGGCCGGGTTTCTTTATCCCGGTGGATTGGAGAGGCTGGTAGCTCTTTCCCGCCAGAGGCAACACCTTTACGACAAGCCCCATCAAACTATATCGTGCTGTGATATAATGCTCAGCCTCTACAATTTATGCCGATCGACGCAACACAGGAGACTTCAATGCTGTCGGGCCGACTCATCAGCATTATCGAAAGCCACGCGGAAGAGCATACGCGGGGCGCCGTGGAAAAGCTCCAAAGCAGCCCACACACCCGCTCGTATCACGGGCTCTCCCGGGACAAGCTGTACCACTGGCTGTTTGATGTTTACCACGGCATGGGTCGCTGGCTTTTGAGGAATTCGGATCACGAGATTCGGGCCCGGTATAGCCAGCTGGGGAAGCAGCGTTTCAGAGAGGGCATACCTTTAGCCGAAGTCCTCTGGACGCTAGTTCTGACGAAAGAGCACTTGCGGGAACGTATTGGCAATTCCATGTCGGCGGACTCGGCGCTGGAACTCCATCGGAAGCAAGAGTTCTATCGTCTTATCGGCCGTTTTTTCGATCGGGCAGTCTGCTATGCTGCAGAAGCGTACGACCGCGAGGCATCCCTCCACAGAGAAGATCCGGTGGTGACGATTGCTCGTTGAGGAACCCGGCGTCCCGCTCAACCATGAGGACATCGAGGAGGCGACCATCGAAGGAGCGGTCCGGCGCTTGCGGCCAAAGTTGATGACAGTCATCGCCGTTTTGCAGAGCTTAGCTCCCGTTCTGTGGACGACAGGAATTGGGTCGGATTTAATGAAGTCCATTGCCGCGCCGATCGAGGGTTTCAAGATCACATCAACCATCCGTGCGCTGATCATGGTCCCAGTGTTCTTTGCCCTCATAAACGTGAGCGCCCTGCACCACGGAACCTTGGAATCATCCGACCAGCCGTAGCGCACCACAATGTTGGATGTTGCAGACCTGCCGGGGCTTTCGCTTTGGCACGGGCCCGATGGTGCGGAGACTCACCGAGCCCTTGGCCGGGGTGGGCACATATCCGATTGAGGCACCGGAGGGCCGTCCAATTAGCGACCGCTCCTCGTTCGAAGTGTATCCTGCTGAGTCGCGAAGGACTTTAAGAGTGGACCTCCATCACCCGTCACACGGACGTAACGGCCTACCGTGGAATCGGCCGACTGTACCCTAACCGACAACAGGAGGCGTGGTGAAGCGGATCTCCGGATACTGGCTCCCGAGCGATCATCAAGTGTTGGCCGAATTCATCTTGGGAGGTCTGTACGACGAATGTCGACTCGAGAGGATTGCGGCATGAGCCTGATACTCGAGAAAGCCTTCGGAGCGTCTCAATTCCGAAGGAGCCCACTGTAGAGGGTTAGTTCTAACTTGACGCTCACACTACGGCTGTCGTACTTCTTCTTTGTGTTACGTGTGACGAGGTCGCCATGGGAAACGGTGACTTTGGACCGCACTACGACCTTGTCCTCAAACTGGACCGATTTGGGCGAGGTCGAAATGGCCTTAGCTTCACGTGGCAGAGCCAACTGACGGAGGTCTGCTTCATGAGAATGTTGCTGAATCCTGATACCATAAATACCCTGAACATGGTAGCAAAAGATTATCCATCTGGGAGCGTGCGGCATGGCTGAGCAAGACATTTCCAGCGCGTCTACAACAGGCGGGATCCCAATTGCCCCATCGCTGGCGCCGACGCTGGAGTCTGCCCGCGCTCCAATCCAAGCACCAGTGGTAAATCTACGGGTCGTATATATCAGCGCACTTTCGATTTTGGTTGCCGCCGCTGCCGGCCTAGTCGCGCGCGCGCTCACGGCGCTTATCGGTCTGGTCACAAATCTTTCGTTCTACGGGCGGTTCTCGTTCAAGTTTACTTCTCCGGCCGGCAACCACCTGGGACCATACGTGATATTTATCCCAGTAATCGGAGGATTGATCGTCGGAGTGATGGCGCGGTATGGGTCAGCCGCGATTCGGGGACACGGTATTCCGGAAGCAATGGAGCAGATCCTGTTCGGCCGCAGCCGGATCCCTGCGCGGGTAACCTTTCTCAAGCCACTTTCGGCGGCGATTGCCATCGGTACTGGCGGGCCATTCGGGGCCGAAGGCCCGATCATTGCTACCGGTGGCGCGCTGGGATCGCTCATCGGGCAACTGTTGAGAATAACTGCTGATGAACGTAAGACCCTGCTTGCTGCCGGAGCCGCAGCGGGAATGGCCGCAACGTTCGGCAGTCCGGTTTCAGCCGTGCTGCTGGCCATCGAGCTGCTCCTGTTCGAATACCGGCCGCGGTCGATAATTCCTGTTTCGTTGGCGTGTGCGACCGCACAGAGCGTACGCATTGCCTTCGTTGGAACCGCGCCCATCTTCGCGATGCCCGACGTTGTGCAACAACGCGGATACTCGCTGGCGGTTTACATCATACTCGGCGCGATCGTCGGCGTGGCAGCAGTGTTTGCCACGCGCGCTGTCTATGCGGTCGAGGATGCATTCGATCGCCTGCCCATTCACTGGATGTGGTGGCCAGCCATTGGCGCAGTCGCAGTTGGCGTGATTGGGTACTTCGCTCCGCACACGATGGGAGTCGGCTATGACAACATCGAAAATATCGTCAGCGGTCACATCCTTGGAACTGCACTGATTGTTCTCTTCGTCTTGAAGTTCGTGTCGTGGGCAATTGCGCTGGGCAGCGGGACTTCTGGTGGAACTCTGGCGCCTTTGTTCACAATCGGCGGCGGGTTGGGATCGTTGCTGGGAGGTTTCGCCATCTGGGCTTTTCCTGGACTTGGCATCGACGTTCGGGTTGCGGCGCTGGTGGGAATGGCTGCCATGTTCGCTGGGGCTTCGCGCGCGTTGCTCGCCTCGGTAGTGTTCGCCTTCGAAGCAACGCGGCAGCCGCTGAGCCTGCTGCCACTGCTCGGAGGCTGCACGGCAGCGTTTCTTATTTCGTCGCTCATGATGCGCAACACTATCATGACGGAGAAGATTGCGCGGCGCGGCGCTCGGGTGATCGCCGAATACACCGCAGATTATCTTGACCAAGTGCTCGTGAAGGACGCTGCGACTAAAGAAGTGGTGGCTCTTGCGGCCGACGATACTTTGGCCAGTATCCGTACATGGTTCGGGTCGCGAGCACCTGGAACCGGGCACCAGGGATTTCCTGTCCACGACCGCGCGGGCAATCTCGTGGGGGTGGTCACCAGGCGCGATATCTTTAACACCGAGGAGCCCGAAAACTCGCAATTGGGGAGCATTATCAAGCGTCCCCCGGCGATTGTGTTTGAGGACAATTCTCTT
>Ga0187880_1004049_pt1 | contig 10961 bp, 7 predicted proteins | sample June2016WEW_19_4_FD_132998 | JGI IMG/M metagenome (GOLD analysis project Ga0187880, IMG submission 132998) | Peatland microbial communities from SPRUCE experiment site at the Marcell Experimental Forest, Minnesota, USA - June2016WEW_19_40 | ecosystem: Environmental > Terrestrial > Soil > Wetlands...
GGCCTTCAACGGGAAACGGAAGCGGACAGTGCCGCAGAAAGGCTACTTCAACGCGCGAATTTCCGCACGGCTCTTTCAGCTTCTGGAGCAGCGAGGGATCGCGACGCACTACAAAGGTATGGTAGACGATACGCGGATGCTCGTAAAGGCGGTGGACATCATACCGCTCGAAATCATCGCTCGAAACATCGCTGCGGGATCAATCGTGCGCCGGTATCCCGTCAAAGAAGGGCAGAAGTTTATCCCTCCGGTGCTCGTTATCGACTTCAAGTCTGATGCTTATGGCGATCCGATGCTCAACGACGACCTCATACGCGCGTTACGCCTCGCTACCGAGAAGGAGCTGGCGACCATTCGTGAGCTGACGCTGCGCGTGAATACGATCTTGAAGGACCATTTGAATCGGCGAGGGCTGCTGCTTCCGGACTTTAAGCTGGAGTTTGGGAAGGGACGGGACGGGAAGATCCTTGTTGCCGATGAGATAAGCTGCGATACCTGTCGCCTGTGGCTGAAGGATTCGGGCGAGTCGGTTGATAAGGACGTTTTCCGTTACGAGCGCGGCGATTTGATAACGGCGTACGAAGAAGCGGCCAAGCGCATACTCAGCTGACACAAGCGTCCGCCACATAATCGCATCATTAATAACGTCCCTCGAACGTATTGCAACCACTGGAGGCTCAGACGGAGCTTTGACCTAAGAAAAGGTGTGAATCGTGCTCCACTCGATGCGCAAGCGAGTGTTCGCGGCGGTCGTCATCGTGCTCCTTCTCGTTTGGTTGACATCACCGCTCGATACGCTGGCCCGCAGCACGCACCCGCCACCGTTCACGCATCGCTTACGGCCGGCACCACAAGAGTGACGAACACCGTAACGATCACGCCAGAGAGCATCTCGCTTAGCAGCGTGTTCGACGCAAACGGACAGGTGAGCGCAGGTGGTAAGCCGCTTGCGAACGCGACAGTCGCGCTCCACATGGGAGACGTGATACTCGGTTCTGCTAAGACCGATCAGCTCGGGCAGTATGCGATCTCAGTTCCGGCGGGTGCATACTACTTTCCTGCGGCTTTGAACGGCGCGACGGTGTACACCGTCGTCGAGCCCGTCAACTCGTCCTTCATCAGTGCGCCGAGTCCGGCAACCGACGTTGCGGTCGATCAAGCGCCTCTGTACGCGATCATTGTCGTAATCATTGCAGCAGCAGTCGCTGTTGTGCTGTATCTGTTCGTGCGGCGGTTCCGCAGAAAAGCAGCCCCGGCCGAGCCAATTGCGCCAATCGTGCATCCTCTGGACCCCGGACGGACGCTCAGCGACATCAGACAAAACAAAGCGGCGATGGCGTCAAAACAGGCTCAGACACCTGTCGTCGCATCAGAGACGACCGCAGAAGGACCGCCGCAGCAGGTTTCTGGGTCGCCCGGGATCGAAGGGGTACAGCCCGCCGCGGGCGGAGCATCCGAAGCACACACGCTTTCCGTCTCCGAAGCAGAATCGGCTGTTTTGAAAGACGCTGACAACCCGACCGCGCTCAGGCAAGCTCGAGAGCTGTTCGAACAAGGAAACGACCGGGGAGCGACATCGACGCTATATGATGCGGCCTTAGGGGTGCTCGCATCGCGTGCTGACGTGACGCTCGAGCCTCACAAGACGCATTGGGAGCAGTATGCGGAGATCGAAGCCGCCGTTCCAGATATGGGTGAACCATTGCGCACGCTGACGATCGCGTTTGAGCGCACTCATTACGGCGGCAAATCGCTCACGGACGCACAACGTGAGGCCGCGATTGATGCGTTTCAATCCATAAATACCCCTTCTGAGCGCGGCACGAGTAGCTGACGCCTTTTTTTGCCTATGAAGGCTCGTGAAACGACGGTCTTGCGTCTCGTTGCGATCAAAGATGCCAGCTAGGCAAAGTGCGCCAAAACTATACCAAAAGTGCGCCACTTTACAATCTTCGCGAGCAGAAGCTCAGTTATTTTCGGGTCAGTTTAAGCCGTTCTGGAGGTCGCATTTTTTAAAAAGAAGCGATTTTAAAATTATATTTTTATTTTTATATTAATTTAAGTATATCGGGGCTTCGTTTGCAAACCGTTGTGGACATTGCCGAAAAGGCTACTAGTCGGCAATAACGGTTGCGATTTCGAGCAGGATTCCTGAACGTATCACGGTGCGAGAAAATCAATAGACAAACCGGCAATCTGCTAACCGCATGCGGCTAAGAAGCTTGAGCCGGAGCCAAGAACGGACCGGCAGTTTACTACACCACTGCCCGTAAGGAGAAGCCGTCGTGGTGTTGCGGGAGTAAGGATGCTTTATGCCACAAAATTGTTTCCCTCAGATGGAGGTTAACGCACGCCTCGATACGCCGTTCGGCGATGACGGAATACAAGACGTCGACCCCTTAAGATACACTTGCACCAGGTGCCATTGATCACCGTGACGTCGCCAACCAGACAGAGGCCGTATGCATACTGAACCGATTGATCTGTTTGAACTACGGCGTGGTAAAGAGGTTTTGCAATCACCTACTTCTCCACACTTCTGAGCTGATCTCCGCTTTCATCGGCAAAAGTTTATTCATATGCGTGCCCATGCGTCCGCCATAACGCCATCAGTCCTATGGGGTTTCTAACGTGGCTACCGTGCAGAAGTTTGGAACAGATTTTGTCGGCGATATACCGTGGGGGACACACCTTTGTCAGTTCTATGAAACGAAGCACGATTTGAGTGACATTTTGGTGCCCTACTTCGCCGAGGGTTTGAGAAGCAACGAAGCGTGCATATGGATAACATCCGAGCCGCTCGAGGTAGAAGAGGCTACCGCGGCGCTCGAGAAGGCAGTTCCCGACATCGATCGGTTTATTAAAAACGGGCAGCTTCTCATTCTTCCCTACACGGAGTGGTACCTCAAAGATGGAACGTTTGATCCAAACAGCGTCCTGCAGGGGTGGATTGAGAACGAACAGGAGGCATTGAGCCGTGGCTTCGAGGGTTTGCGCCTTACCGGCAATACCTTTTGGATTGAAAGAAGCCTCTGGAACTATTTTGCCGACTATGAAGAGACCATAAACAACGTCCTTGGAGCGCATCGAATCATCGCGGTGTGTACCTATAGCCTGCGAAACTGCAGTGGCAGCGACGTCATAGATGTGATACGGAACCACGGCGGCACGATCATAAAAAAGGGCGCGATCTGGTTAGTGGTCGAGGATGTGGTCGTCCGCAAGGAAGCCGAGGTGGCGCTACAGGAAGCGCACAAAGAGGTGCAGTCCCTCAACGAGGAGCTTCGGTCGACGAACGAAGAGTTCCGCGTCGCCAACGAAACCCTTGAGGAGCGGGTTAAACAGCGTACCGAAAAACTTGCTTCGTACGTTGAACAGCTCCAGCGCCACAAGACGATGGTCGACCTAGCGAGCGAGGGCATCATCGTCTTTGACGTGGAAGGCCACATTACCTACTGGAACCATGGCGCGGAGCGACTGTATGGATGGAGTGCCGATGATGCCCGCGGGATGAAGATCCATTCCTTCCTGCAAACGGAGTCCCCCGCCCTCGTTGAGGAGATTCGACGAACGCTCTTCGAGAAGGGAGCGTGGCACGGCGAGTTGACTCACGTCACAGAGCGGGGAGAGCTGATCGTAGTCGAGAGTTATCAAACGCTTCAGCGCGATGCCGCGGGAAACCCTACTGCAGTTTTTGAGATTAACACCGATATTACTGATCGTAAGCACGCGGAAGAGCAACTGCGTGCCGCCTCCCTCTATGCGAGAAGCTTAATCGAGGCGAGTCTCGACCCGTTGGTGACCATCAGCGCTGACGGAAAGATCACCGATGTGAACCAAGCCACAGAAGAGGTGACCGGTCGTTCTCGAGAAGAGCTGATCGGGAGCGATTTCAGCGACTACTTCACGGAGCCGAGCGAAGCAAACGCCGGTTACAAGCAGGTGTTCACCGACGGCTTTGTCAGAGACTATCCTTTAGCGATTCGGCACACGTCAGGCAATATTACAGATGTATTGTATAATGCAACCCTCTTTAAGAATGAACAGGGTGCGATTCAAGGCGTCTTTGCTGCAGCAAGAGACATCACCGACCGGAAGCGGGCAGAGGAACAACTGCGTTCCGCTTCCCTTTACACGAGAAGTCTTATCGAAGCGAGTCTCGACCCTCTTGTTACCATCAGTGTAGACGGGAAGATCACCGACGTCAATAAAGCCACAGAAGAGGTGACCGGTCGTTCTCGAGAAGAGCTCATGGGCAGTGAGTTCAGCGACTACTTCACCGAGCCTGAAGAGGCGAGGAAGGGATACCGGCAGGTGTTTGCCGCCGGGTTTGTCAGAGACTACCCGCTGGCCATCCGGCACAAGTCAGGAAGCATACGAGACGTACTGTACAACGCGACTGTCTTCAGGAACGACAGCGGTGAGATTCAAGGCGTTTTTGCAGCTGCACGGGACATCACAAAACAAAAGCAGGCACAGGACGCTCTGATGGAGGCGCACGAGGAGGTGCGATCGCTTAATGAAGCGTTAGAGTCGACAAATAAAGAACTGAGGCGCTATTCACAGCATCTCGAGGAGCTCATTGCCGAGCGAACTTCCCAGCTGAGAGACGCCGAGCGCCTCGCTGGCATCGGTGAGACCGCCGCCATGATCGGGCATGATCTCCGCAACCCCTTGCAGGGACTCCAGTACATCGTCGATCTCCAGAAGCTGCGGTTCGAGCGAGTCCCCCCTGAAAAGCGCGGTGCTGACGATTGGAAGAACGAAGAGGGGCTGTTCGATCGCATCAGCGAGCAGGTCTTCTACATGGACAAGATCGTCGCGGATTTGCAGGACTATGCTCGGCCCATCGCCCTCGAGCCCGAAATTGTGGCAGTCAGCACCGTTATCAACGACGTCATTGCGTCAGTGCCGCACACCGACCATGTAAAGATCATATCCGACGTGAGCTATCTTACGGTGATGGCTGACCCCCACCTTATGCACCGCGTCTTCGCCAACCTTGTTCTGAACGCGATACAGGCGATGCCCGACGGCGGAACACTGACGATCAGCGCCTCTCGCTTCGACGACTCTGTTGCTATCAACGTGCACGATACTGGCGTCGGCATTCCTCAAGAGATGAGGGATAAACTGTTCTTGCCCTTGTCTACTGGCAAAGCGAAGGGCACCGGATTGGGTTTGGCGGTTGTGAAGCGCGCTGTCGACGCCCACCGCGGGACGATCACGTTTGAAAGTGGATGGGGGAAAGGGACGACGTTCACAGTTACTTTGCCTACCACGAGTGGATGAGCGGCGTTTGCGCGCAGTCTGGTCTTGACCAAAAACGGCACTGCGCAGGGCTTTAATGAGCCCTTCTTTTTTCATCTGTAGGTCGTGACCAATTTATAAAGAGAACGCGACGTTTGGGTCAGTACTCGGCCCGCCGTGAATGCAATAGTAGCCTCTAGTCAACGCGTAATGTACGTAGATGGGGCACTTACGGCAGCCGCATCCCAGCATTTCAGGAGGCTTTGAAGTCCGGCTTTGGCTGCCAGTGCTGATCGGACGAGAAGATGAAGCACGGTAAGACGCTGATCTGAGGCGCTTGAACTGGCGCAGCTCCTGGCGCCACTCGCGCAGCAAGGCCGCGTACGTCGTCAGAATCGTGCCCATCTATCGGCGTCACGACGGGAGAGTGAAGCCGAGCGTCTCACTTTTCACGAGCGACCACACTGCATTGTACACGTCGTCATGGGAGGGCACGTCATCGTAGTCAGGGAAGGATTCCAACATCAACGCGTACTGGTCACCGCGCTGCAAGATGCTGGCCTTTTCTGTTTCCCATTCCGGAAAAAGCGCGTCGTAAAATATTGTCTTCATCCCGCGGATAAACTCGCGCACGTGCTGCTCATACCAATCAATCCTTTCGCTAAAGATGAAGATAGGCATCGCGTAGCTATCCATCGCATCCCGGATCACGTGAACCAATGCTTTGAGGCGCGCCAACTGCATTTTTACGCGTTCAATGACTTCGCAACTCGGCGCGACAAGCCGATCAGGTACGTCTTGGTCAGCACGTGCCTTGCGGTCGTACTCTTCCATTACCAGCGCCGCGAGCTCGTCGCCCCCCGGTCCCGCCCCTCCGATCTCATCCTTGGCGTACGTCGCGAAAGCTTCGCGAAAGCCCTTTTTGGCGAAGCGATTCATGGCTATGACCGTCAAATGGCTGTTCAAAAGCGTGAGGCTTTGCATCACCTCAAGGTAGGCGACCTTCGCGTCACTAAGGCAGAAGCACAGATTGTGTTGCGCCTGCAGCATGCGGGCGATCTCACCGCTGTTGTTGCTTCGGGCGGGATCCTTGCCCTTGTAACGAGTCGCGTCGGCCCGCATCTGCCGCGCGATGTCAGTTATCTCGCCGCTCAAGAGCACCGGGGCCCTTAGTAGCCAGTGCTCGGCGTAATGATTAGCGAGAAGAACTCCCTGCTGATGACTATCCGCCTTGCTGATCAACGCACGAACCCTGTGTTTGTCGCTTTGTGCCATGTGATACCACCTCACATCGTCGCCGGCCGGCCGGCAAGCACGCGCTCGAGCTTGTCAAACCGCTGTTGCGTGTCTGCCACTTCAATCCCCTTGGAGATCGAGTTGATGATGATGATCTCTTGGCTTGCAGTGGCGCTGTCGATTTCACCTGCCTTAAACCGCTGCAGGGTGCGGACCTGGAGCCGCACAAGGGCGTCAGTGTCGACGTCCCCGTTGCCGTCGTCCCCAGTCAGTGAAGGGTGTTCGGCCGGTGCGTGGGCCGTGATGAGTGATTCGACGAGGTTTCGATCGGCCGTGCGTGCCGCCAGTCCCGCATCATCGGTGATCGTTGGCGCGGCTGTGATATCGGTCAAGTGGGCGTCCAGCTTGAGTGCCAGATCAATGAGCTTGGGCGTTGAGACGTCCGATAGGTCACGTCGGGCCAACTCCTTTGTAACGCGCTTCAGCATGAGGCCGAATCCTTCGATCCGCGCCTGCATCGTGAGTCTGTACTCTTCACGAAGGCCGTCAACGCAGATCGCCCTGAGGTTCTCGAGCTCTTCTTTACATTCGCCCTCCCATTTGGCCAACGTATGCCTTGAAGTGCCGATCTTCTTTTCGATCGTCCTCAACGAATCTCCCTGAGCCCGCAGCTCAAGGAATCTTTTTTTAGCTTCTATTTTCGTCATGTTATGCCCTCAGGCTGCCGTTTCTGAGTTTGAGCGTGGCGCAGGGCTGGCGTCGCTCACGATCTTTATGTGACATTTTCTTCCTCTCTTGTCCATACATTGCAGGATAGCTAACCGTAGGCGCGGATGGCACCCAAAAACAGGAGGAAACGTTTATAACGTCACGCGTAAGTTTCCATGCTGCATTTTGGTGTGCGTGGGTGCGGGTGTCCTGCAAGACTGACCGGCACCCTACGCCTCCTTTGCTTATATAAATACTGTTCCCCTCTTAAACTTTGCTATTGATTTGACTGACGGATTTTTTTTATAAAAATAAGCCGAAGGCAGCGTTGAACAGTCGCATGTTTTTGTGATTATCGTCCCGACAATCCCAGGAGCAAAAAAAAAAAGAGAATGCGTGATCGAAACCGGGCACGTCGTCTTCATCGTGCTCCCGCTTTTTACCTTTTTCGAATGAACCTCAACTGACGCTTTGAGCTGGCCGGTTCGTCCAAAAAACAATAGGTTCTGCCGGACCGCCTATCGACCTCCGCCTGATGGAGGCGATTGCTCTCCCGTATTGCCTTAGCCGAATGTCGTTATGTCAAGACGGGCGATTTGGCGTTTGTTTTAGTGTCCGATAGCTCACCACCTTATTCAGTGGCCACGCCCTTGGACACAACAGCAAGAAAGGCTAGTGCTCCATCGTCAACCGTCTGGTAGATGCGCGTCGGCAGCCCTGGAAGCGTAGAGAACGTGTGCGGTAGCCGCACAGCTGGGTAAGCGTAACCTGTTTTTGCGCGGTCGAGCGAGATTTTGCTGCGATGAATCTCTAATAAAACAGCGCAAGGGCAGCATTCTTCCAAATTGCTACGCGCGGCATACCCTGCTCACCGCACGCGGCACGGTCGACTGCTCTACGAGTTAAACGAGATTTACCACAATCGTGGGGTTTGATGCCGTATACACAATCTTCACAGGCGCGACGTTGTCTGGAATGGAGAACGCGATGTAGACGTCGCACGTGCTGTCAGCTTTCAGCTGGTCTGCAGTGATCGATGCAGTACAACTCGCGTTACCCACCGCATAGTTTGGGTAGTATGATCTCTCGTCGTTGCCGACGAGGATCGAATCTGCGTATCTGAAGGGCGCGGAGCTACCGTTCGCATCCGCTGCGCTGACGTTAAGAATAACATATTTGCTGCCGGGCACGGGGTTGAGCGGCGCGTACGTATCAGTATCATAGGTTTCCCACTCGCGGCGGGCATCCGTGTCAGTGCCGTTCGTCGCGCTTGTAACGCGCAGTGTGAGATCGTTTGCAGTGGCGCTTTCGTTCAAGTTAACCTGTTCGCTATGGTGCGGTGCGACGTACACAGGGTTCTGTTCGTTGTGCGCTGATTGGGTTGTCAGGGCGGCTTGGAGGGTCGCGTTAAGAATAAAGGCCGCGGGAACGACTACGATCTGCGCCCAACATTACACGCATAGATAAACAATAGACAAAGCGTCTGTCAGGTCGCTCGCGTCTATCTTCTCCAAGGTTTGCTCTCCCCACGGTGGCTCTCGAGGAATTAGATAGGCCGGGGTCTGGTCAATTAGCTTTAGGCGGCTATCTCATTGAGTAATGACGCGCGCGTCCTCCAACTCCCACTTCACTTTTACGTCCATATCAACGGACTTTAATGACTCATTAACGATTGATGCCCCGAGCTTAGAGCAGGCCTCACAGAGAAGCTCTGCTCCCGGCAATGCATCAGCAAGTGATGATAGAAGGCGCTTGATATCTGCCTCTTCAAAGAACCACAAGATACCCTTCGCCAATATGAAGATGCCGTTATCGGCACGGTCGATGTCAGCACAGCTCATGTCAAACAGCGGCTTGGCGATGTACTTGACTCGATCGGGTTCAGGCAGCAACTCCTTGTGCAGAGCGATGACGTTCGGCAGATCGAGGTCGTACCATTCAATGAATCCGTTGTCGACCCTGTAAAACGCTGTGTCGAGGCCTGCACCGAGATTCATTATCGACGCGTTGGGATGTATGCTGATGTAGGCTCTAAGCTTATCGTCGAACTGTCGCGCTCGTGCCGCAGACCTGAAGCTATCCTCAACAACGAAGCGTTGCTCGCAGATTGAAAAATCGTAGTCAAGACGATTGATCAGCTCAATAGCTTTCATGTCGTTCAGTATTTCAGGGTGTGCTTTGCTTGCTTGTGCCCTGTGCCACAGCGGGACTGTCATCGTCTTTTCAAGTGAGCTGAGCTCAACGCTCATAATCCATGAGAGATGAAATGGATGTGATAAAGCTTTTGTGAGCGTAGGATGAGCGGAAAGTCCGCGTGCCTGAGCGCGTTTTTGATGCCTACGTGCGATATTGGAAAGACGTGTGGTTTACCGCTTGAGAATCACAACAGGACTTTTGCTCTGTTCGTAAGTGACAATATTACAAAATAACTACAATATAAAGCTCAACCGACATTGTAAACACATAACGCACTCTTTTTATACGAGAACACATCATACACGCTCGTTTACACCGATACAGCACGCAGTGCTGAGTATCAACGAAAAGGAGGTGAAAATCAGTGAAACGTCAACTTACGATTGCAGTAATGATTGCGATTATGGCAGTGACGATAAGCAGCGTTGGCTCCATATCGGTGATACCAGCAAGTGCCCAGACGAACCAGGCGAGTTCTCTTCGGCTTTCACCGCTTGCGTATTACACTGTCAACATCGGCAAGAACCAGCTGTGGACCGGCTTGCAGTATAACTATCGTGACACAGAAGGCGTAATCGACCCCAGCATCGGAACGCACCAGGAACACTCTGTTCTCGGCGTGATTACCACAAAGCTTGCGTGGTCGAAAGCGAGCCCATTCTATGAGACGAGCATCGCCGAAGTCGGCGTTCAGCTCCAACTCGCTGGCACGATTACGCCGCAGCAGTGGGAGACTCTCTCGAACACTCCTGTTACCATCAGGATACACATCCCCTACACTATGTACACGACCAATGGCGGTGCAACGCGGCTTATTGTCGACTACACGAGCTCGCACGAGTTCGTGACATTAGCTTCTGTGCAAAACGGGGCGAAAACCGGCCTCGCCACGTACAATATGCAAGTGAGGCTCGGGGACATATTTAGGCCGGCGTCCTACGGCTCTGATGTGTATACTGGCTCGATATACGTGGTCCTGCAGAGCTATGCAGTGGTCTCGTCATCCACGTCGATGACGACAGCGAGTGGAAGTGCTTCTGGAGCAGCCGCTGTTTCATATATTTCAATCCAGTGGCCAAAAGCGGCGTGAGAGCAGTTAGGACACTCCTCTCAAGCCGCTTTTTTTTTCTTTTTTAGCAATGTAATACCCAGTCGTCTGATTGTCACCCAACTGGCCTAAACTGCAGGTGTTGATGTTTGACGACTGCTGGATTACACAAGCCGACAGTAAAATATGCGTGATATATAATCGAACACATAGGCAAATTTTAGCAATCGGAGGATAATTAGTATGCAAGGAGAGACCACCTCGGACTCTGTCAAAACAGGGATTGTACCGCAGATACAGGCGCACCCACATCACCATACCAGCGCGTTGTTTGATCACGAACATCATCCGTACCACCCACGCAATGCCAATCTGCTTCACGAAGCTGAACAAAAGTCGGCTGGCGTCAATACGCGGATTGCTGTTGGGCTTACTAAGACTGTTGGTACGATGTGGACGGCATATACGTTTGGAGCGCTTGCTGTCGTTGGATTGATGGCCATCATTGGCCTACTTAGCCCCA
>Ga0187880_1004052_pt1 | contig 10957 bp, 8 predicted proteins | sample June2016WEW_19_4_FD_132998 | JGI IMG/M metagenome (GOLD analysis project Ga0187880, IMG submission 132998) | Peatland microbial communities from SPRUCE experiment site at the Marcell Experimental Forest, Minnesota, USA - June2016WEW_19_40 | ecosystem: Environmental > Terrestrial > Soil > Wetlands...
GATGATGGCCCTTACCAAGGCCCCCGACGTGTGGGCTGGCGCCGTCCCGATTGTTCCGTTCGTCAACTGGTTTACCGAGTTCCAGAACGAAGAGCCGCAGTTGCAGGAGTACGACCGCCTCTTCATGGGAGACCCGGTCAAAGACAAGGCGCTCTGGGAGGATCGTTCGCCGATCAACTTCATCGACCGCATCAAGGCTCCACTGCTGCTGTTGGCCGGGGAAAACGATCCGCGCTGCCCGCCCTCGGAGGCGAAGCAGGTGGCCGATGCCATCCGCAAGCATGGCGGCTCCGCGCAATTAAAGATCTACGCCAACGAAGGTCACAGCTTCTCGCGGTTGGAAAACCAGATCGACGCCTACAGGCGCGCCTCCGACTTCATCAAGAGCCACGTGCCTTCGCCGGGATGCGGCTGCACGGTGTTGGAGTAAGACGCGGTATCGATGAAGAGTCGAGGTTAGCGCAGTTCCCTTGCGGGTGTATCTAAATCCCCAGGAAATGTCATGGCGACCGGAGCGCCGAGTGCCGGTGGCCGGAGCAGCCAAATTGCGTGCCCGACATTACACTCGATCAGCAAGGTGCGATTTGAGCGCGGAGTGGAGCCACCATTTGTTTTCGACGGTAGAAACAAAAGGTGGCTCGACTTCGCTCGCCATGACAGTCTGAGCTGATGTCGGGATGCCTACTGGGAACCGGTCTTAAACTGGTTGCACAAATGTGGTTTGGAAGAAACGGCAATTTCCTCAGGGGCTAAAGCCCGAGCCATTACTGGCTTTGGACGGCGTGGCTGAAGCCGCGCCCCTTCAAAAGAATATTTATGCAACCGGTTCTAGTGCGAGAGGTGGGGATGGTTCGATATTCGGCTCCGCTCAGGATGAGCGGCGCTTTCCCTGCCCTGCTCTGCGCACCAGCGCCTCGATCAAACCTGGAATGGTGTATTGCTCCGCCTGCACGTCCACGTTGAGGTCGTATTCGCGCAGGGTTGCCGAGGTCACCGGCCCAATGGATATATTGAGCACGCCGGAGAGCAGCTTCGATTTGCCGGAGCGAATCGCCAGCAGGCTTACATAATTGCGGACGGTGGAAGAACTGGTGAAGGTGATCGCGTCGGGCCGCTCCACGCTGCTTCTGAGGGCGGCGCGCAACTGGTCGCGCGAGGACTTGGGCGTCACCGTCTGATAAGCCTCAACCACATCCAGATGAGCGCCCAGCTTGCGCAACTCGCGCGGAATCACATCGCGCGCAATTTTGGCCCGCCAGAGCAGCACGCGTTTTCCGCGCACCTGATCGGCAAGGGCTTCGACTACGGCCTCCGCGATGTACTGTTGGGGCGTGATTTCGACCGCGAATCCCTGCCGCTCGATGGCTGCCCTGGTCGCGGGACCGATGGCGGCAAATTTCAAGTGGGCCAGCGCGGACGGAGGAATGGACAACATCCGCATCCGCGCAAACAGCGCCTCGACGCCGTTGACGCTGGTCAGGATGAGCCATTCGTATTCGGAGATCAGGCGCAGGGCATCGTCCATCATCTTCGACGAGCGCGGAGGACGAATCTCGATGAACGGGATTTCCAGAACGCAGGCACCCTGCGCGCGCAGCCCTTCCGCCAGCACACTGGCCTGTTTCTTCGCCCGCGAAACAATAATCCGCCAGCCCGCCAATGGCAGATCATTCGCGCCAACTTGTGCTTCGGGGTTCCCCATCAGGGCTATGGCTGTTGCGGCGCCGCCGCCGCCGAACCGTAAACCTCTTTTAGAATTTCTTCTCCGCCGTTGCGCAACAGCAGCAGGCCGGTCCTCGTGCCCAACTCCAGCGGATCGCTTCCGGTCTGCACTTCGCGCAGCACCTTGCTTCCGTCGGGCTTGGCGCAAACGGCAATCAGCGTGAGCGTTCCATCTTTCATCTCGGCGAAGGCGCCTATGGGCACCTGGCAACCGCCGCCCAACTGGTTGAGCAGCGCGCGTTCGCAACTGGTGGCGGCGCGAGAGGCCTCGCTGTCGAGAAATTTCAAGTGCTCGCCGATGACGCTGTCGCCGCGACGGATTTCGATGCCGAGCGCTCCCTGCCCCGCCGCGGGACACATCACATCCGCATCCAGCGCCTGCTTGACGAATTCTGTTTTGCCCAGACGGTTCAGCCCCGCCGCGGCCAGAATAATGGCGTCGTATTCGCCCTCTTCCAGCTTGCGGACGCGAGTGTCCACGTTGCCACGCAGCGGAAATATCTCCAGGTCCGGCCGCTGCTGCTTCAGTTGCGCCTGCCGGCGAAGGCTGCTGGTGCCAACCTTCGCGCCCTTCGGCAAATCTGCAATGCCCGAATACTTTACCGATAGCAATACGTCGCGCGGATTCTCCCGTTCCGTGACGGCCGCAACTTCAAATTGCGGTGCAAGCTCCGTGGGCAAGTCCTTCAGGCTGTGGACGGCAAGGTCGATGCGGCCTTCCGCCAGGGCGTCTTCTATTTCTTTCGTGAACATGCCCTTGGTGCCGACCTTGGCCAGCGCCACGTCGGTGATCTTGTCGCCGGTCGTCTTGATGATTTCCAGTTCTGTCTGGTGACCCCGTTCGCGGAGCAAGGCGGCAATGTGATTGGCCTGCCAGAGAGCTAATTGTGATCCGCGGGAGCCAATGCGAAGAAGGGCCATTCGAAAAGCGTTCCTTTCAAGCCTGCCGGTCGGAGCCGTCGCCGGAAGCGGCATCGGCCTCGTCTGCCCCAACAGGCGAAACAACGGCGCCTGCCGGGGACCCCAGCTTCTGTTGCTCGCCGCGCAAATTGAAAAGGCGGCGCACCAGATCGATCACGGTTGTCGCCTCGGGATCGCGGGCCGCGCTCTTCAGGGTAGTAATCGGCGTGTGCATGATCTTGTTGATGATACCGCGAGTCAGAGCCTCGACCGCTATCTCCTGCTCGGGGCTGAGCGCTCCCAGGCGGCTGCGGACCCGGTCGATCTCGGCCTGGCGCACGGTTTCCAGGTGCTCCTGGAGAGACACGATGGTCGGCACCACGTCGAGCGTTTGCAGGCGCGACACGAACTTTTCGACTTCCTGCTCGACCAGTTCCTCCGCCTTGGCGGCCTCGCGCTTGCGATCGCCAAGGTGCGACTGCACCACCTGTTGAAGATCATCAATGTCGTAAACGAAGATGCCGTCCAGGTCGTTCAGGGCGGGGTCGACGTCGCGCGGCACCGCGATGTCGATAAAGAACATCGGACGGTTTCTGCGCCGCAGCAGAAACTTCTCGCCGTGATGCTTCTCGAAAATGGAGTGGGGCGCACCCGTCGAACTGATAACGATATCGGCGCGGTCGACTGCATCGTAAAGCTTTTCGAACGGAATCGGTTCGCCATTGAACTTCTTCGCCAATGCCGCCGCGCGTTCATAGGTGCGGTTGCTGACGTAAATCCTGCCTGCTCCGTGCGCGATCAGGTGGCGTGCCGCCAGTTCCTGCATCTTGCCCGCGCCCACCAGGTAGACGGCCTTGCCCTCGAGGCTGCCAAATATCTTTTCCGCCAGCTCCACCGCCACGGAGGCGACGGAAACCGATGAACTGGCGATCGCCGTCTCGTTGCGAATCCGCTTGGCCACGGCGAACGCCCGGGTCAACAGCGCGTCCAGGTGCGACTGAATGGCTCCGACGGCCCGAGCCACCGCGTAAGCCTCCTTCACCTGGCCGAGAATCTGCGGTTCCCCAACGACCATCGAGTCCAAACTCGAAGCCACCCGGAAAACATGACGGACCGCCTCGCGCTGCTCGTACTGGTAGAGATACTTCGCGTACTCGTCCGGTTCCAGCCGGTAGAATTCCCGCACGAATCCCATGAGGTCGCAAGCCCCGTTGACGCTTTTGGCTATCATTTCCACCCGGTTGCAGGTGGAGACGATCATTGCCTCATCCACGCCCTTGTGGGTCGCCAATTGGCGAACGGCCTCGGGCAGACGCGCCTCCGGAATGGCGAAGCGCTCGCGCACCTCGACCGGAGCCGTCTTGTGATTCACGCCGATGAGGAAAATGTTCATGGAGCGATAAACCGGTGAACTCTGCTCAGGTAATTCGCGGCCCAGGCGCAGACCGCCGCGGCAAATGCGAAGGTCGCAAGGTAAGCGGCCTTGCGTCCGCGCCAGCCCGAACTCCAGCGCGTGTAAATCAGCAGCATGTACACGCCCCAGGTCACAAGCGAGAGCACTACCTTGGGATCGGCAAAGTATCGCGCTCCAAATCTTTCGTGCGCGACCACCGAACCGATGACCAGCCCAATGGTCATGAAGGGAAAGCCAAGCAGCAGCGACTTATATCCGAGTTCGTCCAGCACCTGCAAGGCCGGCAACCGGCTGATGAGCCGCGAAGGTTGCTTCGACTTGAGGCTGCGCGCCTGCACCAGGTAAAGCAGGCTGGAAAGAAAGCTCAGGAAAAGCGCGGCATAGCCGATCAGCAGCATGGAAACGTGCACCATGATCCAGCCGCTGCGCGTGACGGGAGAGGAGAATTCAGGCGGACGCAGATTCAGGGCCGATCCGAACGTCAGCAGAAACGCCACTGGAAAAATAAACAGTCCCGCGGCCGCACTCCGAAAACGCAGGTAAAGGAAGACGAACAGCCCCATCACCAGCAGCGCCAAGTCGGATTCCGCGTGACGGATGGTCAGCAGATCCAGGTAACCGTTCAGGAGCGCCGATTCGACCAGCGAAACGAAATGAAACACCAAGCCCAAAAACGCGGCAGGGACGGCGATTCTACCGAACTTCTCGCCCTTTTGAGCGAGCAGGAGCAGGGCGTACACCAACCCCAAGCCATATAAAACCGTCGCAACTCGCAACCACAGAAGAGGCATATTTCCCAGCTCCGGCCCGCGGTTGGCAGGCGCCCGCGCCGGACCGAATCAAGCTTGATTATACAAACCAGCAATGGCAGTCGTAGGGAAAGAGTCACATCGCCCTGTGATGTTTATCACAAAGCAGCGCGGAGCGCCCAAGTTCCGGGCTGAAATCGCCGCCCGGGGGAACGAAACTATAGATCCAGCGGCGCCAGCAGCTCCTCCAGCTTCTCCGGACCAACTTGCAGTTGGCGGCCAGACTGGTGCATGTCTTCAATTTCGTCAAAAGCCGTTGCAGTGCCAGCTTGGCCGCGGCATAGCGTTCGTTGTCGTCGAGCGCGCGCCCGTGACGCGCAGCCCAGTCCGCTACCGCCTCATCCAGCACGAAGATGCTGACCGCAAAAAAGAAATGGCGGTCGCTGGAGACCTCGTACACATACTCAATTGCCGCCCCAAAGGACGCGAGCGCAGGCCGCCTTTCCACAAAATAGTAGTCGTACACGCGTCCGGTGTCGGAGGCGTATGTCTTCAGTCGGCGAACCGTCAAGCTGCATCCTCATGGCCCTGCCATGGCACTTGCCGCAAGTGGCTGCCACGGCCAGCCGCACGGACGTTCTTTTCCGAGAATACTTTCTTTCTCACAATACAAAGGCGCCGCTGGGAGTCAGCGCCAGGGCTGCCGGGCTAGCGCGAATCCGGAATTGATGTATCCGGATCAAAAAATTGGAGAACGTCATTCCGACCGGAGCCGCGCAATGCGCGGCGAAGTGGAGGAACCTTTTGTCTGGAGATTGAAGACAGAAGGTGGCTCGACTTCGCTCGCCATGACAGCACTTGGTTGGGATACATCATACCTAGTTGCGCTCAAGCGCGAATCCGGTCTAAAAGCTCGTTCCACCAAATTCTGTCGGAGCTTCCCTCAGCCGCATAGCCGCAGTCTCCGGAGTCACCGAGGAAAAGTACACTTCCTTGAAGTTGTACGACTTCTCCTTGCGCTGCAGGATCGGCATGATTTCTATGTGCCAGTGGTAGTCGTCGTCGATGGTGCGCCAATAATTCAGAACCTGCGAGCGATGCATGGTGTTCGGCGAGGTATGCAGCACGAGATGAAAGCTGTCGGTAATCGAGCGTATGCGGTTGATGGTGCGCTTCAGCAGCGCGGTGCAATCCCGTAGCGCACCCGGGCGCGCTAAGCCGCTACGTTCGAAATGCGCCTCATGCGACTGCGGGATGATCCAGGTCTCAAACGGAACCCGGGAAGCGTATGGACAGCAAGCGACGTAATCGCCTTGTACTTCGATAATCCTTTTCTTCTGCTGCAATTCCTGTGACAGGATGTCGCAAAACACACAGCGCTCCTTATGCGCGTAGTGCTCGCGAGCGGAGCGCAGCTCGTACAACACTCTGCGCGGCACGAAGGTGGTCGCCACGATTTGCGACGTCGGATGATCGAACTCCTGCCCGGCGAGCGCTCCGAAATCCTTGAATACGGTCACGTACTTGAAGCGGTGATCGTTCTTCAGGTCCTGAATGCGATGCGCGCACAGCAGCAGGAACTGCTGGACTTCCTCTTCGCTGGCGATCCACAGTTGCCGGTCGTGGCGCGCGTTCTCGACGATCACCTCGTGGGCTCCGACCGACTTCATCGTGTCATAGAGCCCGTTTCCCCGCCGTCCGGGGTCGCCTTCAACGTGGTAGATCGGAGACGGGTGGACGACGGCACGGGCCGACCACGTGCCGCCCGTGGCCGAAGCCATGGAAGAGACAACCTGGGGTTGTTCAGGCGATTCCGGACAAAACGGACAGAGCGGCCCGGGGTGCGACGCACCTTCCGAGTCATCGCCGGTAACGACCCACGACCGAGTGATGGGATCTTTCCGTAATTCCACAGGTTAAGGTAATCACTGTTCGGCAGCCCGCGTCAAATCGGCGGCAACCGCGCCGCGCCAGCTCTGCTATACTCAACCGCACCCCCTGTCGGAACCGCCAATGAGGAGCGACCCTTCACGCCTGCTGCGTCCAAACGGATTAGCGTGGCGCTGGACGGGTGAAACCGCCGATGAGCAGCGAACTTTCCACGCCTCTGATGCGGCAGCATGCCGCGATCAAGAAACAGCACCCCAGCGCGCTGCTGTTTTTTCGCGTGGGAGACTTTTACGAGCTGTTCTTCGACGACGCGGTCGTAGCGTCGCGTGAGTTGCAGATTACGCTCACCTCCCGCAACAAGGAAAAAGGCATCGCTATTCCGATGTGCGGCGTCCCCTACCATGCCGCCGAGGGCTACATTGGCAAGCTCGTCCGCAAGGGCTACAAGGTCGCGATTTGCGACCAGGTGGAAGATCCAAAGCTGGCAACCAAGCTGGTGCGGCGCGAGGTCACGCGCGTGCTCACCCCCGGCACCGCCGCCGATGCGCAGATGGGATCGGACGAGAACAATTTCCTCACCGCGCTCGCCCGGCATGAAGACCGTGTGGGATTTGCCGCGCTCGATCTTTCGACCGGCGAGTTTCGCGCCACAGAGTTTCGCGGCCCCGACGCGGAGCGCCGCACGCTGGAGGAGATGCAGACGCTGCGTCCGCGGGAGTTGCTGTTTGCCTCTTCTCTGCCGCTATTCGCCAGCGCTTCAGGAAGCCGTGCAAGCGCCGCGGCCGCCACGCCGCAACTTGCGCCCGTCGACTTCGCCGCCTTTGGCTGCGCCGAAACGCCGCTGGAAGACTGGATCTTTGCTCCCGACTACGCCATTCCGCAGTTGGAAAACCACTTCGGAGTGCTTTCGCTGGAAGGCTTCGGGCTGGCCAATCGGCCCGCCGCGGCCTGCGCCGCCGGAGCCATTCTGCACTACGTTCGCAGCACGCAACGCGGCACTCTCGACCACATCGACCGCATAGGATTTTACGAGCGCCAGAGCTGCCTGGTTCTGGACGCGGTGACAGTGCGCAATCTCGAACTGGTTGAGCCCCTGTTCAGCGGCACGAGCGATAACGTTACGCTGCTTCGCGCCATCGACAAGACGGTCACTCCGATGGGCAAGCGCCTGCTCCGCGCCTGGATGCTGCGTCCCTCGATCGACGCCGCTGAAATCAATCTCCGTCTCGACGCCGTGGAAGCCGCCACCGGCGACACCATCGCCCGCGAGGAGCTGCGCCGCTCGCTCGACGGCATTCTCGATGTCGAACGCCTGCTCAGCCGCGTCACGCTGGAGGCGGCCAACCCCCGCGATGTGCTTGCCCTGGCCGCGTCGCTCGCGCGCGTGCCCGGCGTGCGCGCCCGCCTTGCCGGCTTCAGTGCGCAACGTCTGCGCGAGCTGCATGCGGCAATCGATGAATTGACGGAGCTGCGCGAGCGCATCGAGGCGACCATCATCCCCGAGCCTCCCATCTTGTTGAACGATGGCGGAGTGATCGCCGCCGGAGTGGATTCCACCCTGGACGAGTTGCGCAACCTGAACCGCAACAGCAAGCAGTACATCGCGCAGATCGAAGATCGCGAACGCCGCCGAACCGGCATCAACTCGCTCAAGGTTCGCTTCAACTCGGTTTTTGGTTATTACATTGAGATCAGCAAGAGCAACCTGCACCATGTTCCCGCCGAATACGAGCGCAAGCAGACGCTGGTTAACGCCGAACGCTTCACCACCCCGGAGTTGAAGGAATACGAAACCAAAATACTGGATGCACAGGAGCGCATCGTCGAAATCGAGCGCCGCATCTTTGCCGAGCTGCGGTCGAGCATCGCCGCTGAAGCCAAGCGAATACGTCAGACGGCGCTGGCGCTCGCCGAGGTCGATGTGCTCTCCTCGCTGGCTTCGCTGGCGGCAGCGCGGAACTATTGCCGTCCCATGTTCGACGATAGCGGCGACCTCGAGATTATCGAGGGCAGGCACCCGGTCATCGAGCAACCCGAGCTGACCGGCAGCAACGAACGCTTTGTTGCCAACGATCTCTACTTGAACGGCGGCTCGCACCTGGTCGTCATTCTTACCGGCCCGAACATGGGCGGCAAGTCGACCTATCTGCGGCAGACAGCGCTGATCATTCTGCTGGCACAGATGGGCTCGTTCGTGCCTGCCACGCGTGCACGGCTCAACCTGGTGGACAGGATCTTCACCCGCATTGGCGCCAGCGACAATCTCGCTCGCGGCCGTTCCACATTCATGGTGGAGATGACGGAGACCGCCGCTATCCTGAACACGGCAACGCCTCGGTCGCTGGTTCTGCTGGACGAGGTTGGGCGCGGCACTTCGACCTACGATGGCTTGGCGATTGCCTGGGCCGTGGTTGAGTATCTCCACGCCCGCACCCGCGCTCGCACGCTGTTCGCCACTCACTACCATGAGCTGACCGAGTTGGAGTCGCTGCTGGAGAGCGTCAAAAACTATCACGTTGCGGTGAAGGAGGCGGGCGGCAACGTCGTTTTCCTGCGGAAGGTCGAACCGGGTGCGGCCGACAAGAGTTACGGCATCGAAGTTGCCAAGCTCGCCGGACTGCCCCCGGAGGTGATCGCCCGCGCCCGCGAGGTGTTGACCGAGCACGAATCGGCGGAACACCAGGCCAGCGGGCATCTCGGCAAGGCCGATGGCAAAAGCGCGCCGCCCGTGCAATTGACGATCTTCACGCCCTTGTCCTCGGGGGTGATTGAGAAGCTGCGCGAATCCGATCTCGATCGTATTACCCCTATCGCGGCCCTGAACCTGCTTCACGAACTCAAGCGGCAGATCGAGTAAAGGATTGGGCGCGCCCCGATCTTTGATTTCCGTCACACTCTGTACCGAACAGAACCTTAGCCACGATTTCGGGCAATCCGTTGTCGGGTTTTTTGCGGTTCGCGCGCATTCGTGTTAGAAAGACTTCCGGTGCCAATCAAGTCCATCTCGCGTTCCGGGGCTTCCCAGGATATTGAAAGACTGGTCGGTCAGCTCCTTATCTTCGGCTTCAATGGCACGGAACTGTCCACGCGCCTGAAGACCACGATCAGCGCGCTTCAGCCCGGCGGCATTATTCTTTTCGCGAGAAACATCGAATCTCCGCGGCAGACTCACGCGCTGTTGCGTTCGGCGCAACGCCTGGTCGAAAACAAAATGTTTCTGTGTGTCGATATGGAGGGAGGCACGGTTGACCGGCTGCGCGATGCGGTGGCGCCCGCGCCTTCGGTCGCCGAGGTCTTCGCCAGCCAGCGCCCCCAGCTTTTTCGCGAGCATGGCAGAGTGATCGGCATGGAAGTCCGCGCGCTCGGCTTCAATGTCGACTTCGCGCCGGTTCTCGACCTTTCGTCCGAGGCCTCGGAGCCGGTCATGCGGACGCGCACCGCTTCCGGCTTTCAGGACGAAACCATTCTCTATGCGCGCCACTTCCTGCGCGGACTGCGCGAGTCCGGCGTTCTCGCCTGCGGAAAGCATTTCCCAGGTCTGGGAGAAGCCAGTCTCGATAGCCACCAGGAACTTCCCGTCGTGTTCAAGTCGTGGCGGGAACTCTGGCTTGAGGACCTGCGTCCCTACCGGACATTGAAACGTGAATTACCGTTCGTCATGGTGGCGCACTGTGCCTATCCCTCGGTGACGAGCGACAAAACGCCGGCGTCGCTCTCGCGCAAATGGATCACCGAGGTGCTGCGCCGCAAGATCGGTTATCGCGGGCTCATTATCTCCGATGACCTCGAAATGGGCGGCGTGCTGGCGGCAGCGGATATTGGCGACGCCGCCGTCGAGACGCTTCGTGCCGGAGCCGATATTTTTCTGGTGTGCCACAAGGAAGAAAATGTCTGGCGCACGTTTTACACGGTGCTCGCCGAGGCCGAGCGCGACCATCGCTTCCGCCGGCAGGTGGAAGCCGCCGCCGAACGTTCGCGTCGCTTCAAGGAATCCTGCCGCGCGCTGAACCGGCCGGCGGTGCCACCGCCGACAGACGCGGCAATCGACAAGCTGCGCGGCGAACTTCGGGAATTCGGCGAAAAACTGCGCCTGGCCACCGCAGCCAGAGCCACGGCAGTGCGGGTGGAAGAGTCTCTGGGTAGCTCATCCTGAGGGCCGGCCAATGATCGTTGCGGGCGTCATGAGCGGAACTTCGGCGGACGGCGTCAATGTCGCGCTCGTTCGGTTGCAGGGCCGCGGGCTGCGCACGCGCTTGCAGTTGCTGGCCCACCGCGAGTACCC
>Ga0187880_1004053_pt1 | contig 10953 bp, 7 predicted proteins | sample June2016WEW_19_4_FD_132998 | JGI IMG/M metagenome (GOLD analysis project Ga0187880, IMG submission 132998) | Peatland microbial communities from SPRUCE experiment site at the Marcell Experimental Forest, Minnesota, USA - June2016WEW_19_40 | ecosystem: Environmental > Terrestrial > Soil > Wetlands...
GATGCTGACGTGTCCATTCAGCGTCGGCACGGAAATGTTGGCCCCGAGAACCGCTTCCCAGGGGGCGACTTCGGCCTGGTAGATCAGGTTGTGATCTTCGACCTCGAAATCGGGATGCCGGGCCAGGCGCACGCGCAGGTAGAGGTCGCCCGCCGGGCCGCCGCCCACGCCGACTTCACCGCGGCCGGCGACGCGCAATCGCTGGCCCTCCGTGACCCCCGTCGGAATCTTTACCTGGTAGGTCTCCGTCTTGGCAACCTGTCCGGTGCCGCCGCAGGTGGTGCAGGGGCGGCGGTTGCGCTGGCCGGTGCCGCCACACGGGTCGCACGCAACCGCGTGCCGCACGGAAACCGACCGGACCGAGCCGCGCATCGCTTCTTCCAGCGTCACCAGGATGTCGCCCTCGATGTCCTGGCCGCGTGCCCCGCCCATTTCCTCCTCGCCAAAGCCGCCGCCCCGCCCAAACCCCGCTGCGCCCTGGCCGCCCCTCGAACCGAAGATTTGCTCAAAGAAATCGCTGAAGCCGGTGCCGTCAAAATGAAACTCGCGTTCCCCGCCGCCCGGCCCCCCGCCCGCGGAGGTCCGCCCGCGCCCGAACGATTCCCAGCCGCCCGGCGGACGGAACTCGGCGCCGGACTGCCAATTGGCGCCCAACTCGTCATAGCGTTTGCGCTTGGCCGAATCCCCCAACACTTCGTAGGCCTCATTGATCTCCTTGAACTTCTCCTCCGCCTGCTTCTTGTTCTTGGCGACGTCCGGGTGGAACTCGCGCGCGAGCTTGCGAAAAGCCTTCTTGATGTCGGCGTCGCTGGCGCCGCGGAGCACACCCAGGCTCTTGTAGTAGTCTTTATATTGCAGTGGCATAACCGAAGCGGATGATTAAGGCACAAATCGCCGTCTTGCTCCACACAAAATGCCCGGCGCCGGTCTTTTGTCCAGCACTGTTGGCAGGCCGTGCCGCCGGCGTCTCGCCTGCGAAATTGGGCGGCGTCCCGCCGCCAGTACTGTTCTACACGGAACCGGGCGGGAGGCCCGGTGAACCCGCAGGCGAGACGCCTGCGCCACATTATCAAAGCTTCCGGCGGGCCACCCTTTGATAGTCGCTCTCCCGCCGCAAGTCGGACTTGAGGCTCGCTACCTCGCGGAGCAGGGCCTTGATGGCCTGGTCTAACACCGGCAGCGGGTCAGGACCGGACTTCTCGCTCTGCAGGATTTTCGAGGGCAAACGCAGAGTCAGCGCGGCGGCGAACCAGACCCGTTTCGGATGCCGCTCCAGGTTGACCTGCAAGTGGACCGCATCCGACGGAAAGTGCTCCAGATGAGTCTCCAGCTTAGCGATCTTCTGCTCCAGCTTGCTCTGCAATTGCGCGTGCGGGCGCATGCCTTTGGTGACCAGGTTCCAGTTCAATGTCATAATTCACTCCAGTCGTTTCACGTTTCACGTTTCACGTTTCACGCACGGTGCCTATTTCCGCTTGGTGTTGTCCACCGAGAGAAAAAGCATCCCGCTCCGGCCTTCGCCGCCGCGCCAGATCCTCAGCAAGATGCGGTCGCCTTTGGCCTTCTCGCTCGCGGCCACCGCCTCGTCCGCGCTGCGGACCGGCTTCCGTTCGATCTCGATGATTACGTCGCCCGCCCGCAATCCGGCCTCCGCCGCGTTGGAGTCCTGCTCCACTTTGGTGACCAACGCGCCACGAACGTTGCCGGGGATGTCAGCCTCGCGCCGTGCCTGAGCGTCGAGATCGGCTACTTCAACCCCGTCTAATGCGTCAGTTTTCGATTGCCCGCGTTTACCCGGCTGCTCTTGATCGCTGCCCGCCAGCGCCTCTTTAGACATCTCCCCGAGAGTCGCGCTTATGGTCTTCTCCTTCCCGTCCCGCAGGATCCTCAATGTGACCTTCTTGCCGGGCGCAGTCTGGGATACCATCAGGCGAAGTTGCCTCATGTCCTTGACCTTCTGCCCGTTAAACTCCGTGACGAAATCACCTTCCTTGAACCCGGCCTTCCAGGCGGGTGAATCCGCGTCCACCGTCGTGACCAGCGCGCCGTTCATGTCCGGCAGGTTGAATTGTTTGGCCAGCTCCGGCGTCATCTCCGGCTGCAGCCACAGGCCCAGATAGCCCCGCGCGACTTTGCCATCGCTGATGAGACGTTCCATCGCGTAGCGCGCCAGGTTGATCGGCACCGCAAACCCAAGGCCCTGCGAGCCGCCGCTGCCGCTGATAATCCAGGTGTTGATCCCCACCAGCCGTCCTTCGGCATCCACCAGCGGCCCGCCGGAATTGCCCAGGTTAATCGCCGCATCGGTCTGGATGAAATTCTCGTAGTTGTTAATGCCAAAGCCGCCTCGTCCCAGCGCGCTGACGATCCCCATGGTGACGGTCTGTCCGACGCCGAACGGGTTGCCGACGGCCAGCACCACGTCGCCGACTTCGAGCTTGTCGCTATCGGCAATCGTGATCGCCGGCAAATTCTTCCCGTCCACCTTCAGCACCGCCGTGTCCGTGGCTGGATCGGTCCCGATGACCTTGGCGTCGAATTCCTTCTCACCCGAAGCCAGCGCCACCTTCACCTTGTCTGCGTTTTCGACGACATGGTTGGCGGTGAGGATGTAGCCGTCGGACGAAACGATCACACCCGAGCCGAGACTCTGCTCCCGATGGGTGCGTGGCTGGCTCTGGCTCCCGGAATCGTCGTCGAAGAACCGCCGGAAGAACGGGTCGTTGAGGAGCGGATTGGGCCGCTCACGAATGGTTACGGTTGAGTAAATGTTCACCACGCTGGGCGCAACCTTCTTGACCACGGGCGCAACGCTCGTCGCCGCTTTGAGGTCGCGGTTGATGGGGGTGTCCTGGATGGTCAGCTTGGGGGCGGGATTTGCTTTGGCCGGTGTCGGCGCGGCGCCCGCCGGTGGAGCCGCCTGGAGAGCGATAAGAATTAAAAGGCTGCCCAGCGCAGCCGACTGCTTGATAAAGAACGATTGCGCAATCCTGTTCATGTCATTTAGCTGTTCAACGATTCTGCATTCCGGCACTGATGTAGCTTTCCCGTACGCGACGCCTGCTTTGACCCTTCGGGCCGCCGCCTGTTCAAACGTCACCCCGCCAGCCGGTTTTGTCAAAAGCAGCGCATGGCACGCCTCCTGCCTCGCAGGCCCTGGTCACCGAGGGCCGAGACGGCTAAATACGCGCTCGCGCCCTCACTTTACTTCGTCCAGGGAAAGGGCAGGCAGATATGCTCCCTGTTCCTGGCGGCGCCACCAGGCGCCGGTCTTGCGGCGCGTGGCCAAATCGGTGAAGTGGTAGTCATAAACCACCGCGCGAACGTAGTGCGGCGAGGCGTTAGGGAACGGATTGCGCTCGAGCAGGGACAACACTGGGGGCGAGCCCTGCAACAGGCGCACGCAGAAGTCGGCCAGCCAGGGGTTGTGCCGGTAGGTCCCCAACGCGGCGAACCACGTCTGCCAGTCCAATCGCGGCTGATGTGGCTCGACGAACCCCGGTCGGCGCTTCACGTCGCCCGGCTTGTACTTGAACTCGTAGGCCCGCCAGATTAAGCCGTCGTCGCTGCCTTCGATGGTGATCTCCAGTCGCGAGGCGGTCATCACCGCGAACAGTCCATAGTGGTTGAAGGTGCGGAACGGTTCGAGCCATCCGTAAACCGCAAGCAAAGGTCGCGGCCAGGGGACGGGAGCGCGGAACATGATCGCGAACTGCATGAGCGATGTGACGACGGCGATGGCCGCGAGTGGCACGGTCATCTGCACCGGCCATCTCCAGCCGGGAGGGCGAGCGTCCTCGCGAGCCCCATTGCCCAGAGATGCTTGGGCTCGCGAGGACGCTCGCCCTCCCGGGAAAAGGGAAGCGGACAATCTAGCCGGCACGACGGCCTTCAGCGCCGCATCATCGAGCAGCAGCAGGCACAGCGCGACGGTCAGCAGGTTAAAGAAGCAATAGTTGCCGGTGAGGAAGATCAGCGCCTGGAAGCCGACCAAAACCAGGCACGCCAAGTGGCGCAGCCGCCGCGGCGCGAAAATCAGGAACGGAACGAATAGCTCGATGCCGAACATCGTGGCGGCGGAGGCCTTCTGCGCCCACACCGGCAACTGGTGCGCATACCAGCCAATCCACGTCGGCAGCGGCTGAGTTTCGTAGTGGAAGGTGAGCGCCGTCAGGTTGCGCCAAATCGGATCGTGGCTGAGCAGTTTCACGCAGCCGGACTGGAACATCAGTTTGAACAACAGCCACCGCAGCAGCCACAGCACAAGGCGCGAGGGAGGTGCGGCGCGAGATATCCGCGGCCACAATTGCAGGGGTGCCATGAAGATGGCCAGGAAGCCCGTCTCCAGCAGCAGGTTGTCCCACTGGAAGCTGAGGAACTCTCGACATACCGTCGCCAGCGAAAGGTAGATCAGCCACAGCAGGAACAGGCACGGGGCGGGCGCAACGCCAACCACGAGCAGGACGGCCAGCGTCGCCCCGGCGGCGCACTGAAACCTCAGGAAGCCGTCGCTCGTCTTGAACCAGCATAGCGTCGGTACCAGGTGATAACGTCCCAGGCCGAGATGTTGCGCGTCCGCTCCCTGCCGCATGCTTTCCATGGCCGAGTTGGCGGGCAGGATGCCGTTGCTGCCCACCAGGCCGATGATCTGCACCCAGAGCGACACAAAAGCGATTAGGTAAATGAGGCCCAAAGAGCGCAGGAAGACCCATCGAACCAGGTTCTGAGTCGGCGGCTCGATATGCCGCCCCCAGCCCAGACGCGTCAGGGCCGAGAAGAACCCGCGATGCCGGGCGACCAGGCGGTAACCCCATTCGCTCGTGTGGGCGAATGCGGAAGAGTGTTCGTACCAATCGAACAGCCACCCCTCACGAGGGTTGTGGGCCAGCGCGCGGAACACGGCTTCGGCGCCGCCATAGACCGTGCCGTTGGTCTCAATCAGTTGCACGGCATTCTCGAACTGGCCGCGCGGCACCTCGGGAAAACGCGCCGCTACGCTGGGGTCCTGGAACGGGAGAAAATCAAGACGATCGCCGGTGGTAAGTTGCCAGCGGTGAATCCACAGCGAGCAGAAGTTGCACTCGCCGTCATAAATCATCAGCGCCTTCGCCGGGGGCGAGGCGACCTTGACAATGGATACCACAGGGGAAACTAACCCGAGTGCAGGGGCTGCGCCACCCAGTTGGCGGCAGTGATGCCGCGACTATTCAGAGGGGCCGGAAATCTTCCACTCATTGCCGATCTTCTTCATGAGCAGCTTCGTCGTATGGGTATCAGTCCCTTCCTCGAACGCAGCGGTAAGCACGACCGTATCATCGGCTTGCACTTCGCGATTGACCACGCGGACCGATTTGAGACGGGCAACCTCATCCATGGCTCGGACGGTGGCTTCGCTCTCGGATTTGCCGTCGAGGTCCTTTTCCACCTGTTTCTGTAACTCGCCCGTGGTGCTGCCCAGCAAAGCTCTCAAATCGCCTTTGCTTGCGGCCCAGACGGAAGTCTGCAGGGCTGCGTCGGGGTTGGCGTACCCGGCAAAAGCCCACGAGTCTCGCGGCCAATAATCCGTGGTGGCCGCGGCCCGTTGCGTGCCGGCGTTTCGCGTCCTGAGTGTGCTTTCCAGCGCGGCGCGAGCCTGGCGGTTCTCCTGGCGCAGCGTTTCGATCTCCTTGCCTTGCTGGCGAAGAACACCCACCTCGCCGCGCAGGCGGAGCAACTCCTTCAACCGCTCATCCGGAAGCGACTGCGAACCGTTCGCTTGCGCAAGGAGGTTCGACAGCCGCTCGTGCTCCCCGATGAGGCCGGCCATTGGGTCCAACTGCTGCCGCAGAACTGTATTCGCTTCGCCCAGCCTGAGCCGAGCCTGATGTTCGACGGCCAGCCAAATCGTCACCCCAGCGAGCGCCATGGCCCAGAGGACGCTGAGTATTACGCTTTTCGCTTTCATAGTGTTGCCGCAGCCGACTCCGCCGCTTCCCGTCTCTTTGGTTTGCTTCGCTCCATGCTATCCTGGTCTGTGAGCAGTACCTTCTACTCTCCCGGTATTATTACGAGGTCACCTTCTCTGAATTCGTTCGTCATGGTGACACCAGCGAAGCTATATTCAATAGTCAGATGTTTTGTCTGCCCGAATTCGGGATCGCCTTTAATGTTGTTGCTCGCAATCGCTTTGAGCTTGTCATCGAGAATTCTTCCTCTCAGTTCCTCCGTCACGTCTAATCTTGCGTTCTGTGTCCAATATTCAGCTCTAAGAATTTGAAACTGTGATTCTTTCGAGGCCGCTCCTTTATCGGCTGTTGCGGCGTGGCCGGCGTTTTGCGTCTTGTGGCCGCTTTCCAGCGCGGCGCGGGCCTGGCGGTTCTCCTCGCGCAGGGTTTCAAGTTCCTTGCTTTGCTCACGAAGAGCACCCGCCTCGCCGCGCAGCCGAAGCAATTCCAACGACTGCTCGTCTGACAGGGACTGCGCTTTCAACCGCTCGTCCGGCCGGGACTGTGAACGGCTCGCTTGAGCAACGAGGTTCGACAGCCGCTCGTTCTCCGCGACGAGGCCGGCCATCTGGTCAACCTGCTGCCGCAGCGCCTTGTTCTCCTCGCCCAGCCTGAGCCGGGCTTGACGTTCGACGGCCAGGCAAATCGCCACCCCCACGACGGCTCCAGCGCCGAGGAAACTGAGCATTACGCTGTTCGCTTTCATAGCTTTGCCGCGGTCCGCTCTGCCGCCGCTTGTTTGATTAGACAATCCCGCCTGCGCACCGTCAGGGTTGATTGGTCTCCGCGCCTGGGGGGCTGCATTACGCATTGAGAAATAGTTGAATCCAAGGAGGGGCAGCCGGCGTCTAACGCCAGCGTATGTTGACCCCGTCGAACATGCATCGCAGCGGTATGAGAATGACGACCTTGGGGGCGCGGAATGGCGCAAGCGACGATAGATACTCACTCCCACGAAATAGCGCCACCACGCCGCAACATCTTCCAAACCGATGTGGCGAAACAAGCCGAACAATAGCGGAATACTAGCGGAACAATAGCGGAACACTAGAGACCCTCTCCAGAGAAACACCCGCGCATCACGCTTGCATCGCGCCTGCAACCTGCTTGCGGAGGGCTTGCCTCACCTGGTCTTGCCGGCATTCCTGAGCACTCCGGGGCGTTGGTTCGGTGACGTGTCCCAGGCCGCCAGGGCTCAGCGAGATTGGCGCACGGCGTAAAGGCGGGTCATCGTGGCGACGTAGAGAACGCCGTTGGCGGCGGTGGCGGTCGAGCTGATGGGATGACCCAGGTCTATCGTGCTGAGGACTTTCTTCTCCCGGCTCGCGGCAAAGACGTAGAACGTTCCGCCGCGGGTGCCGAGAAAGACTTTGCCGTCGGCGACCAGGGGCGAGGCCCAGGCATCGCCGTTGATCTCGTGGGTCCAACAGGGTTGGCCGGTCTCCGCATCCACGCAATGAAACAGGCGCCCACAATCAGCGATGAATACCAGCCCCATGTAAACCGCGGGCGTGGAGAGGACGTGCTTTTGCAGGGTATAGGACCAGATGAGGCCATTGGTGGTGATGTCCCCCGTGCGGGTGGCGTCAATGCACTTGAGCCAGGCTTCGTTCTTGCCCCACCAGATGTCCCCGCCGCCGGCCACGTAGAGGCGGTTGTGATCGAACACGGGCATGCCGTAGAAGTTACTGGGGCTCTCGTGGCGGTTGCTGTTGTAGCGGTGCACGTTGGTCTTGGGCGCGCTGGGGTCGAAGTCGAATTGCCAGACTTTCCGGAGAAAGGCGGGGGAATGGAGTCGTGGAGTATTGGAGTCTTGGGCGGACTTGTTGTCGTCCATCACTCCATCACTCCGATTCTCCATTACCCCATTTCGCACCGTCTCGAAAGCGAATACGATCCCATTACCGGCGTTGAAGAACACCAGCGGGCGGCCATTCACGGCGGCGAGGGAGGGCGACGACCAGGTACTGTGGAAAATGTTCGGGGCGATGTGCTCGTCGTCGCGGGCGATGAGACGGCCCGTGCGCTTATCGAGCACGACCAGGCTGGGCGCGTCCGGCGTGCGGATGCGGCGGTGGGTATTGTCCACGCCGGTGCCGGTGTTCAGGTAAAGATGATCGCCGTAAATGAGGATCGAGCTATGAGCGGCGTCGTGCGACCAGATGCCCGCGCCGGTGGTGAGGTCGAACCGCCAGATAATGTTCGGTTCGAGCAGGCTAGGCGGCTGGTTCGTTTCTGCATTCTGCATTCTTCCTTCTGCCTTCCCCGTCGCGGGCCGCGGCTCGAGACACAACACCTCACCGCGATTGCTGACGAGATAGACGCGGTCACCCTCGACGGTGACGGGCGAGGAGATGCCGCTATTGGGCCAGTCGTAGTAGATGTCCTCGGTGCGCTTGGGGACGACGAGCTGCCAGAGGAAGCGGCCGGTCTGTTCGTCGAAGCACATCAGGACACCGCGGTCGCCTTGCTGCGCGGGGTCGCGCGGGTGCCCGTTGTTGGTGCCGATGTACACGCGGCCGCCCGCGATAATGGGCGTGGAGTGGGTTTCCGTGCCGATCTCCGCGGACCATTTGATGTTCCGGCCGCTCTCGGGATCAAAGGAGTCGGGCAGTCCGCGCTCGTCGGAGACCATATTGCGGGACCAGGCCTGGCCCCATTGCGGCTGGTCGGCAGCGCGGGCCGTGCAGCACAAGGCCCAAATTGCGAGGCCGCAAAGGAGCAGCGGGCGCAAGAGGTTGATATTCATCGGTTACTGCCAGACAGGGAAGCCGAAGGGGCGGGAAGGGACAAGGATTTCTTGGAGCGCATTGGGTTCGGCGCGGGGCTGCTGGGGAGTATGGCAGGATTAAGCGAGAGCCAAGCGGGCGGCGATGAAATCCGAAGGCCGAAGGCCGAAGGAAGGGCCGAATCGACAGCCGCCCGAGCAGGGCAAGCACTCTTCGGATTTCCGGGCCGCTGCCTTCGGCCCTTCGCCGAGATTTGGTTCTTGCAATTGGGGGGCCGAAGTCGCACCCCTGAGCCCGTCAGAGAGTCATTCACGCCGCCATGTCATACGATCGCGCCGATTTCGACTACAGCACGGAAGACGAGCCCTTGCCCAAGGGCCATGCGGGCACGCACATCGGGATGTTCCTGGCCTGGGCGGTGCAGAACGGATTGGAGAGCGACTTCCACCGTCAGCAGTCGGCCGAGCTGTTGGCCCAGTTGCGCCGCCGGGAGATAACGGGGCGCCAATTCTTCGAGGCCGCCTGCCCCGAACGGTTCTCGGAACGGGACTTGAACGACGAGGGCAACGCATTCGCACGGCATTATTACGTGGACGAGGCGGGAAAGCGCGGCGCTTATTTCGCCGACTACAAGCGAGTGCTGGCGGCGGGGTTGCCTAGCTTCTGGCATGTGGCCGATAGCTGGGATAATTGCGAAAAGATCGCCGCGGTGATCAGCCGGCGCTTCCAGGATTGGAAAAGCCCGCCTCCCCGGAAACGGTGGTGGCAGTTCTGGAAGATTGACACGACCTGCGCTTTGTTGTCTTATCTCTTGTGAACGAATCGAAAGGAATGCACATGATACGCAATGCTGTTTTCACCTGGTCGCGGCTGGCCGCGCTGGGTCTGCTACTGCTGCTGCCGGCGGGCATCCCACCGGCTGCGGCGTCCGTCGGAACACCGGTGATCGCCAAATGGGGGCGCTTCGAGCAGGCCTTCAAGAGCATCTTGATTTACTCCAACGCACTGCAGGACGCCTCGTTAAAGGTGCAGTTCACGTCGCCGCTGGGCGATACCAGCGAGGTGGACGGGTTCTGGGACGGCGGCAGGACCTGGCGCGTGCGCTTTTCGCCCGACCAGCCGGGCCGCTGGACGTTCAACACGACCTGCTCCGATGCGGCCAACGACGGCCTGCGCAACCAAACCGGAGAGTTCATCTGCACCGCCGCCACCGGGCCAACCCGTTTCCACAAGCACGGGCCGGTGCGCGTGTCGCGCGACCACCGCTACCTGGAACACGCCGACGGCACCCCGTTCTTCTGGCTGGCGGACACGGTCTGGGCGGGGGCCCGCGCGGCGCAGTTCAAGGACTGGGAGGTTTACGTGGAAACGCGCGCCTCCCAGCGTTTCACCGTGGCCCAGTGCGCGATAGCTCCCGGCGAGGACGTGAAAAAGCAGTGCGCCTATATCGGCTTTCCCGAGCGCATCGCCATCAATCCCGACTACTTCAAGCGGCTCGATGCCCGGCTGGAGGTCTTGAGCCAGGCGGGCATCCTGAGCGCGATTGCCCCGCTGCTGGAGCTCCGGTCGCAAGAGAACGTGGCGCCGCCGCTGACTGACGACCAGGCTGAGCTGTTCGTGCGCTATGTGGTTGCCCGCTGGGGCGCCGATCCCGTGGCCTGGCTGCTTGCGTTCGAGGGCGAGAGCACGGGCAAGAACGTCGGGCGCTGGAAGCGAATCGGGCAGGCGGTCTTCGGCGCCAGAGCGCACGCGCCGGTGGTTTTGTATCCCGGTGAGACACAGTGGGTGTTCGACGAGTTCCGCGACCAGCCGTGGGTGGACGTGTTCGGCTATCAGAGCGTCACGGATGTCACCGACGATGCTGTCAAGTGGGCCGTGGCCGGGCCGTTTGCGGCGGAATGGACCAAGGCACCGACCCGTCCGCTGATTACTTTTGCGCCTTGCGAAAATGGAGTCGCGACGCAATCCAGGAAACGCTTCACCTCGGACGACGTGCGCCACGCGGTTTATTGGGGCCTCCTCCTGACCCCGCCCGCTGGGGTCAGCTACGCCGGCCAGGGCGTGGCGGACTGGGAGATGACCTTCGGGCCGCAGCACGAACCAACAAAAGCCGCTGACTTGCCCATGTGGCGCAAGGCCATGTTTATGCCGGCCGCCAAGCAGATGGCCCATCTCGCGAAACTCGCCAACCTGGCGGATTTCTGGAAGCTGCGGCCGCAGCCCAAAGCCGTTGCTTCGCA
>Ga0187880_1004055_pt1 | contig 10953 bp, 12 predicted proteins | sample June2016WEW_19_4_FD_132998 | JGI IMG/M metagenome (GOLD analysis project Ga0187880, IMG submission 132998) | Peatland microbial communities from SPRUCE experiment site at the Marcell Experimental Forest, Minnesota, USA - June2016WEW_19_40 | ecosystem: Environmental > Terrestrial > Soil >...
CTCCCTGACGCGGCGCGCCGACCTGCTGGATCTCGAGCTGCCGGAACCGGATTTATCTATCTACGAGGTTGACCACGATGAGTAAGGATGATCACACCGGCGACGAACAGCCGGACCACGACTCGCTCAACAAGCTCTTGCTGCGGCTGCAGCTGCCGTTCATCCGTGCAAACTATCACGAGCTCGCGCAGACCGCCGCCGAACAGCACTGGGACCATCTCGAATACCTAAAGCGCTTGGTCGAGGGCGAGGTCGCCCGGCGAGAGGATAAGAGCCTCGCCCAGCGCATCCGCCGCGCCCGCTTCCCGCTCACCAAAACCCTCGATCAGTTCCAGTGGAGCTGGCCGAAGAAGATCAACCGGCCGCAGATCCAAAATCTGTTCCGTCTGAACTTCGTCGAGCAGAAATCCAATGCCATCTTCTTGGGCGGCGTGGGCTTGGGCAAAACCCATCTGTGCATCGCGCTCGGGTATGCGGCTTGCGTGCGCGGCTACTCGGTGCTCTTCACCACCGCCATCGACATCATCCACACCCTCTCGGCCGCAGCGGCCACCGGGTCGCTGAAGCGCACGATGCAGCGATACCTCAAGCCAAAATTATTGGTCGTGGACTCATGTTGCTAAGTCAGTAATGTTGCCATCGGTCTAGTCGGATCTGTATTTGCCGATAAATTTGCGATTCGCTGACAACATTATTTTCACAGTCGCCGCAGCCAGTTTGTGAGTTCGGCACCATCGATGCGCATGTGACCCGCTTTTGGCGGGGCGATCGCGTCCGGAAAGACTTGGGACAGAGCGGCGCGCTTGAGATCGATGTCACTGCGAGCATAGCGCATCGTTGTGTTGAGATTGGAGTGACCGAGCCATTGGCTGATCGTAACGAACTCGACTCCAGACTTCAGCAGAGAAAGGGCTGTCGTGTGTCGCAAACAATGGGGGTGCAGACGCTTACCGCGTAAACTGGGCACGTTGGCAGCGCTTGCGGCGACATATTTGCGTAGTAGGTAGCGCACTCCGAAGCGCGTGAGACGTCCGCCGTTGCGATTCTGGAACAACCACTTGATATTCGGATCCCTTGGATTGCTCGACTGGTGGTCGATATGCGCACGCAGACACTTGACCGTAGCGGGCCATAGCGGACATAGGCGAACTTTATTGCCCTTGCCGTGCAGCCGCACTTGGTGGGGCGGGTCAAGACGTAGATCCTGCACACCGAGGTTCAAGATCTCCTGAACACGACCGCCGGTATTGAACATGAGCGCAAAGAGAGCGTAATCGCGCACCCCAAAGTCCGATGTACGATCGATGCTCTTGAACAGCGCGCCGAGTTCCTTACTGTCGAAGTATTCGATCGGAACATCCCTCGCACCACGTTTGAAGGGTATCCCGAGGACCGCCTGGAACTGAGCCATAGACTGCGGACATTGGTTGGCAAGATAGCGGGAGAAGGTATGCAATGCGGCGAGTCGAGTATTGCGCGTGGTGATCCCGTTGTGCCGCTCTCGTTCGAGGGACAGGAGGAACTTCTCGACCCTACCGGCATTGAGGTCGGCGATTTCCAGCGTCTCGATCCGGCGGCGCGTATCGCGCGCCAAGAAGCGAAGGAAGAGAACCAATGCGTCACGATAGCTGCGGATGGTATGTGTGCTCATGCCGCGCAGGCCCGGTAGATATTCCTCGAAGAAGCGCTGGACCAGCCGGCCAAGTTCAGTCGATGATTTTCTCTTCATGAGGCACCGTTATCGATTAAGTGAGAGAAGCGGCGACTAAATCGCTCGCCCGCGAGTGCCGCGACCTCGGGAATAAAGTGCAGGTAGTACGCTGTGGAGACGATGGAGACGTGGCCCATGTACAGGGCGAGCTTCGGCAGATGTGTCTGTACGTCGCCCCCTTCGCGGTACTTGCGGATCAGTGCATTGACCGCGAAGCTGTGCCGAACGTCCTGGACCCGCGGGCGGCGGCCCATCACATCGTGAACATCGGCGCGTTTGAAGACTTGGTTTATGGCTTCGCGCAGAGCTGGTCCGCAATAGCTCTGTGTCCGTCCGCCGCTTCCAGGATGGCATAGCAAAGGCGCTGCTGGCCGCTGATCGAAGTCGTCAGTCAAGCGCTTGGACAGATAAGATCGCAGTTCCCTACGTGCATCGTTCGAGAGCGGCACCCAGCGTGACTTGTGGAACTTAGACTCCCGGATACGCAGCACTCCATTGTGCGTATCGACATCCGCCAGTTGTAGACGCACCAGTTCGCCGCGGCGCAACCCCGCCGTGTATAGCAGAACAATCGCGATGCGCAGCGATGCCTGCCGTATTGGCGACTGTAACGAGGGTGGTAGCGCATCGGCGGCGCCAAGCATGCCGAGAACTTGTTGGGGCGTCACAATTACGGGCGGTCGGCGTGGCTGCGGACGTGCAAATCCGGATGCGTCTGGAATGAAGCAGCGCGGATCGCGTCGCCGGCGGAACAAACACAGTTTCCGGACGAGCAACTGCCGCGAGTACCGGGTATTGGGAGACAGGCTTCGCATACTCTTACACCACCGCTCAAAAACCATGGCGGTCAAATCGGTTACTCGCTGGCGCCTGACAAAACGCCCGAACGCTTTCAGATTATATTCCTCCGTAAAATAGCGCCGGCCAAAAGTTCGTTGATGGGCAACGAACTCACCGATCGCCGCATCAAGAGCCGTAGGCACTATCCTCTTTCGCATGGCCGCGCGGCTACGGTGCCATATGCCGAGCGAGGGGCAACGCGACCCCTCGCAATGCAGAGACGTCCAATCGCAAGTACACGCACGTCGCCTCCAGACTCCGATGACCAAGCAAATCGCCGATGGCTTTCACCCCCACGCCGCGCTGCAGAAGGCGCATTGCGAAGCTATGTCGAAGGCAGTACGAGGAGTAATGATCCAGGCCTAACCCACTTTGGCTGGCCCGCTTGTAAAAGACATCGCACACGGCGTAATTGCGAAGGCCGCCGGTCGGCCGGCGCGCGCGCAGAAACAGCCATGGATGGTCGAGGTCGGGTCGTTCCCGATTCAAATATCGGCGCAGTACATTGACGGTCCGGTTTGAAAGTGGCAACAGCAGGTCGGAGGACGTTTTACGTTGACGCACGCGGCACGTACGAGCGTCGTGGTCGATATCATCGAGCCGCAAATCGGCGATCTCTGAGGCTCGCAATCCGTAATACGCCATCAGGTGCAGGATCGCGTAATCCCGCAGGCCCGCTTTGCTGGACTGGTCAACCGAACTCAGTAACTTGATGACCTGCTGCCATGGTAGCGCGCGTGGTGGAAGCTCATCTCGATACGTACGCGGCGTGTCGATCGTATCAAGGCGTTGATCGATCAATCCTCGCGCAAATGCGTACCGCAGAAAGGCCCGCAAATGCGCCACCACATGCTGCATCGATTGTCGTGTGAGTCCCTTACCTCTTTCGACCAGATAACGTTCAACGTGTACTTCGGTCATGCCCCTGATATCCCGCGCGCTTGACATCGCATGCTCGAGAAAATCAAAGACTGTAAATTGATGCTGCCCCAGCGCGGATCTTGAAAAACCTCGAACCTCCACGAGGTAACGCCGATACTCCCGCCTCAGTAGAGCGACAGGCGAGTTCGATGGCGTTGAGGCGAGCAGGCGCCCCTGATCGCGCAAGAAGCGGATATACGCATGCTCGGTTCCACGAAAATGCTGGGACAGGCGCACGCAAGTACAGTATCGCTCAAATGTCCGATGCAACCACTCGCTCGATCTCGCCTCGTCAGCCCTGACCGCCCGGGCGCTAGTAAATACTGTGAACAATCGACGGAGATGACCCCGAATGTTATCTTTAGAATATCCGACGCTGCACATCCAGTCGCAGAACTCCTTTAGCTCGCCGCCAAAGCGCGAACGCTCATATTTATCGCTGGATCGCGGGAACAATATTTTCAACATGACCGCCTCCGATCGTGCCGTTCTCCAAGAAAACGCTACACGAACGGGGATAATTTATGTTGAGTAAAGTAGGCGGTTTATCGGCTTGTGATGCAGCGCCAGAAACTTTGTGCACATTACTGACTTAGCAACATGAGTCCACTTACGTTGAGCGTCACGTAAATCGATGAGCTCGGATATCTGCCAATCGACAAGCTCGGTGCCGACCTGCTGTTCCAGATCATCTCCGAACGCTACGAGCGCGGCGCCATCCTCATGAGCTCCAATCGCGCGTTCAAGAACTGGCCGGAAATCTTCAATAACGACACGACGCTCACCTCCGCGCTGCTCGATCGCCTACTCCATCATGCCGACACGTGCGTCGTCGAAGGCAAAAGCTACAGGGCAAAAGACCACATCCCGGAAGCCTGATGCCGGCGGTCTGAAAACCGTGCTGTCCTACGCCGCACCGCGGCTAACATCACGGTTTTTAAGCCGCCCGAAACCAACGGCGTTGCCGCTGCCGCTAACAATGGTGGCAACGGGTGCGGCAACAGATCCAGTGGGCTCGTGGTCGAACAGACCTTAGAGATGGCGATACGCAGGTAGCGTGCCGTTGTAGACAGCGATCGGTGTCCCATCAGCAACTGGATCGTGCGCAGGTCCTTCCCGGACTCCAACAAATGACACGCAAAGGCGTGTCGAAGCGAATGGGGTGTGACGGGTTTGGACAGGCCACTGCGCTTTTGAACCTCGTGACACGTCTTGACAATCGAATCTGGAGTGATGTGTTGACTCGGCACACCGCCAGGAAACAGCCAATCTGACCGGCGACAATTATAACTGCCGGTCGCGTTGCCCTATGTAGCGAGGCAATGCGGACAGGCCTGCCTTAGAACCTAGGCGTCGGCGCGCGACGTGACGGGCGTCGAGCGCTCGGATCCGGGACAGTACGCTGCCACGCGCCGGCGCGGGTAAGCTCAGATCGCAACAGCGTTGCTTCACGTTGCGATAGACTTCCTCCATCGGGGTGCGTGGACGTACTAAGTAGCGGCGTTCGATGGCTTCGTCGATCACTCGCTCGCGAGTATCACCTAGACGCCGACGCTTTTTATTGGGACCCCGCCGCCGCGGCAACAGGCTCGTAGTCTGTGCGGAAATCCGATACCGCGCCACCAGCCGATACACCGCTCGCGACGACATGCCAAGCGCCACGGCGGCAACGCGCACGCGTTCTTTCGTCGGGCCATCTCCGGTGAGAGCTTCCCTAATCGCCGCCTCCCGTCTTTCCGCTAACGACCATTCATCCGGGTCGATAGTGCGCTGGAGATCGAGGCGGGCATCAAGCTCCGCGGCAGGCAAGTAGGGCAGGGCGCGGAGCGCTGAGACGGATACTTCTCGGAGCTCGTCGGTCGTGGCGTCGCGGATGCGAGCACGGTCCTTCTCCAAGGACTCAAAACGATGAGGACGCGCGTCCCATAGGACCCACTCGCCGGGTCGCAGCTCTAGTCGAAGCGCAGAGGATATGGCTTCGGTACCCATGTTCGCCTCGTGCGAACGCCGACGGAAATTGTTGTTAAGAATAGCGCTGCTGACGGAAAATGTTGAAAATGTTTTTAGTGCGGCGCAACGCCATCTTTGGGCGCGCATCCCGTCGCTACGATCGAAAGCATAAGCCGCAACAAGCAGTTATCGCCTAGTTGGCCATCGCCGCACGCTCAGGTCGCCACCAACTACTGACGGAAATTGTTGAAATAATTGACGCAAAATAATGAAATCGACAGTTAGCGTCATACTTGCAGGTGTTGTTCTCACCAAGCCGACTTTATGGTTTCTGTATGGCTCTTTCCGGAATCTGCAGTGTGTAAAAAAACCGAGGCGCCGACCTCAATGTGACTTTCGCAGGGCGGCATCGAAGGCCAGCCAAGAGCGTTGCGTCTATCTTCGATGCCATTGCGCGGCACCCAAACACGACCCACACTCGTCATTTGCTGAACTCTCCGACATGGTCGGTCCTCCTGCGCGGTGCCAAGCGTGCCATCTCGGGTCCGACGGTTGGGCGTATACCCATCGCCGGATCGTTAACGATGATGGGTCCGAGCGGTCCGCGTGAGGAACGCTCTGTCAGGAGCGTTGCCACCGCAGCGAGCAACGCAGTGGCGACTGCTGGCATTGCGCTCGATTCGGTCGAGCGAAGCGAGGCATAGTGCGCGATGGCTTCCACTGCAGATCGCGCACGGACAGAACGCGATCGCAGCCCGGCGGAATTTTGCTGGAGCGCCGTGATGAATCCGGTCGCCCACGCGGCACCCGCGAAGTACTGACCCGACACGTAGGGCATGTCGTTCCCCAATACGGGGGTCGGGCGGCCGGGGGAGGCGACCAATCGGCCTTCCAATTCCTGGAGAAACCCGATGACGAGTGCGAGAAATGTCGCATATTCCTCGGGTGACGCGATTTTTGCGGCGACCTTCCAGCCGCGCACGCCCCAGACTGGGGGGAGCCACGCGCCGGGTGATATCTCAATGGGCCATACGAGTAGCGCGACGAGATACCCCTCAAGCATCGCGATGTCCATTCGCTCGGGCGGCCACCCGTCCTCTCCCAGCCAGGCGTCCAAGCGTGCGAAGTCCAGAGCCGTAAAGGGCAACGCGCCCAAGGTTTGCAGGTTAGGAGGCAGTAACACGAAAGGCTCTGCGTGACCTTTTCGCCATTTGCGACCGGATTTTTGTTTCATTCCTCTTCCTTTTCATCAGTCAAACGTGGTGCAGTAACTCGCCACGCGGCCAGGTACTCTGCAACGGCTTCAAACCCGGTCATGCCACGGAACAATAGCGCGAGAGGCGTGCGGCCACCGAAAGGAGCGACGGTCTTGCGCCTGCGGAACCACAGCGCCACCTCGCGCGGATCACTCACGCACCTCGCAAGACTGTCGTCGATCTGTAACACGGCGCGGATACGCGCCAATTCCACCGGAGTGATCTGAGGAGACGCGTCGTGGAAGGCAATGCCGCCACCGTTCCTCGGATGACACGCCGAGTAGCGCTCGGCGCTCAAAGGGGGTGAGGTGCCAGCGCTCGGTGGCGTTGAAGAAGGCATCGAGCTCCTTGCGCATGATGATGTATTAGTATGCAACGGCCGCGCCTGCAATACGCCCTTCGGTACGACAACGCTGCGTGCGAACACTGATGCTCCAGTGCCGATATCTTTTAGGAATCCGGCACTCTTTGAGTTCTCCCTTGGAACTTCGCATCACAAGCGGCGCTCCAAGCGCAGTCGCTTCATGCCGCAAGGCCTTCGCGGGGTTGAGGTCCTTCGGACACGCTTCAGTACAATTCATGATCTTGTGGCACCGATATAGCCTGAATGAGTCCTCGATCGCATCCCGTCGTTCACCTTTTGCGTGGTCCCGCGAATCGACGATCCAGCGGTACGTCGCCAGCAATGCCGCGCGGCCCAGGTAGCAGTCACTATTCCACCAATAACTCGGGTAGCTCGTCGAAAAGCACGCACACAGAATGCAAGCCGATGGTCGATCGACTTCCTGATGATCAGCAATTGGCTGCAAACGTTCCACATCGGGCGGCGCAGCCGTTTTCGCCTGCATTCATTGTGAAAGAACCGCAGATGCCTTTTCGACAAGATTGCCGAAAAGTGAGCGTCGGATCGATCTCATTTCTTATTGGGTTGAGGGCATCGAGAATCATCGGGCCGCCCTTAGCGCGACGGAGTATCCCGGGTCTAACCCGCGAGTGTTTTGGTAATCTGAATTCGGCCATGAGCGGGATCCTCGAGTGACGCGTTAGTAAATCCGCGGCTTAGGCGGAACCGTATCGACGTCCGGTGTGAGCGTTTGCAGGTGGACCGGCCGATAGTCCAGTCGAACCGCACCCGACTCACTGACCCACGCAAGCGTGTGCTTGAGCCACCGCGTGTCATCGCGCTCGGGATGATCTTCGCGCGCATGTGCACCGCGGCTCTCCTTTCGCGCGAGCGCCGAGTGCATCGTCGCGACCGCCTGCGCGAGCAGGTTCTCAAGCTCAAGCGTTTCGATCAGATCCGTATTCCAGATGAGCGAGCGGTCTTGCACGCGGACGTCGCGCATCGATGCCAGCGTGCGCGCGAGTCGCGCGGTGCCTTGCGTCAGCGACATTGCGGTCCGAAAGACCGCGGCGTCGGATTGCATGATCTGTTGCATCTCGAGTCGAATCGCGGCGGTGGGTTTGGAGCCCTGGGCGTGTCGAAGCCGATCGAGCCGTTCCACCGCCGCCTGACCCGCGTTTTTCGGAAGTGTGGGGGCTCGGGCGCCGCGCTTGAGTGTGGCCGCGCAGTGCCGCGCGGCTTCTCGGCCGAACACCACAATATCGAGAAGGGAGTTCGAGCCGAGCCGGTTGGCGCCATGGACGGACACACACGCCGCCTCACCAGCGGCCATCAGCCCCGGAACGACGGCGTCGGGGTTTCCGTCCTTCAATGTCACGACCTCGCCGTGGTAGTTACAGGGGATGCCCCCCATGTTGTAGTGCGCCGTTGGCAGCACGGGGATTGGCGCTCGGGTAACGTCCACGCCCGCGAAGATCCGGGTGGTTTCCGCAATGCCGGGCAGGCGCTCCCTGATGACATCTGGCCCAAGATGCTCCAGATGCAGATGGATGTGATCCTTCGCCGGGCCGACGCCACGACCCTCCCGGATCTCGATCGTCATCGCGCGGCTGACGACGTCGCGTGACGCGAGGTCTTTGGCGTTCGGCGCATAGCGCTCCATGAAACGCTCGCCGGCCGCGTTGGTCAGATAGCCTCCCTCTCCTCGGACCCCCTCGGTGATGAGGCATCCTGCGCCGTAGATGCCGGTTGGGTGAAACTGCACGAATTCCATGTCTTGCAACGGCAACCCCGCCCGCAGCACCATACCGCCCCCATCGCCGGTGCACGTGTGCGCTGAGGTGCACGAGAAGTAGGTGCGGCCGTAGCCTCCCGTGGCGAGCAGCGTCTGCTGCGCCAGGAACCGGTGCAGCCTTCCCTCGGTCATATCGAGTGCCACGACGCCTCGGCACACACCGTCGTGCATGATGAGATCCAGCACGAAGTATTCGACGAAAAACATCGCATTGTGTTTGAGAGACTGCTGATAGAGGGCATGCAGCATGGCGTGCCCCGTGCGATCTGCTGCCGCGCACGTCCGCTGCGCGATGCCCTGGCCGTAGCGAGTGGTCATGCCGCCGAATGGCCGCTGGTAGATTCGTCCATCATCGGTGCGCGAGAACGGGACGCCGTAGTGCTCGAGTTCGATGACGGCGCTCGGGGCCTCTTTGCACATCAGCTCAATGGCGTCCTGATCGCCGAGCCAATCGGAACCCTTGATCGTGTCGTAGAAGTGATACCGCCAGTCGTCTTCGCCCATATTGCCGAGAGCGGCGCTGATACCGCCTTGCGCCGCGACCGTATGGCTGCGCGTGGGGAAGACCTTGCTCAGGCACGCGGTCGACAGCCCCGCCTCGGCAAGACCGAGCGTCGCCCGCAATCCGGCACCCCCCGCGCCGACCACGACGACGTCGTAGGTGTGATCGATAAAGTCGTACTCGCTCATGGCTGGGCTCCCAAGCGCTACTCACAGGACTGACAAGACGCGCGATATTTTTTTTTCGATCGACAGATTTCGGAATACGGTTTACGAGACCCTGTCGGCCGAACCTCACCGAAACATCACAAGCGTCCGCGGGCCAACAATCGACGAACCATCAAAGCAGGCAACGGCCTTAGTCCGACTGACCGCGTCCGTCAGCCACACGTGCGCCCGAGTTGACCGTCATTCGTCCGTCCTTAGGGCGCTGCCGAGGGCTCATCTGGGCCATGCGAACTTCGCGGTCGCGCAACCGTACGCCGCGACCGCCTACGGTGCTAATGCTCCCTTCACCAAGCAACTCAACGCCCATGTCCTCAAGGGCCTGCACGACCTTGGTCAGCGAATCGACGTTGCCGCGGATGAGGCCGCCGCTCGTTTCCATGCGCTGGATGGTGGGCAAGGAAAGCCCCGCACGCTGGGCGAGCGTGGGCTGATCAATGCCGAGTAGAGCACGGGCGGCGCGAAGCTGAGGTGCAGTTATCATGTTCTACACATCACTATACATGTCTCACTATTGATAAACAACGTTCGACCCATTACTATTTGATGAAATAGCATGTATATGAATGTTGCGAAGCACCAGAGGCTTTAGCATCAGCAGGCGGGAAGCCCCGGTGTATCTAGGAATCCAATGAGCGACAGAGATGAAAAGCTCCCCGTACTGCGAACGTACGCGTCGGAGGAGAACACTTAGTTGAATCTTCGCAACCTGACCGAGACGCAGATCGCGATCTTGTACAAGTACCTAGTTGATGAGCGTCACGACAAGCCCCTTCTGGTGGAGGATCAGAAAACCCGATCGCTGTGCTTTTCGATTGACGGCCCCGTCTAGACTGAGATGTGGCTCGATGAGCCGGACACCTTGGTCAGCGCCTACACCCGTAAGATGATGGGATTTCTGCTGTTCCGCAAACGCCCTCGCGGGGTTGTGATGATCGGCCTCGGCGGTGGCTCGCTGGTCAAATTTTGTCATCGTCATTTGCCCTCCACGCGCATGACGGTGGTCGAGATTAATGCGCGCGTGATCGCGCTGAGGTCCCATTTCCAAATCCCGCCCGATGATTCTCGCCTGCGCGTCATCAACGAGGATGGGTCGGTTCAGTCCGTGCACGGTTCAACCCGTTCTCGTTGCTGCATACGCGCACGAAGACCCTCGACGGTATCGGCGATGAGCTTGCAGGCTCACAGCTGGGCAAGCGCATGCAGAACGCGACGGCAGCGTTTACGAAATACAGTCTCATCGCCTAGCTACTTTCCGGCGCAAAAATGATGTGCCACTGCTGAGCGGTTTCGCCAGCGTTGGCCGGGATTTCCTGCTCGATCGTATCTGATCTGATTATGTAAGCGCCTCGGGGCACGACTTGGAGGATGCAGGCTTGACGGGTGAGTTATTGCTCTGATACCTTACTAC
>Ga0187880_1004057_pt1 | contig 10949 bp, 9 predicted proteins | sample June2016WEW_19_4_FD_132998 | JGI IMG/M metagenome (GOLD analysis project Ga0187880, IMG submission 132998) | Peatland microbial communities from SPRUCE experiment site at the Marcell Experimental Forest, Minnesota, USA - June2016WEW_19_40 | ecosystem: Environmental > Terrestrial > Soil > Wetlands...
GTCAAGGCTGCCGGTGGCCGCGTGCTCGCCGAGCCGTTCGACGTGTTCGATTCCGGGCGGATGGCCGTGTTCGCCGATCCGACGGGTGCACCGTTCTCCACTTGGCAGGCGGGCGTGCACACCGGCTCGGGCTACGTCGACCAGCCTGGCTCGATGTCCTGGCACGAGCTCTACACCCGCGAACCCGCCACCGCGATGTCGTTCTACAGCGCTGTGTTCGGGTGGGAACCGGCCGAGGAGGACATGGACGGCTCCACCTACACGCTGTGGAAGCTCGGGGATGCCGCCGTTGGCGGGATGATCGCCATGGACGGGAACTCCCCGGCGGAGGTGCCGGCACACTGGCTTGTGTACTTCGCAGTGGACGACTGCGATGCCTCCGTGACACGTGTCGACGAGCTGGGCGGTAGCGTCATCATGCCACCGATGGATGTGCCGCCAGGACGATTCGCAATCGTGAGCGATCCGAACGGAGCGATGTTCGCGGTGATACAGCTCACCGAGGGCGCCACGGTCGGCGATTGAGACAAGCGGACGAAGACAGCTGAGGACGAAGACAGCTGAGAAGGTTGGGTACCGGACTCAGGGCCCAAACTAAGGAGGCGAATGTGGCGAGCATCATCGGTTTCCCAAACCCGGTCAACGAGACGTCGGCGCGCGTAGTCGCCGGCGGGGTCGTGGCAATGGCGAGCGCGACAGTCGCGCTTGACCAGCCGTGGATCCTCGTCCCGCTCACCTACGGGTTCGCTGCCCGAGTGCTCACCGGCCCGAAGCTGAGCCCACTCGGCCAGTTGGCGACGAAGGTCGTGACGCCGCGCCTCAACATCGAGCACCGCCTCGTGCCAGGTCCGCCAAAGCGTCTCGCCCAAGGCGTGGGACTTGCGATGTCGGGCACGTCGCTCGTGTTGGCGGCTACGGGCCACAAGCGGGCGGCGTACCGTGTACTTGCCGGCCTGATCGGCGCAGCCGGCCTCGAGGCGTTCTTCGGTTTCTGCATCGTCTGCCGGCTCTTCCCGTTGCTGATGAAAGCCGGGCTCGTCCCGGAAGCCGTCTGCGAGGAGTGTGCTGACGTCTGGGCGGCGAACAAGGCGAACAAGCGGTCGGGGTTCGCTTCGACCGGCAGCGGCGACGACGAGGCGAGTGCCGCCTGATCGGCCAGCTGCCGCTGTGACCGTGAGCGCAACGTCCCGGTGCCAGCTGCCGCTGTGAGCGCAACGTCACGGTCCGCACGCCGCACCGGCCGATGCCGCCCGGTACCGGTACGCCGGCCAAGCGCCCTGTTGGCCACCGCCGTCGGGCTCGGACTGGCGGCGGTCTCCTTGGCGTCCTGCACGCCGTCGAGCGCCGGCCGGGGCGCGACGACGACCGAGCATCATCGCGGCCCGCCTCCTGCCACCGCGTACCACCTGCCTGCCGGAGTGGTGCACCCCATCTCGTTCGCTCGCCAGTTCCTCCCTGCGAGGTTCGCCACCGCTCCCACCACTGCCGCGTGCCTGGCGCAATTCGCCATCGCCTGTTATTCGCCGCTGCAGCTCCGAGCGGCCTACGACGTGGGCCCGCTGCTGAGGTCAGGCGACGACGGCCGGGGGGAGACCATCGTGATCGTCGACTGTTTCGGCTCGCCCACGATCGTGTCCGACCTCGCCACGTTCGACCACACGTTCCACATCCCCGCACCGCCCTCGCTGACCATCGTGACACCCGCCGGCGCGATCCCGCCGTGGGACTCAGCCTCGGATGGGCCGATGGTGGGATGGGGCGTGGAGACCTCACTCGACGTCGAAAACGCCCACGCCATGGCACCGGGGGCACGCATCGTCCAGGTGGAGACGCCCGTAAACGAGACCGAGGCCACGGCAGGCTTCCCGCAGAGCGAGACCGCCGAGAACTGGGCGATCACTCACGAGAACCCAGCCGTGATCAGCCAGAGCTTCGGGGCGACGGAGGAGACCTTCCCGAGCCCACGGTCGATCCTCGGCCTTCGATCTGCGTACGTTCTTGCCGAGCGCGATCACGTCACGGTGCTGGCCGCCACGGGCGACGACGGCAGCACCAACCAGTCGCAGGTCTCGGGATCGAACCTGTTCACCACGAGGGCGATCGACTGGCCCGGGAGCGACCCCTTGGTAACGGCCGTCGGCGGCACCCAGGTCCACCTCTCACAGTCGGGCGCGCGGCTGCTGCCCGATGTTGTGTGGAACGACACGAACCTGCTCGGTACGCCGGCGGCCGGCTCCGGGGGTACGTCGTCGGTGTTCGGCAGGCCGGCGTTTCAGAAGTCCGTCGCTGCCATCGTGGGAGCGCACCGTGGCGTGCCCGACGTGAGCCTCAGCGCGGCCGAAGACGGAGGAGCGCTCGTGTACGAGTCGTTCCCGGGAATCCAGCCCGACTGGTACATCATCGGTGGAACGAGTGAGGCGACACCGCTGTTCGCCGGCATAGTCGCCGATGCTGACCAGGCGGTCGGACGGCACTTGGGTGACCTCAACGCCGATCTGTACGAGCTCGGGGCCGAGCACGCCACGGGGATCGTTGACATAACGGCTGGGTCGAACACGGTCACCTTTCAGCAGGACGGACGCACCGTGACGGTCCCGGGCTACCAGGCGGTCGCCGGCTACGACCTGGCCAGCGGTCTCGGCACCATCGACGCGGCCGACTTCGTAGCCGAGCTGAAGGCGCTGGTCAGTTAACCGGATTCGCCGGGTTCGGCCTCGTTTGCAGCTAAGATCAACTTAGTCCGCTCGAGCGAAAGGAGGTCCGTGGAGATGACTGTGATCTGCCCGTTGTCGGTCCATGTTGGCCGAGCGCTCGAGTGCTCGCTCGCTTGATCCGTCTGATGCTCCCACCGTGCCGACGTTGAAGCCGCCCGGCTGAGGAACTCACCCCGATCAGCCGACGCACCGGCGCTCTCTCGTCCTCGAGGAGCTTCCACAAGTTGAACGAACCAACTGCAGTACCTCTGGGCAGGCTGCCCGCGTCCATCACCGGGGCGGCACTCATCGAGCTCGGCTGGGACGCCGGCTTCGAAGCCGCCCTTCAAGAACTCATCACGACTCTGGCGCCCGGGCCCCATCGCTCAGTCGCCATTGGCCGCGTGCTGCGGAGGGACAAGACCGTCTGCTCGGTCGCGTTCCCGGAGCCCGCTGCGAACGTACCGATCAATCCGCGCCTGGTGTCCTCGCCGTTGGAAGCGCCGACGACGGGAGATTTCGTGCTGGTGGTCGACGGTGAGATCCGATCCGTGCTCGAACGGCGAACCTCCATGATGCGCGCCGGTCACCGCGACCTGTCGGCCCAGCTGCTCGCAGCGAACGTGGACATGGTGCTCGTCGTGTCGTCGCTCGCCAACGCGTTCCGCGCCCGCAGGATCGAACGGCTGCTCGTGGTCGCCTGGCAGACCGGAGCAATCCCCGTCGTCGTGCTGACGAAAGCCGACTGTTGCGAGGACGTCGGTGCGGCCTACGACGAGACCTCCGCTGTGGCGCCGGGCGTCCCGATCCACGTCGTCAGTGCGATCACGGGTGACGGGATCGCCGCGCTCGCCGACGAGCTCGCTCCTCGCACGACGGCGGTCATGATCGGGTCGTCGGGCGCAGGGAAGTCGACGCTGGCGAACGCGCTGGGCGGCGGGGCTGTCGACCTCGCCACAGCCGAAGTCCGGTCAGACGGGAAAGGACGTCATACGACCGTGACGAGGGAGCTCGTGCAGCTGGCGAACGGCGCGCTCATGATCGACACACCGGGCCTGCGCGCCATCGGCCTCTGGGATGCCAGCGAAGCGCTCGGAGAGGCGTTCAGCGACATCGCGGAGCTGGCGGCTGCCTGCCGCTTCGGTGATTGCGCCCACGACAGCGAACCGGGTTGCGCTGTCAAGGCGGCGATCGCCGCCGGGGAGTTCGACGCCGACCGGTTGGAGAGCTACCGGAGTCTGCAGCGAGAGCAGCAGCGTCTTGCGGCTCGCACGGACGCCCGGCTCAGGGCTGAGCGCGGTGCGGAACTGCGGGCCATGTACCGCGAGCGCAACACCACCAACTACCGGTAGGGCTCAGGGAGCTGCCAATGGCGCCGGCCCGGCCTCACCGCCGGTGCCGTCCATCCGTCGCCGGCGGCGGACCCAGAGCACCGCGCCCACCATCAGCGCCGCCAGTGCGGCAGGAAACGCCCATCCTGCCGCCAGCAGCACGCCTCGGGCGACGGCAACGGTGTTACGGCCAGCGAGCGACAAGGCTCGGGAGAGCGCACCCTGCCGCGCCGGACGAGGAGCGGGACCGGCGCTTTGCAGGGCGACGTCGAGGGTGGCGAAGCTCGCCCGGTTGACGAGGGAGGACTCCTGAGCCGTGAGTTGCTCGATCTCGCCTTCGACGCTGAACAGCTGATCCTGGACATCGAGGATCGACGGGATTGACCCGGCTCGGCTCATGAGCGATCGCAACGACGTCTCTTCGGTTGTGAGGTTGATGATGCGGGCGCGCAAGTTGATGCTCTCCCCCGTCACGTCCTGCCCGTTCAACTGCTCGCTCAGCGTGTGCCCGTCGCCGCTGATCTCACCGACGAGCTTCGAGAAGTCGGCGCTCGGGACCCGCAGTACGAGTGAGGCGGTGGTCGTGCCGCTCGTCGACGACGAGGACACGAAACCCCCCAGCGCGTTCACCTGCCCCGACACCTGGTCGAAGATCCGGGTGACCGACCCCGGCCTGAGTTGAAGCGTGATGCTGCCCGTGCGGACGATGAGCGGGGCTGCGGGCGCCACGGTGACCCCGAGCTCGGAACCGCTCTGCCCTGTCGTGCCGGCGCTGTGCTGCCCGAACGCCTGGCTCGCCACGGTTGTCATGGAGTGGGCGATACTCGGCATCCCGGTCGCCGCCGTTCCGCTCGACCCGGTGCAGGCTGCCAGAACGGCACCGGCAGCGACGAGAAAGGCGCTGCCTGTGATCAAGGCGCGCCCGTGTCCGGCTTGTCGAGGCTTGCTAGGTCCTGCTGTGCTCGTGAACACGGTTCGCTCCTCTGGTCGCTGGCCGGGCCCGGGATGCCCGTCGGTGCTTCGTTGGACGAACCGAGGTGATCCCTAGTTCCCGGTAGGGACGTGCCCTACGATTCGTCCATCTCCGACGTCCCTGGCAAGCCGAACGCTGGGTCGGTACCCGACGACGACACGCATGCCGTCGCGGCAGCTCGGGACGGCGACCGGGCGGCGCTCGAGTCGCTGCTCCGTCGCCACTACGACCGTTGCTATGCCATCTGCCGCCGGCTCCTCGGCAACGACCAGGACGCGCTGGACGCGACGCAAGAAGCGATGATCGCGATCGCCCGGAGCATCGGGTCGTTCAACGGGCGGAGTAGCTTCTCCACCTGGACGTACCGCGTCGCCACCAACGCGGCCCTTGACGAGCTCCGCCGGCGCCGGCGGCGCCCGCTCGTGGACTCCTCGATCGGAGCGGGTGAGCGAGTCACGACGCTCGATCAGTGGCCCGACTCTGCTCGTCCGGACGAGGTGGGCGACTCCGTAGCCGCCCGCCTGTCGCTCGACCAGGCACTGGAACAGGTGTCGGAGGAACATCGGGTCGCGGTGGTGCTCCGAGACATGCTCGACCTCGAGTACGGGGCGATCGCCGAAGTGCTGAGAGTGCCGATCGGAACCGTCCGCTCGCGAATCGCCCGCGGGCGATTGGCGCTCGCTCAGGCGCTGGAGGCCGGCCGGCCGTCCAGTACTGGCGCTGATCGGGCGCCGGAACCCTCAGGGAACCGCGACCGTCCCGGCGGCGTCCAAGCTCGTGGACCGCGACTATGACTGACGATCATCTTCCACCGCCCCGGACCGACGGGATGGAGCACCCGAGCGCGCCGGAGCTGTCCGCGTTCGTGGACGGCCTGCTGTCGGCCCGCCAGACGGCCGTGACCAGCGCGCACCTCGAAGCATGCCTCGGGTGCGCGCATGAGCTCAGCTTGCTGCGGTCGGCGCGAGAAGTACTGCTCCAACGAGGCCGGCCGGTGCCTCCAGCCGGAGCTGAGGACAGCGCCGTGGTGGCAGCGATGGCCTCGGTGGCCCGAGCCGCCCGCGACGCCGCACAACCCGGTGCGCTGCCGATCACAACAGCTGCAGCCACCCCGGCATCGTCGCCTGAGTCGTCGGCCGCGCGCCCTGAGGCGCGCCCTGCGGGCGACGTCAGTGCTCGCCGCGGGCAGCCAGCGCCCGCGGGTTCAGTCAAGGCGGCGCCGTGGATGCCGCAGTCCTGGGACGCTGAGCAGTCGAAGCGCCGCGCCCTGGCCCGCCATCGTCAGCTCAGGGTGGCCACCAGGGCTGCCGTCGTCGTGCTCATCCTCGGTGCGCTCGGTGGCGCCGGGTATGCCGTGGCGCACTCGTACGCAGGGAGGTCCGGTGCCTCGTCGGCGGCCACCTCGATGGTCGCTGGGAGCCCCCATTACGGCACGACTGGCACCGGCCCGAACTCGACTCAGCCATCCTCGACCGTGGTGCAGCCTCCCATCGGTACGTTCGCTCTGCAGTTGCGGGGCGAGATCGGTCCGGCGCCCTGTTCCAGGGTTGCCAGCCACGTCGACGAGGTCAACGGCGAGCTCATCGTTGTCAACCCGCCGGCAGGCCAGTCAGCCGTTATGGCGCTACCGTCAGCTGCCGGGCAGCCCGGGACCTGCGTCAGTGTCGGTCCGGCCTTTGCCACGGCGTGGAGCGGCGACGTGTCGAAGGTGACCGTGACACCCACGGCTGCGAGCCCGCCCGCGACCGCAGCAGCGGGTCCTGTGGTCGACGTGACCATCGGTCTGAAGAGCGGGGCCGTGTCCGATGAGGCGCGCTTTCAGGCGGCTGTCGGAGGTCGCTTGACCGTCGAAGTCATCGGTCGAGGGACCGATTACGGCACGGCCGTGGTCGAGGCCGGGCAGGTCTTCGTCCTGCGGGTCAGCAAGTCGGTCGTCACGTTCCTCACGGAGCAGCTCACCAAATCGCCTTCCTGACCACGCCGCCACCCGTGTTCGACGATCAGGCCTACCGGCTCGCGTAGTTAACTTCAGCGGCGATGCCGAGCCGCCGCCTGCTGGTCGACACGACGCCGCTCAGGGCATCGCCGCAGTTCCGGCGATTGTGGGGCGGCTACGTCGTGAGCGTCCTCGGGTCGCAACTGACGGTCGTCGCCATCCCGTATCAGGTGTTCCGCCTGACCCACTCCTCGCTCGACGTCGGGCTGATCGGATTGGCTCAGATCGCTCCGGTGCTCGGGGGCTCCCTGGCGGGGGGCTCGTTCGCCGATGCCGTGGACCGGCGTCGCTTGCTGCTCATCACGCAGAGCCTGCTGGCTTGTTGCAGCTTGGGCCTGCTGTGGAATACGGCGAACGGGCACCCGCACCTGTGGCCGTTGTACGTGCTGGCCGCCGCGAGCGCGGGCTTTGGCGCCACGGATGCATCGACGCGGGCGGCCGTAGTCGCCAACCTCGTCGAGCGCAGCCAGCTCGCGGCCGCCAACGCCCTGTGGCAGCTCCTGTTCCAGATCGGTCAAGTCGTCGGCCCGGCCCTCGCCGGCCTGCTCGTCGGTCAGGTCGGGATCGGCTCGGCCTACGCGATCGACGCGGGGACGTTTCTCGTGTCGCTCGCCGCCGTCGCCACGCTGAAGCCGCTCCCGCCACACGGAGGCGGTAGGCGCTTCGGATGGCAGTCGATCAAGGAGGGACTGAGCTTCTTGAAGACTCGCCAGGTGTTGCAGGCGACGTTCGTGATCGATCTCGATGCCATGATTCTCGGGATGCCACGTGCGCTCTTCCCAGCCTTCGGTCTCGTGCGGTTCCGGGGAGGAGCGCAGACGGTAGGCCTCCTGTATGCAGCACCGGGCGCAGGGGCACTGATCGGGGCGGGACTCACGGGCTGGGTCGCGACCGTGCGCAAGCAGGGCCGTGCGGTGCTCGTCGCGGTGAGCGTGTGGGGCTTGGCGATCGCCACCTTCGGGGTGGTCCCATGGCTGGCGGCCGCGCTGATGCTCCTCGCCGTGGCAGGGGCAGCCGATGTGTTCTCGGCCGTGTTCCGGTCGACGATCCTCCAGACGGAGGCGCCGGATGCCTTGAGAGGTCGCGTGTCGTCCATCCACACCGCCGTTGTCACCGGGGGGCCGCGCCTCGGCGATGTCGAAGCGGGCGGGGTGGCGGCTCTGGCGGGACCGCAGACGTCGGTGATCTCCGGCGGCCTCGGTTGCCTGGTGGGTGTGGCGCTCGTGTGGCGGTTCGTGCCGAAGCTCGCGGCTTATCTTGCGCCCGAGCCGAAGGACTTCGAGCGGGGCTCGGCGCCATGATCACCGGTGTAGGCGACGCACAGCCGGGCGGTGTGCAAGGTTGGAGGACATGATCGTCGGCATCCTTGGAGGCACTGGCCCCGCCGGGAAGGCGCTCGCCGCTCGGCTGGCATCGGTTGGTCACGACGTGCGCATCGGTTCCCGTCAAGCCGATCGCGCCGCCGAGATCGCTCGCGAGGTGCGGGCCAAGTGGTCGGACCGCCAGCTCGAGCTTTCCGGTGTCGGCAACGAGACAGCGTGCGAGAGCGAGATCATCGTGCTGGCGACTCCGTGGGACGGGGCGGCACCGCTCGCTTCCAGGCTGGCGCAGCGGCTGGAGGGGAAGGTGGTGATCTCGATGGTCAACGCCCTCGCCAAGGTCGGCGACGAATTCCAGGCCCTTATCCCTCCGAGCGGCTCGATCGCGATCGCCGCGCAACAGGCGGCGCCCGGCGCTCTGGTAGCAGGAGCCTTTCATCACCTGCCTGCGCGGACCGTCGCCGACCTGCGTGAGCATCTCGACGCCGACGTCTTGGTCTGCTCCGATCACGCACCAGCCACCTCGGCCGCCATCGAGCTGACCGACTCGATCCCGGGCTGCCGGGGCGTCGATGCCGGCACGCTGTCGGCCGCGGCCGCGATCGAGGCGTTCACTGCCGTGCTCGTCGGTATCAACGTCAAGCACCGGGCGCACTCGAGCATCCGGCTGACCGGGTTCCACCCTCGCCCCGACGGTGGGAGCACGACGGGATGATGCGCCTGTACGAGACTGCCCGCGCCGCGGTCGTCCCGTTCGAGCCTGGGCCGCTCGTGACGATGTACACCTGCGGCATCACGCCTTACGACGCGGCCCACCTCGGTCATGCCATGACCTACCTGACCTACGACGTCCTGCAGCGGCGCCTCCGGGATCTCGGGCACCGCACCGATTGCGTCCGGAACATCACCGACGTGGACGACGACATCCTCCGCAAGGCGCGGGAGCTCGGAGTTCATTACCTCGATCTCGCGGCGGGCGAGATCGCGCGCTTCGACCATGACATGCGGGCGCTCAACATGTTGCCGCCGGCCAGCGAACCGCGGGCGACCTCGGCCATCCCGGACATCCTCGGGTTCATCGGGATGGTGCTCGACGCCGGTCACGCCTACCAGGCCGGCGGGGCTGTGTACTTCGATGTGTCGTCCTTTGATGGCTTCGGCCAGGTGAGCAACCTTGATCGTGCCGAGATGCTGCGCCTCGCCGCCGAGCGTGGCGGCAATCCGGACGACCCGTTCAAGGACGACCCGCTCGACTTCGTGCTGTGGCAACCGTCGGCCGATGACGAGCCCAGCTGGGACTCGCTCTGGGGCAAGGGCCGGCCCGGGTGGCACGTCGAGTGCTCGGCGCTCGCGCTCCGTGAGCTTGGCACGACGATCGACCTGCACGGGGGTGGCGACGATCTCATCTTCCCTCATCACGAGTGCGAGGCCGCCCAGTCGGAAGCTGCGACCGGGCAGCAGTTCGTCCGCCACTGGATGCACGTCGGCATGGTGCGCCTCGGGGGCGAGAAGATGTCGAAGTCACTCGGGAATCTCGTGTTCGTCCACACGCTGCTCGAGTCTCACGAACCAGCCGTGATCCGTCTGGCCCTGCTGGCCCATCACTATCGGGAGTCATGGGACTTCGACGGCGTCCTGCTCGAGAACGCCAAGACACGCCTCGAGCACTGGAGGGCAGGGGGCGAGGGTGAGGGTGCCCTCGAGGTCGTGCGCGCTCGCCTCGACGACGACCTGGACACTCCAGGGGCTCTGGCAGCCATTGACCTGGTTGCCGGGGAAGGCGTAGGTGTGAGCCGCGCTGCAGCGCTGCTTGGCGTAGTCGTGTAGACCCGGCCTGGCGGCCGCGGCCGGCTCGGACGACGACGGCGACGGCCGATTGGGCCGTCTCGCCTCGCCTCGACGACGACGACGACGGCGACGGCCGATTGGGCCGCCTCGCCTCGGCCCGACGACGACGTTGTACGCGCTTTGTACCCGTATGCGGGACAAAACGCGTACAACGTCGCGGCGCTCGGCGAGCGGGCCTCTAAATTGGACGGATGACCGCCGAGATCACCGCCATCCTGCCCGACGGGAGCGAACGCTCCTTGCCGGAAGGCGCCACCGGCACGACGCTCGCGGCATCGATCGGGCGGCGACTCGCCGAGGACGCCGTTGCCGTCGAGGTGGACGGCGAGCTCTGGGATCTCGGCCGACCCCTTCCCGACCGCGCCAAGGTCTCGATCATCACGCGTGGGACCAACGAGGGGCGGGCGGTGCTGCGGCACTCCACGGCGCACGTGATGGCACAAGCGGTGCTCTCGCTGTGGCCTGGAGCCCGCTTCGCCATCGGTCCTTCGATCGCCGATGGGTTCTATTACGACTTCGAGCTTCCTGGTGGCGCTCACTTCTCCGACTCCGACCTCGAGCGTGTCGAGGCCCGCATGCGGGAGATCGTGGCGGAAGCGCAGCCGTTCGTGCGCGAGGAGCACTCGATCGACGAGGGCCTGCGGCTCTTTGCCGACCAGCCGTACAAGGTCGAGATCATCGAAGGGGTCGCTCAGCGGGCAGCCGACCCCGAGATCGCCCTCGAGGCCGGGGGTAACGACGGGATCGTGACGGCCTACCGCAACACCGACGCGTTCGTCGACCTCTGCA
>Ga0187880_1004058_pt1 | contig 10945 bp, 9 predicted proteins | sample June2016WEW_19_4_FD_132998 | JGI IMG/M metagenome (GOLD analysis project Ga0187880, IMG submission 132998) | Peatland microbial communities from SPRUCE experiment site at the Marcell Experimental Forest, Minnesota, USA - June2016WEW_19_40 | ecosystem: Environmental > Terrestrial > Soil > Wetlands...
GACCGCCAACCCGTGCGCGAGCCCATGGCCACCGGATTGAAAGCCATCGACTCCATGATCCCCATTGGCCGCGGTCAGCGCGAGTTGATCATCGGAGATCGCCAAACCGGCAAAACCGCTGTTGCTCTGGATACCATCATCAACAGCAAGGGCAACAACCTGATCTGTATCTACAACGCCGTCGGTCAGAAGCGCTCGTCGATTGCCCAGGTGGTCAAGATTCTCGAAGATGCTGGCGCCATGGAATACACGATCGTGGTTGCCGCGTCGGCTTCCGAACCCGCTCCCATGCAGTACATCTCTCCTTACGCGGCATGCGCCATGGGCGAATTTTTCCGCGATTCGGGACGTCACGCCCTTTGCATCTACGACGATCTTTCTAAACACGCCGCCTCCTATCGCGAAATTTCGCTTTTGCTCCGCCGTCCCCCCGGCCGCGAAGCTTATCCCGGTGACGTTTTCTATCTCCACTCGCGTCTGTTAGAGCGAGCCGCCAAGCTCAGCGATAAGAACGGTGGAGGGTCGCTAACCGCGCTCCCTGTAATCGAAACTCAGGCGGGCGACGTCTCAGCCTACATTCCGACCAACGTGATTTCGATTACCGACGGCCAGATTTATCTTGAAACCGACCTGTTCAACCAGGGCGTTCGCCCGGCCGTGAACGTAGGACTCTCCGTGAGCCGCGTCGGCGGCAGCGCGCAGATCAAAGCCATGCGCCAAGTCGCTGGAACGCTAAAACTGGAACTAGCCCAGTACCGCGAACTGGCCGCCTTTGCCCAGTTCGGCAGCGATTTAGACAAAGCTACGCAGGCGCAGTTGAATCGCGGTCAAAGGCTGGTCGAACTGCTAAAGCAAAACCAGTTTTCGCCGCTCCCTTTTTCGAAACAGATTCTGATCATCTTCGCCGGTACCAGCGGAGTGCTCGACGACATGCCGGTCGACCAGGTGCGCGATTTCGAGAAAGATCTCTACAAGTACGTGGACACAACCAATCCAAGTCTGCTCAACACCATCATGGAAAAGAAGATTCTAGACGACAATTTAAAAGCAGAATTGTCCAGAGTAATAAAAGAAGCAAAGCAGCAATTCGTAGACTCAAGGCAAGCAGTAGCGAAATAAAGGTTCTCAGTTCTCGGTTCTCAGTTCTCAGTAAACCCTGCGTGCCAGGAGATTTTGACTGAACTGAGAACTGAGAACTGAGAACTGAGAACTGACCATGGCCAACATCCTCGACATCCGGCGCCGCATCCGTAGCGTGGTCAACACGCGGCAGATCACCAAGGCCATGAAGACCGTCTCCGCGGCCAAGTTGCGCCGTGCGCAGGAGGGTGCCCTGGCCGCCCGTCCGTACGGGCAGATGCTCATCAACGTTCTCAAATCGCTCGTGTCTCGAGCCGAGATCTACGATCCGCTCACCGGGGAGCCGCGTCATCCCCTGCTTGCCGAGCGCCCTGAAAAAAACATCCTGCTGATCGTAGTCACGGGAGATAAGGGACTCGCCGGGGCGTTCAACACCAATATCTTGAAGATGGCTTCCAAATTTATCCGGTCGAAGCCCGATCAGAATATCGATGTCGAATGTATCGGACGCAAGGGCCGCGACTTCATGCGCCGCCGTTACCCCATGGCCCCACCGCGCCCCAATGAAGCGACAGACAATGCGGAAAGGGATAATGGAGCGACGGGCGCCTCGCTCGTCCACCCCAATACTGAAGCGGCTCCACAGCGCGCCGGCCGCGTGCAGATCGTAGGCGAATACGTCGGAGTTCTAGGCAAAGTCGACCATAATTTCGCGGATACTCTTGGCCAAGGCGTGATAGCCCGCTACTGTCGCGGCGAGATTGATGCCGTCTACATTCTCTTCAATGAATTCAAATCGGTCATCGCGCAACGCCTCGTAGCCGAGCGCCTGCTGCCGATCAAGGAGATTGGCGAAGTCGACGTCCAGATGGCGGAAGAGCCGTCGGAAGAAGAACGCAAGAAGAGAATCGAAGCGGCAAAGTCGGCCCACGCCGGTTTGCGTCCATTGGACACCAGCGCCGTCGATGAAGCCGCCGGCAAGTTCGGGGCCGCGCCGGTCGACTACATCTATGAGCAGCCGCCCGGCGAATTATTCCAGGGAATTTTGCCGAAGTACATCGGCATACAGATTTTCCGTGCATTGCTCGAGTCCGTAGCCGCCGAGCACGCCGCCCGCATGACGGCGATGGATGCGGCAACCAGCAACGCCAGCGACATGATCGATTCGCTGACGCTGATCATGAATCGCGCGCGTCAGGCCAAGATTACAAAAGAAATTATAGAAATTGTAAGCGGAGCAGCAGCACAGCAGTAAGTTGAGCATCCAGCCCCGATAGGGGCGACTTAGCTTAGCCCAGCGCTTCAGCGCTGGGACGAGCCAAAGAAACGACTCAAGTCCCGGAGGGACGACCGAATTCTACGCAGAACAAGAGACCTCATTTATGTCAGAAAATATCGGAAACGTAATCCAGATCGCAGGCCCTGCCGTAGACGTGCAGTTTACCGAAGCGGCGATGCCCCCTATCTACCAGGCTCTCCGCGTGGTTAGCGACGGCTTCACTGTGCCGTCCCCCGTCAACGTCATTCTTGAAGTCCAGCAGCATCTAGGCGAAGGCCGAGTGCGCTGCGTGGCCATGGAAGCTACCGAAGGCATGGTGCGCGGCATGAAAGCAATCGACCAGGGCGGACCCATCTCCGTCCCCGTAGGCCGCGGCACGCTCGGCCGCGTGATGAACGTCATCGGCGAACCCGTGGACAAACTTGGTCCCATTGCCTTTGACAAGAGGATGCCAATCCACCGTATGGCGCCCGCATTCGATGAGCAGTCGACCACCGCCGAGATGTTTGAGACCGGCGTGAAAGTAGTGGACCTCATCCAGCCATTCTTGAAAGGCGGAAAGATCGGCCTCTTCGGCGGCGCCGGCGTCGGCAAGACGGTTGTCATCATGGAGCTGATCAACAACGTCGCCAAACAGCACGGCGGATTTTCCGTGTTCGCCGGCGTAGGCGAGCGCACCCGTGAAGGCAATGACCTCTGGCTGGAAATGACCGAGTCGGGAGTTATCAAGCCCGGCAAACCTGACGAGTCCAAAGCGGCTTTGATCTATGGACAGATGACCGAACCCCCCGGTGCGCGTCTCCGCGTTGCGCTCACCGCGCTTACTGTAGCCGAATATTTCCGCGACGAAGAAGGCTCCGACACACTTCTCTTCATCGACAACATTTTCCGCTTCACGCAAGCCGGCTCCGAAGTGTCCGCCTTGTTGGGCCGTATGCCCAGCGCTGTCGGGTATCAACCCAACTTAGCGACCGAAATGGGCGAGTTACAGGAGCGCATTACTTCAACTAAGAAGGGGTCAGTAACATCGGTGCAGGCGATTTACGTCCCCGCCGACGACTTGACCGATCCCGCGCCGGCCACGACGTTCGCTCATCTCGATGCTACAACTGTGCTTTCGCGTGCGCTTACGGAGATTGGAATTTATCCGGCAGTCGATCCTCTGGCTTCCACATCGCGCATTCTTGATCCCAGAATTGTTGGGCAAGATCATTACGATGTGGCGCAGATGGTAAAGAAGACACTTCAGACCTACAAAGACCTGCAGGACATCATCGCCATTCTTGGCATCGACGAACTTAGCGAGGACCAGAAAGTAACGGTCGCGCGCGCGAGAAAGATCCAGAAGTTTCTCTCCCAGCCGTTCTTTGTGGCTGAGCAGTTCACCGGCACTCCCGGACGCTATGTGAAGATCGCCGACACCGTGAAAGGTTTCCGCGGCATTGTGGAAGGGAAGTATGATGACATCCCCGAGCAGGCTTTCTACATGAAGGGAACGATCGACGAAGTGCTGGAGACGGCGGAGAAGATGAAGGTCGTGGCAGCATAACTGAATGCTAAGTACTTACTGAAAACTGTGCCAAACACTTTCCAACTCGAAATCGTCACTCCCTCCCGGTTGCTGGTGAAGGAAGCGGCGGAGGAAGCCCAGATCCCCGGAGCGAGCGGATACCTGGGTATTCTTCCCGGCCACGCTCCGCTGATTACCGAGCTAGCTGTCGGTGTGATTACGTACAAGGCAAGTGGCGCCACGCACACGCTGTCAGTGGCGTGGGGGTTCATGGAGGTGCTGCCCGACCAAGTGACGATTTTGGCAGAGACCGCGGAGCGTCCGAACGAAATTGACACAGAGCGCGCCCAGAAATCCAAAGAGCGGGCGGAACAGCGCTTGAAGAGCAACAATCCTGAGATTGATTACACGCGAGCCGAAGACGCATTGCAGCGCGCGGAAACACGTCTGAGCGTTGCGAAGGACGTTACCAAAGAAAAATAGATTTACAGCAGGTCGTGTGGCGGCGGGGCGCGGCCCCGTCATGATCGAGCAAATCAAGTCACCGCAGAGGCGATCCGTCCCTACGTTTTAGTTTTAGGCGCCTTCATTCCCAGTTCTTTCATTACCATCTGCAGATCCTTCCACGCCTCGCCCTTCTGCCGCGGATCGCGCAGCAGAAACGCCGGATGGTAGGTGACCGCCAGCTTGCATCCATCCCAGTTGGGATCGTTGCTGCGTAGTCCCCCCGGCCGGAAGTCGTAAAAACGCCCCCGCAGCTGCATCATCGAAGCATTCATTGCCAGCAGCGTCTTCGCCGCCACCGCTCCCAGGGCCACGATCACCTTCGGCTTAATCACCCCGATCTGCCGCATCAGAAACGGCGAGCAGGTGGCGCACTCCTCGCGTTCCGGCGTGCGATTGCCCGGCGGCCGGCACTTCACAATGTTCGCGATGTACACATCCTTGCGCTCGATCCCCATCGCCTTGATCATGTTGTTGAGGAGCTGCCCGGCACGTCCGACAAAGGGCTCGCCCTGCGCGTCTTCATCGGCTCCCGGCCCTTCGCCCACGAACATCAACTCCGCCTTCGGGTTGCCCACGCCAAATACAATCTGCTTCCGTCCCTGTTTATGGAGCACGCAGCGCGTACAGTCGCCGAGGTCTTCGCGAATCATCTTCAGCGCCTTCACCGGATCGCTCACACCCTGCTCGGGCTTCAGCGCGATCACGTCAAAAATATTCTCGTCACTCTGATTTGCAACGAGACTCGCAACCGGAATCGCAACTGCCGTGGCCTTCCTTGGACTCATTTCTTCTCCAGGCTCAAATGTGTGTTCCGAAATAGCGATTCCCGCTTCGCCCAGTGCAAGCGATGACGCCGACCGAGGCCGCCGGTAAAAATCATAGATCCCCATCTCGTTGTAGTACCGGATGCGGGCCGCAAGCGCGCGGCGAAGTTCGGGGTCAAGAGTGCGGGGCATCGCGGATAAGAATAGCAACTTTTCACCACGGAGACACGGAGTCACAGAGAAAAGCAAAGATCTTTTTCTGGGATTTCTCCGTGCCTCCGTGCCTCCGTGGTGAATAAGCCTTGTTACCGGGAAGCCACGCTGCTGCGCTTCCGAAGCTTCACCACCTGGTCCAGCACGCGGTGCGCAACTTCCCATTTCGAGGTCTCGGGAACCTCGACTACTTCGCTCTGCGAGATGATCGTGACCGCGTTACGGTCGGAATCAAAGCCAATGCCCTCACGCGAAACGTCATTCACGACGATTGCATCCAGCGACTTCGACGCCAGCTTCTTGCGCGCGTTTTCCAGCACGTTCTCCGTTTCTGCAGCAAAACCAACGACGATCTGCGAAGTCTTCCGGCGCGCGACTTCGGCCAGAATATCCGCGGTCGGTTCGAGTTCGAGAGTCATCTCACCCTTGCGCTTGATCTTCTGCCCCGCCGCCCGTTTCGGCCGGAAGTCGGCCACAGCCGCGGTCTTGATCACTACCGTGGCTTCGGGTAGGAATTTCAAAACCGCCGTCAGCATCTCCTCTGCTGTTTCCACCGGCGTCAATTCCGCCGCCCCAGGAGCGGCCAGCGCAGTCGGTCCGCTCACCAGCAGCACGCGTGCTCCGCGCCGCAGCGCCGCTTCCGCGATGGCATAGCCCATGCGCCCGCTCGAACGGTTCGTCAAATACCGCACCGGATCGATCTTCTCCCGCGTCGGCCCCGCCGTCACCAGCACCGTTTCGCCCGCCAGATCCTGCGCAGCGCCGAGCGCTTCCATGACCGCCGCCACAATCGCCTCGTTCTCCGCCAGTCGCCCAGCCCCGGTCATTCCGCACGCCAGATAACCCTGGCCGGGATCCACGATGCGAACTCCGCGCTTGCGCAATATTTCCAGATTTGCTTGCGTGGCCACGTGATTCCACATGTTGACGTTCATCGCCGGAGCCACCACCACTGGAGCGGTAGTCGCGAGATAAAGAGTGCTCAGAAAGTCGTTTGCAATTCCCTGCGCGAAGCGCGCCAGCACATCGGCCGTTGCCGGCGCCACCAGCAGCGCATCGATCGCCTGCGCAACCGCAATATGCTCAATCGCCGACTCGACATTCGCCGGTTCGGCTTCGGAACCAGACCCGGAGCCGAACATATCCGTGATAACTTTTTCTCCGGAGAGCGCCGCGAATGTTAGTGGACGAACAAACTCCTGCGCGGCTCGCGTCATCACGACTTGCACCCGAATGCCGCGGTCTTGAAAAAGGCGCACGATTTCCGCCGCCTTATAAGCTGCGATCCCACCGCACACACCCAGTGCAATTTTCATAGCAATAACGTGCAGCGCGGACACTCTTGTCCGCGTGCGGCCCCAGAGCGTTCACCGACCGTAGGTCGAGACGCCGGAACGGGCCGCAGACAAGAGTGTCCGCGCCACTCTAATTTACGCGTCTTCTTTTTTTTACGCGTCTTCCGCGAACACTTTGTTCAGAGTCTCGGCCGCGGCGACTACGGGCAATTTCGGAATCTCCGGAATCAGCCATTTCACCTTGCCCGCCTTGATTTCATCCTGTGCGATCCGGCAGGGTTTGCGCGATCCGGTATCGATCACCGGAGGCGCGCCGCCTTGCAGTTGCCGTGCCCGCCGTGCCGCCACCAGAATGTACCGATAGTTGCTGTCGAACCCTTCTACCAGCTTCATACTCTCCCCCAAGAACTTCATGCGTCCTTCACGCCGGCGGGTGCAAAAGAAGCCAGAATCGGCTGCACCCGTTCCCGCGCCTGTTCCAGTTGGCAAGCCTGTGCGATCTTTACCAGCCGCTTTTCTTCTTCGGAAAGTTCCGCCCTGCTTCGCTGCACCCGCTCCGCCAGCACGATGTCCTTCAGTTGGTCCGCGGATTGCTCCAGCAGGTTGTTCACTAATATATAGTCGTATTTCGAGTAATTCTCAATCTCTCGGCGGGCCGTGTCCAACCGGCGACGGATCACCGCCTCCGAATCGAGGGCCCGGGCCCGCAGCCGCTCCTCCAGTTCTTTCCGGTTCGGGGGAAGAATAAAGATGCTTACCGCGTCCGGAATCTTTCGCTTGACCTGGCTCGCTCCTTGCACATCGATGTCCAGCAGGAGGTCGTTGCGGCGCGCCTCGGCCTCGCGCTGAAACCGCCGCGCCGTGCCGTAGTAGTTTCCGAAGACCTCCGCGTGTTCCAGAAACTCATCGGCCGCGATCATGGCTTCGAATTCTTTCCGCGAAACGAAGAAATATTCCTTGCCGTTCTGCTCGCGTCCGCGCGGTGGCCGCGTAGTATACGAAATAGAAAAATCTAGGTGACGAACCATCTTGAACAGTTCATTCACCAGCGTGGATTTACCCGATCCCGACGGCGCAGAAATAATGTAGACAATGCTCATTCAGACCATGCTCATTCAGAGAAGGCTCATTCCAAGAAGGCTCATTCCAGGTTCTGCACCTGCTCCCGCGATTTCTCGATGTCCGACTTCATCAGCAGGCCCATCTCCGTAACCTGCAGGGCCTCGCCGGCCAGGCCCGAGGTTTTCGAAAGCATGGTGTTTGCCTCGCGATTCATCTCTTGCAGCAGGAAATCCATCTTCTTGCCTACTTCACCGCCCTCATCGAGCAACCCGAGAAAATGCTTTACGTGCGCATTCAGCCGGACCAGTTCCTCCTGTATGTCGCTGCGATCGACCAGCACGGCGACTTCCTGCAGTATCCGTTCCTTGTCCACCTGTGCGCCCAGCACTTCCAGCATGCGCGCCTGCAAGCGTTCCGAATAGCTGCGCAGAATGGTGCTGCGATGCCTATCCACTCCGGCCGCTGCTTTTTCCAGATTTGCCATGCGAGCGCGCAACTCGGTGCTGATGCTGCGGCCTTCTTCTTCGCGCATCTCATTCAGCCGGAAGAGCGCTTCGTCCACCCGCGCCATGACCGCGCTCTCCAGTTCGTCTGCCGATTTCTCGGCGCCCGAGTCCATCGCGCCCGGCATCCTCAAAACCACGTTCAGATCGGGCTCCCCCTTAACCCCAAATTCATCGGCCGCCGCGCGGAACGCCTGTACGTAGCCGGCAATCAATTGCCGGTTGAGCGCGACCCCGTTGGTGCCCGAGCGGTCCAGGTTCAGGATGACCTCCACGTGCCCGCGAGCCATTTTCTCTTTCAGAATCCGGCGCAGCTTCATCTCCAGCGCGTCGGTGTCAGATGGCAAGCGGAAGTGGAGATCCAGAAAACGATGATTCACCGATTTCAGCGACAGAGCAAACGTCAGCTGGGCATTGACCTGCCCTTTAACCTGCGCGAATCCCGTCATGGAGCGAAGTGTCATAAATGCTTTTTTCACGCTTCGGCAAACTGCAATTCGTAGAGCCGCCGGTACGTGCCCAACTTCTGCATCAGCTCTTCATGCGCGCCAATGTCGCTGATAGTGCCGTTCTCCAGCACGACGATGCGATCCGCACGGCGCACGGTCGACAGGCGGTGCGCAATCACAAACACAGTACGCCCAGTCATGAGGTTTTGCAGCGCCGATTGCACCAGCGACTCCGACTCGCTATCCAGCGCCGACGTCGCTTCGTCCAGAATCAGAATCGGCGCATTTTTCAGGATGGCCCGCGCAATCGCGATGCGCTGCCGCTCCCCGCCCGAAAGCCGCACCCCGCGCTCCCCGATCATCGTGTTGTACCCTTCCGGAAGCCCGCGAATGAATTCATAGGCGCGCGCCGCCCGCGCCGCTTCTTCCACCTTCTTCTGCGATACGTGCGGCTGTCCGTAGGCGATATTGTTCCTCACCGTGTCGTTAAACAACACCGTATCCTGCGTGACAATCCCGATCTGCGATCGCAGCGATTCCAGCGTAACCTCCCGCACATCGCTGTCGTCAATCAGAATGCGCCCGCCGCTGACGTCAAAGAAGCGCGGAATCAGGTGCACCAGAGTGCTCTTGCCCGCGCCGCTCGATCCCACCACCGCCAGCACTTCACCCGCTTTCACTTCCAGATTAATGTCACGCAATACGACCGGCGAATCTTCAGCGGTCTCATAGGAAAAAGACACATCCTCAAACCGGATCGCCCGTGCAAACTTTCCCATCCGTTTCGCCGACGGCTTCTCTCGCACTTCGTCTTCCATATCCATGAAGCGGAAAATCTCGGAAGACGCTCCCACCGCCTGCTGGAAATTGTTATTGAACTGCGCGAACTTGCGCACCGGATCATAGAGCTTGAACACCGCCACGATGAAGGCCAGAAATGTTCCCGCCGTGAAAACGTGGTGGTTGATCTGGTTCCTGCCCATCAGCACCAACAACGCAATCGCGATCGAGCCCAGAATATCCATCAGCGGAGAGCTGATCGCAAACGCCGCCACCAGCCGCAGGTTCGCCCGGAACAGCCGTCGCGCCGCGGCCCGGAAGCGCCCCATCTCCCAGTTCTCCATGCCAAAAGCCTTGACGATCCGGTTGCCCGTAATCGTCTCGTGCAGAATGTTCTGGATCTCGGCCAGCTTATCCTGCCCGCCCCGCGTCGTGCTGCGTACTTGCCGGCCGATTTTCCTCGACGAGTACAGAATCACGGGAACGAAAAGCAGCAGCACCCAGGCCAGCTTCCCTCCCAGCCCAACCACCACCCACGCAAGAAATACAAAAGTAAAAAACTGCTGCAGGAATTCGGCCAGCACACTCGACATCGCGTATTGCACTTTCTCGATGTCGTTGATGATCGTCGAGAGCAATGTGCCCGTGGTGTGTTTCGTAAAAAATGCCGCCGAACTCCGCAGGAAGGCGTTATACAAATCGTCCCGCAGGTCCGTGATCATGCCGAAGCCGGCGTAGTTCACCAGCAAAGTTCCGATGTAATCGAAGATCCCTTTCAATACCGTGGCCGCCACCAGCGCGAAGGCAACCATCGTCCACGGATTATGAAAGTGCGACGGAACCAGTTGTTGAAGGTTGAGAAAGCGCTCGCTGCCCGGCAGCTTGAACAACGGAATGGTCTTTTCTGGGGAGCCGGGATTCAGGACGCGATCAAAAATCGGGCCAATGAGCAGAACTCTGCCCGCATCCAACGACCCCACCAGCGCCATCAGCGTCACCGAAGCGAGAAGCGGCCACCAGTAAGGTAGTGCATAGTGCAGCAGGCGCGTGATGGGAAGAGGCGAACGAGGCGAACCGGGCGGACCGGAATTTGCCGGAGTTCCTGCACCCTTCGCGTTCGCCACTGTGGAGGTTGCCATGCGTGGTCCTGCCAATTCTACATGTGATTTCCCGCAATTGATTGTGTGGAAGCCGGTCTATGCCCCGTCCCCACACAACTCAGTCGGCATCTACTTCGGACTATCTCGATGCACGACCTTCACCTTGTATCCCGCTTTTCGCAGCCGCTGCCTTACATCTTCGGCGATCATCACCGAGCGGTGCTGTCCGCCGGTGCATCCAAAGCTGATGGTCAGGTAGCTCTTGCCCTCGCGAATGTAGTGCGGCAGCAGGTAGACGAGCAGCTCCGAGATGCGGTTAATGAACTCCTGCGTCTGCGGAAACGAGCGTATATACTTCGCGACCCGCGGATGCCGTCCCGTCAGCCCGCGAAACTCTGGCACA
>Ga0187880_1004060_pt1 | contig 10942 bp, 9 predicted proteins | sample June2016WEW_19_4_FD_132998 | JGI IMG/M metagenome (GOLD analysis project Ga0187880, IMG submission 132998) | Peatland microbial communities from SPRUCE experiment site at the Marcell Experimental Forest, Minnesota, USA - June2016WEW_19_40 | ecosystem: Environmental > Terrestrial > Soil > Wetlands...
ACCGGCGTTCTTGGCCAGGCCTACAGCGAGACCGGAACTACGTATGGGGTATGGGGCACCGCGGACAGTCCTAGCGGCGTTGGAGTTGGTGGAACGGCCAACGCTCAGACCGGCTTTGCTATCGGCGTCTCCGGGAACAGTGCCAGTACATCAGGAGTCGGTGTTGTGGGGCACGCAACCGCTACGACGGGATCCGCCTTTGGGGTGAAAGGAACAACCGACAGTTCCACTGGCGTCGGTGTGTTTGGCATCGCGAACAGCACCACCGGACTCAACGGGGGTGTGGAGGGCGCGGCTGCGAGTCCAGACGGTTTTGGTCTCTATGGTATCAACGCTGATACTGCCGGAAACGCCGTCGCAATTGGGGCTTCGACTGGCAGCCAGGGGGGGATTGCCGTGTATGCAGTCGGGGTCGAGCCCAGCGTAACCACCTCGAGTACCCGCCCCGTGGGAGTTTGGGGCACGACCAACGTTAGCGGCGGCATCGGCATTGGGGGAACTACCGATGACGGCAACGCCGTGGCAGGGGCCAACTACTCCTCGGACGCGCCCACTGCGTGGTTCCAGAACCAGATAGACGACCCCAGCGCCCCCGCCTTTATTGCGGGCGGTACCGCCTTCGTCAAGTACTGTTGGATTGACACGAGCGGCGACCTGAGTTGTACCGGTACCGTCACCCACGGGAGTGACGTGGACAACGGTACGCGCACGGTAGCGCTTTACGCCATGGAGTCGCCGGAAAACTGGTTTGAAGATGCGGGCTCCGCTCGCCTGACGCATGGTTCGGCCGTGGTACAGCTGGAACCAGTCTTCGCGCAGACAGTCAACAGCGGAGTTGAATATCATGTGTTCCTGACGCCGAAGGGAGACTGCAAAGGTCTTTACGTCACCAACGAGACGGCCAGCAGCTTTGAGGTGCGCGAGTTGGGCGGCGGTAGCGCAAGCATCGCTTTCGATTACCGCATCATGGCACGGCGGAAGGGATACGAGAATGTCCGCCTGGCCGACTTGACGAAACGCGTCGCGAAATTCGCGGTACTGAACAAGGGGATGCAGCGCAAGCCGCCGCAACTGCCCGCCAAGCCGAGCCCAGCAGCCAGCCCAGTACCGGAGCCCCGGCGGACCCCAAGGATGGTGAACCCCGTTCCTCATCTGCCTCGGGCTTACCCGGTGGCGGAGAAGATCAACGAACCGAAACATAACTAATATTTCTAACCAGGCATCCGGGTGGAAGGTACAATCAGCTACCTGACAGATACGGGTGGGTTCGGCTGAATCCAGGAGGCACAATCTTGAATGAGAAAATAGCAACCACACGTCTTTTCCCGCTGTGCTTTCTTGTCTTCAGCTTCCTGGTGACCGGGGCCAGTGCCGCGGCGCAAACCCTGATTGGGACCGTGGACACGGGTGGCACTCCGATCGCTGCCGCCGCCAACCGCGCTACCAACCAGATCTATGTCGCCAACTACAGCGGCAACAACGTAACCGTGATTGATGGGGCCACCGACCAAACCACGACGGTTGTGGCTGGAATAAATCCCTACGATGTAAGAGTGAATCCGCTCACCAATAAGATCTATGTGTCCAACTTTTGCGGTGACGATTCCACTTGCCAAAGCAACGGGACCGTCACCGTGATCGACGGCGCGACCCTTAACACCACCACAGTAAACGTCGGCCCTAACCCCTACCAGGCGGCGGTGAATACCGTCACCAACAAGATCTACGTGGCTAACAGCGCAGGCAACACCATCACCGTGATTGATGGCGCGACCAACAACACTACGCCGGTCACCGTGGGCAATGGCCCCCAGGGTTTGGCGGTCAATACCGTCACCAACAAGGTTTACGTGCCCAATTTTGCCGACGGTACGGTAACCGTGATTGATGGAGTCACGCTGGCGACGACTACCGTGCAAGCCGGCGGCGAACCCACGGAGTTGGCGGTAAACACGGTTACTAACCAGATTTATGTGGCCAACTATACCGGCAACACCGTGACTGTCATCGACGGGGTCACCAATAACACCAACACCGTTAACGTCGATCTCAATCCCGCTTGGGTGGCGGTGAACCAGGTGACTAACCAGATCTACGTGGCTAACAGCGGCAGCAATACCGTCACCGTGATTGACGGAGCCACCCTGAATCCTACCTCGGTCACCGTCGGGAATGCTCCCTACGAACTGGCGGTCGATCCCGTCACCAACAAAATCTACGTTGCCAACTACGCTGACGGCACCATGACCATGATCGATGGGGCGACGAACAACACGACGACAATCGCCGTCGGCAATAGCCCGGGCGCGATCGAGGCCAACGTGGTGACCAACAAGGTCTATGTGCCCAACCAGGGTGACAACACGGTATCCGTAATCGCCGGGGCCAATGCCCCACCTTTGCAATTCGTCAACGTTACTCCCTGCCGCGTGTATGACTCGCGGCCTCAGCACGGAGGCACTGGCGCAATTCCGGGAGGAACATCCGAGAGTCTTAACCTTCCACAGTTATCGCAATCGCGAGGCTGTGGAGACCTTTCCGCCGCCGCCTACTCCCTGAATGTCACGGTCATTCCTCACGTCACCTTGGGATACCTGTCGATCTGGCCGACCGGCGAAGATCAGCCCGTGGTTTCGACCATGAACTCCGTGGATGGACGGGTCAAAGCCGATGCCGCAATCGTACCCGGCGGATACCAGGGTGCCATCAGCGTCTATGTCACCGATACCGCCGATGTAGCACTGGACATCGACGGCTACTTCGCGCCGGTGAGCGGCTCTACTCTGGCGTTCTATCCGCTGACGCCTTGCCGCGTGGCCGACACGCGCCTATCCAACTTCCCTCAGGGCTTGGGCACACCCCAGTTGTTTGCCGGGCAGCCGCGCAATTTTCCAGTGCTGGAGAGTTCCTGCATTCCGGCCGGTGCCAATGCGGCCGCGTACTCGTTCAACTTCACAGTTGTTCCCATCAACCAACATCCGGTGGGCTACCTCTCGGTATGGCCGACGGGCCAGACTCAGCCGGTGGTCTCCACCCTGAATGACCAGACGGGAACCATCGTGGCCAACGCAGCCATTGTGCCCGCCGGAACGAACGGCGGGATCTCCGCGTACGCGACCGACGACACCAACCTGCTGATTGACATTGACGGATACTTCGCGCCCGCAGGCCCAGGCGCACTCTCTCTGTATTCGGTGGCGCCTTGCCGGGTGTTGGACACCCGCAAAGCGGGCGGCGCCTTCAGCGGGAAGCTCGTTGTGGATGTGCTGAACAGCGTGTGTGGTCCGCCCAGCACGGCACAGGCCTATGTGTTCAATGCAACGGTTGTGCCGGTGGGATCGCTCGGCTATCTGACGCTGTGGCCCGACGGGCAGCAGCAGCCCGTCGTCTCCACGCTGAATGCAACGGATACCGCGATCACATCGAACCTGGCGATCGTACCTGCCAGCGCCCAGGGCAAGATCGACGCCTACGCCAACGGAATTACCAACTTACTGCTGGACATCTCCAGCTACTTCGCGCCGTAAATGGCGGTCTCGGTCCGGGGCGGTTTCCAGTCCCTTCGCGACGAGACTCAGCAACCCCGCCCAGAAGGTGCGGTCATCATAAGGTCTCTTTCCACACGTACCTGAGCATCGAAGGGGACAGACTTGCGGGGGTTCATACCGGATGACGATGGTGCCCCGCTGCGGATCGCGTCCTTCTATTGACCGCATCACAACGTAATAGCAGCACACTGCACCAGCCGCGATCCACGTTAACAAGTTGGGACTCATCGTCAATCCAGCAGCCGTAAACCAGAAGATGGTAGCCATCGGCAGGAGAAGCAGCTTACAACAGGCCGTAGATGAAGCCCTCCTGGGCAATCTGCTTGGTCTCCTCAATGGCCGGTACGGCGACGCCGTTGATCTTGTCCGTCTTTTCGGCCTGCGAGATTGCGTCGTTCTTCTTCTGGCAGCCAGCGATCAGTGTTGCCATGAGTAAGCAGACCAGCGCTGCTTGAATAGGCCCCGAAACCCCGGAGACACCCAACGTCAGTTTCCGAATACTCGCACCTAAATCCATAATTTTCCTTCGGAACCGATCACGGTTTGTTCGTGCCAGAGAAGTCTTGATCCGACAGTTGACTACAGTTAGGAATGATTGTGAACTGTAACTCGCGACAGGTGGGCCGCAATCGCCCTTGGGAACAGCGAACCTGTTCACGGATAGGTGTCGATATCAGGCGTTATCACAAACAATCGTGACGACACTCGGATTACGAGTGAGAAGCGGACCTTCCACTGGGTGTCGGTCGTTTTCCGTTTTGCCGTCATCACTCGCCCATGCGTCAGGCGTCACTGACAAACCACCAACCGCAGGCGTGAGATCCTGTTGGGTGTCTCGGGAGGGATCTTTCGGCCTTCTTTTCCACCTCTACGAGCGATCTGCGGCGAGCAAAAGACCCTCGGCCAATCCTCTCCAGACTTCGAGTGCGCACATTCTTCCGAGTCCAGTTTTCACAAGGCCACATGGAGAGGAGGAAGAGCCCATGCACGGCAAAGCTCATCTGCACAGCTTCGAGTTCGATGTAACGGCGCGTGCCGCGAGATTCGCGCTGATGGCAATCATTGTTGTTGCGCTGTTGCTGATCTTCGTTTTAAGAGCACAGGCGCAGACATTCAACGTGATTCATCACTTCACCGGCGGACTGGATGGCGGAAGCCCGTACGCTGGCCTGACCATGGACGCAGCCGGTAATCTCTTCGGCACGACGTGTGGAACGCCCTGCGTTGCAGGTGCGAGCAACGCTGGCACGGTCTTCCGGCTGGCGAGAAACGGCTCCGGCTGGCTATTCACCACGCTTTATGTATTTCGTGGGGGAACTGACGGGGCTGGTCCTACCGGAAGAGTCATTCTCGGACCGGATGACAGTCTCTACGGCAGCACGCTCCTGGGAGGCTCGTATGGCCTTGGCACGGTCTTCAGGCTCTCTCACGTCCGGCCCAGCGTCTTCAGTTTCTGGACAGAAAGCGTGCTGTACAGCTTCCAAGGCAGTGACGGCGCATACCCTCAACTCGGCAATGTCACCTTCGACCAGGCGGGCAATCTCTACAGCACTACATCAGCGGGAGGCCCATACAATGCGGGCACCGTTTTCCAGTTGGAGCCCTCTCCAGGAGGCTGGACAGAAACAATCCTGCACGCATTTACCGGCGGAAGCGACGGGGGAGAGCCTCTGGCCGGGGTGGTGTTTGACAACGCCGGCAACCTATACGGCGCCGCCTTCTCGGGCGGCAGTTACAGTTGCGCTTACGGTCCCTGTGGCACGCTGTTTAAGTTGACACCTTCTGGCTCTGGCTGGACCGAGACGACTATCTACAGCTTCCAGCCGGACTGGCTTGGTGGTAACCCAATCGGGGCCCCGCTTATGGATCAAAACGACGTGCTTGCAACCGCAAGTTGGGGAGGCGCGTATGGAGGCGGCGCAGCTTTCCTGCTGAACGGCGGTCTCTGGGCAGTTGCTTTCACCGGAAGCAGCGACTACTCGCCATACCCCGGACCGTGGGCCAGCCTTACAGGAAGCTTTTCCAATCTGTACGGCACCACCTATTCGGACGGCACTTACCACCGCGGTTCGGCTTTCCAACTGGTGGCGGGATGTGCCGGATGGGGATACACAGTGCTGCACAACTTCACAGGAGGCCAGGATGGTGCCAATCCGATTAGCAGCCTGTTGCTGGACCCAAGTGGCAACATGTTCGGCACAACCTCCGCAGGCGGCGCTTACGGATTCGGAGTGGTCTTTGAGATAACTCCAGCGCAGGACCTTGAGAGCCTGCAGAGACAGTCAGGGTGCTCTAACGAGCGGTGAGGTTCCCACCATCGAGGGGACGCAGTCGTTCGCCAAAAATAGATCTGTGCCTCGCCACAATCCAAGACGCACCAGGAGCAGCGCATACTTAAGAGTTCGCTGATATCAGGACCTAACTTTTCTGTGGCGTTGAATGGCCAGACGCGCGGGGCTCCTTCGTAACCGCTGAATGGACGAACACTTCTGTCGTTGGCACAGACCAATGAAGGCTTGCGTACAGCCAATTTAAGCAGCCCAGTCATAGCGGTGATGCAACCCGCCCACGCGCTGCTGGCAAATCACTGTGCCCTTTTCCCGAGAGCGTGCCCTGCCAGCCGGCGTTTGCTTGTCCAGCCCGAGGTGGGTTCGGTCGTCGTGATAATAGGAAATGTACTGGGAGAGGAGTCGCTTCAGATGTCGCTCATCCAACGCGATTACGTGGTCGAGCAAGTCGCGGCGGCAGCTTCCGACCCAACGTTGGGCGACGCCATTCTGCCAGGGACTCTGAATCGAGGTACGGACCGGTGTCATCTTCAGCGAGCGGATCGACGCTGGCACTTCCACGCCATACTTCGCGTCATGGTCGAATAGGAGAAATCTGGGCGCGGAATCGTAGGGAAAAGCTTCTCGCAACTGCTGCACGGTCCAGATGCTGGTGGGATGGCGAGTGGCGTTGAAGTGCAGGATGCGGCGGCGATCATGGCCGATGATGAAGAAGCAGTACAGAACCCCAAAGGTGAGAGTGGGGACAGCCTTGGCCGCGGTTGCTGGCGCTTAAAGACGGCGAGTTGTTGGCGAAGGGCGAGGTTTTCGAGCATCAGACTGCGGTGTGTCCGAAACCCGCGAAGCACGGCTCCGAGCCAGAGCCGAAACAGGTCAAACATGGCAACCAAGTTATAGCAGACCGACTTTACCGACTGCCTGCGAAGTTGTTGATTTCACAGCCGGACAGGATTGTGACGAGGCACAATACTCAACAGTTCGCTAACATCGGGATCTAACCTTGAATAAGTATTTCGGGGAAATGGCCCAGTTTCAGGAGCTGGCCAGGGTCACAAACAAGAACAGGGAAGCTGATGATCTGCTCCACAAGCCCAGGCGTTTAGGTCCCCTCTGAACGGGAGCCTTGCCTTTCTCTCTCTCTCCTCCAGCGCTTACGGCTTCGCCGCGCTATCGCCTGTCGCCTGCTTCTCAAAGGTCCAGTGGCACGGTCGGCCCACAATCCCCAGGCCCGTGCTCCGCTCGCCGGTGCCCTCGGTGTCGGTGAACTGCGCCTTTACCTCGTAGCTATAGTCATGGCCCTCGCTCTTGATTGGCCCGTGCGTGTACTCCGCGCCGGCAGTGACTCCGCTGGCCGTCAACTTGGCCTTCCCGTCGTTGGCGATCTTGCCGTCGATTGCCAGGTAGGCCTGCTGGCCCTTGGTGCCGCGCTCGCCATGCAGAACATTGCCCGTCGCCGTCGAGATAAAGTGCAACGTGTAGCCCAGCGTCCCGCCCTTCGGGTCGCAGGTCACGGTCGTGTTCCACTTGCCGTCGAACTTGGCGGCCGTGCCCTGCCCGCCCGCCGACAGCGTTATCAGGATGATTCCGAACAAAAGCCCCTTGTTCATGGTTTTCTACTTTCTTCTTTCCGGCGACGTCTCAGCCAGGATTTCCATTTTGATTTCCTGGCACGCCGTCATGCTACGCATGAAGTCATTCTCGTCAAAGGGTTAGCTGGAATTTCTTCTTTGACAGTCGAAAACGTCGCCATTGTACGCCTATCTCGCCTCTTTCCGACATTGTGAAACGATTTCTTATCGGCGTATCCCCGGCGGTCCGGCCACTCCCACCGACACGACCCGGAGCGACCCATCTTAACTCTCTGTTCTTGCAACACTCCCCCTCGCCCAGCCTCTCGTGCGCCCGAATTCCCATGTGGACCCGACCACCCTAGCTCGCTATCCGGCTGGCACCAGCGACCAAGGGGCACTCGCATGCTTTTGCAGAACCCGCCGAGCCCTTCACCGGTCAGTCGATGATCAATCGTCCCGATGGCCCTTCATAGCATGTTTGGCAGTCCTTGGCGAGAATACGGACAGCAAAAGAGTGAACACCTCTTCGCAATACTCCGGGGCCTAGGGAGAGCCGAAAGCCCGAGCTCTCAAACGTAGGGTTGCCATACACCTGGGCGACATCGTGGCGTGTCATCCCATAAGTCGCGCGATAGGGGATCCCATCGACCACTACATCCACGCCTCCCGCAAGGGTTCCGCTTCGGGCGTCCACTGCCCAGCCGCTAAATACCGTGCTGTCTCCGAAAGGGATCGACACCTCCTGCACACTGGCGGCAGGGACGAAATTGATGGAGTCCACAAAGCACAAGGCACCCTCCGTTTCGCAGGGCATGCCTTGCGTGACTCCATCAGCAGTAGGCATCGGGAACTCGGAATCCGATGCCACAACAGGCGAAAGAACCGCGTCGCCGATGATGAAATCGACCAAGCCGGAATCAGCCTTCCACGTTTCGATCCGGGGAGAGACTATCTCGGTTAGTTGGTAGTTGCGGTAGATGGCGAAGCTTGCCTGTATGAACTCTTTGAGGTCGAAATAAGGGCCGGGGCGATCAGCCGCAGAGGCACCCTTGTAGCGATAAGAGCCATCCAATCCGAACCTGACGGCGACCTCCGGATATACCGGCCATACGGGCCCCATTTTCACATTGTCCGGAACGTAGTCGTCGCAGAGTCGAGGGTTCGTGGTCATGCCGCAGGACGCCAAAGCTCCGGCCGCCAGATCGGCCAAAACAAATAGCTTTGGATGGTTGACGGAGTACATGAAGCAGCCGCGCCGGACCCAGGATCGGAAATAAGACTCCAGAGGGAACTGGGCAGCACGCCCCGAATCCAGCAAACCTTGCGCCGAGGATGTCCAGAAAGCTCTCGCCAAATAGCCGAGCCGAGCAAAGATTTTTTCGTTGAATCTGGCTACCGTCTGTTCCACATTAAGTCCAATGCTATAGCAAAGGAACGCCAGCGCGGAGTGGTAATGTCCCGCCGGCGATTGCACCACGGAACCAAACGGTGGAGTGTTACGCGCGATATATACAATGTCGGGGTGATAGGCCGTGAAGCAGATGCCCGGATAGTAGATAATCCGCTTCAAGGTCCCTGCAGAGACGACCCGCGCAGAAATATTCTCACGGAACTGTGGGTGTGCCAGCAGATAATCATAAGCTGCCAGCCGTTCGGCAATCTTATCGAATTCAGACGTGCTGGCGCCGGTTGCGAGTATTACATAGGGATCCGCCTCACACCCGGGCGCCAGAAATCGGATGCACTGCGCGACATATTCAGCCTGGCAGTTACCTAAAACCGCAAACTTCATTGCGTGAACATCCTGTGGTTAGCCATGGGACGAATCGAGGGCTTATCTGACAAGAAAGTCCTCATCACAGATCACGTCCTCCAGCGACTCGAGCTCGGCCGCTACATAGCGGACAGCCTCGTATTCGCCGCGACGGGAAGCATCTCCGTCATCGCTCAAGAAATGGCGAAAGAATGTCCTCATCACGTGATTGACTCCTTTTTCGCTTATCGAACGGAGGTCGTCTTCATAATAGGCACCACCCCCGTGAGGACCGGTAACGATTTCATAAGCCGGGAAGTAAACGACGTTGTCCCGCGCCATAGCGCAGGTGTTGGCAGCTACACGCAGTACCGATTTGCTGAAACAGGTGGAAACCAGAACGTGCTGATCCATGTAGGTTGCGGCCAGCGGAACCGGAGACACGGTCAGAATGATTCGCGAATCGGGATTAACTCCCCGAAGACGGTCGATGAAAGCCAGCAGGTCCTGCTCGACCTCGTGCACCGAATAATTCCGAAAGCGGTAGGTATCTCGCTGCCAAACGCCGCCGGCAACCCCCGGAGCAAGCGGCAGCGCGGCGCCGTCCGGCACGTGTTCCCAGCTCTCCGTTAACCCCAGCGTGAACACAAAGACATCGAGAGTCTCAAACATCTGTCGGACCGCGGCCAGATGGCGGCTGCGGTCCTCGGTCAACTCCTCGACCGAAGCATAGCCGGGCGGCTGGATGCGCGGCCGAAACGGATCGACGTAGGCGCCTGCGGGGGTCTGCCAGAAAGTGAGCTGCGGATTGTACGTCCCGTAGGCCCGGTCAAACAACTGGAGTAGCTGCCGGGTGCTATACAGATTGCCGTATCTTGCGGAGAAAATCTCGTAATTCCACTCGCGATGTTTCGCCGCGGGGAGCCAATCCGGAGCGGATTCAACGACGTAATAGGAACACTTGTTCCGTCGAAGAGCTCGACCGATATGCTGGGCGAAACAGGATCCGCCCGTTGCGACCAGAGTTGCGCGGTTGATGGTGAACGGGACATGCACAACCGGGTCGACAGCAAACGGGGGAACCGATCCCATTGCCTTGTGCCAAACCTGATGATCTGGCAGTGCTTGGTAAGGGTGATCGCGATGATCGGGCATGGTCTCTAAGTGACGAATCCTACAGCACGAACTATCGTACTCTCAGCCGAGTTTTCATGCACGGGCCCTGTTGACAGCATCCCGACTCCATGGGGCCACCAAAGCAGGTCCCTCAGTTGCGGATTGGAAGCACACGAACACCCCACCAACCAAGCGCGGCTCGCGCTGAGTGTGCTGGCTTACATCCACCGAATCCACTCCCAGGTGCTTTGCGCTCGAAATAGAACATTCGGCACCAGGTTGCGTTAGGGACAATAGGCTCCCAGGATTATACTGGGCGGCATTGACCTCGGCATCCAGCCGGGAGGTGCTCGGATGATGCGTTTCCGTGTGCTGATATTGATGGTCTTGGTTATGGTGTGCGCCGTTCGGCTGCATGCTAGTCCTGAACTAAACGATCCCCGCATCGTAATTAGCGGCGGTCATGATGCGCTTGGTCCATGCACGTCGATAACGGACCTCGATTTCACTTTCATGGCCAATTCTTCCGGCGGTGGCGCGTTCTGTTTCACGAATAACAGTAGCGAGGACTGGACCTCCCTCGAAATCGAGGTGCCTTCTCCTACAGGGGATATCATCACCTGCGGAGGTAGTTCCTTCAGCCACTGCGTGGTGATGCCTCCGTCT
>Ga0187880_1004062_pt1 | contig 10940 bp, 9 predicted proteins | sample June2016WEW_19_4_FD_132998 | JGI IMG/M metagenome (GOLD analysis project Ga0187880, IMG submission 132998) | Peatland microbial communities from SPRUCE experiment site at the Marcell Experimental Forest, Minnesota, USA - June2016WEW_19_40 | ecosystem: Environmental > Terrestrial > Soil > Wetlands...
GGCAGCGGCGATCCGCGCGCGGCGGAGCGGACGTTTCAATTGTTGGCGCAGGTGACCGGGCGCGCCGGGCGCGGCGAGCAGCCGGGCAGGGCGTTGATCCAGACCTATCGGCCCGAACATCCCGTCATTTCCGCGCTGCTTTCCGGCGACGCCGAGGAGTTTTACGCGCAAGAAACGAGTCTGCGCCAGCGCGCCGGCCTGCCGCCGTTCGGGCGTCTCGCGGCGCTGATCGTTTCGGCCAAGGACGCCGCGCTCGCCGAGACCCATGCGCGCGCGCTGGCCCGCGCGGCGCATGGCCTGCCGGCGAGCGAGCGCTACCGCGTCGCGGCGTTGGGCGGGCTGCCGGAGGAAGGCGAGATCATGCTGCTCGGCCCGGCCGAGGCGCCCATCGCGCTGCTGCGCGGGCGCTTTCGTTTCCGCCTGCTGGTCAAGGCGCCGCGCAGCGCCGATCTGCAAGGCTTCTTGCGCGATCTGCTGGCGGCGGGACCGCCGGAGCGCGGCGGCGTGCGCGTGCAGGTGGACGTCGATCCGCAGAGCTTTTTGTAAGCGCGGGCGGCGAACTCAGCATTTGCGCAGCGCCATTGCCCCCGCGAGCACGAACAGGCACGCCGCGACCGAGAGCGGCGTCTCCAGCGGAAGATGGAAGCGCGTCCAAAAGGGGTCGGTCGCCGCCATGCCGCCGGCGACCCAGCCGAGGACGCCCGCGCCGGCCCAGATCAGGAGCGGAAAACGGTCGAGCAATTTGAGCAAGACCCCCGCGCCAAACATCACCAGCGGCGCGGACAGCGCCAGCCCGAACACAATGAGGCGCATCGAGCCATGCGCGGCAGCGGCGATGGCGAGGACATTGTCGAGCGACATCACCGCGTCGGCGACGATGATCGACATCACCGCGCCCCAAAGATTGGGCTTGGCCTCCACATCCTCGCGGTCGTGGTCGCCATGCGGCAATTTGATCGCGACATAGAGCAGCAGCAGCGCGCCCGCCGTCTTCAGCAGCGGCACATGCAAAAGCTGGACAATCGCCAGAGTGAAGCCGATGCGAAGGGCGACGCCGCCGAGCGAGCCGAGCAGCACGCCCCAGCGCCGCCGCTCCTCCGGCAACCGCCGACAGGCGAGCGCGATCAGGATCGCATTGTCGCCGGACAGCAGAATATTGATCCAGACGATCTCGAAGACTTCCCAGGCGAGCGCGAGATTGCCGGACATTTACGGCCGTTCCGCCAGCAGGGCGCGGCCGTCGTGGCCCAAAACGCGAATGTCGAACATTTCGCCGGCAATGGCGCCGGGCGTGCGCGCCAGCGTGAAATCCGCCGCGCGCGCGAGGCCGCCGCGTTCGGCGAGCACGCGCAGCGCCTTACCCTGCTGATTCGCCAGATGGCGCGTCAGCCGCGCCTCGCCGAACGCCCGCAATTTTTGCGCGCGCGCCTTGACGATATGCGGCGCGACTTGCGGCATGCGCGCCGCCGGTGTTTCCGGACGCGGCGAAAAAGGAAAGACATGCAGATGCGTCAATCCGCATTCCTCCACGAGATCGAGCGTGCGCGAAAACATTTCCTCAGTTTCGGTCGGGAAGCCGACGATGAAATCGGCGCCGAACACAATATCGGGACGCGACAAACGCAGCTCCTCGCAAAATTTTATCGCGTCGCGGCGCGAATGGCGGCGCTTCATGCGCTTCAGGATCAGGTCGTCGCCCGATTGCAGGGAGAGATGCAGATGCGGCGCCAGCCTCGGCTCCTCCGCCACCGCCTCGATCAATGTCGAGTCGGCCTCGATACAGTCGATCGAGGAAATGCGCAGCCGCGCCAATTCCGGCAGTTCGGCGAGCAGCAGCCGCGCCAAACTCCCCAGCGTCTCGCCACCGCCAAGATCGCCGCCGTAAGAGGTGAGATCGACGCCGGTCAGCACGATCTCGCGTTTGCCGGATGCGACGAGCTCGCGCGCCCTCGCGACGATCTCGCGCGGCGGCGCCGAGCGCGACGGTCCGCGCCCGAACGGAATGACGCAAAAAGTGCAGCGGTGGTCGCAGCCGTTCTGGACGGCGAGAAACCCGCGCGTGCCCTCGCTCGCGCCAAGCGCTTTTGGCGCGGCGAAGCCGGCCCCCGCCTGCGCGAACAGGCTTTTGTCGCCATTGCCGACGACGCGCGTCACGCCTTCCATGGCCGAAAATTCCGCCGGCGCTATCGTCGCCGCGCAGCCGGTGACGATGATGCGCGCATCGGGCCGTTCGCGATGCAGGCGACGGATGGCCTGGCGCGCCTGGCGCGTCGACTCCGCCGTGACGGCGCAGGTGTTGACGATGACGAGATTTTCTTCCCCCGCGCCGCGCGCCTCGCCCGCGAGCGCCTCGGATTCGACGATGTTGAGCCGACAGCCGAAGGTGATGGTGTCGACGGCGGAGCCGCTCACGTCGCCAGCCTCTCGAAAATGGCGGGATCGAGCACCGTTTCGAATTCGAATTCGACCGGCCCGGTCATATGCGCGTGATCGTCGTCGCGCCAGTGAATGAGAAGATCGCCGCCGGGAAGTCTTATGTTGGCGCGACGCCCCGCGCGAGAAGTTCGCGCCGCCGCGACGAGCGTCGCGCAGGCCGCCGAGCCGCAAGCCTTGGTCGCGCCGGTCCCGCGCTCCCACACGCGCAGCAGGATTTCGTCATGGGGCAGAATTTGCGCGAAGGAGATGTTCGCGCGCTCGGGAAAGAGCGGATGACGCTCCAGCAAGGGGCCGAGCTTTTCGAGATCGACCGCCCCGGCGTCATCGACGAAAAACACCGCGTGTGGATTGCCCATGCCGACGGCGCAAAACCGCTCCGGCGCGCCCGCGACCCGCGGCTCCAGCGCGATATCGCTTGTGTCGCCAACATCATGCGCCAGCGGAATCTCGGACCAGGCCAGACGCGGGCGGCCCATGTCGACGGTGAACAGCGTCTCGCCGGCGCGCCAGCTCTCGACCAGGCCGGCGTCGGTCTCGAGGCGCAGATGTTCCGGCCCGCCGTCGCGCGCCAGCGCCCAGGCGACGCAGCGCGTGCCATTGCCGCAGGCCGCCGATAGCGAGCCGTCGATGTTGTAGATGCGCAGCGCGGCGTCGGCGCCGCCCGCGCAGGGGTCGTGCAGCGCCATCAATTGGTCGAATTTGAGTCCAGGCTGGAGGGCGATGGCGCGCGCTTCTTCGGGCGCCAGCACGATGTCCGAGCCACGCAGATCCAGCACGAGGATTTCGTTGCCGATTCCGTTCATGCGCAGAATGGGACGCCGGGCGAGTTTGTGTGTCATGTCGCGGGTTTTACGATTTGGCCGTGTCAAGGTTAGGCGGCTCCTGTATAGGAGAAGCGGCGGTCGCGCGCCAGAGTCGGGGCGGTCTTTGACAGTGGCGATCTCGCGCCATGTCCCTTCCGGCGGCGCGGCGGGGAGGCCAAAGAGGACGCAGCGATGAGTTTCTTCGACAAGCTTAAGGATTTCTCGGCGACGCTCGGCCGTCTCGCCTCCCGTTGGCGCGTGCTGGGCGCGCTGGCCCTGCTGATCGGCTTTGGCGCGCTTTATCTACAAAAGAGGTTATCTCCCGCCTTGGCCCCGCCCGAGGTGACCGCCGGCAAGACCACGCCGGCCGAAAAAGCCCCGCCCGCCGAGAGCTTGGACGACAATAAGACCGGCGCCGCCGACAAAACCGAGCCGCCTGCTGGCGCCGAAACACCAATGGAAAGCGTCTCCGGCCAGATTGTCGACGTTCCCGCGCGCCCGGTTCTGGTGTTGAAGGGCCAAGCCAAATGGGACGACGCGGCTAAGACGCTGACCGATTCCCTCGCCAAGGTGACCGCCGCGGCGACCAAGGCCGGCCTCGCGCCGAACGGGCGCCCGCTCGCGGTCTTCACCGACACGGACGACAGCGGCTTCCATTACGAGGCGATGCTGCCGATCGCCAAGGCGCCGGAGGGCAAGATCAAGCTCGCTGATGGCGTCGATGTCGGCGCTTCGCCCGCCGGCAAGGCGCTAAAGTTCGAGCACCGCGGCTCCTACGACGAGATCGACGCCACCTATGAGGCGATCACCGCCTATCTCGACGAAAAAGGCCTCGACACCAACAACATCTTTATCGAGGAATATTTGACGAACCTCACCGACGCCGAGGACGCCAATGTCGACGTGGACATCTATGTGTTCGTGAAGTAGCTGGCGCCGCCTTACCAAAGTTTCATCCCACCGCCATTGGCGCGCAAGGGGCGATCCCCCATCTTTCCGGTCGTGGGCCAGCGCGCGGCGCTCTGGCTTGGCTGCTTTGGAGATGGCTTCCCATGACTAACTTCGCCTTTCGGCGTCATTCCCGTAACCCGCGCGCGGCCCTGCTTGGCGCCGTCGCGGCCGTCGCGCTCGGCGCGTCCCTGTTTGGGCTCGCCTCCGCGCGCCCGGCTCTGGCCGAGGCGCCGCTCGCGCAGCTCGCGCCGGCTTCTGGCCCCGCCTCCTTCGCCGACGTCGTCGAGCGGGTTAAGGGCGCGGTCGTGGCGATCAAGGTCAAGGCGGTCGAAACCCCCAACAATGAGGGCGAAGAGGGTCCCGAGCTTTCGCCCGACGATCCGCTGTACGACTTCTTCAGGCGCTTTGGCCAGGGGCGGGGCGGCATGCCGCAGAAGCATATCACCCAATCGCAAGGCTCTGGCTTCATCATCAGCGCGGACGGCTACGTCGTGACCAATAATCACGTGGTCGATCACGCCAGCGAGGTCGAGGTCGTCCTCGACGGCGGCAGGACGCTGCCGGCGAAGATCATCGGAACCGATAAGCGCACCGACCTCGCCTTGCTCAAGATCAACGACGGCGGCAATCTGCCCTTCGTCACGTGGTCGAATACGGCCCCGCGCGTCGGCGATTGGGTGATCGCGGTCGGCAATCCGTTTGGCCTTGGCGGAACGGTGACGGCGGGCATCGTGTCGGCGCGAGGCCGCGATATCGGCGCTGGCCCATACGACGACTTTTTGCAGATCGACGCGCCGGTCAACCGCGGTAACTCGGGCGGTCCGGCGTTCGACACGCATGGCGGCGTGATCGGCGTCAACACGGCGATTTATTCGCCGTCGGGCGGCTCGGTCGGTATCGGCTTCGCGATTCCGACGGAAGTCGCAAAGGACGTGGTCGAGGCGCTCAAGGAGAAGGGCTCCGTCTCGCGCGGCTGGATCGGCGTGCAGATCCAGGGCGTTACGCAAGATCTCGCCGACAGTCTCGGGCTGAAGTCGACCAAGGGCGCGCTGGTCGCGCAACCGGTCAAGGGCGGCCCGGCCGAAAGCGCGGGGCTCAAGGCTGGCGACGTTATCGTCGCCGTCGATGGCGAAAAGATCGACGCTCCGCGCGAACTGTCGCGCAAGATCGCCTCGGCGGGGCCGGGCAAGACCGTCGAGCTGACCTATCTGCGGGGCGGGGTCGAAAAGACCGCGCGGGTTAAGCTTGGCGCGCTGCCGGCCGAAAAAGAGTTGCGCGCCGATCTCGGCGGAGTGGACAGGAGCAATGTGCTCGCTGGGCTCGGGCTGGAGGTTCAGCCCGCGGCGCAAGCGCGGCGCGGCGGCGGCGAGGGGCTTTACATCACCAACATCGACCCCGAGGGCGTGGCCGCCCAAAAGGGTTTGCGCCGCGGCGACGTGATCCTCGAAGTCGGCGGGCAGGCGGTAAACGATTCCGGCGATCTTTCCTCCGCGCTCGAAGCCGCCCGCAGGGAAGGGCACAGATCCGTGCTGCTGCGGGTGAAGTCGGCGGAAGGCACGCGCTTCGTCGCGCTGCCAGTCGCGGCTTCGTAACGCCCGCTCCCGCGCCAAACAACGGCCCTCGCCATGCGAGGGCCGTTTTTTCGCCATTGATGGCCGTGACAAGAGGGAGCCCGACGGCCTCGGTGCCGTCGGCCGCCTTGCGTGTTCTTTACGCCTGCGTTTGTGCTAGAGAGATTCTTGTTCGCTCGCCGCGCGGCGGCGAAAGGACGCGATTCTTGTAGCTTGCGGTGGACCCAATCCCCATGCCGCTTTTGAGGCTTTACCGGCTCGCCACGATCGCGCTGACCCCTTGCGCGCGTCCGCTTCTCGCCTGGCGCGCCGGGCGGGGAAAGGAAGACCCTTCGCGGCTCGGCGAGCGGCTCGGTTTTCCCAGCCTGCCGCGCCCGGACGGCCAATTGGTCTGGCTGCATGGCGCGAGTTTGGGCGAGAGCCTGTCGCTGCTGCCGCTGATCGAGCGCTTTATCCAACGAGGGATCGAGGTTCTGGTCACCACCGGCACGCCAGGTTCGGCGCGGCTGCTCGGCGCGCGGCTGCCAGCGGGCGCGTTTCACCAATATCTGCCGCTGGACGCGCCGCGTTTCGTCGCGCGCTTTCTCGACCACTGGCGGCCCGATCTGGCGCTGTTCGCCGAATCCGAAATCTGGCCCAATTTCGTCGGCGCGGTCCACGCCCGCGGCGCGCCCTTGGTGTTGGTCAACGCGCGCATCTCCGAGGCTTCCGCCGAACGCTGGCGCGCCGCGCCGGGCGTCGGCGCCAAGCTCTTTGGCAAGATCGACCTCTGCCTCGCGCAAGACGCCGAAAACGCCGCGCGTTTTCTGGGTCTTGGCGCGCCCCGAGCGCAAGTCGCCGGCAATCTGAAATTCGACGTTCCAGCGCCGCCGGCCGATCCGCTAAAGCTCGCGGCGCTCCAGGGCGCGCTTGGAGCCCGCCCGGTTTTCGCGGCCGTCTCAACCCATCCGGGAGAGGAGAGCTTCGTGGTGGGCGCCCATCTCGATTTGGCGCGTGATTTCCCCGATCTTTTGACCATCGTCGCGCCGCGCGACCCCGCGCGCGGGGAGGAGATCGCCGGCCTCGCGCGAGAGCGCGGGCTGAGCGTCGGCTTGCGTTCGCTGGGCGACTTGCCGCGGCGCGAGACGCAAATCTACGTCGCTGACACGATTGGCGAACTGGGCCTGATTTTCCGAAGCGCGGGGGTTGTTTTCATGGGCCGGTCGCTGACGCCGGGCGGCGGCCATAACCCTATCGAACCGGCGAAATTCGGCTGCGCGATTCTGCACGGGCCGAGCGTGGAGGATTTCGCCGAAGTTTACGGCGAACTGGACGCCGCCGGGGGCGCCGTCTCCGTCCTGGATGCGCCGGGACTGGCGCGCGCCGCGCGCGCTCTTCTGTCAAAGCCCGCGCGAATGCGCAAAATGGGCCGAGCCGGGGCGGAGACGGTGCGGCGCATGGGCGGCGCCTCGCTGGAGATCATGTTGGCCATCGAACCCTATTTGGCCCATATGGCCGGCGCACGTCGATGAGAGCCTGTCGCGAACATGCGCGCGCCTGATTTTTGGGGAGCGCCCGCCGGCCCTGTCGCGAGGGCGCTCGCTCCCTTTGGGGCGCTCTATGGCGCGGCGGCGCGCGCGCGTCTCGTCCATCCGGCTCCGCGCGCGAATATTCCGACCATTGCGATTGGCGGGGTGACGCTGGGCGGGGACGGCAAGACCCCGACGGCGCTGGCGCTCGGCGCGATCCTGCTGGAACGGGGCGAGCGTCCCTTTTTTCTGTCGCGCGGCCATGGCCGCCGGAACGGGAGCGCCGGCCCTTTCGTCGTCGATCCGGCGCGCCACGACGCGCGCGATGTCGGAGACGAAGCCCTGCTGTTGGCCCGCGTGGCGCCAACCATCGTCGGCGCCGACCGCGCGGCGTCCGCGCGCCTCGCCGAGACGCTTGGCGCCGGCGTGCTGATTCTGGACGACGGGCTACATAGCCGGCGCCTCGACCCGGATCTCGCCATTCTCGTCGTCGACGCGGATTATGGCGCTGGCAATGGCTTTTGCCCGCCCGCCGGGCCGCTACGCGCGCCGCTGGCGGCGCAACTGGCGGCGGCCGATCGCGTTATCGTGATTGGCGAGGGCAGGGGATTGCGCCAACCGTTGACCAAGTCCGCGTTACGGGCGCGGCTCGCGCCCGACCCCGCCGTCGCGGCGCGCATCGCGGGCGCGCGAGTGTTCGCCTTCGCGGGGATTGGCCGGCCGGCGAAATTCGCTGACACCCTGGACGAAATCGGCGCCGACGTGGCCGGGTTCCGATGGTTTCCCGATCATCATCGCTATTCGCCGCGCGAATTGGCGGCAGTGAAGCGGGAGGCGGAGCGTGGTGATGCCGTTCTCGTGACGACGGAGAAGGACGCCGCGCGGATCGGCGCGAACGGTCTCGGGGCCGATCTCGAAATTTTGCCGATCACATTGCAGTTCGACCAGCCCGAGGAGGTGGACAACCTGCTCGCGGATTTTTTGGCGTGGGCGCGAACCGCGCGGTCATGAAGGGCGTTCGCCCGCGAGCTGCTTTAAGCGCGCCTCGGGGCTGCTATAGGCCTCCTGCCGGTCGACGTTCCAATAGCGCAGCTCTTCGAGCGGGATGGGCTCGCCGGTCACCGCGCAGCGCACGAAGGCTCCCGCCTTGCGCACGCGGTAATCGCCGTCGCGATATTCGACCTCGGCCTCGACAGCCGGCTGGGGTTGTCGTTCGAATCGGTTCATGCGCAATCCGCCTGTGATGCTTCGAGCCAGTCGCTTAAGCGAAGAGATAATCAACATCCGACGCATATTTCAATGGCTCTCTTAAAAGAGACAATACACCAGTCGCGACGAGAATGGCCAGCGTCGCCGCGCAAGCGGCGCTCCCCGCATTGCGCCCACGCCCCGTTCCCTGTTATCGGGGCCTCTGACAATGGTGAAGGACAAGGCGGCGGGCGGATATGCTGACAATCTCGACGCGGCGGCGCCAGGCCGCTTTCATCTTCATTCTCATCACGGTCGCGCTGGACATGCTGGTGTAGACGCAAGATTGAAATGTCACCGTTCCGCCAGTTAGCGATGTCACTCCCCACGCCTTTAACGGGCGGTTGGGAGCTGGCGGTCGATGACGGTTTTGGTGATGAGTCGCATAGAGATCGACCGTATGGCGGTATTGCGTGATCTGGCCGAGAAACGACTGACGGTTTCAGAAGCGGCCATTCAACTTCGGCTTTGCCCGCGACAAGTCTTGCGACTTGCGAAGGCTTATAGAACGCGCGGGCCCTCGGCCCTGGTGTCACGAAGTCGTGGACGACCGAGCAATCGCAGCTATCCCTTGGCGCTGCGGGCAAAAGTCATAGAGATCATTCGCGAACGTTACGCCGATTTTGGTCCTCAACTGGCATCCGAGAAGCTCGCTGCGTTGCATGACATCCACCTTTCGCGGGAGACGGTGAGGTCATGGATGATGGCTGACGGGCTTTGGAAAGATCGCAAACAGCGGATGAAGCCTGTGCATCAGCCGCGTCATCGGCGCGACAGCATTGGAGAACTCGTGCAAATCGACGGGTCAGACCACTTTTGGTTTGAGGGTCGCGGACCGCGTTGCACTCTCCTCGTCTTCATTGACGACGCGAGCAGCCGTTTGATGCATTTGCAATTCGTCGAGACGGAATCGACGTTCGATTATTTCTCGGCGACGCGCGCCTATATCGAACGCCATGGCAAGCCGGTCGCCTTCTACAGCGACAAGCACGCGACGTTTCGGGTGAACAAGACGGATGCGGTTGGCGGCAATGGCATGACCCAGTTTGGCCGGGCACTGCATGAACTGAACATCGACATAATTTGCGCCAACACGAGCCAGGCGAAGGGCCGCGTCGAGCGGGCGAACCTAACTTTGCAGGACCGGCTGGTGAAGGAGCTGAGGCTCGCCGGGATTTCGACGATCGCCTCGGGCAACGCATTTTTGCAGGAGTTCATGGCGTCGCATAACGCCCGCTTCGCCAAGGCGCCATTCAATGACAAGGATCTGCATCGCCCTCTAGCCGATCATGAAGACATCGACGACGCCTTCGCCTGGAAGGAAGAGCGCACGGTTTCGACCAGCCTGACGCTGCAATACGACAAAGTGATTTTCATTCTCGAGCCGAACGATTTGACGCGCGGGCTGGCAAGGAACCGCGTGACCGTCGTCGATCGTCCCGACGGCAGACTCGCCATTCGACACAAGGGCGTCGACCTGCCCTATCGGACCTTCGATCGGCTGCAGCAGGTCGACCAGGCAGCGATTGTCGAGAACAAACATCTGGGGCCGGTGCTGGCCTACATCGCGGAACGGCAGAAGGAGATGGACATGACGCGCAGCAAGAAGGCGCCCAGGCGGCGCGGACAGACGGGGCACATATTCAAGGCGGGGTGATCCAGCCCCGACCCTGGACGGAAAACATTGAGGCTAAAGCAACCAGGAAAGGAGACGGTCCAGCTCATTCAAGGTGACATTTCTAATTTGCGGAAAAAAGGACTTCTCTAATTTGCGCCGACAGCCGCGCAGAAAGCCCGCCTGCCACTCTCTTCATTCCTGACGATCACCCGGCTTTTTGAGCGTTCTCAGAGGTACAGTCGGGATTACGCATTCGCCGTCCGGCGGCGGCCTGTTTTCCTCTTCCGGCTCATAGGAATCAGCTGTTGCGAAGATTGGCACGGGTTCGCCAGCCCAGCCGCATTTTTCGCAGGTGGGACGCTCCCATTCGATATCGGGATATTCGGAATTCACCCCTCTCTGAGGCGAGAGCCGATGCGCGCCACACGCCGGGCAAGTTTCAGGAACGCCGCGAAGATGCCTGACAACTGCGGAAGTGCCTAGGCTGACTGCGTGTTCGACCGTAGAAGTCGCCGCTTCGGCATCATACCATCTGGAAGTTTTGGAGTGGGTAAGCCAGTTGGAAAATTTCCACGCGCTATCGAGTAGGGTCTTGAAGAGCAGGCGGCGATGTTCGTGGGTTTGCCCCGACATGCTGACGGCGCAGATATGATCGAGCCGACACCCCCGCTCGCCCGCGCCGTCCCCGGTCGCCAAATACCCGCCTCCGAGCGAGAAGATTTGTTACAACAGGCCATCCAAACGTCTCCGCGCGCGTGTATTTCAAGATTTATGCGAAACCTCGATGGTCAGATGTGACAGCGAC
>Ga0187880_1004075_pt1 | contig 10917 bp, 7 predicted proteins | sample June2016WEW_19_4_FD_132998 | JGI IMG/M metagenome (GOLD analysis project Ga0187880, IMG submission 132998) | Peatland microbial communities from SPRUCE experiment site at the Marcell Experimental Forest, Minnesota, USA - June2016WEW_19_40 | ecosystem: Environmental > Terrestrial > Soil > Wetlands...
AAAAGGGTCCGAAAGCCCAGAACGTCCAGCGCCTGCGCCCGGGCCCGTCGTAGGCCGTTGGCTGATATTTCCGCCGGCGCGGCTCATGCGGGCGGCAGGCTTTTCGATTGGCCAGCCGATCCGCGTGCGGCTACCTTCGGCTATGGCCGAGTCCTCTGCCGAGCCGATTGCCAGTCTATATGTCCACGTGCCCTTCTGCGTGCGCAAGTGCCTCTATTGCGCCTTCTATTCCGAACCGTCCAACGGTGAGCTGATTGATCGCTACGTGGGCGCGCTCATTCGCGAGCTCGAACGGGTCGCCGCCGACCTCAGGCCGCGCAGCATCTTCTTTGGCGGGGGCACCCCCTCGCTACTCAACCTGCGCCAATGGGAGCAAATCTTCCGCGCCACGGAGCGGCTTCCCCTGTCCGGCGTAACCGAATGGACCGTGGAATGCAACCCGGCCACCCTGTCGCTCGACAAAGCCAAACTGTTCCGATCCGCAGGCGTCAACCGCGTTTCCCTGGGCGTGCAATCGTTCGACGGCACTCTACTCGACCGCCTTGGGCGCGTTCATACTCGCCAGATGGCCTTCGACTCATTCGACATCCTGCGCCAGGCGGGCTTCGACAATGTGAACCTCGACCTGATGTTCGCCATCCCCGGCCAAACCCTCGAAGACTGGCGCGGGACTCTGGCCGAAGCGGTTGCGATGGGAAGCGAGCATCTCTCCACCTACGAGGTGATCTACGAGGAGGACACGCCCCTCTATGACCAGCTCCAGGCCGGCGAGGTTGATGTTGATGAAGATTTGGCCTGCGCCATGTATGAAGAACTGGTCGAACGCGCCGCGAGCGCCGGCTTCCAACAATACGAAGTCGCCAACTTCGCTCGCGCCCGCACCATCAACAATCCACTAGCAACTATCGACTACCCCAGCCTCTCCTGCCTCCACAATGTCAACTACTGGCGGGGAGGCGCCTTCTACGGGCTGGGCCCGAGCGCAACCACCTACGTTCGGGGTGTGCGCACAAAGAACCACTCCAACACGCAGCTTTACTGTGAGCACCTTGAGCAAGGCCGGCGGCCGCTTGAATCGCGCGAGGAGCTGGCGCCGCTGGCCCGCGCCGGGGAGACAGCCGCCTTTGGCCTGCGGATGGTCGCAGGCTGGCCTTTTGAAGAATTCGAGCAGGTGACCGGCTACGATCTGCGCCGCGAGTGGGCGGAGGACATGAACCAGTTGGTGGAGCAGGGCCGGGGGCGCATCCTGTCCGATCGCTTCCAGCTCACCCGGGAAGGCCTGCGCTTCGCCGACTCCGCCGCCCGGCTCTTCCTCCGCTGATCCGGGAGGGCGAGCGTCCTCGCGATCCCCGATTTCCAAGGATGTCTGGAGAGGTTTGGGCTCGCGAGGACGCTCGCCCTCCCGAATACGCAGTTTTAAGACAATTCACCTCTCGCACAACGTCCCCGGTGACACCACCGCCAAACAGCGCCTCGACGAGGCCCTGGCGGAATACAAGCGGCGCATCGCCGGCGTGTAGCGCCCGCCAAGCGGCTTTCGCTACTGGTGGGGCTTGTGATCAGAACGTGGTGGCTCAGGCGCGGGAAGCACTTGAGCGGGGAAGACAGGAAGGCGCAGCCGGTGAAAACGGCGCCTTGACACTCCCAGACTGCTTAAGAATACGCCTACTTTTGTTTTGGACTGAAACCTGCTTTTTTGGATATCCTCGCGACTATGAGTGATTCTTGTTCAAAGGTGAGGTGACTATGAAGACTGCACTACGTGTGATGGGATTGCTGCTCGCGGTAACAGTGGTTGCAGTGGCAGAAATGCGAACTTGGACGTTTGAAAAATCTGGTAAGACCATGCAGGGCGAGGTCATTGGCTTTGCGGGCGACACGGTTACTATAAAGCGCCCTGACGGCAAAACCTTTTCTGTCCCCATTGCTTACTTGACCGAAAGCAACCGCGTTGATTTAGCTGCTGAACGCCTCAAACAATGGAAAGAGGTCGAGGTCGTTAAACTCGAAGGCGTAATGTCAGCAGGGCGCTATAAAAGATGCACCGTGCAAGGAAAAGAAGTGAACGGTGAGATCTTGATTCAACTTCTCCCGGCATCAGTGGAGGCCATTCTGAACAGTCGGAACCAGCAGGCTGCCCAAATCGCCGATTTGAAATCTTCGATTGAAAACGGGGACCGGGCAGTGCGGCGTGCAAGCGCAGGCGACCCCGCTTTCGTGAACGCGGTTATAGTGCAGGGGCCGGGGGTTAATTTAGCCGATGCAGATTTGACCGATGCAAAGGCCAACTTGGCCAAGCTCCAAACGGCCTATGGCGACTACATAAACAAAACCAAAGCTGCAACAATCGTGAAGATGAAGAATACCGGTTTTGTTTATCAGGGTCTCCCTGTATGGCAGTGTGCTGATCCTCGAAAGCCGCAGCAATAAACTCCAGGCAGCCACGAGGCCACCGATTTCAAGCCCCGCCCGCGCTCACCGGCTGGCGCTAGGCCGCCCCCAAACAACTGGCACGCCCGCCGCGCCGCGCCTATAGAGTTTCCTTTTTGCCGGGCTGGGCTGAAAAGAGGGGGCGGCAAGCCCCTTTGATACCCCGGTGTCGAACCAAATGGAGCCCGTGGGAAATTGGGGTGATTTTGGACTCTGCTGCATTCCACCATCCCGACATACCATTGTCATCGCCCCAAATCAGCCGGCGCTCAGCGATGCCGCTGCGGTTGAGCATTTTGTGCGCGAACACCTAGACACCTACAAACATTTATGCGCCGTTTCCGGTTGACCACCGGCAGCCCCTTTGATAAGATCTCTCGCATGCTATGAAACGCGACATGGATCTAATACGGTTGCTTCTAATGCGTTCAGCAGGTTACGACGTGGCCAAGGATCTCGAGCCCTACAGCGATGAGGAGCGGGCCTTCCACGTGACGCTCCTGAAAGACGCCGGATATGTGGAAGCCGTTATCCGGACGAATCAAGTCGGGTTTCCGAATGGGGCCGTGGTGATTCGGCTCACGTGGCAGGGCTACGAGTTCCTACAGGCGACGATGGACAACAAGATTTGGAAGGCTGCCAAAGAGCACGTTTTGAAGCCAGGTGTATCGTGGACAACCTCTTTGCTGCTTGAATGGCTCAAGCTTAAAGCGCGCGAGCACATCCCCGGATTCCCGGATCTTCCTCCAAAGACCCACTGACCAATGACCGACGCGCTTAAGGCGGCTACTCGACCGCGCTAAGACCCCACTCTAGAAACCTTTCGGTTGGCCACCGGCAGCCTATTAGGCGCTGGCCGCATTATGGAAGCATCCATATGCAGGGTGTCCTATCGGTTGAACACAAAGAGAATGGCGCAGGCGATCATGAAGACGAAAGCAAGGAGGGATAAGCATCCAGAGGCTTTGGTCGCTCGGTTGGTGGACGATTGGCTTGTTTGGGCTGGCTGGCCGTACAGCGCTCGGTATTCGGCCAACATTTTTAGGTCGGGATTCCTACGGAGCAGTTCTGGAAAATTATGTTCAAGCGTTTGGAATAGGTATTCCGGGGTTTCTCTGTCCCACGTTGCAGAATCAGCGTCAAGTGCGTCCAGTACGTCCTGCAAGTGCTTGGTCGATGGCTGCTTGAAGCGATAACCTTGCTCTAAATACAGCTTGATTGGCTGCTGGTACATTTCCGATCCATCTGGTGGTCGGAATGCCCAATTCCAGAACTCCAACCGTTGCCGTTGTTCGTCACGGACGTCGCTTTTCGCATCCCGAATTTCGCCTTTTTCCGCTTTCGCCAGAAGGCTTTTTGCTTCTGCACAAGCTATGTGGAGGTGGTAGGCCTGGTTTCGTTCTTCTTCCTCGAATTCCAAAGCAAACTTTGTCGGCTCGGCTCGCGTAATCAGATCGGAGGCTTCCCCTTTGGTGAGCGCATGGTCGGGCACAATGCCGAGCCGTTGGAGGTAATTCAACTGCTTTTCCGTTGCTGCGTCGTCTCTCCAGTTCATGTTTTGGTCAGCGGTCCAAGCTACTCGCGCATTACCGTGTGTCCATGTGGCACCGGTATTGGAACAAAGGCTTTTCTAAGTCCAACCTCTCGCATGGGGTTATGAAGGCACGCTGCCATATTTCTGGCAAGGCTTTTTGCGGGGGCGAACCGCGATGGCGCGTGTGACAGATTCCTCACAAGGCCGATGGGGCGATTACCGCGTAGCGATATGCTACGGTAGCCGGGCGGCTTCAGCCCCCGGTGTGAACGCCCGGCGTCTGGTCCGTCGCGTAGCGACGGCTGAATGACCGGAACCCACAACCGAATAGGTCTGCATGGAACAAGAGTGATGCGGGTCGAGATGGCGCGGAAAATCGTTCGTAGGATTCCAGGGCCATGGGGCGTATCCTGCCCGTCCCACCGGAGTGCGCCCGTCCTCGGGCGCAGCAGGCACCGACTGGTCCGGGATGTCGGAGGCTTCCCAGGCCCCACTGCTTGCGGACATGGCTGCGCCCGAGGACGGGGCGCACTCCGGCTCAGGCGAGAGGCTTTACCTCAATCTTTACCCGCCGCCAAGCCAAAGCGCGCGAGCCGCGAGCCACTAGCAAGCCTGCTGCAAGCGTGATGGTAGCGCCATGCCTGCGCGATGCTAGCGCGATGCTCAGGTGTTGTCTTCGTATTCCCTTCGTATTCCCTTCGTATTCTCTTGGTATTCTCTTCGTATTCTCCTATTGTTTGCCCTTTGCCCTGACCGGGTAGCCCAGTCCCGGCGGCGAGCGAACTCACCCAGGGACCGCTCTCGGGAAGCGCCCGGCTGTGGCCGATCAGCCGCTCCATAATAGAGACGGTCGGTGCGGGGAAAAGGTTACACCAGGCGAGATGGCGCGCAAGGCCGTCCGCGGGATCGTGGGCCGGCTACTTCGCCGCTGCGGCGGCTTGCATCTCGTCGAGCATCTGGCGCGGGGAGAGGTCGAACCAGCCGTGGCCTTTGCCCATGCCATAGACGATTTTGCCCTCGAAGGGCGGGTTGGCGCTCGCGAGGAACTTATCCAAGAGGTGGACGGCGTTGTTCAGGAAATAGTCGTCCGCCTCGCCGGCGGCGATGTGGATCTTGCCGCGCAGCTTGGGGCCGAGCGTTTTCCAGTTCTGCTCCAGCACCAGGCGCAGGTCGTATTTCTTCCATTGCTCGGCGACCGCGTGATTGATCTTGCCAGTCTGCGGGTCCCACAGCGGGACGGGGAGACCGTCGGCCCCGCGCGGTCCGAAGACCGCATTCCAATCGCCCCACTGCTCGCCGGACAGGGTGTAACTGTTGCCGCGGCCCAGCAAGTTCTCGACGCCGACTTCGCGGCGCATGGTCAGCTTCACGTCGCCATTTAGACTGCGCTCACTCGGGTGGTCGTAGCCGTATTTGTTCACATAGGCGTTGTCGTCCTGGTAGATGTTCACCAGTTGGAGGGCGCGGAAGTCCACGGGGTCGGGGCAGGAGGACCAGGTGCCGTTGAAGGAGTCGGGATAAAAGACTTGCAGCGCGAAGGAAACCCAGCCGCCCGTGGAGACGCCCGAAAGGAAGCGCGCGCGCGGTTGCCCGAGGGCGCGGAACCTGGCTTCGACCTGCGGGATCAGTTCCTGCACGAGCGCATCGCCGAACGGACCGTTGTTGGCGGAGTTGACGTAGTAGGGGTCGCCGTTGGGGCCGGCGCCGTCCAGTTGAAGGAGGATCAGCCGCGGCGTGTCGTCGGCCTGCCAGGTCTGGGCGAACTCAGATTTCTTTTCCATCACGTCGCGGACATCAGTATGGCGCGTGTTCAACCCCCCGATGCGCACCCACAACGGGTAGTGCCGTGAAGGGTCGCGCTCGAAGTCACGGGGCAGGATGATTCCCGCGCGAAGGAAGATCGGCCGGCTGTAGAAGTTGCTCAAGAGCTTCGACTGAATCTTGACGAACTTGATTTGCGCCGTCTCGGCGGGCAACTGGTCCGCGGGGACCTGCTCCGTCAGCTCCAGCTTCCAGTCCCCGCCCTGCGCGGGGTCGAGGTGGATTTTCTTCGGTTTGCTATAGAGGTTGCCCGGGGCACCCCGGAGACGCAGATCGGCATTGGAATCGAACAATGCCTGGACGAAGTAATCGCTCGCGGGCACGCCGGCCAGGTTGGCGATCGGGAAGGCAAAGGCGCTCGCGTCGGCAACCGCGACTGCGCCCGGGGCAAAACCTTTGAGGTCACGCGCCAGAACCTGCGGCGCATCGAGCCCGGTTCGGTCGAGTGTGAGGCGCGGTTCGGGGTCCTTGGTGCGGGCCAGGATGACAAATAGCCGGCCGTCCTTGGCGGAGGCGGCCAGGCCGTCCTTGATGGCGACCTCGAACTGCCAGGCGGCTGGGTTCGGCGAAGTTGCCGGGCGCGCCGGCAGCGGCGTGAGGCAGAGCAGGAAACCGAGCAGCGGGGTGATCTTGTTCATGGTGTTGGAAGAAAGTCAGATCGCGGGCTGGGTGCCCCGGCACAATCGTTGGCCGACCAAAGCCGTGGTGCCGAGCAGAACCACCGCGCAGATCAGGTAGGGGAGAGGGGGCGACCAGGGGAGCAGGGCGGTGGCGAAAACCGGCCCGAGGATGCGGGACAGGCTGCCGGCGCCCTGAGCGACGCCGATGGTCGCGCCTTGTTCGTTGGCCGGCGTCAGGTTCGAGAGCAGGCCGAACAAGGGGGGTCTCGTGAGACTGGTGCCGACGGACAAAAACGCGAGGGCCAGCAGAAGGCACACCCAGGGCAAGCCATCGTGCTGGAGAAGCACCTTCCAGGAAAGCTGCGAGGCGCCCTTGATGAACGGAATCCAGACGAAGCTGGCGGCGGTCAGGACGAGGCTCAGCGCAATGAGCCTGGGCTCGCCCATCTTCTTCACAAGGCGTCCGATGGCCCCGCCTTGCACCAGCGCGCCGATCAGACCGCAATAGACAAACAGGTAGCCCACCGTGCTGGCGGAAGTCGCATCGCGGACGAAGTCCAGATGGAAGTTGGCGCCCACCAGCAGGGGCAGCGTGCTCTCGAAGCAGCTAAAGCAGAACGTGGCCAGGAAGAACACAATGACCAGGAAGCCGACTTTGGGTTGGCGGAGTGTGTGCGCCCATTGGTCAAGGTGAGGCCGGGGGGCGGCCTGGGCGGAATCAGGCTGGTGGCTCTCGGTCAGAATGAACAGCGCCAGGAGGAAATTCGCCGCGCATAACCCTGCCGCGACCCAGCCGGGGCCGGTTTCTCCCAGGTGCCGCAAGCTCTCGGCCCCGATAAACGGCCCGAGGATGAACCCCAGCCCGAAGGCCATGCCGATTAGGCCCATTTTCTTCGAGCGCTCGGCCGGCGGGGTGATGTCGGCGATATAGGCCTGGGCTACGGTGATGTTGCCGCCGCACATGCCCGCGAACATCCGCGACACCACCATCAGCCACAAGGCGGCGGTATGGTTCTCCAGGCCGGTGCTGCGCGCGAACAGCACGTAAGACACCGCCGCCCCTGCGGTACTGAAGAGCAAGATGGGACGGCGGCCATGGCGGTCAGATAACCTCCCCAGGATGGGAGCGAAGATGAACTGCATGGCTGAGAAGGACGCGAAGATAACGCCGATGACGATGCCGCGGGCGCCGAAGTGCTGACTGGCGGACGGGATGAACGGCACGATAATCCCGAACCCTATGAGGTCAATGAAGACCGTCAGGAAGATCACCAGGACAGAGGGTCTTCTCATAAGTAAGGCGCGCGGAGCGGCTCGACACTACCCGGGTGGCTCTCAAATGACATGGCGAGAGTCTATGGGCGGATCAGCGCCAGTCAAGTGAGGGGCGCTGATTGTCTCATTCCCCGGTTGAGCCTGTCTGAAACAGGGACAGCCGGACGAGGTTTCGTTGGAGTCAGTTGCAGGTGTTTTCTCTTACAATTGCGAATGGCTGGGATTGGCTCGCAACCTGCGGCTGAGCGCCTGAGATTGCGTGCCGCCCGCCCTGGCCGATAGCCGGGCGGGACGGGCGCAGTTGGGCGGTTGGTTGTGCCCGGGGCTTTGCTGATGCCCGGTGTGGCCGCCGACGCCGCAAAACGACTGAGATAACCATGGCCCAAGCCAAACAAAGTCAGATGAAGGATATCCGCAAGCGGATCCTGCTAGTGGACGATCACGCGGTCGTTAGGTACGGGATTGCCCAGCTCATTAATCAACAGAGCGATCTTATGGTCTGCGGCGAGGAGGAAGATGCGGGCAATGCCCTCAGCGCGATTGGCAAGTTGAAGCCGGACCTCGTCATTGCCGACATTTCACTCAAAGACAGCAGCGGACTGGAGTTGATGCGCAACATCAAAGCCCAGCATTCCGGGTTGCCGGTGCTGGTCGTGAGCACCCACGATGAGACGATTTACGCCGAGATTGCCTTTCGGGCGGGCGCGCTTGGCTATTTGATGAAGGGGGATGCCCTGGACAAGATCGTGTCGGCGATTCGCCGGGTCCTCAGCGGCAACGTCTATGTGAGCGACGCGCTCGCCGCGCAGATGCTCAAGCATCAGATCCGTGGGCAACAGGACATCGAGCAGCCGCCGGTCAAGGGGCTGAGTGATCGGGAGCTGGAGGTTTTTCAGCTCATCGGGCAATGGAAGAAGACCAAGGAGATTGCCTACCAACTGCATTTGAGCATCAAGACCGTCGAGTACTACCGCGAGCAGATTAAGCAGAAGCTCAACCTGAAGGGCGGTGTCGAACTTACTCAGTACGCGACTTCCTGGGTGCAGCGGGAATGTCCGGTCTGAGTCAGGGTTCGGTTGTCGTCGGCGCGAGCGCCTCGTGCAGCGGCTAAGCCAGGGCTGAGTCTCTGAGAACGGGGACCGCCTACTTCTTGTCCTTCTTCTGCTCGTCCTTCTTCTCCGCTGGCTTCTCCTCCTTCTTGGGCGTTTCGGCCGGCGCGCCGGCGTTGAGCTGGGCCAGAACGGCGTCGGTTATGTCGTTCTCGTTGTTGGAATAAAGCACAACCGGAGTATTGTTCACGCACTCGGCCGAGGTGTCGAGCATGAGCGCATACCCGGCGGCTTTCGCCTTGCCGTTAACGGTAGTGCGGATTTCCTCGACGATCCGGTCGCGTAGGCGCTTGCGCTGTTCGTCGAGGTTGGCGCGGGCTTGGCGGTCATACAGCGTAATGGCATCTTCCGATTCTTTGACTTGCTTGAATTTGTCTTCGGCCGCCTTCTTGCGCTTCTCCCGTTCCTCGACTGAGAGAGTTTGGTTGTTGGCGTCGGTGAGCAAGGTTTGATACTCGTCCTTGGCCTTCTTCCAATCGTCGAGCATGGTCTTGTGGTCTTTTTCGAGGTCAGCCCCCCGATCCTTCAGGGCCGCGTCGGCCTGTTTGGTCCTCCAGTAGTTGTCGAAGATTTTGCGCAGATCAACCGTGGCGATGCGATTCTGGGCCCAGGCCGGGCTGCTCATGAAGGAAATCAAGAGCAACGCCGGCACCATTTTGCGTAAGAAACTTTTCATTTTTGAATAGCCAATCAGAGTTTTCCCAGGCCGCCAACCCAAAACTGCGCGCGCTGGGCCGCGCTTGTTCAAGAAAGGGACAGGGCGCAGCCGCAAACGTTCATCACTTAGTTCATCCGGGAGGTTCGGGTATGCCAGGCGCTCGCGCGGTGTTTCAAGGGGTCTCTTGCCTTCTCCTGATCTGATCGAGGGCCTCTGCCGCCTTCGCCCCAAAGGACTGAGCCCCTCTTGAGCTCAACCGCTGTCGAACGGCCAGACGACCGACTCAAGTTCGTCCTATCCACACATGTAAGTAAAGCAACCCAAGTGGCTTATGTAGTTTCCGCAGCGTTCTGTGTCTCCCGCCGCACGCGGCCCTGATCCATAGGCCACGAAGGATTTGGCTGGCAAACCTGTTTTCAGGTGAATTGCCGCCCTTTAGGCGCATCGCCTCCCATGCTACAAGTGGGCAACCCCGGCGATTATAGACACATATTACGATGTAGTGACGTTGTAGTAACGGTGTAGTGACGGTGTAGTAAAGGCGTTGGTAGGCACCTGCTCCGGGACTGCCCCCGTAGGGGCCCGGTGCTGACAGGGTTAAGCCTCTCGCCGTTTCTTCCGCCTTAATCCTGCTGCCGTTGCCCGTCTGATTGGCACAGGCGGTGAAATCTGGCACATCATTCGCCCTGCCAATGCTCCCGCGCAGAGGACCGCCGCGGTGGCCGGGACCTTACCGCCTGCGGGGCTGCTTCAATGTCAACCCCCGGCGGCATAGCCGTTGGCCTGGCTACTAAGCTTGAAACTTCGAGTGCCGGTCCGGGCGGCAAGATGCCGCCCTCTACGGCAGGCAGGATGCCTGCCGCCACCTGGTGGCAGTGTGCGCATTGGACTAAATTGATACGGAGTCGGGAAATGGATTTGACTCATCTCGCCGCTCGGGTATGATCTGCGCCCCTAATTCGGAAGACTGGATTTTATGGCAAAACTGACCGTTAGAGATTTGAACGTGCGCGGCAAACGCGTGTTTGTGCGCGTGGATTATAATGTGCCGCTGGAAGAGAAAGCCGGCCAGATGGTCATTACCGACGCGACGCGAATCGTGGAGACGCTGCCGACGCTGCGGCTGCTGATCGAGCAGGGCGCGAAGCTGATCCTGGCGGCGCACCTGGGCCGGCCCAAAGGCAAGCGCGAGCCGTCCATGTCCCTGCGTCCGGTGGCGGTTAAACTGGCGGACCTGCTCGGCTGCCCCGTGGCGTTCGCGGATGATTGCATCGGCCCGAAGGTCGAGCAGACAGTCGGTGTAATGAAGCCGGGCGATGTGCTGCTGCTGGAGAACACTCGCTATTACAACGAAGAAGAGGACAACGATCCGGCGTTTGCGGAGAAGCTGGCCAAGGTGGCTGACGTTTATGTCAACGACGCGTTCGGCGCGGCTCATCGCGCTCATGCCTCGACTGAAGGCGTGGCCCG
>Ga0187880_1004076_pt1 | contig 10915 bp, 9 predicted proteins | sample June2016WEW_19_4_FD_132998 | JGI IMG/M metagenome (GOLD analysis project Ga0187880, IMG submission 132998) | Peatland microbial communities from SPRUCE experiment site at the Marcell Experimental Forest, Minnesota, USA - June2016WEW_19_40 | ecosystem: Environmental > Terrestrial > Soil > Wetlands...
GACTGGGAAAAAATCAGTCGCTCATTATCGGCAACGATTTCCAGCGTGGCCTCCGCTGCAAGCGCGTTCAGAGAAACAAGGGCGAAAACCGCCAAGATCCATTTCATTTTAGCTCCAGGGATATGTCGGTTTTTGGCTCTCCCTTCGTCTCCACACTACCACGCCCGTTCGCCGCGCCAAGGCACCTCGTTGCTGTTCTTCTATGTGCCGGGGCAAGCTTGAAGGTCGTTTTGCTACCATGACGGTCATGGCGGTCAGCTAGCTGGGAGAACACTGGAGTGAAAATCGGTCAGTTCGGTGCGGTGCTGTGGGCATTGATGCTCGCGGCTAACGCGAGTAGTCATTCTGTGGTTCCAGAAGAGGAATTACACGACAAGACCGTGGCCGCGCTCGCCACAATTAACGGCACGTTGCAAGCTCCCGGATTGCATGCGAGCGTTCGCGTCCAGCGAGACCGTTGGGGCGTCGCGCATATCTATGCTAACGACCCGCACGATCTTTTTTTTGCGCAAGGATTTGTCGTCGCGCAAGACCGGCTTTTTCAAATGGAACTCTGGAAGCGCTCCGGCCAGGGGCGGCTGGCCGAAGTGCTCGGGCCCGCAGCGGTGGCGCGCGATATCAACGCTCGGCGACTGCGCTATCGCGGCGATCTAAAGGCGGAATTTGCGAGTTACGCCCCGGACACTCAGCAGATCCTCGAAGCCTTCACGTCCGGCATCAACGCCTATATCGACGCCATTCAGAGACCGGGCGCACGCGGGTTACCAATCGAGTTTCAGATCGCGGGGTTCAAGCCCGAACACTGGAAACCAGAGGATTGCCTGAATCGCCTGGCCGCCTATTCGATGACCGGTAACGCCGCAAGCGAGTTGCAACACGCTGAGTTGTTGGCTCTCGTAGGCGCACAGACGGCGAGTGAGTTGTTCGGATTCGACCCGGCGGTGACTCTCGACCCTGCGCCGGGCATCGATTTTGCCGGTCTGTCGCCTCAGTTGCTCGAGAATGTCGTGAGCAGCGACCAACGGCTCCAATTTCCGCCGGCGGCCCTGCACGAGAGCAACAATTGGACGGTGTCTGGCGCGCTCGCCGCAAGCGGCAAGCCCATGTTGGCAAACGATCCGCATCGCGTCATCGCCGCGCCCTCCCTGCGTTACATCGTGCATCTCGTCGCGCCCGGTTGGGACGTCATCGGCGCCGGCGAACCGGGATTGCCGGGCGTGGCCGCCGGTCACAACCGCCAAATTGCGTGGGGATTCACCATCTTTGGCTTGGATCAGCAAGACTTGTATCTCGAGGCACTCGATCCCGCGGATCCACAGCTTTATGCAACCCCTAAAGGGTGGCTGCGGATGACGGTCATCACGGAGACCATTGGAGTGCGCGGAGCCGCCGCCGTTGAGGTGCAGCTGAAATTCACTCGGCACGGCCCAGTGCTCTGGGAGGACGGCACGCGGGCGCTTGCGCTACGCTGGGTCGGCTCGGAGCCAGGTACCGCAGGCTATTTGGGATCGCTCGCCCTCGATCGCTCACGCAACTGGCAGGAGTTCGAAAAAGCGATGCCGCGCTGGAAAGTGCCGTCGGAGAATATCGTTTATGCCGATCGCGATGGCAACATCGGCGAACATTCGACCGGTCTGGCGCCATTGCGTAAAAACTGGACGGGCCTGTTGCCGGTCCCAGGAAATGGCCGCTACGAATGGAGCGGGTTCATTGCGAATGCCGAATTACCGCATAGCTACAATCCACCGGCCGGATTTGTGGCGACCGCCAATCAAAAAATGATTCCAAATGACTACCAATATGCCGTTGGCTTTGAATGGGAGCCCCCAATGCGGTACTTACGCATCAAGGAAGTGTTTGAGGACGCAAGGACCAGCGGGAAGAAACTCGGCGTCGACGACATGGAGGCACTGCAGTCGGATGTGGTTTCGCTCCTCGCGCGTGAACTGCAGAGATCATTGCGCCAAGCGATTGCCGCGAGGCCCGAGGCAATGGCGGAACCCGAACGATCTGCCGGCAAGTTACTGCTCGATTGGGACGGCGCGCTGCGCGCGGATTCGCCGCAGGCCGCCCTGTATGAACTATGGGGAGCTGAATTACGCAATGCGGTTACGGCGCATGCAGTCCCTGAAGTGGCGCAGAAGGCGATGGGCAAGCTGCCGTTGAATCGGGTGGTGGCCGAGCTATCGCAACCGCGCTCTGCAGTATTTGGCGCGAATCCGGCGATAAGCCGCGACGCGATGCTCATCGATGCCCTGCATACCGCCTACGAGAAACTCATCGCAGCGCAGGGAACGGATAGGACGAAATGGTCTTGGGGAGCCTTACATCAGGTCATGTTTCGTCATCCATTGGACGGGTCATCGGGAGCTGCCACGCTGTTTGACCGAGGACCCATACCGCGATCGGGCGACGGCGACGTCGTACAAGCGACCGGATTCGATGACGGCTCGCTCGACCAGACGACCGGCGCCAGCTACCGAGAAATCTTCGACCTCGCCGATTGGGACAAGTCGGTCGGCATCAATGTCCCAGGACAAAGTGGACAGCCCGGCAGTAAGCACTATGACGACCTATTGCCGCTGTGGAGCAAAGGGCAGTACTTCCCTCTGAATTATTCCAGACCCGCGGTGGATGCCGCCACAACCGATGTTCTATTGCTAGTGCCGTAAACCGATTGGACGTCAATCCGATGCGCTCACTATTTGCCATCTGCTTCTCGCTAGCCGCCGCGCTGCTCGCCGTATCGATCAGCCCTGAGTCGGCTGACTCAGCGTCGGCGCCCGGTGCGTCGCCGGTGGTCGCCGTTACGGATCAGCCGCTCGCAAAACTTCCCTACATGCCGAGTCTGGACGTTACGTCCATGGATAGGACGGCCAATGCGTGCGTTGATTTCTATCAGTACGCGTGCGGCGGCTGGATGACGCATAACCCGATTCCGTCCGACCAGGCCAGTTGGAGCGTTTACGGGAAGCTCTACCAGGACAATCAGCAGTTCCTCTGGGGCATCCTCGACAACCTTGCGCGCACGACCGATGAGCGTTCCGCAAGCCAACAGAAGATCGGCGATTACTTTGCCGCATGCATGGATGATTCTGCCGTTGAGCAGCTCGGTGTAGAGCCTCTGGCGCCGATGCTCACGCGTATTGGCGACCTACGCACTAAGCGCGACTTGCCAGGATTGCTCGCGATGCTGCATCTGCAGACAGGCGGCAGTGGTTTTTTGTTCGAATTCGACTCTAACCAGGACTTCGCAGATTCTGCGCAGGTGATCGCGTTCGCGTCTGCCGGCGGCCTCGGTATGCCCGATCGCGATTACTACACCGACACGGATGCCCGCGCCGTTCAACTTCGCCTGCAATACCGTCGGCACGTGGCGCGATTATTTGCACTGCTCGGCGACCCTCCGGCATTGGCTGCGCGCAACGCCGCGACCGTGCTGCGCCTCGAGACGGAGTTGGCGCGGGCCTCGCTCACCCGCGTTGAACTCCGGGACCCTCACAAGCTGTTTCACAAGCTTGACAGACCGGCCCTGCAGCGCCTGACGCCACAATTCAACTGGGCGCCTTATCTGGAGGCTCTGGAGTTGAGCCACGTCGCGACGGTGAACGTGACGGAACCAAAGTTCTATGCCGCACTCGACGGGCTGCTGGCCGCAAGCAGTCTGGCCGATCTGAAGACCTACCTCCGATGGCATGCGGCGCACAGCGCCGCTCCCTACCTCTCGAGGGAATTTGAGGACGAGCGCTTTGCTTTCTTCGAGCATACGCTTCGGGGGGTGCCCCTACAGAAGCCCCGCTGGAAGCGCTGCGTCAGGCTAGTAGATGTCCAGCTCGGTGAAGCGCTCGGCCAAGAGTTCGTGGCGCGTGCGTTCGGACCGGATCTTAAGGCCTCGACGCTCAAGATGACCGCGCAAATCGAACAGGCGATGCGCGAGGATATCGAGAATCTGGCGTGGATGAGCGATTCGACCAAGCGTCAGGCGCTCGCGAAGCTCGACTCCATCGTGAACAAGATTGGCTACCCGGACCGCTGGCGCGACTACAGCGCAATCGTTGTTCGCCGTGATGACTTCTACGGAAATGCCGTTCGCGCCACGGAGTTCGAATCGCGGCGCCAGTTGGCGAAAATCGGCAAGCCACTGGATCGGTCCGAATGGGGCATGACGCCGCAGACGGTAAACGCCTATTACAACCCGCAGATGAACGACATCAATTTTCCCGCAGGTGTGTTGCAGCCGCCGCTCTACGACCCCGCGCTGGACGACGCCCCGAACTACGGCGACACGGGCGGTACTATCGGCCACGAATTAACTCATGGGTTTGACGACGAGGGCCGACAATTTGACGCCGCCGGAAATCTGAAGGACTGGTGGACCCTCCCCGATGCAAAGGAGTTCACCAAACGGACCCAATGCGTCGTTGATCAGTACGCGCAGTACGTAGTCGTCGACGACATTCGCATCAACAGTCGACTGACGCTCGGCGAGGATGTCGCGGATCTCGGCGGGCTAATCTTGGCGCACATGGCGTGGCGAGCGCAGACCGCCGGCCAGTCACTCAAGGAACGTGACGGCTTGACAGCGGAGCAGCGCTTCTTTGTCGGCTACGCGCAGTGGGCCTGCGAGAATGACCGTCCCGAGAACCTTCGGCTGCACGCGAAGACCGACCCCCACTCGCCGGGTCGCTATCGGGTCAACGGACTAGTGGTAAATATGCTGGAGTTCCAGCACGCGTTCGCCTGCCCGGTGAACCAGCCCATGGTGAAACAGGTCCCCTGCCGCGTGTGGTGAGATGCGGGCATCATTAGCGTTTCACCGCTTTCGCTCGCTTCGCGCCGCATGTCCATGAGTGCGTCGATCAAGTCGTCGACCGGTTGATGCTTTTTTGCCTTGCGCCGCACCCAGACAAGCGCGTCCAGGAGTTCGTCGACAGGCTCACGGTCATCCCGTTACATCAATCTTGCGGGGACAATTTCGTACCGCGCACGAGCAGCACCGGCACAGGCGTCGTGCGGACGACATACTCCGCGTCGCTTCCCATGACGAGACGACGAATGCCTCGGCGTCCATGGGTACCGAGCACAATCAGGTCAGCTGGCCATCCTTCCGCATGCTCCGCAATCATCGCACCGACCGATCCCGCCGGCGTCTCCACTAGTTTTGTCTCGGCTTCCACGCCCTGCCAGTGAGCGATGCCTGCGGCGTCCTTCAGGACTTCCTCACCACGCTCACGAAGGTCCTTGCGCAACTCGCTTGTGTACACCGCCGCCCCGTGCCCGCCGGCCACCAAGAAGTCGTGGACCACATGCAACAGTCGTAGCGCCGCCTTTTGATCTTTCGCAAGAAGGATTGCATGCTGAAGTCCGAGCAGGCTTGTTTCGCTGCCATCAACCGGCACGAGGATTTTCTTGTACATTGACCGCGTCTCCGTTGTTGACGTCCAAAGCACACTGAGCGTACCGCATCGTGCGTTGACATTCTATTTCCCCGACCATCCTCATTCGACTCCATTTACAGGCAACCGCATCCCGAGTTGGTCGAACAGAAAACTGTACAAGTCTGCCGCCTGGCTCACGCGAATTGACAAAGCGCTTCCGATGCCGTGGCCCGCGTGGGAGGTGATGCTCAAGTAGACAGGTTGCCCCGGCGCCGCGGCGGCGCCTCAAAGAAACGCGCGAGAACTCCTCACCCGGCGGGGTGCTAAGAGCCGGGCGTTTGATGAGTCGAGCGGTTGGGGTCGCTAACGTCGACTTGACTGTCCGCGTTTTACGACAGTTCGCAAACAAGCGGCCATCTGCGTTAAGTTAATGGCTCATCCCCCGAAAGTCCGTTGTAGGAGTGCGCCCGTGGAATCCTCCGTGATGATTACGGTGTGGTCCGGCTCGTCGCCGCCACCGTTAGAACCCCTTCCCATTCCGGGGCTCGCGCACCTCGAGGTCTTTACCTCGCGATCTTCAGAGGAAGGCCGGGAGCGGTATCGCCTGCATGTGGGGTATTTCGCCGATCCCACCGCGGCCGAGCGCGTGCTGCCGCGGGTGCGGGAGATCTATCCGTCCGCCTGGGTGGTTCCGGCGAGCCGGCACCGCCCGCTCGCACGTTTGAAAGCTCCGGCGATGCAGGCTTGGACGGCGGACCCGGATTCACCGGTGACGCCCATCGCGCCGTTGCCGCGGGCGGCCTTCCTCGAGCCGGCGCAGCCGAAGCCGCCAGCCGACGTGGCTCTGAGCGATGAGATCAGTCTCAATATGGGCGAGATCCTGGCGCTCTTGGAAGAGTCCGATTCACCGGCACCTTCTCTCCCGGATTCTTTGGCCGCTGACCCCGGGGCGGAGATCCCCCCAGAGGACGTCGAACTCGCCCCGGCCAATCCAGTCAGTGAAATCGATGCCCTGGCCGCCCGGCCGGCGGCGCAGATGTTGAATGCGGAGAGTCCCGTTGCGATTACGGCGCCGCCCGTGGCGGCATCGCCTGAGCTTTTGAGCGCGTTCTCGCGCTACAGTGTCGAGGATTGGTGCGCCGAGGCGCCGGTCGCGGCCGAAGCGGCCGTCGCGCGCTCGTGGCTCAAGCGCTTACCCAAGTTCACCCGCATCGCGGCAAAACGCCGCGCGAACAACTAGCCCGCATCGCCTGACGGCCCCCTCTTGGCGCTTTTTGCCTTCGGGCTACGTGCATGGGTGGCGCCGCGGCCGTCACAAGATGCGGTGCGTGTCGCGCTTTACTTCCGGCCAATGTTCGGTTCCGCACAGCCATTCTAGCGAGAATATGCTTGAATCGACCGTGCAACGATTTGCGCGGAGTACAGTTAAATGACCATCGAGGAATTGGACAGGATCCGTTCATGGGATAGACGCTGCGGTGACAATGAGGGAACATTTTTCCCGGTAACCCTCGATCGTCGGCGCTTGCTGGAGTACGTCGATGAGTTACGCGCGCAACTCGCCGCGGGCGGTGGGCGAAACTAACTAACCCTCTCATGCCGACCAACCATTCGGCGATTGCGCGAGGAAATCCCCTTGGATGTTGCGACGTCAGCTGCGGCTTCGCTTCCCGCACGCCGCATCAAGTCGCGACCAAGGCGCATCAGCCCCGACGAGCGCGGTGTCGCACCCGAACAATCGACCGACAAATTGCCGTGCTCGACGACGGCGATGACCAGTAGCGCGAGACTCATCTGACGAGCGCGGAGTAGCGTGATGCTCATGCGGTCTACGATAGATCCGCCAACGGTCAATTTGCTGATTCAAATGCGTCCCGACTCGTAAAAGCGATGTCAAAATCCCGCGCGCTGATACTGCATCACAAAATCCAGGATGAGCCGACTGGCGTCTGGGCCCTTGGCATCGTTAAACTCAAAGCGGGCATCGCCGCCGCTCCATGCATGACCCAATCCTTCAACCAGCACCTTGCGCAGCATGATCCGCCCCCGCTGTGTGTAGTCCTGCTGTCGGTAGGTGCGGCCCCCGCCGTCGATGCACCGCTCGCCGGACGCCACCACCTCACCGGCCCTTGGATCGATGCACTCAGCACGTGCCTTCAGCTGCTCGATTATTTGATCCGCATTCACGGGATTGACCGTCGTGTCGCGGTCACCGTGGATCACGAACGTCGGCACCATGACCGCGGATTTCCCCGCCTCACACACGACTCGTCGCGCCTCGTCGATAGACGCGGCCGACGCACCGGATCGCATCGCATCGAGCGCCTGCACGGGCGAACTTGCAGCGCCATACATCACGCCGGAGTGGATGGCACAGGCGGCAAATAGCCGACTGTGGCGGACCCCCAAGAGGCAGGCCATCGCACCGCCTGCCGACATTCCCACCACATAGACACGTCGAGGGTCAATTGGGCGGCGCACCGTGACTTGATCGATCAGACGCGCAATCAAGGCTGCCTCACCCTGCCCCGCAAGTGAGGCCGGTTCAAACCAATTCCAGCAACGCAGCGGATTCGAATGCCTGCTTTGTTCCGGATATAGCACCGCGCAGCGGCCTTCTTCGGCCAGCTTGTTCATGCGCGTACCCTCGGCAAAACTGAGCGGATCTTGTCTGCATCCATGCAACATGACGATGAGCGCCAGGCTGTCACGCCGCGAGGAACCGCTCGGTAGATAAAGCCGATAGCCGAGCTCGCGGCGCCGGCCCAGCCTGAAAACAGCCGTCGTGCGCGGATCCTTGAATCTCGCCACGAGAAACCGACTGCGACCGTGGGGCCGCTGTAAAGCCGGCAACCAAGTACGGACCCGTCTTCTTAACCACCGCCGCAGTAAACGCAGCATGCACCGATTCTCCACAAAACGCCTGCGGTTCCCGCAAACAGAGCGCGTTGATCGCGAGATACTCAGTTCCAACAAGGAACTTTTTGGTATAGGTCAACGCCTACTCCAATTGTAGTCATTCGCCTCTGTCGGGCAACCGTTCGAGGCGCGAACATACTGGTCCATTCAAGGAAAGACATTTAACATGAAAATCATGACTCGATTCTTAGGCGTGACGTCTGCACTATGCCTTGGAATAGGCGTGGCGCACGCCGCCGAATACAGCGACACCATCGAGCTTTTCAAGCATGCGGGGGAAAGTGCAGTATTCTTCAACAATTGCTATGCGTATGCGGTATTCCCCACGATAGGCGAAGGCGGCTTTATTGTCGGCGCTGCGCGAGGTAAGGGTCATGTGTATGTGCATGACCGTCTCGTCGGCGACACGACGATGACCCAGTTGAGCATCGGATTGCAGGCCGGCGGCGAAGCGTATAGCGAGATAATTTTTTTCCAAGATAAGCGTGATCTGGACGAATTCGAATCCGGTAAACTCGAATTCACCGCCGGTGCAAGCGCCGTGGCCATTACCGCAAGCGCGTCGGCCAGCGTCGGTACGGATCGCCTCTCTTCGGAAGCGAGTGGCGAGGCGACCGATGCAACCACGAATGGCAACTATCAGACTGGCATGGCGGTCTTCACGATCGCAAAAGGCGGACTCATGTACGCCGCCGACATCGCCGGCGAGAAGTTCTCTTATAAAGAGCCGAGCGCTGACTAGGGATTCGGGCTTCCTTACCAAAAAAGGCCATCATCTCGGGGAAACGACCACGTGAGTGGGAGTGAGAGTGCCTGGTCCGTCCCACCGGCGCGTCCGTAACTATCCAGGCCGCGACCATGACGCTACAATTCACGCCTGCCCAGTTCGCGTGGATCTGAATCGATTGGCCGGCAACTAAACGGCCGAGAATTGCCCACGCTCAAGTCGAATGGAGACAACGAAGAATGCACAAACGGAGTTGGATTTACCTCCTGGCTGCCGCCTACTTCTCAGCCGCTTGCTGTATAGGCGCAGAGCCGGGAACTGCTCGGTCGGCGCCGGACTGGCATGCAACCGTTCGCCAATTTGCCAAGAAGCATTTCAAAAATCCGGCTTGGGGCTATTCTCACTCGGAGCGCGATTACGCACTGGCGCGCTCACTTGCTGCGTCAGACCACGTTACGCTCGACGAAGATGTGCTATTCGCAGCTGCCTACTTGCATGATATTGCCGCATTTGCTCCGTGGGGAGGAGATGAGCCGCCAGATCACTCGGACGTGGGTGCAGACGTGGTCGGAACGATTTTAAAGGACACGGGCTTTCCAATGAGTAAGCTGGATGCCGTTCGTGCTGCGATTCGCACTCACATGTACTACCGTGAGCCTGTCGGTCCCGAAGCAATCTATCTTCACGATGCAGATGCGCTTGATTGGCTCGGCGCGATTGGCGTAGAGCGAATCATTGCGCTTGCTGACCCTAAAGGTGGCGACCCAGACGGCCCGAAAGTCGTAAAAATGCTGCAAGATAACTTGGACCAGGTGCCGCAACGCGTGGTTTCACCTGCTGGTCAAGCGATGGTAGGACAACGCAAATCAGAGTTGGTGGAGTTTCTCAAAGAACTGAAAAGTGAGTCAGCAGATTTTCGGACTTTGTAACGACTAGTCAAATCGCGGCCAGATGCCCGTCCCGATAGTCGGCGAGCGCCTGCTCGATTTCCTCGCGCGTGTTCATCACGAATGGACCGTACTGCACCACCGGCTCGCGTAGCGGCCTGGCCGCCAGAAGCAGGAAGCGCACGCCCGCCGCTCCGGCCTGCACCCGCACGCTGTCGCCATCGGACAAGATGCCTGCCGCGCGATGCGGCAGCGGTTTGGCGGCATCGGCCGTACCGATCTGTGCGCTGCCTTCATAGGTGTAGATAAAGACATTGTGACCCGCCCCAACCGGCGCGCTGAACTCCGCTGCGGCCGGCAGGCGCACATCGAGGTACAGCGGATCGGTGGTGAGTTCGTCACCGCTACCGTTGACCGGGCCGCTGATGGCATCGCCGGCCAGCTTGATTGTGCCGGCGATGACTTTCACTTCCCCGCCATGCGGCAGCTTCACCAGCGGAATCTCGCCGGCAGGAATGTCGCGATAGCTGGCGGGTTTCATTTTCTCCTTCGACGGCAGGTTGAGCCATAGCTGGAAGCCGCGCATGCGGCCTTCGCTCTGCTGCGGCATCTCGGAATGGATGATTCCGCGCGCCGCCGTCATCCACTGCACGCTGCCGGGGCCGAGGTCGCCGCGGTTCCCGAGGTGATCCTCATGGCGCATGCGGCCGTCGAGCATGTACGTGACGGTTTCGAAGCCGCGATGCGGATGCGATGGGAAGCCGGCGATGTAGTCGTCCGGGTTGTCGGAGTAGAACTCGTCGAGCATCAGGAACGGGTCCACATACAGGCCGCGCTGGCTGCCGAGGCTGCGGCGCAGCTTGACGCCGGCGCCGTCGGAAGTCGGCATCGACTCGATGATATGGACCAGGGTGCGAGTGTTCATCATCAGTTCCGATATCACGCGGCCAAACGTGCGATCTCGGCCACCGCCTTAGCCAGACCCGCTTCCTTGCTCTGTGGGC
>Ga0187880_1004077_pt1 | contig 10910 bp, 10 predicted proteins | sample June2016WEW_19_4_FD_132998 | JGI IMG/M metagenome (GOLD analysis project Ga0187880, IMG submission 132998) | Peatland microbial communities from SPRUCE experiment site at the Marcell Experimental Forest, Minnesota, USA - June2016WEW_19_40 | ecosystem: Environmental > Terrestrial > Soil >...
CGACAACTACTCCAACAGTATCGCCAACTTCGTCACCTACGGCATCATCACCATTTTCATCGAGCCTTGTAATTCCCGTCGTCGGAGGAGTCGTTGTAGCCTCTTTAATCATCGCAGCGGTAGCCACCGGAGCAGGCAAAGCCTTCCTCGCCAAACTAAGCGAAACAATTCTCCAAAGACTAAGACACATCTTCAAAATTGGAAAAGCCAGCATATCAGTGCCCAAAGGAGTAAACATCACAGTTCATCCCCATCCTGACGTTCAACTGATATTTAGCGAAGTAACCAAGGCTGGAGCGGCAAAAGCAACTCCACTGACGAGTTATCCGTCGCTGCCTCACGGCGAGTCATTCATCAAAGGAACCGTATTTGACATTAAAACCTCCGCCGCCTTCACTGGAAAGGCAACCGTCGGCATTCACTTTGACGGCTCCGGATTAAATGACGCGCAAAAAATGGCGCTGAAAGTATTTCGAATACACTCGGCTTCTGTCTGGGAAGACATAACAACACACATCGACCTAAAAAACAACATTGCATACGGCGCTACAGACCACTTCTCGATATTTGGAGTTAGATAAAAAAAACTCATTACCCATCTTTTCTTTTGATGGCATTAGAAGCCGTGCCAATGCAAAGGGTGGATTGGAAATTTTTAGGTTAATCCAAGCGAGTTCTTCATGACTTCCAAATCCAAATTGCCCGCGTGGAAGGTTTTGCCCGTTCTTGCATTCGTTATAGAGACAACTGCTGGAGCAAAAATGTTGGTGTCAACCTTGTAAAAGTCAAAACCCGCCTCTTTGAAGATATCTAGAAACCTCGGATTCTTCTGAGCTAACCTCTTAGCTTCCTGTAGCATTTCCGAAGCCGATGAGGGCGCCTGCTTAACTATGCTTTCCAGCTTCACTTCGTCTTCATAGTTGACTGTGTAGTTGGTTGTTCCGCCGTAGAGGATGGCGTCGTTTGTTCTACCCATAGCTTCTCCTGCATTTGGGTGCACTGGAACAATCGGCGCGTAGCCCCAAGCATGCTTTACAATCAACGGGTCAAGTTCTAGTCTTTCAAGCTTGTGAAGCCCTGTTTCCACGATTCTCCCGGAAACCTGAGTGACTCCTGAAAGGCTTGTGGTGGAAAACATGACGATGAAGAGGTTTTTGGGCGAGACGTTGCATTTTAAAGCAATCTGTTGGATTACAGGCTCGGGCGGCGCTTTTTCCGTTTCCAAGACAAGAACTGCTGTGTCTGATTCCTCTTTATAGTTGAGTTTTAAGTAAAGGTCTTTAGGTTTGAGGGCAAGTGCCCTAGCAGGACCCGAAGCAATAGCTGAGTAGTTGTCGCCTTTTATTTGCCAACCTGCGAACTGCGAGCCTAAAAGCGATAAGGCAGGGTGATCTGTTTGAACAAAGACCGATGGCAAAACCACGTCGCCATACTGCACTGGAGTAACAGTTGCTTTTCCGTACCCAGCAAGGCAAATTTCAGTTATAATTTCGCCTGCAAGAAATCCGCCCTCAGCCTTAATACCCGCATCTACCAACGTTGCGCCTGACTCTGTCTGCTCAACTACGACGCCGTACTTATCAGATCCATCGCACATTTTTTTGAATAAGGCTAGAGCCGATTTGTTAAGGTTAATCTTGGATGTAGACACTTAATGTTCCTCAGGTTGCTTAATGGACAATTACATTCAGCAAGCATAAATTAAGTTTTTCCTTGACACTAAAAGAAACCCTTAGACCACTCCCATCAAAAAGGCTAAAGCAAACCTTTCTTTCAGATTTTCCGTGAAGCAGGCCGTGGCTTCTACAAGATTGACCACGGCTTGTTCGCACCCGCAGTTCTAACCATAAACAACGCAAAAACAGGGAACACCTTCAAAGCAGGACAAATCAACCCTAATGTACTATCAGAATCCTTAGGATTCTAACCCTTTTTTTCATTTCAGCTTGAATCTTGAAAGAACAGGTATTGCTATAGCAAATGCGACAGGTATCGTGTAAAGTGCTACCGTACCATTGAAGAGGGCGCCGAGTGGAATAAAAGCCAAGGCTGCCTCTGGCTTATATGAAAAGCCGACAGGGGACGGCTGTTGGAGCGTAAAGTAGTTTACGACTGACGTTATGGCAATACGGACAACGATGCCTAAGACTGTTGCAGATATGCTTATCATTTTAGCATGCTTCTTAAGGATATCAGACAAGTTTTCCGTTTTGCAGCCCCGAGTTGCAATCAAGTAGGGGACATAGACGCCTAACATCATTGAAAGAATTGCAACAAGGTTATAGACTGGCCCTAGCGGCGAAAAGCCCCCCGTGAAATAAATTGTCAAAATGACAGTGTTTATCGCGGATGTTATTAAGCCAGCTATTGCTCCTAGGACTAAGAAAGCTACCACGATTGGTATTTCCCAGATTTGGTAGTAAAGGAAGGGTGCATAGGGCGCTGGAATTTTCGGCCCGGCTACATTTAGGGCCATAGTCAGCGCAACGAATATTATGATGAGTGCAAGTGTTTTGGTATTCATTTTTGCTTGTCTCGTGTGGTTGTTGAAATCCGTCGTTAGCTATTTAAGAGTAGTTACTCAAAAAAACGTAAGAGAAATCGGGTAGAATCAGGGCTAAAATTGATAAATAAGCCCACAATAACATTAGATAAGCAGTGAAACGTATTGACTGAAACAATCATCAAGTTCACCTCACCCAGCGAAGTTAAACCTTGGCTGGAAGACAAAACAAACTCGATCATCTCGCCAGTGCATACCCAAGCCAAAAAATTAAGGGACGACATGAACGTGTCAATCCAAAGCGTCGCCGACGTAAGCAAGCTACTCCTGGATAACAGCACAAGAGAAATCGAAAGAAGAAACATGAAAGTGTACAATCGAGCCCGAGCCCTAAACAAGCTTGCGCACCTGTTTGTTGACAGACTCAAAAAGCTTGAGACGCCTGAAGAAATCTCGTACGATTCGTTAAGCAAGTACGCTCAGGAAATCCAAAAAGTCTTCATTGTATTCGATATAGACATCAAGAACTGGTTTCCGAGAATCTCGCCATTCTTCATAATGGATAGAAGACGATTTTTGACCGTCTACGAGAAGACTAAACAAACCCACACGCTTCTTAACGACTTTATCACAAAAGAGTACGTCAAAACTAAAACCTTGGAGGAAGCCTTCAACCTGCTGAATGAACTCCAAAACGTACAGCAACAGCAGGGAACGATAGGCGACGAAAAAGAACAGATAAAAAACGAGCGGCTGCCAATCGAGAAGGAAATCGCTGAGTTAGAACAGAAAATTGACGAGTTGAAAACCAAGGGACCCATCGACTCTTTAAACATGGCGAATAGTGAAATATGCAATTTAACTAACGAGTTAAAGCATTCTCTCAGGTACTTGCAGAAACCATTCATCAAGATGCAGGCGTTAGCCACCAGCGGCGGCGGAGGGGGGGTAACTCCTGACCAGCTGAGCAGGGTAAACCAGTATTTGGATGCGCCTTTTGACGCTTTTTTGACAGAGCAGAACGGGTACCCCGAACTGAGAGAAATCCTGGAGAAACTTCAACATCTCCTCGCTGAAGACAAGTTGAAGCTTAAAGAGGACAAGGCGCGCAAAGCGGAGCAATCGATAAACGAGATAGTCAAGAACGACTCGCTCATTCAGCTTCAAGCCAGATGCGTGGAGATGGCAAACAGAAGAGACCAGCTGTTGGCTTCTCCAGTGATGGATGAGACAAAACGGTGCCTAGCCGTTTACCAGCAGCAGCTTGACCAGTTAAAGATGCGGAAAACAAGCATCGAAACCCACGAGGCAGTCAAGGAAAACGCGTACAACGACACATCGGACAGAATCGGCAACCTAAAAAGAACCATTGAAAAAGACATTTACAATTCTATAGACATTAAAGTTCAAATCCCATAGTCAACCGCCCGTGTCCCGTTTGGATTTATCCTCACTTCTCAAAGAAGCCCTAAACGTTCAAAGCAGCGTCTTCATCGAAACGTTAGACGAAGCCGCGCATTTGTTACAGAGTGAAAACGGGCACGTCGGCAATTTAACAATCACTAACCGTTTAGTCACTCTTGAACCGCTTGGCGAAGCGTTGGTAATAGGCGATTTGCACGGGGACTTCGAAAGCCTCGCAGTGATGCTTCAGGAAAGCAGGTTCCTGCGAAAAATGGAAGAAACAAGCGATGCAACCCTGATTTTTTTAGGCGACTACGGCGACAGAGGAGACAAACCAGCCGAAGTTTACTACACGATTCTGAAGCTGAAGCTTGCTTTCCCAAAAAAGGTTGTTCTTTTAAGGGGAAACCATGAGGGACCAGCAGATTTGACGGCTTCTCCGCATGATTTACTCCTTAGATTCCAAGCAAGGTTCGGTCAAGACGGCAGGCTTGTTTACGATAAAACTCGCTCTTTATGGAGTTGCCTGTACAACGCCGTGTACGTTGAGGGTCGGTTTTTGATGGTTCACGGCGGCGTCTCAAAGGAAATCAGCAGCCTTCAAGATATCGCTCGAGCCCGAGACAGTAGCAACGAGGGTTTGCTGGAAGAATTACTGTGGAACGACCCAGCCGAAGGAATGAAGGGGGTTTCTTTTTCCCCAAGGGGCGCAGGAAAACTCTTCGGCAAAGATGTAACAAAGATGGTTCTTGAACGGTTGAACGCTAAAATCCTGATAAGAGGACATGAAGCAAGCAGCGTAGGCTTCAAGATCAACCATGGCGGGAAAGTCTTAACTCTGTTCTCAAGGAAAGGCGATCCATACTACAACAGGTACGGAGCCTTCTTGCAGTTACCGCTCACCGAGAAACATGAAAACGTCAAGGAACTCATCCCGTTTATCCACAAGTTTTAGCCTGACGTTACCTTCAACGGCGTGAACTGTGCATAATTGTTTCTGCTCGGCGCACAATGGATTTAACCTAAATGTTTCCTGCTGAACATTGATTAATTGCTAAGTCATTAGAGGTTAAAAGACAGCGAGAGGTTTAACGAGTGCCAAGCGAAAATGCCATTGAAACAATCAACCTGACGAAAGTGTTCAAGTCAAAAATTCCTTTGCCCGGGCACTTTAAGCGCAAGACGGTCACCGTGAACGCCGTCGACAACCTAAACCTCCAAATCAAGAGGGGCGAACTATTCGGGCTTCTCGGACCCAACGGCGCGGGAAAAACCACTCTGGTCAAGATGCTCTGCACTCTTCTTCCACCCGACCGCGGAACCGCGTTAATCAACGGCTACGACATCGTCAAGCAGCAAATGCAGGTTAAACGTTCACTTGGCACACTTTTCAGCGTCGGCGAACGCGGCTTCTTTTGGCGCCTTAACGGGTACAGAAACCTTGAGTTTTTCGCTTCAACCTACAACGTGCCGAGGCAGAAGAGGCAGCAGCGGATTATGGAAGTGTTAAAGCTTGTAGGGCTTGAGAACAGCACCTTTGAGCTGTACCAGAGGTATTCAGGCGGAATGAAAAGGAAACTTGCGCTGGCTAGAACCCTGCTTCCTGACCCGCCCGTGATACTCCTTGACGAGCCGACGACAGGTTTAGACGCGATTTCCGCCCGCACCGTGCGGGACTTCGTTAAACGAACCGTTCAGGAAACAGGCAAAACCGTGCTCTACACCACCCACTACATCGAGGAGGCATCGCAGATCTGCAACAGAATCGGCATTCTCAAACAAGGCAAAATAATCGCCCTCGGCACGCCCGACGCGTTGAGGGAAAAAATCAAGAAAGAAGAGTCAATCAACCTAACGCTTGAACAAGTCACGCCGGCTCAAATCGAAGAAATGCGTTCCCTGCAAGGAGTCATCGAACTCACGGAAAGAACCGAGCCGAACCTGTTGCCGGGTCAGCAGGCGCTGTACATTCAACTGAAAAGCGTTGACATGCTGCCTCAAATCTTCGACTACATTTTTGAACGGAAAATCAAGCTTGTGAACTTCAAACGTGACGAACCCACCTTGGAAGACGCGTTCATAGAGCTAACTAACAGGGCGTGAAGGCATGGGCGCGTACGACGAGCTTGAAAAAATCTGGTACTTCATGAAACGAGACATGATCAGCTTCTCAACTTACAAGACAAACATTGCCATTCTGGTTTTCAGCGCAGTTTTCGGCGCGTTATCCTACGCGTACCTCGGGCAAAGTTCGGTTAACCAGCTTGTGTTGCAGGAGTTCCACACGAACTTCACAACTTACCTGCTTATCGGGTTGGCGTTCAACACGTATCTTGGACAAGCCCTTACGCTGGTGCAGAAAACCATCAATCCCTGGGCGCTTGAGGAAGTCCTGGTTTCACCCACCAGCCTAACAACCTTCATCATCGGCAGTTCACTCTGGGGTTTCGTCTGGAGCACCGCGGTCGTGGCAGTTTACCTGCTCATCGGCGTGTACATCTTCGGCATAACGCTAAGCATCAACGTAGTCGGCACGCTGATCGTGCTGGCGCTGGGAATCGGCACGTTCATCGGCTTCAGCATGATCGGCTCAGGCATACTGATCCTAACCAAACAAGGCGACCCCGTTGCAGCACTCATACCCATCGTGACAAGCCTTTTTGGAAACGTTCTTTTCCCGCCGCAGGTTCTGCCCACTTTCCTGCAAGTAATCGCCTACGTTACTCCGCCATACTATTTCTTCACGTCCATCAAGCTCATACTGACAGGCGCAACCATCGCATCGATACTGCCTGACATAGAAATTTTAGCCGTGATGTGCGCCGTCATAGTTCCGTTAGGCTACGGGGTCTACGCGTGGTGCCTCAAAACAGCGAGGAAAAACGGAACACTATCATGGTTCTAGACAATTTCAAAATTAAATTTTCGCTTTAACAAGTCGCTGATTATTTTCCATTCTGAGGACGTAACTTTAAAATTAGTTCCTTGAGATTGCCGGAATATTGTCATATTCTGCAATCCCGGTATTTTCCTCAACTCTTTGCTCGTAAGTGCCGTTACAAGAGTTAGTTTTAGCTGATAGTTAATTACTACTCTCAGAGCTTCTTTGCCCCTGTCAGACACCGAAGCCCAATACTTCGTTGATTCTGGTGACTCCTTCATCATTCGAGGAGCAGATATTATTCTACCAATAGCATAAATACCCCTTTCAAACCGAGCCTTCCAAATTAATCCGATGTCTCCAACTCTTATTTCATCACTAAAACGGTTAACTAACCAAGTATCTTCCTTCAAGTTTTCATTACAAAGTGCGTCATAGAATCTATACCTAAGCGGATTAGCTTGGAAAATCCAAACTCTTGGCTCCTCTCTGTCTCTAGTACTGGACCTTAGCGCCTCTTCCTCGACCATCTTTAAACACATTTCTTTGTATCTATTTCATGATGTTTATTTTATACGCTTTTTGTAAATCTATTTCGAAAGCGGCGACTGGGTTTTCAAGCTTCCACGCCTCAAGCACGGCTGGGTTGATTTCGCCCACGAAGCCCACTTCGACGCCGCCCACGAGAACCGCGCCCACTCTGCCTTCAATGAAACTCGGGTGAGCGGCTTCTTTTATTTGCCATTGAACCCCAAAATTCATGAAGAAAGCGTCCAAGGCTGACTTTATCTCGGTGAAGTTCGCGTTCGCATGTGTTGTTGCAGCGCAGACCCATTCCTCATCCCTCGTCTTCGTCTCGGACAATTCGTCAAGCAACGTAACTTTTCCCAGCTCAAAGATCTTTTGGGGAAACTCTACGCTTTGGTTGTTGCTGAGGAACCCCATCAGGCTTGGCAGGAGCCAGTTGCGCAGGCAAGTCATGGTTGCGACTTTCGGGTTGGCAACTTCAACGCACGCCGTTTCCTTCACGTTCATCTTGCCAAACAAGGTTTCCTTATCTGTCAGCGTATAAGTCAGGATTTCTTGGTAGCCTAAGCCAACCAAAAGTTCCCTTGCAACGTCGATTTGGCGTTGGTCAGGTTTTGCCCTGCCAGTTGTGGGCATTTCGCGCCAAACGCACTCGATGTTGTTGTAGCCGAAGGCGACTGCGACGTCCTCAACGAGGTCAACCTGATGCATCACGTCAACGCGGTAAAATGGCACGACAACGTCCACGGTGTCCCCATGCGTTTTCCCGATGCCTAAGCCCGCCGTCAACAGCAGCTCGCCGATCTGTTTAGCTGAAAGCTTCAGCCCCAACAGCCTGTTCGTGTACTCCACGCTCAGCGGCACGGTGCGGCTGCTAAAATTGGGCGTAGACTCATCCATGCGCTTGTACCCGTTGCCTTCAGGGTAATGAATCGTGGCGGAGAAGGCTTTTCCGCCGCGGTCAATCAACGCGGCAGCCACAAGGTTCAGCGTGTCAACGACGGTTCTGTGCACTGTGCCCGTGACTTCAACCAGCAGGTTCCGCGATTCCTCAGTTATCTTGCCTAAATCGTTCGAGTTGATTATCGGCGGAAAAGACAGGATTTTTCCTTCCGAGTCATACAGCATCGGGTAAAGCGGGTTCTTTTTAACTATGTGCCCGTACTCGAGACCTTTCAGGTGCCGCTCAAGAATCTCGTTCAGCGTCAGTTTCTGGTCGAACCCTAAAGGAACAAAACTTACCTCGCTGGGGTTAACCGCCCTATATTCTATTGGCGGCTTAATCATGTGGAAGTTGTAGATGCCGATCGAGGTTTTCTGGCGGTTCCTTCCGAAGGTTTTATCCAGCTTATCCTGCATGTGCATCAGCCCCCGAATGACCGCGTCGCTTAACTGCACGTCTTTAATGACGGCGCAGGCGATGAATGGGCGAATATCGAAGAGTTGTGCGTCCACGTTGACGTCAACGACTGGTTTCTCCGCGGTGTACAGCCTCGCTCCCTTTTCCAACCCAAGATAACAGCGCAGCCCTCTGGCTAATCCTTCCGCACTCCACAGGTCGGGGCGGTTGGTGTCCTTCATTTCGATGCTTACGGTGCCTTCCTGCTCGTTGAAAAGCTTCACTTCGCCCTTGACGTTGGCAAGGATTTCGTCGAGCCGCTCCATTTTCCAGTGCAGGTCCAAGCCCAGAAGCCGCTCAAGCTCCAAATAATCCAGGTCGATCGTCGGCGTTTTAGGTCACCTCTTTCTTTCTCAGCCAATCAAGGTCCTGGCTGAAAATCATCCTTATGTCCTCGATGCCTGCCCGCATCATGAAGAGGCGGTCAACGCCTAAACCCCACGCGATGACGGGTTCCTTTACGCCGAGGGGCAAGGTGACTTCGGGTCGAAATATGCCGCTGCCGCCAAATTCCACCCAGCCGTAGCCTTCCTTGTACGCGCTGAGTTCCACGCTGGGCTCGGTGAAGGGGAAATAGTCGGGTTTGAACCGTACTTTGTCGGCTCCCGCGATTTCCAAAGCGAACTTGCCGAGCACGCCCAGAAGATCTTTGAGGGTTAGGTTTTCGTCGATGATTATGCCTTCCACCTGGTTGAATTCGGAAAGGTGAGTTTTGTCGATTAGCTCTGGACGGTAAACCCGTGCGATGCTGAAGTGCTTGCTTGGCACAGCGAATTTTTTTGCCGCAAGCGTTCGCGCGCTAAGGCACGTTCCGTGACCACGCAGGATTAGTCGTTGAGCCGTTAGGAGAGAGTACTTGTACCCCCATCCCGTGGAGCCAGTGGTCCACCCGTCTTCATGCGTTTCCTTCACCTGCTCCAAGGCTTGGGCGTGCATGCTTACGTCGCCGTACGCGGGGTCCTTCGTGTAGTAAATGTCGCTTTCCTCTCTTGCAGGGTGATCCTGCGGCACGAAAAGAGCGTCAAAGTTGAAGAAGCCCGTTTCAACCGCCGTGCCCGTCATCTCCTGGAAACCCAACTGCACCAGTTTAGCGCGGACTTCGTCGAGAAACTGGAGGTAGGGATGCTTCTTGCCGGGCCAAGTTTTGGCGACGGGCGCTTCAATGTTGTACTTTTGAAGTTTTGAGGTGTGCCATTTGCCAGTGATGATGAGTTCAGGCGTGAGCTGCGTGATTTCCTGCGGGGCGGTTTTGGCTTCGGCGGCGGCTTTTTTGCCTTCCGCGGTGATTTGCAGCGTGCGGCTTGTTTTAGGTTCGATAGAAAGAACCTTGCGTTTCTTCAGCAGTTCAGCAGCCTGTTTCAGTTCATCCTGTTTGAATTCTTCAAGCGCCGTCTGCCCTTTCTCATTTACGATTGCGAGGAGTTTCTCATCTTCGCCCTCTGGGATGAAGGCTTGGTGAATAAAGTTTTCAGCGACTCGCAGGGTGTTGTCGCTTGACGTGTAGAGCGCCCATTTTTTTCTTATCGCCCAGCCGAGCGCGATTTGGATGAACTGAGCCTCAATGCCCGCCTGCTTCGCCGCTTCTTTGAGGTCTGCTGACCCGCCCTGCGCCGCCACGGCTCGCATCAGGCTGCGTTCAGGCAACCCGTTTTTGGAGTAAGTTTCCCCCTCAGCGGTCAGTTTGATGACGTTCTGGTGTTTTGCGTGTATGCCAATGAGGCTTTTTTCCTGCAGGGTCAGAGCCGTGCGCATGACTGCCGTGTCTTGCATGCCTGTTTTTTCGATTAGCTGCTCTACCGAGGCGTCTCCGCCGACCGCCTGCAAGGCGCATAGGAGTTGTTGTTCCTGCGTTCTGAGTTCAACCATTTTGGCGCGTGCCTTCTACGTGGTTCTTTTTGAGGTTTGTTAAGGGATAGTTCCTTCGCCTCAAATAAAAGCATGCTGATGAGTCTTGACCATGCAAGAGAGAAGCAGAAGGCTGTCTTGAGGCTTTTTTGGCGCTATACCGCGCGTTAGGACGTTTTATTCTTTTTTTTTGCCAGTTAAGAGGGGTTTTTTCTTCAGAAATTGGCTGGTCTGTTTTCATTTCAGCCCTAAGCGGACTTGAGATCCAAAAACCTCTTATTTAAGATGCTTGTTCATTTTAAAGCAGGTTTTTTCAAAACTCTAATCCCCTTCTTAAGCGCTGGTTGCCA
>Ga0187880_1004078_pt1 | contig 10909 bp, 9 predicted proteins | sample June2016WEW_19_4_FD_132998 | JGI IMG/M metagenome (GOLD analysis project Ga0187880, IMG submission 132998) | Peatland microbial communities from SPRUCE experiment site at the Marcell Experimental Forest, Minnesota, USA - June2016WEW_19_40 | ecosystem: Environmental > Terrestrial > Soil > Wetlands...
AGCAGCGGTTGTCGATGAACCGGGAGTTGACCACCTTCAGCTGGCCTCCCAGGTCGAATATGGCGCCTCCTCCCCCACCACCGAAGCTGGTGCCCTTGGACTGGCTGACCGTGGAGTTGCCGTCCGTGAAGGTTATGTTCTGTACCACGAGCTCAGGCCATTCCTGGTCGTAGCAATCCGAGGTGGTCCACCGCTGTCTCTTGTCGCAAGTGTTCATGTAGAGGATCTGGCGCTTCCCGGCGCCGCTGAGGGTAACCGTCCCGCCGCCGTCCAGAACGATCCGGCGGCTCGTGTTCACGACCTTGGCCGTGACAGTCATTGTTATGGTCGCGGGACCGGGACCGCAGTTGAAGGTGATGACGCCACCGCTGGCGACGGCCCTGACGACCGCGGCGGACGTGCAACTGGCGGGTGTGCCGGTCCCGATGACATGGTCCGGGTGGTCGGTGCTGACAGCGTCACCGGCAGGCGGTACGCGCGCATGGCCGGCCGGGTTGCCGAAGTCCGGCACCGGGCGCGTCGATGCAGGCACCGAGACGGAGGCGCTCGCCACGAGAGGAGCGACGCCGCTCACTGTCAACGCGACTCCCCCCGCCAGCAGCGCGAAAAACCCTGCCAGACCACCCCTGTACCGCACGGCGCCTGATGTTACCCCCGATGTCTGGTCGCGCCCGAGGGAGATGTTCTGGCGTCACGTCTGCCGGAGCCACCCGTCCTGACGGTACGGCCGGCGAAGTCTGGCGACACATGGAGCATCTGGGCTCGGACGAGCAGTCTGCCGCAGGCATTCCGGTCGATGACCGCCCAACTGGACCGAATCTGTCGGACAGCGGCCGGCATCCGGCGTCGATCGGGCAATCCGTCGGGGTTTTCGACGAACCGGGTGATGCCAAAGCAACCGAGGTGATCGGATTCGCGGAGGCAATCTCGGGATCGACGAATCAGATCGTCGAGACGCTGCGTGCCTTCGCGTCTGCGGAATGGCCAGGGTCAAGGTCCTTCACGCTCCGAGCAGGATCGACACGCTCGAACGCCTCGCTCCCTCACCACTCTGGTCTAGCTCGGCCCGAACGGCCCCGGTTGCCAGTCCCACCATCGCCGGTGCGATCGTCCTGTTGCCACAGGGCGATCCGCCGCTTTCATCGTTCGACTCGTGCCGCGACCACCTGGAATCGCCGGTGGGCTGATGGTTCCGAAGACAGGCGGGCCGCCGGCGGATGCACGAGTCAGACCAGCAATCCCGGGCAGAACTGAAGCCATCACTCACTCCGTCACCGCGCCGGATGCAGGAACATCAGCTCGTTCTCATACTCCCCGCCGATCACGGCGCGTCGCCGTCTCGGCGGCCCGGACTGCTGAATGTGACATTAGGGTCGTCGCATGGCTGACTTCATTGGTGCCGATCTCCATGGAGCCCAGTTCGAGCGTGTCGACCTCAGCGGCGCGCTGCTCCGCACCGTCGACCTGAGCGACTCCCGGTTCCGCGCCGTCGACCTAAGCAGAGTCGTGATGCGGAGCGTGGACTTAATCGACGTCGACATCCACGGCGAGATCCAGAACCTGACGATCAATGGCGTCGACATCGGGCCCCTAGTCGACGCCGAGCTCAACAGGCGGTATCCCCTCCGGTCGAAGATGCGCCCGACAGACCCAACCGGTTTCCGCGAGGCGTGGGACATCCTCGAGCAACTCTGGGGCGCGACCGTCGAACGCGCCCGCCGCCTGCAACCTGAACTGCTGCACGAGTCGGTCGACGGCAAGTGGTCGTTCATCGAGACGCTGCGCCACCTGGCGTTCGCGACCGACTCCTGGATAAGAAGGGCGATCCTCGGTGATCCGTCGCCGTGGGACCCTTTGGACCTGCCATGGGATGAGATGCCCGACACGCCGGGCGTGCCCCGCGACCGCGACGCACAACCCACGCTCGACACCGTGCTCGAGCTGCGCCGGGGCCGAATGGCCACCGTGCGCCAGGTCATCGAAGATCTCAGCGACGCGTCGCTAGACGGCGACACGGAACCGGTCGAGGGACCAGGCTGGCCGCAACCCCGCAGCTACCCGGTGCGCATGTGCCTGCTCATCATCCTCAACGAAGAGTGGGAGCACCGACTGTACGCCGAGCGGGACCTGGATGCCCTGGAGGCGCGCGGTGCGTAGTGGGGGCGCCGAACGCGCTCCTCAGGGCCCTGTCTTGTCGAACAACTAGTCACGCTGGGACTTCCAGCTGAGGCTTGTGCCGGACGCGCGAGTTAGTACAGAACAGCTCACCGACCGCTTCCGGCCGGTTCGTCGGGACAAGCCGAACAGTGGATTTGGAACGATCGCGACTGGCACAAGCGAGCCCCGTATTACGGCACCCGCAAACAGCATCGGCTGAGAGATCAAAGGCCGACATACGCGACGAATTCCAAGCTCAGAGCCAGTATCGGAGGGTGGCTTTGAACCCTACGCCTTGCGGGCACTAGCCCGAAGCGCGACCGCGCCTCATCCGGAGGGACAAGCCCTCGGATCATAGGAAGGAAGAGGTTCGACCGCTGGGCTCGGCGGGCCAAGAGTGCTAGCCGAAGTCAGCTCCACCGTGGCTGACATCAGCTCCACCGTGGTGGTTGCGGTCGGGTCCGCCGTGGTTGCCGTCGTGCCCGTAGCGGCAGCGTGATCGGCCAGCACGGAATAGTTCGAGCCTGTGACCACGGTGACGTCTGCGCCAGCGTCTGTCGGTCCCTCGGCCATCGCGACGATGCCCTGGAGATCCTCGACGACCCGTTCGGCACCAAGGAGATGGCCCGGCGCGTAGTAGACGACAGTCTCGGAGATCGGGCCGATCGGTGTCGCGCTGCCTGTGCCCACGACGTGGAACCCGAGCGACGAGAGCTGAGCGGCGGTTGTCGTGGCCTGACCGGTTGTCCCTGTCCCGTCCAGAACCGAGACCGTGACCGAGCCGGGCGCGACCGCTGCGCCCGGCGGCGCCTTGAGCCCGAGGAACTCGTCAATGGCCTGCTGGTCTTGAGGGTAGGTGGGCAGCACGACTGAGCCGTAGTCGTAGCCCTCGTACATGTAGTCGGCGAAGTTCTCTATGTTCGGCATGGTCAGCTCAGGAACGGTGCCGATGTTGGTCGAACGGAAGACCCGCAGGAGGTCAACCATGTCGCCGAGCGACAACTTCGAGTCGATCTCGAGGTCCGGGGCGACAGCACTGAGAAGGGAGTCGTCGGTGAGCGGGTTCGAAAGGCCTCGCTTCGCGACTGCGGTGGCCAGCACCCGGAGGAACTCGTGTACTCGGATGATGCGCCCGAGATCGCCGCTGCCGTCGTCCATCCACTGACCGTCCTTGAAATACCAGTAGTTACGCGCCCTGACCAAGGCAAGGGCATCGAAACCGTTCAGGTACACGCAACCGGTACTGCGGATGTGGAGCCCGCTGCTGTCGTCGCGAATCCGGTAGGGGAAATACATCTTGATCCCGCCGAGGGCGTTCACGATGTTTTGGAAGCTGTCGAAGTTGAGCTCGACAAAGTGGTTGATCGGGATGCCGAAGTTCTGCTCGATCGCGGCAACGAGCTGGCCGGGTCCGTCCGCCAGAGCAGCGTCGATCTTGTAGAAGCCCCCGGGGCGGACGTTGTTCATGACGAGGTCACGCGGGATGGAAAGGACCGAGACGGAGTGACTTCGTTGATCGGCGCGCAGCAGCAAGATCACGTCCGAGTTGACGCCGGTGATGCCTGCTGCACAGCTCCCAAAGGCCGACGTCTGTTTGTTGTTCAGCACGCAGCGGGACGTCGAGCCGATGAGGAGGAACGTCTGGGCACCGACATTCGGACCCGAGGTCGCCGGCGGGGTGATCTGGGGGACATTCACAATATGGACCTGGTGGAGCCGAAAAGCGACGAAGGCCACCTCGGCCCCGGCCAGAGCCACGACGACCACCAGGAGAGCCACCGACATCCTGATGAGATTGCGGAGCCAACGTGGTCGGCGCGGCCTCCTGCGGCGCCGGCCGAACCGCCGTCGAGTGGAAGACAGGTCAGAACTCGGGAGCTCGCTGCTGGGAACGTCGGCCACAAGAAGCAGACTAGAGATGCCCCCTGAAGATCTCATGAAGCCAGAAGCGGTCGTTCGGCCGTACTAGGCAAGCCTTGTCACGAGCCAAGACGCAACGCTTCGGCGGGTTCCGGTTTCTCGACTCTTCAGAGCCGAGCTCTTGTCGGGTATAACGGAGCGTCATGAGGATCCTCGTGGCCGAGGACGACGAAGCTCTCCGATCCGTGCTGGAACGGGGACTGAAGAAAGCTGGCTACGTCGTAGATGGCGTCGCCGACGGATCGGACGCGCTCGCCTACCTCCGATCCTACGAGTACGAGGTCGCCATCCTCGACTGGCGGATGCCAGTCGTAAGCGGGATCGACGTCCTTCGGTCACTACGCCGTTCGGGCGCCCGTGTGCCTGTCCTGATGCTCACGGCTCGGGATATGCCTGCCGATCGGGTGCTCGGCCTCGACGAAGGCGCCGACGACTACATGGTGAAGCCGTTTGACTTCCCCGAGCTTCTTGCACGACTGCGAGCGCTGCAGCGCAGACCTTCAGACGCGCACCCACCTCAGCTGTTGGTGGGAGATCTTGTCTACGAACCGGCCACAAGAACCGTTAGGGCTTGTGGCAAGATCGTCGGCCTCACGCAGATCGAACTCGGCATCCTCGAGCTTCTGCTGCAACGCTCTCCTGCCGTCGTGTCCAGGCGGTCGATAGCCCTGCAAGTTTGGCAGTACGAGGCCGATGCCGTTGGCTCCAACACGATCGACGTTCACGTTGCCCACATTCGATCGAAGCTCTCCGGGGCCCAGGTCCGGATCGATACCCACCGCGGCGTCGGCTATCGCCTCGTGCCCGCATGAGCCTGAGACGACGAGGCACCGTCAAGAACCATCTCGCGCCCTCACTCAAGGTCGCTCTAGCGGCGACGTTGGTCGTGATCGTCGTGTATGCGGGAGCAGTCGCCGTCTTCGACGTCTTGGTAGCGCACCGCCTCGTTGCCCAGGTCGATCGCCAGCTCACCAGTCGCCTTGCGGCGGCCCGGCACCGATCACCCGCGCTTGCCACCGAGGAGCCAGACTCGCCGGGCGGGGGCATCCAGTACGGGCTCGGAATCTATGGCGAGCCGATCTACGTCTGGGAGGTTCGCCCTCAGAGCCGGTTCGCGCAAGCAAACGTCGCATCGCCGCCGTTGCCGTCCCTGTCCTGGCCTCGCGCTGGTGCCGGATCGATCACCAGGAACATCGCGGGTACCGACTACCGGCTCTTGTCGGTGCGTTACAGGGGCGGCCTCCTAGTTGCCGGTGAGAGCCTGACCGAGCTGGCTCACGTCGAGAGCGTCCTCATGAATTCGGAACTCGTCGCCGCGCCAGTGCTTCTCCTCGCGATCTTCTTGGCGTCGCTGCTCATCGGCCTCCGCTCGGCAAAGCCCATCGAGCTTGCTCATCGCCGGCAGCTGGAATTCACGGCCGACGCCTCCCACGAGTTGCGGACGCCGTTGAGTGTGATCGAGGCGGAGTTGTCGTTGGCTAGGAGTTTCGAGGGCGATCCGGAGCCTTCGACCATCGATCGGATAGCGCGAGAGAGCGAGCGTTTGAAGCGGATCGTCGAGGACATGTTGTGGTTGGCCCGCTTTGACGCGGCCCCGCCACCCCCGGCTTCAGGCTTGACTGATGTCGCAAGAATCGCCGAAGAATGCATCGAGCGCTTTCGGGCTCCTGCGGTTACGAGATCACTCGACCTGCAGCTGGAACGTGTTGGAATGGCCGCCGCGATAATCACGGCACCCACTGAGTGGATCGACCGTCTCGCGACCGTGCTCGTGGACAACGCTTGCAAGTACGCGGGCGAGGGCGGCTCGGTGCGCATCGAAGTAGGTCGGATCGGTGCACGGGTCGTGCTCGCGGTCGAAGACACCGGCCCCGGCATTCCGCTCGCGGAACGGGAGCGGCTGTTCGATCGGTTCCGGCGCGGCAGCAATCAGGCTGGTGGTCACGGGCTAGGACTCGCGATAGCCGATTCAGTTGTTCGCTCCACCGGAGGTCGATGGCGAGTTGACACGAGTACCAGATTCGGCGGTCTTCGCATGGAGGTTTCCTGGCCGGGCTAGCACGATCCCAACAAAGCTGGAGGTCCGGTCCCGAGCGTCGGTGCACTCGTGAATATTCCTATCCCGGCCGACTCTGTAAACCTTGCCCACATCGAAACGTGCGGTGTCCGCCTCCCCGCCAAATGTCCAAAGAGGACGCCTTCGAGCAACTGGCTGTCGCGACAATCTCGGCGAGCCTCAAGCTCCCGAGGCGCTGGAGAACCAAGCAGCCTGAGCGTCCGACCGAAAACAACAGGGTCAGGGAAGTTGGCGATCCAGAGACTCTCAGGTGATTGTCAGGTGAGCACCAGAACCGTCAGATCCGTGCGGCAGCGCTGCCAGCGAGGGTCGGTGCCACGGCGGGCATTCTGTTCACGATTGCTCCAATTCTGCCGTGACCGGTGTATGGCGATACCAGAGAAGAGTCGGGCTTGCACCTACCGCCGGTTCGAGCTGAGTCGCAGTTCAGCGCAGCGGATCATCCACCGCCCTGCGGCGCCACGTGGTTTGGTGTGATATTTGGTCAATGAGAGACGCCGTGTATTACAAGGAGCACCTTGCCGCCGAGCGGTTGCAGCAGTGCTATCAGCTCGCACCGGCACGCGTGAAGCAGTACCTTCGCGCCGAAGTCGAGTTCGTAGTGGCGAGGTTGCGTCCTGATGACGTCGTACTGGACCTCGGATGCGGCTATGGACGTACGATGCCTGCCTTCGCCGGGTCAGCGCGTTTGACCGTCGGCACCGACAACTCACTGGCCAGCCTTCGACTGGCGCGACAGCGACTTGGTGAAGCGAAAAACTGCGGCCTCCTATGCGCCGACGCGAAGCAGCTCGGGTTCGCGTCGGCGTCCTTCGACCGCGTCGTCTGCATCCAGAATGGGATCTCTGCTTTTCACGTCGACCGGCCGGTGCTGGTTCGGGAGGTCGTCCGCGTGCTGCGTCCCAGCGGTACGGCGCTGTTCTCCACCTACTCGGATCGGTTCTGGGAAGATCGCTTGGACTGGTTTGAGCGTCAGTCTGCTGCCGGTCTCATCGGAGATATCGACCGGATCGCCACTCGTGACGGGGTCATCGTGTGCAAGGACGGCTTCACCGCGGGGACCGTGCACGAGGAGGAGTTTCGCACACTTGTCGCCAGCCTCGATGTGGAGCTCGAGTCCTTTGAAGTCGATGACTCCAGCGTCTTCTACCTGGTAAGCGTGTGACGCTTACGGACACGGAGGCCACCGGTTGCCGGCACTTTCGCCCTGGCGTCCGTTATCGAATGCAGGTCACCCGGTCAGTCGAACGGCTTGGCAAGGGACGACGGGGCACAGCACCCAGCCGGGTACGGTCAGCTTGCAGCCCCAGCCCAGCCCGAACGAGCTTTGTATCGGGATGCTCTCGTCAGGCGGTGCCGATACCTTCTCTCCGACGACCGGCTGGGACGTGCTCACGCCACTCGGCGCCCCGCTCATGGCGAGTTATCGGCCCACACAACCCGCCACTTCGTAAGGCTTCTACGTCACCGGCTCGACCGTCTACTGGTCGAGCATCCTCGCCATACTGGTCGTGACTCCGTGACCGATCAATGGCCGAGCTATTCGACGGTGTGGAGCGATTCGCGGCACTAGCCCCACGAATGTCGACTGCGAGTGCTTCACAGAGGCAGTACCCGCCGTGGAACCCATCTCGCCGGGCGGCTCGTAAGTGACCGTAAAAGCAGCTGATGTGCCAGAGCCTTGGATCGCACTAGGCAAGGCCTCGACGGATTCGTCAGTTGTCGTCACCATCTCAACTGCATCGGAATAAGGGGGCAACGCCCAGGAGCCGGACGGCACTATCAATCCGAGGTCCGTAAACGTTACCGACCCGAAGTCCGCGAGGGGATAGAGCGCTTTCGTGGTTGAGTTTTCGGGATCCTCTGCTATCCACTCGGCTGACGTTCCGGGACCAGAATCGATCTCGGGGGCTGAGGACGACGATCCACTGGTGAGATCCTCGACGTAATAGTCCCAGTAACCTGACGCGTCCTGGTAAACCTCGGCGTCAATGACATCGCCGGAAGCGACCACAAAGAGGGGCACGCTTGAGTACCCTTCAGCTTCATCCGTCCACCAGGCATAGTCGCTCTCCTGCCCGTTGACGCAGTAGGAGGTCGTTCCGTCCTGGAAGAGACCGGGCTGATCAGCAGCGCCGTTGACACCCACCCAGTCCGATGTGAAGCCGCCCGGTACCGAGGAGCAGTCCAGCGTCGGGACCGTCCACGTGGCACTTACCGCTTCATATCCGCCGCTTTCTCCGGTAAGGACGTATCCAGACCAGTTGTTAGAGGGCGTGCCAGGGAACGATGTCGACGGCAGCGTCGTAGTGGTGGTTGAAGTCGGCGGCAGCGTTGTCGTGGTAGTCAAAGTCGTCGTGGTAGTTGAAGTCGTCGTGGTAGTTGAAGTTGTCGCCGTGGTCGGTGTTGGCTTCCCGGCCTCAACGACCCTCAGGTGATCGACTGTCCTCGTCGTACCACGCACGACCAGGTTGAGCGTGTAATCCTTCGTGGCAGTTGACGTGTTGGCATCGAACGTGGCCGGTCGAACCACCCTGCCGTTTGTGCAGGTCACAGTTCCATCAAATCCTGCGATCTTGGGCGACGACGACCAGATGCACGTCGTGGCGTTGTGAACCATCACGGGCCACTTGATCGTGCCTCCACTGGCGGGTACGTGACGAATCGGGACCGCCGCGGTACTCGCAGCACTTGCCAGCGAGGGAACGACGAGGGCCACAAACGCCGCTACTGCAATGAGAGGACGGAGAACCGCTCGCATTCGGACCTCCCCAGGTCTCTTGCTTCGAGCGTACCCCCTGACTGCCCTGCGAAGGTTCTGCGTCTGGATGTCGCGTGACTGTGCTCCTGCGGCCGTACAGGAAGGTCGACAGCGTCATCTCCAAGCCGACCAACTCCGCGAGAGGGCTCCACGTCGAAACATGCGGTGTCCGCTTCCCGCGCCGGTAGTCGAACGCGGATGCCTTGGAGCAACCGGTCACCTCCGCGATGCCGGAGAGTTCCGCATTGGCGGCGAAGCTTGGACGCCCGCAGAGCTGGGTGAGCAAGGTGGAAACTGGCGAGAGTCGCCTCGATGTGGCCGAGCAGATCAGGAGCAGGTCCAGCGGATGGTGCCGGAGTCGATCTCCCCCAGAACATCGTGGGCGCCACTGAAGCTGAGCGACCCGGAGCCGTCGGCGTTGACCTTCAATTTGGCACCGGTCATGCCGAACTCGTGCGAGCCGAGATCGACCGCCTCGAGAGCCGCGGTCCAGGGGACGGAATACGTCCCCGGACCGTGGTACTCGCCGGGTTTGAGACCGACCACCATGTAGAAGTATTGGCCGCCCACCGATTCGGCGACCGCGGGGAGTGCGGCGAAGGCGGCGAACCAGCTACTGCACGACCTCACGGGCGGGGGTGGTTGTTTCACCGAGAAGCTGCCGCTGGCGGGCGCGGCCCCGGTCATGAGGACGGTAAAGGTGAGCGTCATGGCACCGCCACCGGCGGAGGTGGTGCTGCTGGCAGGAGCGTGAGTGCTGCTCGAGGCGCCGCTGGCGGACCCGCCGCTTCCAGCCGAGCCACAGGCCGCGACCAGCAACGCAACCGCTACGGCAGCGGCTGGTACTGCCCGCGCAGCGAACCTCATCTTCCGCTCCGCCTGCAAGCGCACAGACATCTAGCGGTGAGCCTCCCTTGCGTGAGACTCTACACCGGCGATCAGCCTCCGTTGGACTCCAACTTCAGCCCAGCTGCGCGGCGAGGTGACACCCCGCCGTTCCCGAACATCTTGAGATGAGTCAACGAATTGCCAGGCTTTGAGCAGCTCTGCATTTGTGCTCGTCTGGAAGCAGAAGTGGTGATCCACGGGATCGCGACAACGCCTGACCCTTCAACCAGAGGGCCTTCAGTTCGTCCTGCGAGTAGTCGCTCCGCTGTTCGATTCCAGCGCGAACCCGCCGGACTGTGGGCGGCTCGTCGCGGATCGTACCGGGTGGTTTACGAGATCGACGATGAGGCAGCCGCCGTGACAGTCCTGCGGATAGATCATCGAGCGGACATCTACCGCCGCCGCTGAGAGTTCACTCTGCGCCGGGCCGCTTTTTTTTGGAGCAGACGGTGGCGCGAGCGCTACCAGGCGTAGTCCTCCGGGGCAGTCTTGCGACCGGGAAAAAGTTCCTCCAGGCGCGAGAGGGTAGCCTGGTCGAGGTCCACCTCCAGCGCCCGCAGCGCGCTATTCAATTGCTCTACCGTGCGTGGTCCGATAATTGGCGCCGTCACCCCGGACTGGCGAAGCAACCAGGCGAGTGCCACTATGGCCGGCTCCTCCCCGAAGCTCTCGCAGAGGTCTTCGTAGGCTTCCACCCGGGCCCGCTCTCGCCCCAGGGTGTCTTGGGACCTCTCACCCTCCTGAAGACGACGACTGCCTCCGCGGTCCTTGCGCAGGATCCCTCCCAGCAACCCCCCCTGGAGCGGGGACCAAGCGATCACGCCCAGCCCATAGTCGGCGGCGGCAGGAATGACCTCCAACTCTATGTCTCTGACAAACAGGTTGTAGAGCGACTGCTCGCAGACCAGGCCCATGAACTGGCGCCGTGCCGCCGCTTCTTGAGCCTTCGCGATGTGCCAGCCGGCAAAGTTGGAGGAGCCTGCATACAGGATCTTCCCCTGGTGACGAAGCACTTCCATCGCCTCCCAGATCTCCTCCCACGGGGTATCTCTATCTACGTGGTGCATCTGGTACAGGTCGATGTGGTCGGTCTGCAATCGGCGTAG
>Ga0187880_1004091_pt1 | contig 10887 bp, 10 predicted proteins | sample June2016WEW_19_4_FD_132998 | JGI IMG/M metagenome (GOLD analysis project Ga0187880, IMG submission 132998) | Peatland microbial communities from SPRUCE experiment site at the Marcell Experimental Forest, Minnesota, USA - June2016WEW_19_40 | ecosystem: Environmental > Terrestrial > Soil >...
AAGGAGTCGATCCCCGCGTGCCTTGGCTTTACAACTTCAAACTCGACTTCCGCTTCAAATAACCCTGACCGTCTAATTAACTGCCCCTCCGAGAAATCTGGTCTAACACTGGGCTGTTGAGGATGAACTGCCCCGCGAAGCGCATGAAGTGTCCAGCTCTCTGGTGCCGTCGTAAGGCAGGGGTGGTTCGAAAGCGGGAGCAAGCTCCACGCACTACAAACGCTTCGCGCAATTCGGTTGCGGCTTTGCGGCGCTGTGCTTAAAGTGCCGTCATGAAGCCTAACACTGACAAGATCGACGACGCTGTGCTGGCTCTGGTGCACCCGACCAACTTCACCGAAGGGAAGGGCGAACTCGCCTTCACCCGCGCCTGGAAGGGGCACGACAGGGAAGCGCTCGTTCGGCTCCATCAAAAGGGCCTGCTCTCTGATCCCAAGTCCAAGGCCAAATCGGTCGGGCTGTCCAAGGAGGGCAGCGCAAAGGCCAAAGCGTTATTCCAGCGGCTCTTTTGCGACTGACTCCGGCAATCAGGCAATCCTGCCTGTCCAAGTCCTTAATGGCATCTTAAGGTTCGATGGGTATAGTAGGGGACGATGAAACCGATCACTTTCCTTAGTTTTTGCCTTTGTATTACGGGTGCGGCGTCAACCTGGGCCGGGAACTGGCCGGGGTGGCGCGGGCCGGAGGGCACGGGTGTCGCCGCCGAGACAGGCCTGCCTGAGACCTGGAGCACCGACGCCAATGTCCGCTGGCATGTGGATTTGCCCGGACCGGGCAACTCCTCGCCAATTATCTGGGGCGACCGGGTATTCGTGACCCAGTCGATCCGAAAGGAAAACCGGCGCACACTCATGTGCTTTGACCGTGCGGATGGCAAGCTGCTGTGGCAATCGGGGCTCACATACGAAGAAGAGGAGCCGACGCAGGAGAGCAATCCCTATTGCAGCGCGACGCCGGTCACGGACGGGGAACGAGTGATCGCGTTGTACGGCTCCGCGGGTTTGAGCTGCTACGACTTCTCCGGCAAGGAGCTTTGGCACCGGGATTTGGGCAAGATGACGCACATGTTCGGCAGTGCCGCGTCGCCGATCCTCTATGGGGATTTGTGCTACGTGAACTTTGGCCCCGACGAAAAGGCCCGGCTGATCGCGGTAAGCAAGACCGATGGGCATACGGTTTGGGAAGCTGAGCCGCCGAAGGTGGACCCGAGTGAGCAGCCGCAGATGCGTGGTCCGGGCCCCGGCGGTGGCGGCGGATTCGGGCCCGGGATGTTTATCGCGCCGCAAGTGATGTCGCAGGCTGACAAGAACTCGGACCAGAAGCTGTCCAAGGAGGAGTTCACGGCTCTGGCGGACGCTTGGTTCGACAAACTCGACAAGGGCAAGACCGATAAAGTGACGGAGGACCAGTTCGTCGAGCGACTGTCGGAGATATTGCCCCCGCCACCAGGGTTTGGGCCGCCCGGCGGAGGGCCGCCGCCGGATGGAGCACCCGGAGCGGGCGGACCGCCCCCGGGCGGCGGGCCCGGCGGTTTTGGTCCTGGGCGATTCATCGGTCCCGGGTTGTTCGTCGCTGCGGATACGGATAAGGATGGGTCGCTTACTCGGGCCGAGCTGAAAGCGGCGTTTGCGAAATGGTTCACCGATTGGGACAAGGCACAGGCGGGTTTCCTGACCGAGGACCAGTTGCGGGACGGATTTAGCGGGCTGCTGCCGCGGCCCCAGTTCGGAGGTCCAGGTGGTGCTCCGCGCGGCGGTCCGGGCGGCGGACCGGGAGGCCCAGGGGGCGGACGCGGACCGGGTGGCCCAGGCGGCGCCGGCGGTGCCGGCGGGCCGAACGGCTCGTGGAGCACACCGTTAATCGTGAAGGCCGGTGATCACAGCGAATTGATCGTGAACTTCATGAACCGGCTCGCCGGGTATGATCCCCAAACCGGGAAGCAGCTTTGGCTCAGCAAGGGGATTGGCTCCGTCATCTACACGACGCCGCTGTCGGGCGAGAATACTCTGGTGGCGATGAGCAGCGACATGCAGGGAGGAAACGCCATCGCAGTAAAACCGGGCGGCAGCGGTGATGTCACCGAGAGCCAGCGAGTCTGGCGATTGGCGCGGGTGAAAGGGGCGATTGGCTCGGGCGTCATTTACCAGGGGCACGTTTACACGATAGATCGGGACGGCATTGCGGCGTGCCTGGACCTGAAAACGGGTGAGAAAGTATGGGAGGAGCGGCTGAAAGGTCCCGGGGCACGGGGCAGTTCGTGGTCATCCATGCTGCTGGCGAACGGGAAAATCTACGTGCCCAATCAGTCCGGCGACGTCTTTGTGCTGCGTGCCGACACGAAGTTCGAAGTGCTGGCCACCAATTCGCTGCGGGAACCCACGAACGCCTCGCTGGCCGCTTCGGATGGCGATCTCTTCGTGCGCACGGACAAGAGCTTGTGGTGCTTTGCCAGCGCGGGGAAGTAGCTCCACTGGGAGGGCGAGCGTCCCCGCGAGCCCATAATACTCTGGATCGCTCAGGAAATCAGGGCTCGCGAGGACACTCGCCCTCCCGAGCAGGTCATTGTGCACCACTCCCTGACGTCGGCGGCTACTCGAACGTGAACGATTCGGACTAGTGCTTCCCCGCCTCCACGCAGAACAAGTGTTTGTCGCCGCGCAACAGCAGGCGGCCGTCGGCAACCGCAGGCGAACCAATGATGCGCTCGCCCATCGGGTTCTCGCTCAAGAGCTCCAGCTTGTCCTCCACGCGTGCGGCGAAGACGACGCCGTCTTCGCGGGCGGCATAGAGCACGCCATTCGCAACCACAGGTGAAGCGAAGAATCTGGCGCTTCCAGGCGGTAGTGATCCGTTCCAAATCGTGCGTCCGGTGACCGGCTCAAGGCAAACGATTTCACCTTTGGGCCTCAAGAGGAAGATGCGGCCTTTGTATTCGGCGAGCGAAGACACGAACACGCCCACGTCGTCACGCTTCCACATGCGATTCGTGCTGGTCACGTCCCCGCTGCCATCGATCCTGATGGCGTGCACGCGGCTTTGGCGCGGCCGATCGTCTCGTCCTGCCGGCACGATGACCAGGTTACTGTAGATGACCGGCGACGAAATAGCCGGCCAATACTCCACGCCCTCGGGATTGAATCCGCCGCAGGTCCAGAGCAGCGCACCGTCGGTAGCGGAATGGGCGGTCAAGTGATCGGCACCCCAGACGAGGATTGCCGCACGCCCGTTATGCTGGAAGAGCAGGGGTGTGGTGTACGCATTGTCATCCTCCGAGGGCACCTCGAAATTGCGCTTCTGTTGCCAACGCAGCGCTCCCGTCGCCTTGTCAAAGCCCGCAATCCAGGAATCTCCGTGATGCACGCGACACAGGATCACATGCTCATCCGTAACCACCGGCGAAGTGCCCTGGTCCCAAAAGAGATGCTCGGGTCCGAACCGGGCGGCAAGGTCGTTCGTCCAGCGGACCGACCCATCCAACTCGAGCGCGGCGAGGCAACAACTGCGGAAGTAAACAAAGATGCCCTTGCCATCCGTGACGGGAGACGCATTGCAGCTCGAACCGAGCTGGCGCTGTTTGGGCGCGCTTTCCTCTCCCAGCCGCGTCAGCCACAGCTTGTGGCCCTGAACGTCCAGCGCCAGGACTGCATCCTGTCCCGCGTCGGGCGTGGTCAGGTAGATGCGATCCTTCCAGATGATAGGGGTAGAGCTTCCTTTCCCGGGCAACGGGAACTTCCAGGATACAGTCTCCACATTCCAGGCAGTCGGGTAGTTCCCGGTCGAGGTGCTGTTATTGCCAGTAGGCCCGCGCCAATTGGGCCAGTCAGCCGCAAAGGCCCGCAGTGCCGTTGGCAGAACTGAGATTGCAGCGATACAAAGTGCGACTGAGCGTTTCATATACAATGGCTGTCAGCCGCGCATCTTGGTTCCGTCCACGCCTACCGTTTATACTTAATCTGGTCCCGGAAGATGGCCACGGTTCGGGGCGCGGAGTCTGGCGGGGCATCGGCGGACAGGACCTGGAGCTGCAGCAGTGTGCCCGGCGCGCCGCGAATAGCCTGCACCACATCCGCCAGGGCCATGCCGCGCGCGTCCACAAACGAGTTGTTGCCCTGGGCCACGGCGACGATGCGGTCCCCCGGCTGAAGTTGTCCGCCGAGTTCAGCGGGCGCCCCGGGCATCAACCGGTTGATGACCGCGACACCATCCTCCACGCGCAATTCGGCGCCAATCCCCACCGGCGCAACGCTCTGAATGGCCTTCATGGCGGCGTCTCGTTCCGTGGGATCGGGCAGTTGCCCGGCATACTGCAAAGCTGCGTCGGTGTCCTGCTGCGCCCAGTTCGCGAACACTGAGTCGAAGAAGGAATGGCCGCCGGCCTGGAGGCCCTGGCTCAAGGCGGCGGCGCCGGCTGGATCCGTGCCCAGCATGGCGAGGGCGGCGTGCTCAAGCACTACGGCTCGGCCCTGGCCTTCGGTCAACTCGTTGGCCCAGAGCACCGCCAGGTCCGGGTTGTGGGCCAGTTCCACGCCCAAGCCGGCTTCCAGTCCGAAGTTCGCGACCGCCCAGGCGCGTCGCTCGGGTGGCCCCAATTCGCCGTGTTTCCATTCCGTAACAAGCGTGAGCAGGGCGGTCTCACGCTCGATTTCGTCGGTCAGTTGCTTCGCAGCACTCATGGCGGTTTTCGGGTCGCCCTTGGCCAGTGCGCGGAAGGTCTCGCGAAGCTGGGCCAGCCGGTCGGCTTTGTTCAAGGGTGCAGGGATTTGTTCGAGCAGCGGTTGGGCAGGAGAGCGGCTGCTGGCGGCAGGTGCCTTTGGGCGAGCAGGGGCCGCCGACTCGATTGGTTTTGGAGTCGGCGCCGGCTCCGGTGGCTCGGCGACCGCGACGGGCAGGGGTTGCCGCTGCTTCAGCCCGCCGGAAAGTGCACCCCGCCAAGACGCGACCAACCCCGCCGACACGACTGCCACCAGGCCAATCAGCGCCAGGATGACTTTCATTCTCATACGAACGGGCAAACCAAGGTTACCATTATTTGGATTGCGTCAAGCAAAGGAATCGGCACTGATTCTTGACCCTGGGTGCGGCGATAGGCAAGGAGCAAACATGGCGCCGCGAATATGGCCCGCTGTGGCTTTCTGGTTCCCTGTCCAGGCCCCGCTGGAAAACCGAGGACCTGCCATTATGGACTCCTCCGCCCCCTCTGGCTCCAAAACTAAAGTTTAGCTTTGCTGGCCGGGGCCTCCTCGCGGTCAACGAACTCGATCACATCGGCGGTAAGTGTGAGTTTGGGGACCGAAAACAGGATCAGGTACAACGTGGATTTGTCCTCCAGCTCGTTGGTGAGGGCGACGGCCTTGCCGGTCAGAGGCTGGTCCACGGAGGCGTAGAGTTTTGAACGAGCGGTGGAGTGATGCGGGCTGGCAAACGGGAAGACGCCCAGCAATTTGAACCCATGACTCGTCCCCATGGCGCCCGCCTTGATCAGTCGGTAGTTCTTGCCGGTGAGGGCGACGGCGGTGGTAGTGCTTTGCCCGCGCAATTCGACGCGCGATGAGGAGCACCCGCTGGCGGCTAAAATCAGCGCCAGACCAGCGGCAGCGGTAGCCAGACTTCTGTAGATGGTTTGAGTTTGCATAGAGGGGAGGTTAGGGTGAGTTATTCCGTCGGCCAACGTGCCGGGGAGGGCGACGCGAAACGAACTCTGCGGGGAGCCCGACCCCAGATCCAGGGAACTCACGATAATGATTCGCATCCATCCACGCGGCCTACAGCGACGTTTACGAGCGCGTCGTACTAGTCGGGCTGCTGGTGTCAAGGCTCAAGAGGGTCTTATCTCTGATCCCGAGAAGATGCAACTCATTCGGAGTTTAAGCGCATTCTCCGGCGTTTTCCCAGCGTAGGACCGCCGCCCCTTTGCCCCCGGCGGTCCAACGCTGGGCTGAGTGACGCAATCCTTGCAGGATTGGGGATGAGGGACCGCTTTCTAATCACGTCCAGGAAAGCGCTGAATTGAATAAGGAGGCGGGGCGGCTGCCCAGTCGAAGGCGAGAATATGCTTGCGAATAACGTGACCGGTAATACATTCTGGGTATGACAAGCACGCTACAGGCTGTGACTGTGAAAATACCGCTATCCGACCTGAGACGCATCCCGGAGCCCAATCGGAGTGAATTCATCCGTTCAGCAGTTTCCGAGAAGCTGGCACGCCAGCCGGCTTCCGAGTGGAAGCCCAAGACGGCAACCGGGAGAAAGCTTCTGGCCTTGCGTGAGAAGTTCATCCGATCTGGCGGCGAGCTTCTGGACAGCGAAGGCATTGCTGATGAACTGAAGCAAAGGCGCGGGGGACTGGCATGACGAACCCCTTCATCACTTCCGAGAAGCCTGGAAAGCCGATGTTCAGCATCTCCAGGATAAGAGTGATCTCGTTGCACTCGCTAAAGAACCCGTCCCTCCAGCCAGCCGCGTGACGCCCGGTTCCGCCTGATGATGCAGCTCTTTCAGAGTTGATGGTTATTCTCCGACGTCTTCCCGGCGTAGGGCCGCCGCCCCTTTGCCCTCCGGCGCTCCAACGCTGGGCTGAGTGATATAATCCTCTCAGGATTGGGAACGGGGCGGCTGCGGGCCACGATTTCAGTTCCCTTCACTGGTGGGCGATGCCAGAATTCCTGCGGTCTCAGATGACATCGAAGCCAAGCTTTATGAACATCCGCTCATCACTCCTGTTCTTCCCGCTTCTTGCTGCACTGCTCACCGCGCCGATGGCGATGGGGTGGCGCCGACGGCTGATGAACTCTCTGCGGCGCGCCAATGGGCCGCAGCCAGATTCCAGGGACGCGAGGAGACCCCGAAGGCCCAGCCTGCCCTACCCAATGAGCAACGCGCGCCGCTCACGACCGACGCTCCGTTCTCGTTCAATTACAATGGCCGGTCATCAGGCGAGTTGCTAAAGGAGTGGCCGTGTGAGCAAAGGTCCCGGGAGAGCGGCCCGAGCCAGACCGAGCATACCCTGAACTGGACCGACCCGCACACCGGGTTGCAAGTCCGGTGCGTCGCGGTCGAGTATCACGACTTCCCGACGGTCGAGCCCTATGCTTTCTGGAGCAACGTGAGTCCCAGCCTCGGCTTCGGCATTGACATGCGCGTGCCGGAGATAGATTACGCAGCCTTGCGCCGTGATTAATCTGGACGCCCCCGCCGCCCGGCAGGAACTCACTGGCAGCGACCTGATGGAGAAGGGCCTGCGGGTCGAGATCCCCATCGCACCCGCTGCCGCAGTCATCAGTTACAGCAAACTCAAATAAGGCCAACTTCCCATGAAACTCCCCTCTCCCGGCCTTCGGCCACCCTCTCTCCGCATCGCGGGGAGAGGGGAGGGAGAGGGCTCGTCGTGGGAGGTTCATAGCGGGTGAGCACGTCCAAAAGGAACAAGAAACTGCCCCCGGACCGGGGCGGATTCAAGAACAGGGGCGGGGACGGCTCGTCCCCCGAGGTTAGCAACTCAAGGTTGAAAACAAGGGGACGAGCCGTCCCCGCCTTCGCGCCTTCGCGTCTTCGCTGTTCCAGCAGCTCAAGTCCCCGCCGGTTGGACCCCGATCACCTGCTCGTCATTAGTGGCAATGACCTTTTGCCCAGGGCGCACGGTTAGGAAATCCGGCTCCGGCCAGTCCCCGTCCAGCAGCTTGTGGAACAAGCCGAGGTCGCCTTGGATCTCGTCGTATTGCCAGCCGCGCTCGGTGCAAATCTGCCGCACCTGCTCTTGCAGCTTGAGGTGTTTGACAAAGTCGAGCGTGATCAGCGCCCCGTGTGAATAGGAGTTGGTCCAGCGGCTCATCTCCTCCAGCAGATACTTGGCCTGGTCCTCGCCGTATTTCTGCACCCACTGTTCGAAGGTCGCCTTGAGGTTGGTGTTGGCGCTGGCGGGTAGGGAGGCACCGCCCCAGATTGGGCCGGTGGAACCACGACGTTTTGCGCACTCTAGCCAGCCCGAGGTGTAGTAATACGTGCCGGGCTTCGCGTTGAAACATTCCTGGTAGCGCTCCTTCGACCCGAGAAAGAAGGTGATGCAATCGTGCGCGCGCGGGATGACCAGCGGCGTTTGCGCCGTGGTCAGCCCCGTGAGAATGTTGCTGCATAATCCGTAGCCGAGCAGGATGGCGTCATATTTACCCGTGGGCACTGCATCAATGCGCTTCTGGATCTCCGCGCGGCCCGTGGCGGGGATGTCGTGATAGCCCTGCGTCAGAAACTCAAAGTCAACCAGGTTCGGCGACCGCGCGGCGGCGTAGCAGAGTTCGCGGAAGGCGATCTCGCAGGCAATGACCTTGTAAAACATGCTCTTGACGGTTGCTTGGGTAGGGCTCGCAGTCCGCTGCGAGCCTCGACGGGCACGGAACGCGAGGCCTGCCAACCAAGCGAATCAACCTTTGCGCGCCGTCCACCGAATAGCCTGCCGCAGGATCTGCTGGAAGTTGGGGTTCTCGTAGGCGGAAGGGCCATGACCGGACTGGATATAGACGACTCGCGCGCCTTTGTAAGTCTTGGCCCATGCGATTACGGGGTTGCTCTCCGGCTCATCGGTGGTCAGCAGCGGGTGGCATTCCCTGGCCACGTCGAACCACTTGTAGGCCTCGTCGTGGGTGTCGAAATCGGTCATTCCCCGCGTCACCGGATGGCTCGGATCGGGGACATGAATGCGGAAATGCATGCCTTCCTTCCAGCCCGAGCGCGGTTTGGAGACGCCATGTATATTGGTCGCCTCGAGGTAATAATGCGCCCCGATGATATTCCAATACTCCGGCCATGTCGGGTACGCGGCGATGGCGTGGTGCAAGACCACCAGCCTCTTTCCGTCCTTAAGCCGCGCCACAAAATCCGCTTTCGCTTCCTCACTGATCTTCTGACCATAGTCATACGTCACGATCACATCGTATTGTCTGGCGGCCTCGGCTTTGAGCAGCGCGTGCGCGTTGGGATGCTCCACAGCCTGGTAGGTGATGTCCGGGTTATCCTGGAACAGCTTGAAAAACGGCTCCTTCTCGAATGCGTGACCGCCCGTCACCACCAACACGCGGATCTTCTGGGATAAAGCTTTGGGGGAGCCGGCGATGAGGGGCAACGACGAGAGTAGCAACCCCAGCAGGCAGCCGAACGTGAGGAACATGCGCGGTGTTTTCATCCCTTGTTTATAGCAAGGCCCGGCCTGCCGTAGAAAGAAAAAACCTCATTGTGGTGCTGCGCTCAGCCCAATGGGGAACCCTCCAGCTCTGCAGGAGCACTCAGGTTCGAGGCGGTGGCTGGGCCAGTTTGCTCCGGCGCACGCCGTAGCTGATATAGACCGCCATGCCGATCACGAACCAGACGACCAGACGCCGCCAGGTCGTGAAAGGCAGGAAGGACATCAACAACATTGCGGAAACCGCGCCGGCGGGCGCGACAAACCAAACGAATGGCGTGGTGAACCTGCGGGGCAGGTTAGGCTCGCGCACCCGCAGCACCAGGATGCCGACGGACACGATCACAAAAGCGAGGAGAGTGCCGATCGAGCAAAGGCTGCCGGCCTCGCGCACACTGAACACGGCCGAGAAGAACGCCACCCCAATCCCCGTCACGATCGAGGTAATCCACGGTGTGCGAAAGCGCGGATGCACCTGGCTGACCACCGGCGGCAGCAGCCCGTCGCGGGCCATGCTGTAAAACACCCGGGATTGGCCCAGGAGCATCACCAGAATCACCGAGGACAGGCCGGCGATGGCGCCGAGCTTGATGAGCTTGCCCATCCAGCCCATGCCCGCGCGGTCGGCGGCGACGGCGATCGGGTCCGGCACGTCCAGTTGGGTGTAAGGCACCACCCCCGTGGCGATGGCCGAAACCGCGATGTAGAGGACAGTGCAGATCAGCAGTGAGCCGATAATGCCGATGGGCATATCGCGCTGGGGATTCTTGGCTTCCTGCGCCGCTGTGCTCACGGCGTCGAAGCCGATGTAGGCGAAGAAGACGATCCCTGCGCCGGTCATAATTCCCGACCAGCCGAAGTGGCCGGACTTGCCGGTGTTGGCGGGGATGAAGGGGTGCCAGTTGGCGGCATGGATTGCCTTCGCGGCGCCGGCGATAAACAGTAGCACCACTGCCACCTTCACAAAGACAATGATGTTGTTGAAGTTCGCGGATTCTTTGATGCCGATTACCAGGAGCGTGGTGACGACGAAGATGATTAGCACTGCCGGCAGGTTGAAGATCGCAGTAACATGGGACAGGGAGGCGGGGTCTGTTCCCAGCGCCTGGATCTGCTCGGCGAGGCCGCTGCCGAAAGCCGTCCAGCCCGATCTCATCTTCAACCCTGCAGCCAGTGCTGCTGGAAGATCAATCAACTCAGTGCCGCGCGCCGCGCCAAGCTGTGGAGGCACCACTATTCCAAAGTCATGCAGAAAGGACACGACGTAGCCTGACCAGCCAATGGCGACGGTGATGGCGCCGACGGCGTATTCGAGGATCAGGTCCCAACCAATGATCCAGGCGAACAATTCGCCGAGCGTTGCGTAGCCGTACGTGTAGGCGCTCCCAGCCATGGGGACGAGCGAGGCGAATTCGCTGTAGCACAAGGCTGCGAAGATGGAAGCCAGCCCAGCCAGAATAAACGAAAGCACGACGGCTGGACCGGCGTTTTGCGCGGCGACCGTTCCCGTGAGCACGAAGATGCCGGTGCCGATGATGGCGCCGACGCCCAGGGCAGTGAGATTCACCGGTCCGAGCGCCCGGTGGAGGCTTTTGTCAGTAAGCGCTTCGGCCTGTAGGTCAGTAACACTCTTGCGTCGGAATAGATTCATGCGCAGTCGGATTTGGGTAATCGTGTTATTGGCCCGCGTTAATGGGCTACCGTTGAATGGAAGTCAA
>Ga0187880_1004104_pt1 | contig 10866 bp, 5 predicted proteins | sample June2016WEW_19_4_FD_132998 | JGI IMG/M metagenome (GOLD analysis project Ga0187880, IMG submission 132998) | Peatland microbial communities from SPRUCE experiment site at the Marcell Experimental Forest, Minnesota, USA - June2016WEW_19_40 | ecosystem: Environmental > Terrestrial > Soil > Wetlands...
CTCAATGAAACCCATGCCGCCCATATCGGCAGCAAGGTTGTATACTTCGCGGGCGCCCTCGCAGGCCCTGACGCAATTTTCCCGGTCGCTCAGGTCCATGCAGAGACTCTCAACGCCGGGCACCCGATGGTACCAATCCGGAAGTGGCTTCTTGTCGACCGCGCGGGTGCGGGTGAATCCCTTATCGTGGAAATATTTGGTCAGGGCTCCCGCAATGAAGCCGCCTGCTCCCGTGATCACAATCAAATCGTCCGTTTTCACTGCCCCGTTGCTCCCGGTTGGCAGTTGTTTGCCCATTTCTGTTCACCTTTTGGAATGCGGCACGAAGGTCCCGTGGGTATTTGACTTCCCCGGACCTCGCGTCCCCCTCTGGCCTCCTGGGTGATTTGTCTCGCCGACGAAGCCCGTCCTCAGGCGAAGGTGATTTTAAGCGTCACCGCATAATCCGAGGGCTTGTCCGCCGGCAATTGCACTCTCAGGCCGGTCGCCTCCTGGTTCCAGCTCAGGCGGTCCTGATAGCCCAGGAGCTCCACATTCTCGATTTTGCCGGGCGACTGTGGGCTTGCGACACCCAGCGCCCGCACCACGGCCTCCGTCTCGGGCCAGCCCATGATGAAGGCGTACAGCGTGTTCCCCTTGGTAGTAAAACGAACGTCCTCAGCAGTGAGAGGCTTCCGTTTACTTTCATTGAACGCGCCGCTAGGCTTCTCAACTTGCATGCTGGGACCCTCACCACAGATTTTCCACGGTCGCGTGCCGTAGATCCCTTCGCTATTCACTCTCATCCAGTCGGTAATCCCCTCGAGCACCTTCAACTCATCGGGATCAAGTTGGCCGCTATTGGGCAAAGGGAAATTCAACAGCAGATTGCCATTCTGGCTCACGATATCCACGAGCAGGTCCACAACGGTCTTCGTGTGTTTGTAGTGATGATTGTCGTACAGCCAACGGCTGTAATGCCACATCCCGACGCAGGTATCGGTTTGCCAGGGAGCGGGCCTTATCTGGTTCGCCAGTCCACGCTCGATGTCCAGCACGCAGGTTCCGACCGCGCAGTCTTCCGGCCGTTTACTCGTGTAAACCGCCTGGGTTTGCCCACCGTGTGATTCCGCGCTCAGATTGTAAAGGTTGGCCACCGCGCTGTAGCCGTAGTTCTCAAACGGCAAGGGTCCGTCGGTATACAGGAGGTCGGGCTGGTAGTTGTCCACCAAATCCTGGATGCGCAGGAACCAGTGGCGCTTCCAGGCATCCGGAATGCCGTCATCGTTCCAACCAAATTGTTCAGGATTATAAGCGTCAGCCCACTTGGCGACACTGGCGTCCTGGTACAGATCCGCATAGGCCGGATCAACTCCGTCGTAATGCGCGCCCGCGAGCGGTCCCGTCTTGTCGCTTCCGTGGCTCACGGCGAACCATTTGTAGCTGATCCACAGGTGTTCGCTGACACCGAACCTGAGGCCGCGCTTCAAGGCTGCCGTGCGCCACAGGCCCACGACATCCTTATGGGGTCCTACCTTGACCGCATTCCAGCGCGTATGCTTGGAGTTCCACAAGTCGAAGTTATCGTGATGCACGCCCATGCTCACGAAGTATTTGGCGCCCGCCCGTTTGTAAAGCTCCATCAAGTGCTCGGGGTCGAAATCGGCGGCTTTCCAGAGGGGACAAAGGTCCTTAAAGCCGACCTTGGAAGGGTGGCCGTAATGCGCCACGTGGTAGTTGTACTGGCGGCTGCCCTGGATGTACATGTTGCGGGCGTACCAGTCACCGTCCTCCACCGCGGATTGAGGGCCCCAATGCGCCCAGATGCCGAACTTGGCGTCTCGAAACCACTCGGGAACCTGGTATTGCTGAAGCGATTCTTGAGTGGCCACAAAGGGGCCCTTGTGAATCTCAAGCCCGGTCTCCGCTCCGAGACGCGGGCCGAGAGCCAAGGCGGGCGCTGCGCCCGCCAGTACTTTCATCGCTTGTCGTCGAGTCATCTCCATGTCTTGCATCCTTTCACTTTCAAGGGTTTCTCCCATCGAATGTCGTTAGAGATTGACCACGGATTTCAATTCACTCTTATCGAACCCTCTGTAGCTGTCATCAAAAAGAATCGAAAACCTACGTGCCTTGGGAAGCAGGTCGGTGTATTGCACGGGTTCCGCAAATTCAACCCTGGAGCCGTGGCGAACATAGAGCGGCAGCCTGGACAACGGGGACTTCACTTGCTTCAAATGCTCCGGGCCCGTGATGATCCCGCCGTTCCAGAAGTCCACCCATTTGCCCGCCGGCAGATAAACATCGCGCTCGCCTGAGGAATGGAGCACCGGACAAACCAAGAACGCGTCGCCCAGCATATACTCGTCGGAGACGCCCCAGACTGTGGCATCGTCCGGCCACTCGATGACGAGCGACCGAAACATTGGATAACCGCTTCCGCAGCACTGTTCGGCCTGTGTCAGCAGGTAGGGAAGGAGGGCATAGCGCAGCCTCAACCACTGCCTAGCAAGGTCGGACACCGAGGGATACTCCCAGGGCTCGCGGGGAGTGGATCCGTGATAACGCATGTGGGAGGTGAAGGTTCCCACTTGGGTCCACCTTATGTAGAGTTCCGGCGAGGGCTTCGTCTCCATAAAATCCGGCACTCCGTAGAACCCCGGGACGTCATGACTCCAGAATGCGAATCCCGAAAGTCCCAGATGCATTCCTCCACAGATCGTGCCGGACAGACCGTCATAATTACAAGCGCTGTCACCTCCCCAGTGAAGCGGGTAGCGCTGGCTGCCAGCCCAACCCGACCTGGCCCACTCGATATTCTCTCCTCGCACCTTCTTGGTAATCTCCCAAACGGCTCTCTGGTAAAGCAGGGCAAACAGATGGCCATACTTTTCGGCTGGCTGGCCTTTGTAGATGGCCCGGGTGTCGATGGACTCGCCGAAATCTGCTTTAATGGCTGATGCGCCCATGTTCAGAAGCTTCTCGAGCATCCCTTGATACCACGCCACAGCGGCCGGGTTGGTGAAATCGATGGTGTACCCTTGGCCCACGCCAGTGGTGGGGTCCGTAGGCCTCCCAACGAAGCCCTTTTCAAGTGCGAGCTTTGCTAACGGCAGATCACGATTGACGTAGGGATATTGCCACAGAGAAACCCGGAAGCCCTGTTCGCGCATACGCCGGAAGAAATCGGGCGGATCGGGAAACCGTTCTTTCGAGAATGTCCAGTCGCATTTCCATTCCGTGGCAAACCACCCGGTGTCCAGATGCAGGACGTCACAGGGGTACTGCTCTTTCCTAAGTCTAGCGGCAATGCCGCTCACCTCTTTGTCCGAGTGATAAGTCATACGACTCATCCAGGTGCCGAAGGACCATACTGGCGGCATCTTGGGGAAGCCCGTAATGCTGCGGTAGTTGAAAAGAACTCGTTCGGGGGTACCGCCACCGATAAAAAACATATCGAGGGCGTCATCCTCAAGCAGCCATTGGACGGCGCGCGTGGAATGATGGCCGATGTCGAGCCTCATACGCGCTGTCGAGTGGGCAAACAGGCCGTAGCGCCGTGAACTCATCAGGAAAGGAATGTTCTTGTACGCACGCTCGTTGTTGACGCCCAAGGCATCGACGTTGACTAAATCGATCTGCCTACCGAACAAGTCAAGGCGATCAAAACGTTCCCCGGTGCCACAGAAATGCTCCCCAGGATGAAGATAAAGGGACATGCCCGTGGTTGCAGGGCTGCTCGCTCGATCGAGGAACAAAGCAGCGAAAGAGTCCCACTCTCCCCGGGTGACGACGAAGTGATCCTGACCTTGAAACTCGACGTTGACACGCCCATCGGGCAAGATCACTGGGGCAAAATCGCCAGATCCGGTCTTGAATCGTGCCGTGAGATCGGATGTGACGACCCAGCCACTCTCATCCTTGCGCAGGCGAGCCGGCGTTTTCTCCACTCCGGGAGACCATTCGAACATCAGGCTCTCGTCCACAAAAGGCCGATTGGTGCGCGAAATGAGCATACGCACAACCTGATGCCCATACAGCCGCACGCGAATGTATGCTGTGCCGGCATCGTCCCCGCCTTGGAGCTGAGGTGAGAGGGCGACAAGTGGGGCGGTGAAGAGGACGTCGCCGTCTTCCTCGACCGCCGATGCCACAGGGCCAATTCTGTAAAGCTTGTCGTTCGAAAGGTCGGTCCCCAGGACATTTCTCAGATAGCTCTTCGCCTGCAGCCAATCGCGCTGGCTTGCTGTCTCCTGCGGCGGAACCGCACCCAGTTCCGAGCTTGACCCGGCAGTGAGCACGGCGCTGGTTGCCGCGACCTTCTTCGCAAACTCCCTGCGATTGAATCTACGAGTGCTCATAGGACCTCCTCCATGTTTCTCAGAGCTACAGGCGACCATACGCTTTCGTCAACATGCGAATATCCCCTCGCCCTTGTACTCCGGTTATCGCTCGACGGCCTGCATAGTCTCTTGGCCCCTGCGTTCTCGGTTCTTTCGAAGGGCTTCCGATTGGTTGAGGGCTTCGCGTGCCGCGCTCTCATTACCAATCCTCTTGTAGAGCATGGCGATCTGGTAGTGGAAAGATCCGTCGGGATCGTCAGGGAGGGCCTGCTTCAACTCTGCTAGGGCCTCCAGCGTGCGTCCCTGGGATGCGAAGATCTTGCCCAGCATCGCGTGGGCTTTCGCGCGGCTCGAAGCATCCCCGCTTAAGCTCGCCTTCGCATAAGGCTCTGCTTCCGCGAATTGATGGCCAAGAACCAGGATATCCGCCATCATAAAGTTCGCTTCGGGGTTTTGGGGGGCTAATTGGAGAACCGTTTTCAGCTCTGGCAAGGCTTTATCCAGCAGGAATGCACGGTAAAAAGTGGCACCAAGTCCAAGGTGCGCAGACACGTCCAGAGGCTCGAGTTCAATCGCTTTCCGATACTCGGTCTCCGCTTCCCTGAATTCCTGTCTGTTCCGGTAAACGTCTCCAAGCATAACGTGGACGGCGGGCGAATTGGGCTCGGCTAGACCTGCCTGGACCAAGGCATTCACAGCAAGGACCTGGCTGGCTTTGATTCGCCAATACCATGCGGCAGGGCTGTGCGCATCGGCATCGACCGCTTGCTGGCTCGCTAGAAAGCTCGTCCGAAAGTCGCCGGAATCGTAAGCACACTCAGCGAGGAGCAGGGAGTCTCGGAGAGGCAACCTCGACAGTGCAGGCGTCAAGCTTTCTCGGCAAGCGGTGTACTTTCCCTCCGAGTAGGATTGAGCAACTTTCGGCTGGCTTATCCTCTGCGCCGTCACATCGAGAACCGGATTGACGGAGCCCGTCAGAAAATTCGTGGACATCTCTGCAACGGTCTCGACGGGATTTTTGCGCCATCTCGCCAGAGCCGCCAGCAGTGCATCTCTGAGTCCAGGTGGGACGCCGTCGGGAACCTGTGTTCCTTTGAGTGGCGTTTCTAAGCCTTCGAGTTTCTCGGTACTCAATCCCTGCCACAACATTGGGGCATTTGCCGAAAGAAAGTTATGGTCAGCCTGCCAGACTTGTGAAAGCTCGTCCACTGCTGTGGTCATGTCCCCATGGCCAACCGCGATGCGGGCAAGGCCAAGGCGAGCCATTAAACAGCGAGGCGCGTCCCTTAGTTCCGTCTCAAACTCCCGCTCCGCCTCCTCTGACTTTCCTGATTGAATAAGGGCGAAACCGAAGTCAGAACGGAGGCAGGCTGGGGCGGATTGGGCCTCCAGCAGCCGCCGGTACTTCGCAATGGCGTCGTTCAGTCGCCCTTCTTGCACGAAAGACTCCGCCCCCAAAGCCTGGAAGTAGGCAGAGTTAAAGTGCGCTTTTCCCATACGTTCGACGCCCTCGTCCTCTAAACTCCAATAGGTCGAACCCAGGCGAAGCCAAGCGCGTGGGTTGCCGGGATTCAACTGCACAGCCTCGTCATAGGATGTGCGAGCTTTAAGGAGATTGCCCAATTTCGTGTAGGCTCCACCCAAGCCTAAAACTACATTCGCATCATGAGGATTGAGTTCGTGTGCCCGGTCGAGATAGGGGATGGCCTCGCGGGGTTTATCTACCTGCAACAGATCCAAGCCCAAGAACAAATTGGGGACAAAGAGCCTTGGTTCCTCCTGCAAGGCAGTACGAAACTCGGGGATTGCCGCCGCATATTCACCAAGCAGATGATACATCATTCCCAAATTGGCGCGGACTTCCGCGGAGTGGGGCTCGGCCTTCAGCATTTCTTGATAGATCTGAGCAGCCGCACGGTAGTCACCCTTGTGTTGGGCCTCCTCAGCCCGCCTAGCAAGGCTCTCTTGGGCTTCTTGCGAATTAACCCATGGCTGGCTTGGCAGAGTGCGCGTGGTGAGGAAGCCCAAAACACAAAACAGCATCAATAACCTCGCACAACACCGCAGGTAAGGCGTCACCGCTGTTCTTATGCCCAGGAAGTCGCAGCGTGGTTTGGGATCGTCTAGTTGCAAATTGGATCGTCCAGCCATATAGACGGCAGGTAGTTGCCGCTTAGTGGAGAGTCGAACGCTCTAAACGCCCACATGGAGAAATGCGTGAGAACCCTGGGGACTTTGTGCAGTCCCCAGGGTTGTTTAGAACCAGGACGTGGCGTAGCTCGTCGCGCCTACCAGTAACCCTTAATAGCTAACTGGATGTCACGAGCGCGATATGCGGCATTAATCGTTCCAAACCCGCTAGTGGGAGCGGGGTTATAGGACTGATTGGGAGCGTAGAAGTCCACGTTGTTGAAGGCATTGTACATTTCACATCGGAATTGAATTCGCAACCTCTCCTTCCAATGCCACCACTTTTCTATGCCCAAGTCCCAGTCTTTGAATCCCGGCGCCCGCAGGTTTGGCATGTAACGTGGTACATCCCCGAATGTGTAAGGCGCGGCTGTTGCGAAGGCGTTGATGTTAAACCACTCAGAGATCGACGGATTCGAGATGTGTGGGTTACCGATCAGGTTTGGGCGCTGGTTGGCGCCCCACAAGTTGGAGGTGGAAGGAGCTGCTTCAGTAATACTCAAAGGGAAGCCGCTCTTGGCCGTGGTGATACCAGACACTTGCCACCCACCGAGTATGGCGTCGCCAATCCCGTGGAGGTTCGAGGCAAAGTGCTTGCCATGACCCACCGGCAATTGGTATACGTAGTTAACAACCAGACTCTGCGGAATGTCATTGCCATCCAGCGACTTTTCCGCCATGCGATCATAGGCGTTGCGGTCCTCCGATGATCCGACGTTTGCCCAGTCCCCCGGCCCCGAGTCATTGTCAATGAACTTCGAAATGGTATAGGAGACTCCAAGCTGTAGGGCTTGAGCCCAGCGATGGCTGAATGTTATCTCGGCCGCGTTGTAAGTAGAGAATGAGCCCGGCAGTTGATCATCGTTTACCCCGCAATACTCGGGGAAAGGCAACTCTAGCTGACCCGCAGGCACGGTAGGATTGTTGAGGCCACAGCCGCTTGAGGTGATGTGACCATAGAAGGGGTTGGTGACCGACTTCAGCAGTGCGGTGCCCTGGGCGTAGTCCGCCGTGGGCAACTGATTTGCCGGAACTCCGCCAAACGGCAGCTTGACGCCGTGATTGCCGACATAGGTAACGTCGATCTTGTCGTTGGAGGTGAGTGCATATTGCAGGCCATACATCCATTGCTCGACGTAAGGTGTCGGCCGATAGTGCTCCACCGCCGTCGTTGAGACGCCCACATCCTGCAAACCTCCCAAGGCATTTCCGGGAGGGACGATATATCCGCTCGGGAAAGGATTGCTTAGCGTGTTCACAGGAGTAATCCCATCCACGGTGCCCACGTAAGGGGTGGCCTGGGAATAACCGTCATTGGGCGGGCTGAGTTCCATAGCCTCAACATAGAACATACCGAAGCCCGCTCGCATGACCAGCTTATTCGTCAACTGGTAGGCCAATCCGATACGTGGTGCAAAGTTCGTGTACTGGGGATTGTAAACAGCACGGCTGCTACTGTTAGCAAAAACGAGTTCGCCCGGAACTGTGGAGCCGATGTCTTGACTGATAGGGTTCGCTGCGGTGAAATTGAACCACTGCGTCCCATTGTGGCGCTCGGTGGGTCCTGGCTGAACGTCGTAGCGCACCCCCAGGTTCAGTGTGAGCTTTCGAGTGGCTTTCCAATTATCCTGGAAGTAAAAGCCGTACATGTTTCTTTCAAAGGCCCCAAAAGCATTGACCGCGGTCCCGTTGGCGCCTTGCCCGTTGGAAGGACTATCATTGCCGGTCCCCAGCAAGAAAGAGGCGAACCCGAAGCCGGTCGAGGAAATCGCCGCGGTCGGATCAGGACCCTGGGTCATGCTCTGCGGGAAAAAGAAGTTTGTCACAGCCATCCTGCCGCCAAGATCTTGCTGCACGACACCCATGAACCCCATATTCATGGTATGCGCGCCATGATTCTTGGTGACGTCCACCGAGTAACTCCCCACATTCCGAGGGAACGTACCGTTACCCGCGCCGCCGGACAGCGATCCCGGCCCCAATCCACCCATTCCGGTTATCCCAATATCAGGGAACTCGTTCGATAGACCGTCAAGGAATGACGGCAGGCCGAGGGTGGAAGGATTGAAGGGGTATGCCTGCATACTATTACCCTCCGCCCAACGGGTCAAGCCAAGGTTCACGCTCATAACCAATGTGGGGCTGAGAGTGCGCGTGTAGTTGGCTGCCATGTCCCAGCGATTGTCTAAGGCGATCCCACCCCCTCCTCCCTGATCGCTGGTGCCGTAAACATCCGCTCCAATCGTCTTGTATTCCTTCTTCCATGACCAGCGTGCGAACATTCGCGACTTATCGCTGATATTTTGGTCAACACGAATGGAATACTCATCCCAAAGGGACGGAGCGCTGGCTGCGAATGTATAGTTGTTCACCAAGTTGCCATTGGTGGGGGTACTCGGCCAATACTGCAGGAAGTTGCTTGCTACCGCATTTATAGGCACCGTGCCGGGCGACAGCTTATTGCCAGCAATGGGATCGCGATAGTAACACGTTGGGGCGGCGCCAGGGCATGTAACAAGCAAGCCCGAAACCGAATCCGTCCCGCCGTTCGTGAGCTGCCGGGTGCTCAAGGGATTGTAGATCTGACCCGGAAGGATAGGACGTCCTAAGACGTCCGTGCCAACAGGCGTGGTGCCGAGCAGAGCTGAGAAGTCGCCGCCTCGCATGGCGGAGGTCGGGATGGTGGTGGTAGTAGTGAGGGGTGTACTCTGGCGGAGACCTTCGAAATCCCCAAATATAAAGGTCTTGTCCCGTTGTTGGTAAAGCTGCGGGATATACACCGGTCCACCGGCCGTGACGCCGAATTGGTTGCGCTTGAACGGCGATAGTGGGATGTTTGCCGCGTTGTTAAAGTAGTTATTGGCGTCGAAAACGTTGTCTCGAGCGAACTCCCAGGCGTCGCCATGAAAATCGCGAGTTCCTGACTTGGTGACGGCGTTCACGACGTTTCCAGTGCTCCAACCGTACTGGGCGCTGAAAGTATTGGTTTGGATTGAGAACTCTTGGGTGTCATCCACGGATGGGATGTACATGTATCCACCCCAGTCCCCGCCCACGTCCCAGGCGCCATCCAGGAGTACGCCAGTGGTCCCGAAGCGTCCACCTCCAAAATTCATGAAGTAATAATCTTGGTCGGCTGTGTCTGCTTGTCCAGGACCGTTGACTACTTGATACTGCGAGCTGTTGTTCACGCTGGCATTCAGGTAGACCAGCCCGAACACATTCCGCACATCGAGGGGAAGGTCAAGAACCTGTTGCTGCGTGACGGTTGTCCCCACATCGGCGTTCTGGATGTTCAGCATAGGGGCGCCAGCCGTCACCGTGATTTCTTGTGCGACAGTTCCGAGTTCCACGCTCACATCTTGCGTAGCCGCTTGGCCCACCTCCAAGGCAATCCCCGACTGGACGTACGGTCGGAATCCGGCCTTTTCGACCTTTAGGCTGTACGTGCCCGGAGGTAACAAGGTGAACGCATACCTGCCGTCCGGTTGCGTGGTGAACGTTTGGGTGATTCCTTTTTCAGGGTTGGACAAAGTAACCGTGGCTGCCGGAACGACGCCCCCTGTCTTGTCATAAACGACGCCACTCAGCGAGGCATTGAAAGCCTGAGCCTGCGCCCAGACTCTCAGGGCGCCAGGGCCAAGCAATGTGAGCCCCAACAATGCAACAGTCGCAACCGCAAGCCTCGACCCGCGGTTGCAGACCGACAAACAGTCAATGAGTACCCCACAAGCTCGTAGAGTCATACGTTTCATCTTCGGCCTCCTCAAAGGCATTTCTCGTCTTCTAAATTGACCCGAGACCCTTCGCCAAACCAAAGTGATTCAAGACTGACATCATTTCGCATGCTATTGGAGGTTTATTCTTGGACCCGACGCACTTACAGAAAGACCGAACCGCTGTTGCCTCGCTAGCCTTCGCACATGCAAAGTACTACGATAACGGTAACGCTATTTCGACCTATCTTTTACTCCAACCCTTATCCCGTGTCAAGAAAAAATTGTTGCCTATTTTCTTGTACTTAGGGCGTTTTGACCTTGATGGTATGCCAGCAACCAAAAAAAATCTTGATTACGTTACCGCAATCTATTACTGTAACGCCGCCCTAAATGAATATGCGACTCGAGAGACAAGAATGTGTGATAAGGTTTCGTTACGGACGACGCATAGGGAGGACTTATGGCCGTAACCATGAAGGATATCGCGCGCGACCTCCATGTCTCAGTTATTACGGTTTCGAAGGTGATCCGAAACCAGACAGACATCAGCGAGGAGACGCGGCAGAGGGTGCTTAAGCGGATCCGAGAGATGAACTATCGCCCGAACCTCGCCGCTCGCGCACTTGTTACAGGAA
>Ga0187880_1004110_pt1 | contig 10862 bp, 9 predicted proteins | sample June2016WEW_19_4_FD_132998 | JGI IMG/M metagenome (GOLD analysis project Ga0187880, IMG submission 132998) | Peatland microbial communities from SPRUCE experiment site at the Marcell Experimental Forest, Minnesota, USA - June2016WEW_19_40 | ecosystem: Environmental > Terrestrial > Soil > Wetlands...
CCGCGATTTGATAATCGTCCACCCGCAGGCGCGTTTTTTCGGCTGCCAGCGCCGGCGTGCTCGCGACCGCCGCAACCAACAAGCCGAGAAAAATGACGAGGGTCAAACCGAGTGCCCGGCGCGCTGATCGAGAATGGCAGAGCTTCAAGTAAAGTCTCCTGGCGGGCCTACAAATTCTTAAGATGTTGATTTTCCCGCAAAAGATGCTGTGAGGACAAGGGTTAGCGAAATTTGTTTAGCGAAATTTGTTTTTCAGGAGTGGGATGTGCACCGGCGCCACTTCCGTGTTTCAGTCTTTTCTTCGCCTTCTCCAGAAAGCGCCGCGACGGAAAAATAATAGTTCAATCCGTCGAAACTCTTGCGCATACCAGCGAAGGAGGTGCCTCAAATTCGGCGAAATACCCCCAACTCATTGAAGAACAAGTTCCCCGCAATTGGCGCAGAGGTTGCAAAGTAACGCTGAGTACGGCTCAAATCGCCCGGCCACCCCAGCTGTCCGCCGCATCCCCCTGGCAACCGGACGCCGCAAAGACATAAGACAAAGACGAAAGCAACGCAACAAGGGAGATCTACCTGCAAACCGCGCACTTGCCCGTTCTCACGCTTCTGGGGGTCATTGCTTTTGCCTCCACACTGTCCGCCGCCCAAAGCCAGCTACCCAACGAAATGCTCCGCGAGGCCAGCGGTGGAGTAAACTCGACGACCGACTACACTTCCCCTATCGCCCCGCCCGTGTTTCCCGATGCGCCCATCCCGCAAAGAGGTAAAGTCAGAGTCAAAGTCATTGACAAAAAGTTCGTCGCCGTTATGGCAGCACTTGGTGGCGCCGAGAGCCTGCGCTTCACCACGCACAAGCTGGTGCTGGACCACGAGTTCGACGCCGGCGCTCCCTGGGTCCAGAGCGTCCCTCGAGATCAACACCTGGTCGCCAAGTACGGGGCGGTCTACGCTGCCGAATTGCTCGTCGTTTATGAACTCAAGAAGCCCCACTCTTGGCTTCCCGGCGACAAGGTCATACGAAAACTCTGGTGGGTGTATCCCGCGGCAATGGTGCCGATCCATATCAAGAATGGCATTCGCAGCGTCCGAACCTCAGCTCCGTCGTGCCCCGTGGCCGAGTGTGAATCGCAATAGATTCGTGCCAGCATGTTGCTTTAGCGATATCATCACCGTTCGAGATTCAAAGCCCTTTTAGGGGGCCGGGCACTCGGAACTATCCGATCATTCTGAAGATGATCTCCGCCGCCGCTTCCGATGGATGTCGAAGCGCGCCCCCGCTCCCGTGCTTCAGTCTTGCCTTCACCGACGCTAATCGCTCGATCATGCTCGCCCGCGGCTCGCCGTCGGGGATGATCCTGTTCAGTTCCGTGACGATGTTCTCCGCTGTGAACTTGTGCTGCACCAGTTCCGGGACGACCTCCTCCTCGGCAATCAGGTTGACCATCGCAAAGTAAGGAACCTTTACTCGCGGCTTGCCCAGAGCATAGGTCAGCCGCGACACGCGGTACACCATGACGAACGGAGTGCCCATGATTGCCGCTTCGACCGTAGCCGTGCCGCTGGCAACGATGGCGGCGCGCGAGTGAAAGAGCGCAGGCAGTGCTTCCGGGACTAAGTGAATGTTCGGTAGAGACGCGCCTTGCCGCGTCTTTATCGGCGGCGCCCCGATCAATTCCCGGAGAAACGAAGCGTCCAGCGTGTGCGCGATCGGCAGCAGAAATTCATAACCGTTGCCCAGTTGCTCTTTCTGCAGACGATCCGCCGCTTCAAGAATTGTAGGCAGGTTCATGCGCACTTCCCTCCGGCGGCTGCCCGGCATTAGTGTGATCCAGGGCTTCGCGGCGGCGATTCCGTGCGCGGCCGCGTAAGCTTCGCGAGTGATTGCCGGCGCGGGAAGGTCGGCCAGCGGATGACCAACAAACGTCGCATCCACGCCGCGGTCGCAATAGAACTTTTCTTCAAAGGGAAAAATCACCAGCGCCTTGTTGACGTACTTGCGCAGCAATTTGACGCGTCCCTGCCGCCACGCCCAGAACTGCGGGCAGACGTAGTAAACCACCGGAATGCCACGCCTGCGCATCCGCCGCGCCACGCGCCAGTTGAACGCGGGCGCGTCGATGACGACCGCAAGAGCCGGACGTCTCTCATCGGCCGCCTGAATCAATTTCCGATAAAGCCCAAGAATCTTAGGCAGGCGGCCAAGAATTTCAGTGATGCCGACCACCGCAAGGTCTCTTGCGTCGACAACGATTTCGCAGCCTGCAGCCCGCATGAGCTCCCCGCCCGCGCCAAAAAATTCTATGTTTATGTGGGGAGTGTTCGTGTGGGGACGGGCGACTCGCCCGTCCTGCGTAGCGACCGGCGTCCCCGGCTGTCCAGCGGAGCGCAGCTCCGCCCGCTGCCGCAGCGCTTCGATCAGCTGCGCGCCGTACATTTCGCCCGAGGCTTCACCAGCGGAGATCAGAATTTGCACAGCTGCATTGTAACGGGGCAGATGAAAGAGGTCTTAGTCGTCCGCGTTCGCCGTGACCGAGGGAGCCGCCGGCATTTCCTGATCCTTATACTGCAGCTGATAGAGCTTGTAATAAATCCCGCGCTGGGCCAGCAGTTGCTGGTGCGATCCCATTTCGCGGACCTGGCCTTTGTGCATCACGATGATCTTGTCGGCGCGCTGGATGGTCGATAGACGATGCGCGATGATCAGTGCCGTTCGCCCTTCCACCATGCGGTTGAGCGCGTCGCGCACCCGGAACTCGGTCTCCGTATCGACGCTCGAAGTCGCTTCATCGAGAATCAGAATCTTCGGATTGTGAGCCAGCGCGCGGGCGAATGAAATCAGCTGCTTCTGTCCAGTCGAGAGGGTCGAGCCGCGTTCGCGCACTTCCTCCTTGAATCCTCCCGGCAAAGTCCGAATGAAGTCGGCGAGGTTAACATCCTCCGCTGCCTGCTCCACATCTTGGTCCTGTATGCGCGTCGTCCCTAGCCGGATGTTGCCCGCCACCGTGCCGCTGAATAGAAACGGATCCTGCAACACGACGCCGAAACGCCCCCGCAGTTCGTCGAGATTCATCTCCTTGATATCCACTCCGTCGATACGAATCGCTCCCCGCTGCACGTCATAGAAGCGCATCAGCAACGAGATCAACGTAGTCTTGCCCGCGCCGGTGTGGCCCACTACGGCGATAGTCTCGCCCGGCTCAAGCACAAAGTTCACGTCGCGCAAAACCCAATCCGGCTCTGTGGTTTGTGAAAGCGTGGAGAGTGGAGCGACGAGCGTCCCCACCCGTCCACCCGCGGCCGCAGCCTCGGGACGGGTGGGGACGCTCGTCGCTCCACTAGCATGTCCTGAAACGTTGTACGCGAACCACACATGCTCAAATTCAATCCGCCCCGGCCCCTGCGGACGTTTCGTAACTGCCGGCGAGGTCACTTCAATCTTCGTATCCAGCAGCTTGAATACGCGCTCGCCCGCCGCCATCGCCGACTGCAGGATGTTGTACTTCTCGCTCAGATCCTGAATCGGGCGAAAAAATCGCTGTGCGTACTGCATAAACGCGACCAAAACTCCAATCGTCGCCACGCCGCGAATCACGTCATTCCCACCGAACCAGATGATGCTCGCGATGGCAATCGCCGACATGATTTCGACCACCGGGTAATACACCGAGTACGCCAAGATGGTGTCTTTGAAGGCCTCCATGTGCGAGGCATTGATGTCGGAAAATTTATTGAAGGCACGCTTCTCGCGATTGAAAAGCTGCAGCACCAGCATCCCCGAAACCGCCTCCTGCAAATACGCGTTGATGCGGGCAATCGCGGTGCGGATGCGCCGGTAGGAATCGCGCACCTTATCGCGAAAAATCTTGGTCGCATACACGATCAGCGGAAGTACGGCGAAGGTGATGAGCGCCAGCCTCCAGTTCATCTTCATCATGATCGCGATAATGCCGGCCAGCACGAAGACATCTTCAAAAATGGAGACCACGCCCGCCGTGAACATCTCATTCAGGGCGTCGACGTCGGTAGTGACGCGCGTCACTAATCGGCCAACCGGATTCTTGTCGAAAAAGGCGACGTGCATGTGCTGCAGGTGGCGGAAAATCTGCCGGCGCAAATCGAACATCACCTTCTGCCCGGTCCACTGCATCAGGTAAGTCTGGATGAATTCAAGTGTGAAAGTGAAGATGAGAATTCCGACGTAAAGCCCGCCAATCTGGGCGATGCCGGTCAGCGGAGCGTCGCTCAGCCGGTCGCCAATCCAGGAATGTGAGTTCGGCGACTTCGCCAGGTATTTATCGATGGCGACCTTGGTGAGGAACGGCCCCAGCACGTCCAGGCCCGACTTCAGGATGATCGCCCCGAGTGCCACCACCACGTGCCACTTATACGGACGCAAATAAGTAAGCAGCCGCCGCATCAGCCGGCCGTCGTACGCTTTGCCTAATACTTCTTCTTCCTGATTGGAGGCCATCGGTGGCGCGAGCGATCGTCGTACCTGGAGTTCTGCCCAGTAAAGAGTATCCCAAAACCGCTACTCCAACTAGATGGCCGAACCGGCGTGGAGGATGGAAAACGTTCGTCTATGTTTTTGTTCTCCGTCGCCGGGCTCGCGTATGTTTCGGGCGGATTCCCGCGCGGACTCCCACAATCCGAAAAGAAGAACGACGTTAAGCGCGAGGAGCAACCATACGAAGTATCTCGCTACAAAAAGATTCCACCACCACGCCGCAGTGATCGACGCCGCGATGTGAGGCGAGAGGCGCATCAGCGCCGAATGCCCGGGCAGCATCATCAACAGAAAAATCACGCAGGTCGCAATCTTGATGCGGGTCCATGGCTGCTGTCCGGCCGGGATGGCCCAACACAGTGCCAGCGTCAGGATCGTCGTATCCGACACGCTGTGGTAGAGCGAGATAAAACTGAGAGCGAGCAGCGAAGCAATGGCCAATGGTGCAGGAATGCGGAAGCGCGCGCGCCAGAGTATCAGGATCCAAACGGCGAGGCCGCTGACAAAAAGAAGGCGCGCAATCAAGTTTGCGGCGAACACGCTGTGCACGAATTGATAGAGAATGACTTGAGTCATGTTCACGTGGAAAGGGAATGCCCCGGGCGTAAAGCCCGCAGGCCGGCCCGGAGCAAACCAGTACTGCACGTTCGCCCGGTAGCTGGAGATCGCATCCGACACCGGGATCGGATGCAAGAACAAAACCGCCGCGACCACGGCACCAGCGGCGAGCGCGCCCAGGAATACATGCTTGCGTCTTCGCAAGAGGTAGTAAAGCAGGACCCAGACACCGATCTGAGGTTTGAGGCAGCCGGTAATACCGATGGCCAAGCCTGCCGACCAATCCTGCTGCCTTTCGGCGAGAAGGATCGCCCAGAACGCCAGAGGAACGGCTAGCAGCGCCATGTTTCCCAGGTGAAAGGCTTGGTGCAGAGGATCAAAGCTCAACAGAAATGTGACCAAAGCCATCGCCCGCAAGTCCCAAGGTCTGGAACCGCCGATGCGCCACAAGAGAAAGATGGTCGCGCCGACGCCGGCGAGACCAGCCACCAACCAGATGAAGTTCGCCCATCCCCAAGGCAGAAACGAGATGGGCGAGAACAGTACGAAAGCAGTAGGCGGGTAGAGCGTCGCGACGTCCACTGAGACGCCAATCAATCGCTGCTGCGTGGCCGTGGCCAGAGCGGAGTTGTAGAAGTTTAGCCCGTGCCGCCACAGCCATGCGCCTACGTAGACTTCCGAGAAATCGGTCCTGCTGGGTGCAAAAGCGGGAACAATACCACGCAGCACAAAGTCAGAAACCATCAGCAGAGCGACGATCCAGAGGAGCAGATAGGCTGCTCGCACGGGCATGCTGATTGTCGGCTCGGACGAAGTCATATTTCGGTAAGAAAGTGTCCGAAATAATAACAGGAACGGTTGGTGTGGAAATCGCGCAACTAATTAGGCTTTTTGACAGGTTGCGACCCCGCAGCCTGCCCGGCACCCTTCACAGGCTTGCAGTCGGGGTTCGCACGGCAATTTGGGCATACAACCCTCTCGTTCTGGTCGGCCATCTGGTGCAGGAAGGCGGAAAACGTCTGGCCACAGTCCTCACATAAAAGATCAATCGAGTCGGTGCTCATAATTTGTTCTCGTAAACCTTAATGATTGATTAAGTCCCTCGCTAAATGTTCCCATCGGCTATTTTAAGCCATTGTCCGAGAAAGCGGGTCCCATAGAATAACAACAACATGCCGCTCGGCCTCTACATCTCCGTCCCCTTCTGCCGGACCAAGTGCAGCTACTGCAACTTCGCTTCCGACGTGTTCTCGAAGGCGGCTTACGAAAATTACGTTGTCCGCTTGCTCGAAGATATCGGCAATTCGCGCCAGCTTGCGTCGGAGTTGGGGGGTAAGCAGGATGACACCGCCGACTCCATCTATCTTGGCGGAGGAACTCCCTCGGTCCTCGAGGCCTCGCAGTTGCTGCGCATCTTTGCCGCCGTGCGCGCTCAATTTGCGGTTACGCCCAATGCCGAGATCACGGTCGAGTGTGCTCCGGGCACGCTTACTCCTGCTCTCGTCGCGACCTTGCAGCAGTGCGGAGTTAACCGCGTGAGCCTGGGAGTACAGTCCTTCGTCGATCAGGAAGCGCAGTCTGTGGGACGATTGCACAAGCGCTCGACCGTTCTCGAGGAGATTGCTCGCCTGCGGGAGGCCGGGTTAAACAACATCAGCCTCGACCTGATTGCCGGCTTGCCGCACCAGACGTCGGAAAGCTGGGCCTATTCCGTGTCGGAGACGATTGCCGCGGGTGTTCCGCACGTGAGCGTTTACATGCTCGAAGTGGACGAGGATTCACGCCTGGGCAGGGAACTGATTGCCGGAGGCGCCCGTTATCACGCCCACTTTGTCCCCGACGACGACGTGGCCGCGGATTTCTATCAGCAGGCATGCGAGATACTAGCCGCCAACGACATCGCGCAGTACGAAATTTCCAACTTTGCCCGTACCGCATCGCCTTCACAAAACGGCGAGTTACGAAGTAACGAGTCGCGCCATAACTTGAAATATTGGACGCGCCAGCCCTATCTAGGGTTCGGCGTCGATGCGCACTCGATGCTGGAGCTCATGTGGGGACGGGCGCCCTCGCGAGCCTGCCCTGAGCCAAGCCGAAGGGGCCAAGCCGGCTCGGCAGTTGCCGACAGTCATCGGGCTGTCCGCTTCGCAGCTCCCGACTCGCTCGATGCCTACATGAATCGCGTGCCGCGTACGGTGACGCCGGTCTCCACGCAGGCAGCGATCGAAGAAACTTTCTTCCTCGGTCTGCGCCTCAATCGCGGTATCGATCTCGATGGTCTACGCACAGAATTCGGGCTAGAAACGGTTGGGGTCTGGGAATCCGCGATCCAGGAGTGCGTGCAGGATGGCCTGCTCGAACAGCAAGGCGCTACGCTGCGCCTCACCGCGCGCGGCCGTCTCTTGTCGAACGAAGTGTTTGCCCGATTTCTTACTGAGAAAACCGAAGAAACAAAAGTGGGAACCGGTCACGTGAATCCACGTTAGTTGACCGATCGGTGCCGTTCGGCGTTTGATCGCTGTTTATCCGGTTCCCACCATCTTAAAAACTCTTGGGAGGCTTCGCCGATCCGTTCCGCTCCGCGGTTCCGATCAACGATTCAAGCGCATCATAACCATGAACGCGCCAAAGCGAAACGTCACATCGGTCACACGCCAGGGAGTTCCCGAAGTTACGTTGCTTTAGCGCGGGAATAGTTGGGGAAATAAGGTCGAAACCAAAACTAGTCGAAGTCCTTCAGCGAGCAAGCCCCCGGCCCTCGGGGATCGCCGCATGATCCGCAAGATCCTGCCGACAGCGACGGCTGCGAAGCCACCCCGCTCTTCGCCGACACGGCGAACACGGAGAGTTGCGGCTCCAGTTTCTTGCTCTGGCATTTCGGGCACTCTGCCTTCTGTTTGCCGAAGATCAGCGCCTCGAACTCGTACTGGCAGTCCTTGCAGACGTACTCGAAGATGGGCATGAAGAAAACTCCAACGACGAAAATTGCTGTCTTCTATTTAAAATCAAAGTGTGGGTACTCCGCAAACCGGCAATTCGCAAAACAACGTCGAGACACGTCCTTTCACGCCGCGCCGTTGGTTAAGCGGCGGGCATGTGCAGACTGTGGCCAGCTTTTTAATCCCGCGACGTTTTCATCTGCCAGCGCCCGAGGAGCGGCTGGTCGAAGTCGAGCCCGGCGTCAAAGTGCTTTGCCACTGCCACTGGCAAGCGAGTCGAGCGTACGCGCTGACCGTCATTATTGTGCATGGGCTCGAGGGGTCGAGCGACTCGCAGTACATGCTCGGGATCACGAAGAAAGGGCTCGCCGCTGGAATGAATGTGATCCGCTACAACCAGCGCAACTGTGGAGGCACGGACGCGCTCGCCCCGGTGCTCTATCACTCGGGGCTGTCGAGTGACGTCGCGGCGGTGGCACGGGAGGTCATCGCGCGCGACGGCGTTTCGCGCCTGGCGCTAGTTGGTTTCTCGATGGGCGGCAACATCGTGCTGAAGTTGGCGGGCGAGTGGGGCCCGCAACCGCCACCGCAGTTTCGCGCGGTCGCGGCGTGTTGTCCGGCGATTGATCTGGCCGTGTCGGCGGATGCGCTGCACGACCCGTCGAACCGGATTTACGAAAAGTATTTCTTGTGGGCGCTTCGCCGGCGAATGTTGCAGAAGGCGCGGCTTTTTCCCGGCCGCTTCGACGTTAGCCGACTGCATGGCATCCGGAGCCTGCGCGAGTTTGATGACAAGATTACGGCATACTATTGCGGCTTCAGCGGCGTCGACGATTACTATGACCGCGCTTCCGCGGCCCACACAGTCGCGCGGATCGGCGTGCCGGCACTGATTTTGTACGCCGCGAATGATCCGTTCATTCGCATCACGGCGAAGACGCGGCAAAAGATTTCTTCGAACCACAACATCACTTTTGTCGAGACCAAGGATGGCGGGCACTGCGCGTTCATTGGAGTACCTGACGTCACTGCGCGCAGATCGGCGGCTGTAGTGGGGAATGACGGGGATGGCGGTGGTCGTTATGACGACGGTTATTGGGCGGAGCGTGAGATCGTGAACTTCCTGCGCAGGTTTTAATCCGTGACCTGCTAATCGACGAGGTTCTGATGGATGCTGAATTCTCGATCGAGCTGGGACGGGAAGACCCGGTGCTGGATTTTCCATGGAAAGACCCGACGGGGAAGCTTGCTTATGTGGACTTGAAACGGTGTCCGGAGTTGTTGGCGAGGATCGAGGAGGCAGAAAGACTTCCCGAACTGGGCGAATTTCTTCGGACGGTGAACTCGACGCGGAGCATGGTGGAGACGGCGAAGTGCGACGCCTGGGTGACGAGAGAACTGAATGCCGAGGAAGCAATTTACGATGCGTCGCATAAGTTTGTGAGTTATGTGGACGCGGTGTTTGCGGAGATTGATGCGCGTCAATCTTTGTTACGACAATCTCTGTCCGCTCACGAACAGTTCGCCAGGAAACTGGTTGCGTTGCTCCGGCGGGCGCCTGAGACTTCCTCGACGGCGGAGGTGTGCCTCCGGCGCTGTTACTACGGACAGGACAGCAGCGTCCGGGAGGGATTTTACTTCACTTTGTATGTGAGTGGCTACGGAAACGACGAGACCAGTGCGCGTCGGAATTGGGAAGTGGGACTGAAGCTGATGGGGAATGCGATTTTGCAGTTGTCAACGTGAAGAGAAGGACGGGGCGAACCCACTCCCAAGCGAGCGGAGCCTATCCTCACCCGAGCCTATGCGGGCTGGACCCTCCTCGTTATCTTTTTCCAGTCAATGCTTTTCCAGTCGATTCTTGTGCGAAGGAGGGAGAGGATCAGCATGAACAGAAATATCTCCAGCAATCCTCGGGAGGCGGCGGGAATGGATTCGGCTCTTTTGGGTAGCAAGGAAAAGCGTCCGTATACGAATTCTATGTGGACCCAGTACACGAGCAGAGACGTTTGGCCGAGTTGAATTAGTGGGCTGAAGCCACGAGTTGCGAGCCCCCAGCGACACCAGGCATAAGTCAGGAAGGCGATCACTAACAACAGACCTATGCGCATCATTAGGAAGTTGGGGCTGGTGTGCCAGTAATCATAGGTGGAGTAAAGATAGAAGGAAGAGTGGTCGAGTTGGCGTGCGGTTAGGATTGCTACGATTCCTACGCCCGAAAACAGGGCTAGAGTTGTGGCCATCTGGTTGTGAGCCTGGTCGCTGAAAAGAATGAAACCGCTCGCCAGGCCGGCGAACGCAAAGGCAGCCCAAGGGAAGAGCGGGAAGAGCCAAGGCTGCGGGGCGCCCAGGTTATGGCATCCGTTAATGTAGGACTGCAGCCACCAAGGCAGCCAGGTTGGTCGCCAGGTTGTATAGAGGGGTGGAGTTAGTAAGGCAATCAGGGCGGTGACAGCAATCGAGGTCGATATTAACGCAAGCCGCCAGCGGCTAAAGCCAGTCTCCTTTTCGGTGCTTTGTGTTATGCCTGAAGGCATACCCTGATACGGATCATTCGGAAGCACTTCCTGCTGCGGCGCATGGGTCTTTCTCCAAATGGTCAGAGTGATGCCGCAGGTTAGGGCCATCAGTATCATCGATAAGCCGATGATGTTCAGCACGTCCACTCGGAGTAAGTCGGACCATGGAGCCCATCCCCAGGCGATGAGAAATTCCTGCAGACGGAAAAGGAGTCCGAAGGCGAAGATTTCTGCGCCTCTACGGGCCATGGTGCGGGTGATCTCGGCGGCGCTCAGATTCTTGCGAATGAGTTTGTCGGTGACCAGTGCGAAGGAGATTCCGGCTAGAAAAAGAAAGAG
>Ga0187880_1004115_pt1 | contig 10848 bp, 14 predicted proteins | sample June2016WEW_19_4_FD_132998 | JGI IMG/M metagenome (GOLD analysis project Ga0187880, IMG submission 132998) | Peatland microbial communities from SPRUCE experiment site at the Marcell Experimental Forest, Minnesota, USA - June2016WEW_19_40 | ecosystem: Environmental > Terrestrial > Soil >...
GGCCCAGTTCCCGCTGGCCACAGCCAGAGCTTGGCTTCGCAAGCGGATTGCCGACGACTGTTTCAGCGGGCCTTGGTGCTGACGCTGCTCGCTCTGGCACTGAGGCGGCTTTGCCATCTTCCGGCTCCGTTTCTGGTTCTGGCTCTTGCGATGTCGGCTTTCTGGCCGTCAGAAAGTCATCCAGATCTTCGACTGAGATAAAGATTCTTCGGCCCTCCCGCCGCACGGGCAAAGGCCGTTTCAGGTGGACCCAGCGGTAAACCATTTTGGGCAGAACCTCCTGGAATGTGGCGACTTCTTTTACTGACATCCAACCATTTGTCGTGCCCGGCGGATTTTCCATGTACCCCCTTTGGGTGGTCAAACGCGGAATCCCCGCGCTTGCATTCATCATGCTCGCCGCCGGTCTCCTACCAAAGGCCCGCTCGAAGAAAACATTCAATAGGGGAGGAGGTGATTTTCGTGAAGTTATTCATCGTCAGCGTGCTCGGAGGGCTTCTACCGCTACTTCTCTTCGCTCTAGCTGTCCGCATTTTGGAAAAGGAACTCCGCCCGTTTTTGTAACGCGCCCGAACGTTTCATTCAACCTCAACCCTGTCGTCAAAGGCGTCAAACCCGCAGCAAAAGAAAGGAACAAGAAATGATCAATTTAATCCCGCAGCAAGCTGAAGACACATTGCACACCATTGCGAGGCAGACCCTGCCCGGGACGGCTGCCGATCAAAGCAGTAATACCGATTTTGCCGCGATCCGGAGGGAGTCGATGTCCGGGCTGTTCGGCGCTTGCATCAAGAGTTGCCGCGAGAAACGTGGGCGCTCAATCGAGGAAGCGGCCGCAGTGGCTGGAATGGAGGCAGCCGCATGGGCGGCTGTAGAGGCCGGCATTGTTCCGAATCCATCCTCCCTGCGTTCTATCGCCGCAGGCATCGGAACAACGATCTATCAGATAGCGCCGCTGATTTTCATTTGTCAGGATGCCTGGCAGTAGCCGAGTCCGCTTCCATGCTGTTTGAGGTGCTGGCGGCGGCTCTCCGTCGGTTATACTCTGTCCGATGTGGTGTCTGGCCTGGCGATCTCGAAGATTCCTTAATCAGAAGGGAATCTTGGCCAAGATATCTTCTTCCCAATCGCTTCTAGCCTCGGAACTACTCTCCTTCGAAGGACTTTGAGGGTATTCATAGTTGAGCCAGTTGATGGCCACTTCAGCGCGCTTCTTCGTCCAAATCCCACCCCCAGCTTCCATCATGCTTTTTACGGTCCAAGTCGTTCCCCTCTTGTGCTTCGATTCAAACAGATCGAAACCATGCAGATACCTCACGTCTACGCGGCCCTTTCGGGGCGGACACGGGATTCTTGAATCCAAGTGATGGAGATCCCATAACCGCTGCTGACCCAGCGAAGGTTGCTGATATTCGACGGTATAGGGCTTCGGCGCGGGCACGTCGCGAAGATAATAGTTCGCAGCTAGCCGAAACTTCTTGATCAAGTATTGGATTTCTTTCGGGACTCGCCGAGACTTCGTCCTCCAGACTGTGCTATCCAGTGTCCTAAACATTTCTTCGTCGTGCGCATAGTACTCCTCGAGGAGTCCGCCTTTCAAATGGAAGTACTCTTCGAGCTGGTGACGCTCGTTAGCGAGCATATCGCTCAACGCCAGACGGATATACTTCTGCTGCTCCGGATGAATGGATCGTCGTAGCAATCTTTCCGCCAGCGTTTTCGACGGCGGACGCCCGCCTAACTTTCCGTTGGCCCGTGAGGCCTGACTCTTGCGTTTAGTCTTTGCACTGCCGCCTCTTGAGCCAACCTGCCTAGCGTTCAACTTATTGAACATAAATGAATTGTACTCTACTTGGGTTCATTCCTCTAATTTGAAGAACCCAACCATCTTCTCGCTGCTTGGGTTATTGCATGTCTTTTTGACAAACTAAGCAAACCTCCATAAACCGCTGTCACTGCTCCAGGGGTGGGATCACTGAAGGTTCTGACTGCACGGTAGCCCTACGTCCAGACTCTTGGGCCAGGACTACACCCTCAATTCCGCTCTGCGAATTCGACTCTTACGCTCGACCTGTTCGAGCCTTTGGTACATTCCGCTCCTTCTCCATGATGGTCACAGCGAACAAAGGAAGGCCCCGCGCAAGCCGGGAACTGAGTGTCCGTCGGAGCTTTTTGCCGGGCCCTTCCTTACGCGCTATTGAGCGGGAGGGCTCGATGACGCAGGGCGTGGAACAACGAATGTTGTTGACGGTCGACGAGGTCATGAACTTGCTGCAGCTTGAAAAACCGCAAGTGGAATGGCTCGCGAACACAGCACAGATTCAACCGATCCAGATTTGTGGCCAAGAACGATTCGACGTACGGGATGTTCGCAGGCTCGTCGATAGCTACAAAATCACTCAAGCAAGAAGGAAACACTGATATGGAGAAAGTCACGAAATATGCAGCCGGAGAGATGCTCTGCGCCGGTTGCAAGCACCCACTGCCAGCAGTCGAGACATGGCCTGGGCGAATCAAGATTTACTGCGAGCGTGAAGAATGCCAATTGGTAGCCAAGAGTCACCCCACCAGGCGCTATATCGCTGAAGGCGAAGTTAAGTGTCAGGGGCGTGGCTGCGACAACTATGTGCCTGCCGGTAGCTATGACAGGCGCCATATCAATTTTGTGTGCTGCGGCCGCTGCTGGAGTAGCCGCCAAGTTCAAAAGGCGATGGGTGACAAGCTGGTGACCTGTGGCTGCGGCTGCGGCAAACAATTCCTCAGCGGCAAGGCGGTTCGCAAGAACTACTTTCTGAACCGCGAGCACGCCGGCCGCTTTCGGACTGAGGAGGCATTGCAGCGCTGCGGGCCTCATCTTCCCCTCGTTCGCGAGTACCTGGATGGGTTCTGCATACTTCATTACTCCAGGAGCAGCCGTGGGACCGCGCTCACATCCCTGGTCGCCTTTTGCGAGTTCCTCAACGAACGCGGCATCATCACCATGACCGGCGCCAGTGTGACGCCGAAGACTATAACGGAGTATCTGATTTGGGGCCGCGGGAACGAACGTAACCAAGTGGCGCATTCTCAGAGTCCACTCAGGATGTTCTTCGACTGGCAGATCGCAGAGGAACGTCGCCTGCTTCCAAATCCAGTCATACCCTCGATACACGGTATACACCGCCGACCATCCGAGCCGCGTCCCCTGAGCGATGACGAACTCAGGTTTGCTTGGGAAATGCTCAACAGACGCGGGAACGCCCGTGTCTCTCTCGCGGTGGCAATCGGCGAGGAGAGCGGCTTGAGGATATCCGAGATTGCGAATGTGCGGGTTGAAGATGTGGATCTCGTTAAGCAACGAATCACCGTTCGCCTCCCAACCAAGGGGAAGAAGTCTCGCTGGGTTCCTTACGGGGAGAAGACCCGTGTATGTCTTGAGGCGTGGCTCAAGGAACGCGATCCGCACTGTGGCCACAACAATCTTCTGTGCGGCAAGTTTGGTCAACCTTCTACAGCCCAATCACTTCGCGACGAGCTTAATGCCATTCTGACCAAGCGAGGCAGCGCTTATCACAATGGCCACAAGACCAACCCGGATGGGTTCGACAAGTGGTCGACCCACCAGCTCCGCCACACAATGACAAGCAAACTTGCCAATGGAGGAGCAAACGCCGCGACGTTGAAGGCAATCGGCGGATGGGGCTCTGACAAGGCCATGAATGCATATATCAAGGTGGACGAGTCCATCGTGCACCGCGGATACGAATCGGCCATGAAGCGCTCCAAGGAGGAGCGCGCCCAGAAGCAGCCGTTGCAACGCGTGAGTCTCAGCGACCTCGCCAAGCAGCAGAAGAAGGCTAAGTGATTGTTGATAAACACCATAGGGAACGTTGCGTGTAAATCCAGTTACACGCAACGTTCTGAACCGAGAAATGGAGAAGTTTTGCAATGGACATTGACCCCTTTATTGAATGCCTCGAGAACAGCCCCGACAGAAGCAAAGACACCATCAGGGCATACCGGAGTGATCTAGTTCTTTTCGACCGGTTCCTCAGAGCAAACAAGCTGCGGATTACGCAAGTCACTTCTGCTGTGGTCCACGACTACATCAAGCATCTCGAAGCGCAACCCAATCCACGATTTGGCAAGGTCGGCCTTAGTCGAGCTACGGTCCGTCGGCACCTCATTTCGATACGTAGGTACTTCGCGTTCCTGAAGGCCACCACCAATCCCAAGTTGTTCGATCCCACCTACGGCATCAAAATTGGCAACCTCGACAATGATGATTGCAAGGCAGTAGACGAGAGTACAATCGCCAACCTGCTCGAAGGCGTCACCAGCGCAAGAGACAAGGTCTTGATCTCTCTATTCCTGAGTTCCGGGCTACGCTTGTCAGAGTTGCATCAGCTGGATCGCGAAACGATCGAAGCAGACCATACCGAAAATGACGGGGAGACATCCCTATTCGGGACTGGTGAGGTCGTTGGGAAGCGCCGGAAGAAGAGGCGCTTCTATATTGATGCAGAAACCGTCGACGCCCTTGTACAGTATCTTGTCTCCCGCACAGACAACAGCCCCGCTCTCTTCATTTCGGAACGCCGGAAGAGACTGTCCAAAAGGGCAATTCAGTACACGTTGAGCACATGGTGCAAAAGGCTTGGCCTCTCGCCGATGCACATCCACCAGCTCCGCCACCAGTACGCGACAAGGCTCGCAAATGCGCAAATTGATTCAATGGTCTTGAAGAATTTGATGGGTCACGCGGATCTCAAGACCACGAGTCGATATTTCAAACTGTATGACCAGACAGTCGCGAGGGAATATCACGCGGCTATGGAGATCGTGAAGCCTCGCGCGAACTGCGATGGAACACATCTCTCACATCCGGGAGACTAACTCTCCGCGAGTCTTTGGTACTTCCGTTCCTTAAGCTACTGTCAAATCCGCACAACACAAGTGATGGAGTGACAGCGAGGAAGAGAAGAAAGACCCATATGAAGTGTTGCGTAACCCGCCAATCGGTGCGTTCTGCCCGAAGAAATCGAATACCAGAATGGAGAATCATTTGAACACGAGTAACTGGAAGACAAGCGCGATCGAACCATTTGTAGATGCAGATGCAGTTGCGGAGTTTCTCTCGCTCACGCGGCGGGAGGTGCTCAAGCTGACCCGGAGTGGAACTATTACCGGATACCCCATTAGCGGAATCGTGCGAAAGACGTTCAAGTATCGCCTGAGCATCGTAGCTGACGAAATGACTTCGTTTCCGAAATCAGCTTTGCGCACGAATCAGATTCACAGTACGCCAATCTCACTGACCGGATCCGAGAGTTATGCCTAGAAAGACGGGGGAAGGATGGTTGAGGGTTAAGCGATACGCAGACGGAAAGACGGTCCTGTTCTGCTTTCAGACGCGACGCTCCGCAGACGGAAGGCTAGTTGAGAACACAAAGCGTGTGGGTCTCCTTCGCGACTTTCCGTCTGAGAAGGCACAGTGGATGGAGGTTTCAAGACTGGGCTATCAAGAACTGCTCGACAGGCAGATCGGTTCGTGCCCCACGTTTAGAGAGTTGGCGGAGCACTGGCGCAAGCATGAGTTGAAGAAGGATTCTGGCGTCGGCAAGAAGGCGCCGGAAACGGTGAGCATCGTCGAGCTCATCCTGGACAACTGGATCCTGCCGAGATGGGGAGAGATGAAGGCTGGAGAGATAAAGCCACTGGGAATCGAAGCATGGTTTAATCAGCTGACCTCTTCCCCACAAGGCAAGAAGAACAAGCCTCTTGGTTGGGGAACCATCCAGAAGCTCAAGTCAATCATGTCGCAGGTTTACAGGCATGCGCAACGATATGAGCTGATCCCAGTCTCGGTCGACGCCGCCGGCAGACCTTCCAATCCACTGCTTCTTGTACGGTCCAAGTCAAGCTCTGAATACGAGGCGAAAGTAATCAGCCCGGAACAGATGATTGTCATCTTGGCGGAGCTTGAGAAGCCCGAGACCCGCATGGAATGGACGCTGGCGGTTCTGCACGCTTCAACTGCTCTTCGCCCGGAGGAATCATTCGGATTGAAGTGGTCAGACATCGATTGGGAGAGTGGCCAAATTCACATCCGTCGAGGGTGGAGTAAAGGAAAGGAAACAGACGGAAAGAATGCCGGCAGCATGAGCCAGGTTCCGATGCACCCAGTCCTTGCTCAGTGTCTCAAGGACTGGCGGAGCGAGTCCCTCTATTTCGAGGATTCTGATTGGGTCTTCGCTTCGATCAAGGGAAAGGGTAAAATTCCCCGGACCGCATCGATCTGTGCACAGGATTACCTCCGCCCAGCTGCCGTCAAAGCGGGCGTGATTGCTAAGGGCTATAAGGGGAGATTTGGATGGCACAATTGTCGCCACAGCCTCGCAAGCTTTTGCGGTGCTAACGAAATCCATCCAGCCGTCACTCAGTCAATCTTGCGGCACAAGAAACTGTCGACGACGATGGAGGTTTACACTCATCACGTTAATTCTGTGCAGATGGCCGCGCAGGAGAAATTCCTCAGAGCAATTGGGTTGACCCCACCAACTGGGAATGCGCAATAGTTTTGTGTAGACGATCCGAAGCGGCGTCGCGAGGCCATTGTTCATGTCCGACCGGCCAAGCGGAAGTTGGCTGGTTTGCCTACAGAGACCGCTTCGGTTTGGGCGCTTAACGAATGGGACGCGCGGTTGGGACAACCAGCCGCGCAAGGAGTGCAAGATGATATGCAATTCGATTTTGGACAATTTGTCCGATTTGAGCGTTCGACTTCAAGAACTGGAGGTTGGATAGGTAGGTGTAAATGAACTCGGCCTGGGGTCAGCGCGCCTCTCGCTCGTGAATGCCCTCGAAGGATTCCGAAGTAGCCGGTATCGCCTCGGCCAAAAACTGTCTGCATACAAAGCGTTTTTCAAAGCCAGCCAAGGGTGGATGGTTGCCGCGACGGCGATTGCTGACGCGATGGGATGCGAGGAACGAACGATTCGCCGAATCATTGACGATTTCGAGAGGGTGTCAGAGGTTCCTGATGTGGTAATCAAAGCCCTTCAGCAAGCCGGGTTTGATCCGGCCGCGCGAAAGAACGCAGGCATGATTGCCAAGCTTCTTGGGATGCCGGACAAGCCGGCGGACCTGGATCTTGACATATCCGTGACGGAGGCCGCCCTGGCGACTAAGGTGGCTGAGCAGATAGGCAGGAGCCGAGGTGCCGTCGCAGCGGCCCTCATGCCGCCCGAGAAACGCAGGAGACTTGCAGTTCGGCAGAAAATCCGCACTGCGCTCACTTCCGTCCCGGCAGATCAGAAACTAGCTGAATTGGTCGCCGCGATCGAGGAAGAGATGTACTTGGAATGGGGGCAAGTGGAGCCGGTCACCATTACAATTACCCCTCATGCGCCTGGATCGCTCGAATCCCGCAATGCAACTCAAGAATTGGCTGCATGATGGTTCCCGGTCCAACAGGATTCTGATTTCGAAGCGAAGGTAATCAGCCCCAAAAAGATGATTGCGCGACTGGCGGAAGGAATCGCTCTACTTCATAGACTCAGATTGGGTCCTGGCTTCGGTCGAGGCAAAGGGCAGGATCCCTCGCACTGCCTCGATCTCTGCACAGGACTATTTACTCACTGCTCTGTCCTCGCACGCGATCCACTGCACGAATTAACTCATGCACAGGGACGATGCGTAATACATCGCCGGTCGCAGACACCTGCTCTACGACTGCGTTCCCCTTCACCTCCCGCCATAGGTCTGCGGCGCCCCACAAGCTGGCGAAGTGTTCGGGTTTCTGGCTCTGAATTGTGACTCGGTACAGGTCCGACATTAACCACCTCCCATACGTTCTAAATATGCTCAAGCCGCTAATTGGAAGCTAGAGATTAAACTCAGGATGAAGTGATCCGCCAGAAACGTTCTGGTGCTTATATCCGCTCATGATCAGCCGCTTATTAGCTATGGTGTACTTGATTGCGATATCTTGCTTGCTGCCTTCCTCGATGGTGCCGTCCACATAGTGCAGGATGAACCTGTCATCCCGATTTGCCGACTTGCGCACGTACATCACAGGTCGCTCGCCGTTCGGCGCATAATACATGACATCCGCGACGGTCTCTCCTTCCTGGCTTAGTTGTTGCGGCACTGGGTTGATTGGGCGATCAGCGATAGGGCGGTCCAGAAGGCGAAGCAAGCTGTCCCGTATGTCCTCATAGGAATCGTTGGACGAGTCTTTCGCTAGGCGGCTTGCGAAAGCTGGGCTGTACTCGAGCAGTTCATCGCCAGAAATCCCATGCCAGATCGGCAGGATGAGCTTACGTCCGTGCTTCTCCAGCGCAAAAAGGCCGTTGAACTCGTGGTCTGTCCACTTCTTTCCGCCCAGAAATGCCTTGGAGAAGACGACGATCCCGTATCGACAGTTCGCCAGACCATGATCGATCTTCTTGCGTAGATCATCGCCCCATTCCAGAACGAGCCGGTCATACCAAACGTTGATATCAGCCACTTTCAATGCTTCAACCAAAGGCTCGACGTACAGTTTGTCTTCCGAGGCGTGAGATATGAATACGTCCCACTTCCGTCCCTGGTTTAGCGCGGCTTGTTTCGGCTCCGGTTGTGTTTGCGGCCGAGCCATTGCCGGCGTCGCCGCGGCAACAGGCAGTGCAGTTGGTTTCCGGAGTGGTATGTTCACCTTCCCAATAGCACCTGCCCGCGACGTCATAGCCCGCTTTCGATTCTGGACGGTCTGGCGTAGAACATTCTCTAATTCTTGACTGAAGTACGGCATGTTCTCACGCAGAGAGTTGAGCGCCCAGTTGATTTGGCCCACCTCGCGGTCAATGTGCGCTTGTAAATCGTAGTTGTCGTCGATTACAACCACACGGACAAGGACTTCCTGCCCCACGACTTCGCCCCTTGCAATTCGCGAATTGTAGGCCGAAGGCGCAACTTTGAAAACGCCGGGGTCGCCGTCGAATGGAATGTGGAAGGTCAGTTCAGGAAACTCCTCCATCATCGGCCCGGCGCCGGGGAAGACGATGCGATTGGGTAGCCGCCGCACGTTGATCTTGGTCCTGCCCTCCTCACCGTACCATTCTTCTCTTGGCCGCAGTGTCGGAACTTTGAGCATATAGTCGGCCTTAAGCCTTCGGATCGCGTCCTCGTCGTCTGCCTGCGAATCCGGAAGCGCCAGGTAGGCTTCCTTTATCCGCCTCTTCTGCACATCGAGGATGCTGTGGACGTCGTGTTTTGCGAAGAGCGCATCTTCCGCCATGAGCCACACCAAATTTGAACGTAAGACCTGATTATAAGATCCTGCGAAGCCGACTTAAAGAGACAACTCCGGAAACATCGCTTACGGAATGGGGCACTGATTCAAGGACAGGAGATTGTTGTTCCAGTCGCCGTCCGCGTACGTCTGCAGGAACGGAGCCCGCCCCCCGCCTGGCCGAACAACACCGACATTCGCCCGCTTGCCAGTTCTCGGGTCTAGCACGTAGAACGTGTTCGTATTCGCTTCAATACTCGCGATAACCTGCTCGCGGGTCCATCTCCACCCTACCGCTGGGTTCCCAAGGTGGGTGATGTGCTCGTGAGGGCTCTGCGGGTTCGGTTTGATGATGCAAGTCACTTGAACGTCTGCCATTTCTTCTCCTCCTTTGTTCTCACAGTGTGGCGGCGATCATGCCGCCTGGCTTTCGGAATAGAAATTCGGACTGCGGACCCCTGAAACCGGATAAGCGGCCTCATGGCCGAAGGTGAGACGGTTGATTGAATGCACTTTTCCCGCGAGCTTTACGCGCAGTCGCGAAAGGCGAACGCGAATCGCGCCAGGAGTCGATGCGTGTCGGCTGGCAAGCTCTCGGTCGGTGTATCCGAACCCTGCATCCAGCAGGATTTCTCCGTCGGCCGCCTTAACGTCACGCCCGATCCTATCAAGTTCAATAGAAGCCTCTGCGGCGGAATTGGTGGACAGCGAATCGGGTGGAGCTAACCATTTCCTTTGGGCCAACGAACGGCTGCGACGAAGGCGCGCGCCTGACGCGATGGCGCGGCTTAGCGCGGCGTCAAGGTCTGATTGGTTGAATGGGACGGTTCCGGTCTCTATAACACGAAGTAGGTAGTTGAGGGCGGCTTCAATGCCCCACGAGTAATCGTTAAGTTCTTCGGCTTTTCTGCTGCGCTGTTGTAGGTCGGCGTAACGCAGCCATGCATAATCAATAATCGTCATAGTTCTCTTCTCCAATTTCTGTCCAGGCGGTATGCCTGGGGAGTGCCAGCCGGAAAGCTTTCACTTCGGTGTTCCGGGTTCTTTACCTGTCGCGCTATGGACAAGAAAAGCTTTCCGGACCCTGAGTGGGTCTTTACCGTATAGCAGTTAAATTATAGCTCGGCTCTGGTCGCCGCGCCACAAGATTCCATTTCAATACATCCAGTTGAGCTCCCCCTTCACAAGCTAAGGAGCCCAGATGCCCCCTGTGTTACAAATCGCGACGGCGCGGTCCCCGCGCCGCCTCTCCCGAATATCAATTGTTGAGCTGGACACGGTAAGTTTCAGACCATGAACGACGAAAGGCGTCGAATATTGTCGCCGCATCCGGGTTATCGCGCGACAGTACGCTCTGAGCGCGCGCCATAGAGAGAAGAAGCAACTCAAGGGCTATGATTGGCCCTTTGCTGCTTGGCACCAGTTGATCTGCTGGATTGTCGCTTTCGACAGCCTCCTTGATATCGAGGTCTCGGAGGGGTTTGTACAGCTGCGTAAAAAACGGGTGAGCCGTGTTAATCGTGAGGATCACCCGGCCGAATTTGTGCTCAACATGATAGAAGGGCCAGTACACGTCGTCGCGGTCTGTAATGAGA
>Ga0187880_1004117_pt1 | contig 10847 bp, 12 predicted proteins | sample June2016WEW_19_4_FD_132998 | JGI IMG/M metagenome (GOLD analysis project Ga0187880, IMG submission 132998) | Peatland microbial communities from SPRUCE experiment site at the Marcell Experimental Forest, Minnesota, USA - June2016WEW_19_40 | ecosystem: Environmental > Terrestrial > Soil >...
ACAGCCATAACGGTTTCTGGCGGCGCGTTGTCTGGGTGCACCCAGGCTCCGGGCGCATTGGGTACGAAGACGGAAGGCGCGTCCAACACGCAATTTCTTGAGTGAATACATCGGCTCTGACGAATAACGATCGATATCCGGGGCCCGTCATAAGTTTCGAGTTCGTCTGTCATGTATGTGCTCCGAATTGCTTTCTATTTCCAGTGCCCGCTCAGAGGCAATGATCAAAGCTTTGAATGCACTCACGTTGCCATCTGACCTTTCGTCGCCAATTGATCAATCATCGGCTGCGTGATGAGGCAGATCCCCTTGTCGGTGCGCCGAAACCGTTTCGCGTCAAAGCCCGGATCCTCGCCAACGACGAGGCCTTCTGGAATGCGCACTCCGCGGTCGACAATGACGTTGGTTAGGCGGCAGCTTCTACCTACATCGACATAGGGAAGTACCACTGCGCCTTCCAGCGAAGCGTAAGAGTGCACACGCACTCCTGTAAAGAGCAGCGAGTGAATGACGGCCGCCCCCGAGACAACGCAGCCCCCTGACACAAGAGAACTTTCGGCCGTTCCGCGCCTGCCGGTTTCGCGGTGTACGAATTTTGCTGGTGCGGTGATCTCGCCGTAGGTCCAAATGGGCCAGTTCGTGTCATAAAGATCAAGCGCCGGAATCACATCGGTGAGTTCGATATTGGCCTCCCAGAAGGAGTCGACGGTCCCGACGTCGCGCCAGTACGCTTCCGCCTCGGCAACACTCTTCACACACGACTTGGCAAAGGGATGCGCAATCGCCTTACCATGCTTAACGATGTAGGGGATGATGTCCTTGCCAAAATCGCGGCTCGAATGCGGATCGGCCGCATCGCGCACTAGGATGTCGATCAAAAACGATGTCTTGAAAACGTAGATCCCCATACTCGCCAGCGCCGTGTCGGGCTTACCAGGCATGGCGGGTGGGTCTGCAGGCTTCTCGAGGAAGCTCATGATTCGGTCATGCGCATTCACGTGCATCACGCCCAACGCGGTTCCTTCCATGCGCGGCACCTCGATGCAACCGACGGTCACATCCGCTCCCGTCTTGGCATGCTGCTGGAGCATGATCTCGTAGTCCATCTTGTAGACGTGATCACCGGCAAGAACCATCAAATATTCGGGTGCGTAGGAGGCAATGATGTCGATATTCTGGAACACGGCGTCCGCGGTGCCGACGTACCACTGGGTCTCCGAGAGACGCTGACTGGCCGGCAGAATATCGAAACTCTCATTGCGCTCGGCCCGAAAAAAATTCCAGCCCCGCTGCAAATGCCTGATGAGGGAATGGGCCTTGTATTGGGTGGCGACACCAATGTGACGAATGCCGGAGTTGAGAGCGTTCGATAGTGCGAAATCAATGACACGGCTTTTACCGGCAAAGTAGACGGCCGGCTTGGCGCGTTTGGCCGTCAATTCCATGAGTCGCGAGCCGCGTCCCCCTGCGAGCACATAGGCCATCGTGCGTCGCGCCATCGAACCAACACGTTCTTTTGTTTGCATCGATTGTCTCCCAAACGCTACTCTTTCTAGGTGACAGGTGCAGATCCGGGCTATAAAGGGAAACCACATCCGTCACGGAGAGGAAAACCGAGAAACTCCGCCACGGTACCAGACTACCCCCATTTCCCCCAAGGTGGCACAAATAGCAGCGGAAGCTCTTCTTCCCTCCGAAATGAGAGGTCGAGCCAAATGCAAATAATGACGGGGTGGACCTGCCCATGGCAAAGTCCGAAAATGACGGCCGTGGCCCGCAAGAATTCACGCACGGGCGGCATACGGTGCTCCGCGGCGGCCAGCGAAATTCATGTTACCGGGTCAATTCGCCGCGGATTGCCGGACCAGACAATCCTAACTCGGCATGTCAGAATTTCAATTGCGCGATTCTCTGGTCCTCAAAACTTCAGTAACGATCGCCAATTAGAAGACGCTTTTAAGTTCCCATTGTGAATAGCCGTCATTGTGGCTACACAACCCGTGCATCACGAGCAATGTCACCAGCGGTTCGCGGGGCCCTGCCCTCGCCGGCGACATCAATATCCATAACGACGCTTGTAACTCCGTCAACGCGTCGGGCAGCGAGTTCGGAATTTCGCCTTATCGCATAGTCACTAACGCGGCCCGCGAGTTTAACGACCCCGTGATGTACCTCGACGCCAATTGTACCGGCAACAACATTCGGTTCACGATGAAGCTCAGCAAGGACGTCTTGCTGCATTTGCATATCGTTTTGCATCAGGCTGTTCCTTTTTCGGCTAAAGAATACGGAGCGTTCGCTCCATCACACTCCGAGCGGGCCCGTATCGACGTATCCCGCCAACAATAGGGAATCTTCCGGATTCCCGCTATCGGAAGATTGCGCAACCTTGCGTCAGCGTTTGCCCACTTGATACGCTCCGATCGAACCATCAAACGATCTGGTCGAGCGCACCTGACCGAACCGGTTGCCTTCGATTCTGCCCCCTCCCCCCTTGCGCCGTCCCAAGCATCGATCGGGCCATCAGCCCATAAGGCACATCCCCATTGATTTAGTATACCGGGGTAGGGTATGGTTCTCCACAACGCATCGCGCAAGGTGCGACGATGTTTCTCAAGCAGAGCAGACGGAGTAGTTACCGACCCAATGGACCCCCAACCTAGGACGCCGACCATCGACACAGGCAGTCCCTCCTCGGCGAGATTGTACTGCCAATCGTTGGGCGGCACGAAGGCCCGGAAGCGAGTCAGTGGAGGGAATTCAGCGTGCAATTCCGCCGCGGGACGCGGGACCGAGCCAAGACGAATGGAATGGAATGTAACGTAAGGGCAAAGCAGTGAATTTTTTTGCGAAACTCTATTATCCCCTGCGCAAAGCGTGGAAGGCGGCGGGACTTTACCTGGTCATCGCCGGGCCGGGCATCGTCGTCATGGTTGCGGACAACGACGCGGGGGGCATCACTACCTACGCGGCCACGGGCGCGAAGTACGGCTACCACCTGATCTGGTTCCTGCTTCTCCTGATCCCCGTCGCCTACTACGTTCAGGAGATGACAGTGCGCCTCGGTGCCGTCACCAAGCGGGGACACGCCGAAGCGATCTTTGACGGCTTCGGGGCATTTTGGGGCTGGTTTTCGCTGCTTGACCTGATGATCGTCGACTGGCTGACGCTGGTCACCGAGTTCGTCGGCATGACCGCGGCCTTTGCCCTATTCGGCGTGCCGCCGTGGATTACCGTCGTCGCGGTCATCGTGCTGATGGCTGTCATTGTCGTGAATGGCAGATATTGGACGTTTGAAAAGCTCGCGCTGCTGTTTTGCGCATTGAATCTTATCTACATCCCCGGTGCCTTTCTGGTGCATCCGTCAGTGCGCGACGTACTGCACCAAGGTTTGATTCCGAATTTTGCCGGGGGGTTCAACGGCGAGCTGTTCTTTTTCCTGATGGCCAACATCGGGACAACGATCGCTCCTTGGATGCTGTTCTTCCAGCAAAGCGCCGTCGTCGATAAGGGGATGCTCGAGAAGGACATCCCGTGGGGCCGATTCGACACCTTACTCGGCTCGATCGTCACCGTGGTGGTCGCCGTCTTCATCGTCATCGTGACCGGGACCGTGCTTCCGGGCATCGACATTGACAGTGCGGCCCAGGCGGCTCAGGAACTGATGAAGACCGACCGCTATGTGGGGACTTTCCTGGCCATAGGACTGTTCGATGCCGGCCTGCTGGGCGCCATCTGCATTTCGCTTGCGAGCTCCTGGGCATTCGGCGAGATCTTCGGCTGGGCCCACTCCCTCAATACAAAGATTCGCCAGGCACCGTGGTTCTACGCGACGTACTTTTTCATGCTGGTAACCGCCGGCCTCGTCGTGCTGATTCCGAATGCGCCGCTGGTCCTCATCACGTTGTTCGTGCAGGTGATCGCCGTGACCCTGCTCCCGGCGGCGCTGGTGTTCCTGATTTTGCTGCTCAACGACCGGACAACGATGGGCGAACGTTGCAACACCCTCGGTCAGAATCTCATCGGCGGCTTTATCGTCGTGTCGATCATCGTCCTGTCGACCCTGTACGGCTTCTCCGTGTTGTTTCCCAATCTGTTCAAATAGATGAGTATGGCGACATGAGCGCATTCCGCAATCTCTTCGAGAAGATCACCGCGATCAACGCCCGCTATCGCGAGCCGCGCATCGAGATGTCCGGCGCCGTCCGGATCTCGCTGATGGTGCTGCGGGTGTACCTGCTCGCTCTGGTGGCGTTGATGATTTATAAGTTCGTTCTGATTGTGAGGCAGGGATAGGGTCGTGGTTACCGTACTCGAGCATGAGTTTTACTTGAGCGAGATCCTGGACCGGCGCGTCTTCGTCAAGAAACACCGGATCGGCCGCCTGAGTGATCTTGCGATTGTGGAAACCGATAAACTCCCCGAAGTCACGCATGTCATCGTCTCGCGGCCGTATGGCCACCTGCCGCTGACGGTTCCCTGGGATAAAGTGCTGCTCATCTCGAATAACGAGGTCGTGCTCGACATCGACGAAGCGGCCATGACTCAATTTGAGCGCGCGCCGCAGGAGAATCTGATCCTGCTTCAGGACCACATACTCGACAAGAAGATTCTCGACATGGATGATCATGAGGTCGAGATCGTCTACGATGTAAAACTCGCTTTCCAGAACGGTAAGCTGTACGCGGCCGAAGTCGACTTCAGCCACTATCGAGCCCTGCGTCGTCTGGGTCTTCGCAAGCTCGCCAAACTTCTCACGAATCGCAACAAAGAGGACCGAGTCTCCTGGCTTTATGTGCAGCCGCTCCCGGAGCAACTGGGGAGCTTTGCCGGGAACATCAAGCTTAAAGTCCCTAAGGCGGGCCTCAGCGATATTCATCCGGTGGATCTTGCCGACATCCTTGAGGAGCTCGAGGGCGGCCAGCGCGTCGCATTGTTCAATGCGCTGGATGCCGAACAGGCGTCCGACACGCTCGAGGAAGTCGAGCCGCGGGTGCAAAGGGAGTTAATCCGCGCCATAGAGAAAGAGCGTGCGGCGCTGCTGATCAACGAGATGAGTCCCGCCCAGGCCGCCGATATCCTCGCGATATTGCCGCGCGATCAGGCCAGTGGGATTTTAAAGCTCCTCGATCAAGAAAAATCCTCCAAGGTCGAGCACATCATCGGCAAGCACGACGACCAAATCCTGCTCTATGGATCTCCTGAACTCATCAGACTACCCGCCACGACGCCCGCTGCGGAGGTGCTCGACCGTTATCGCGAACTCGCGACGGGCAAGGACGTCGTGATGTACGTCTATGTCACCAATGCGGCGGGAATCCTGAAGGGTGTCGTGGACATACGAGAAATGGTTGCGGCGGAACCCGGGCAGACGCTCGGCGATATTATGACGGAGCATGTGATCGCGCTGCCGAAGGATGCGACGCTGCGAGAGGCTGTGATGCTGTTCGATCGCTACGACTTCCGAGCTCTGCCCATCACGGACGAAAACGATCATCTGCTTGGTGCGGTGTCGTCTCGAGACGTGCGCAGTCTTCGGCCGAGACCGGCGTGATAGAGCCTGAGGATAACGGACTCGTGACGACCCCAGTGGGATGAGGCTTCGATGCACGATGCTTCTCATCACATGCCCCTCGACCACCGCGAGACAAGCACAAACCGCGCACCTTGGTGCGTCATTCCATCAAACCACAAGTGGTTCCGCGACCTCGCGATTTCGGCCATCCTCGTAGACACTCTGGCGGAGATGGACATTCGAATTCCTAAACCGTTGGTTGATCTAAAGGCCATTCGCCGCCTGTACCATTCGGCAAAGAGCGGGGAAACGAGCGAGGCACAGCCCGGTGACATTCCGACAAAGCCGACAAGAGACAAATAAGTGGTCGAGGGTCGGGATTGCCCCAGGAATCGCGCGCCTGAATATGCATTGCACCGGCGATGCCTATGAGACCCCTACTTCAGGAGCGATGCCAGCGTCTTGCCACCTATGTGTTCGTCGACGAAATCTGCAAGGCCATTGAACGTGTCGTCCAAAGTCGGAACATTCTGGCCAAACAGTGCATGCAGAACATCAGCGCTTTCGAATAGCCCGTGTGTGTATAAGGCAAGCGTCGATCCGCATTGCCAACCGCAGTCATCGAACAGAACGGCGCGCAGGCGGGAGACGTTTAGATCCGCCTCAATCGGACGCGTTCGTCCGTGGCGAATCTCGTAGGCCTCGAATCTCACATCACTGAGTGGAGCCCAAAATCCAGTGAGCTTCGTGAGCGTGTAGGTTCCCCGCTGGTATCGCTTCGGCGTCTGAAACTCCGTCGATAGGGGAAGCAATTGTAGGCCCGCGGCGGCGCCTTCCACTCCATGGGGATCGGTAAGATGATGCCCCAACATTTGCAGCCCGCCGCAAATTGCGAGCGTCGGCTTATTGGCCTTAGTGTGAGTCGCAATCGCCGCATCGAGGCCGGTCTGCCGCAGCCACCGAAGATCCTCGGCCACGTGCTTAGAGCCTGGAAGAATCAATAAATCCGCGCCGCTGATCGTTCGCGCTTGTCGCGCCCAGCTCAGCGAAACGCCTGTCACGCGTCGTAAGGACGCGAATTCATCGAGGTTGCTGATCCGTGGGTAGGCGACGATCACGACTGAAAAGCCGGATCCCGATGGATCTGCGTCGAACACGCCATCCTCTTCGGGGAGTCCGTGATCGCGCCACATCGGCAACACGCCAAGTGTGGGAACACCGGTGAGCGAGTGAAGCATTTCAGAGCCCTGTGCAAGCAAGCGCTGGTCACCTCGAAACTTGTTGAGAACGAAGCCTCGAATCAACGCGCGCTGCGATTCAGGAAGCAGCTGATGTGTTCCATAAAGATGCGCAAAGGCGCCGCCGCGGTCGATATCGCAGATCAGCAGCGTGGTGGCTCGCGCGGCCTCGGCGACACGCATATTGACGATGTCCGTCGCCTGCAAGTTGATTTCCGCAGGAGATCCCGCGCCCTCGATCACGACCACGTCTTGACTCGCCATGAGCGCGTCAAGACAGCCGCGAATCGTCGGCCACAGATGTTCCGAGCGCTGACGCCACTCCATGGCGGACAACCCGTCATCGCGTTGCCCAAGTAAAATCACCTGACTGTGGATGTCCCCTTCTGGTTTGAGAAGCACCGGATTCATGCGCACGTCGGGCACACATCGGGCAGCGAGCGCTTGGAAATACTGTGCGCTGCCCATTTCACCCTCGGCGACCACCCGAGCGTTGTTGCTCATGTTCTGCGCTTTGAAAGGCGCCACCCTAAATCCTGCGCGCGCATACCAACGGGCCAACGCGGTTGCAAGAAAGCTCTTGCCTGCGCCGCTCGTGGTACCGCAGACCATGACGGCGGCGGCTCCGCGGTTCATGCCCGCGCCGTTTGCGCGGTCAGCAACGCCACGATTGTTTGAGGACAGGAGGGGCCGCAGGACGCTGTCACGGACCTAGTGGCGGCCAATGCGCAATCGATGTCGCATACTCGAGCCAACGCCATTACGGTATTTCTATAAGGGAAAATACTGTCGCGGAAACAGAAAGCATATGCGAATGTAATGAAGGTCACGTTTGGCGGACGTCTGTTTTTCCGGAAGCAAAAAAGTAAATAGCGATCGCGCGAGGAGAGAAATTTATGTCGAAGAAAGCAACAGAGCATCATCGCAAAGCAGCAGAACATCACGAACACGCGGCACGGCACCACAAGGAAGCCGCAAAACACCACGAGGCAGGAAAGCATGAGACAGCAGCACATCATGCGCACCTAGCCCGGGGTCACCAGGAACGCGCGGCGCAGCAAGCTGCGGAAGCCGCAGTGGAGTATATCGTCATCTATCCAATATGATGGAATTCTCAACGTACTTCTAAAAAGACCAGCGGCTCAGTTTGCAGAAAAAACAAGAAAAATTGCCCGGGAATGATGGCCGCCAGCGACGTGCATTTGCCTGCAGAAATTTGAACGATTTCTGCGGGCAATGTCCTATAATTCTCGGCATTTCCCGGAATACACCCTCCCCTGCTCCACCTTTCGCCGTCACGATCCGCGCCGTCAATGCGTCACCATAGACCGCAATCGAAGCAATTGGCAATTTTGTGGCTGCCCCGATAGCCAAAATACTCCTCGCCGCTGAGACGTTTCGGTCATGGCTTGCGCATTACTCCTTGCCATCGAGCATTTGAAGGTCGTCCATGGCGCCAGGGAGTGGAGTCGCGCCGTTCTTGATTCATGCACGGCCCGCGCTTGCGCTCACCGCGACGCGAGGTCAAGCAGACGGACAAAGAGGCCGGCGGTACTCCAAAGAATGGCCGCCCCCCAACGAGCATCATCCCGTAGGTACGAGCGCCGATCCTCTGCGAATCCACAGCCGGGCTACTCTTTCAGCCTGACGATATTGTCATCTCGGTCCGCAATCCATTTCGTTATGCGTGAGTCAGACCACTGGCCGGAATCTTGCTCAACAACAATTTCGCCCGCCTGACGTTGCATAAGGATCCAAGAAAGCAGCGCTTCGCGCGCCGTATCGAGTGTCGAGTACCCTTCGGCACTACCTGTCTTTGATTCTCGTAGGTAATACGGATGTACGCCTTTAGATCCCACCGCTATCTCCTATAAGACCTAAATGCTCCTGAACTTTGTCACCGGCACGTAAGCACACCATTTGAGGCTACTGTAAGGCCAGTACTAACACCTGTCGCAGCGCACCAGAGAACCTTTGCGCCTCGCCTCCTGCCGTGCCTACGTAACCGGTAACCAGGCGGCGTGATTGCCTAGACTGGGAATTCGTGGATGTCGGAACGCAGAGGATTGGCGGCGAAGTGCTGCTTCCACAGGCGCGGTGTGAGTTCGGCGACGCGGCTGGCGGGATGTTCGCTGATTCGCTGCAGCACATCGACCAGGTAAGTGTACGGATCGATACCGTGCAATCGGCAGGTCACGATCAAACTCTGGATGATGCCGACGTGCTTGGCGCCGAGTTCGGTCCAGCAGAATAACCATGATTTGCGGCCCATGGGAACCACACGCAATGCCCGCTCCAAGTGGTTCGTGTCGATGGGCACATCGGGGTCGGTGAGAAAAATCTCGAGGCCGCCGCGCCGCTCGCGCACATAGTTCAGCGCCTGGATGAACGGATTGGTTGGCGTGAAGCCTTGGCGCTGTAGCTGTCGATCGACCCATTCGAAGAACAGCTCGACCAGCGGTTTGCTGTACGTCAGTCGATGCAATTGCTTGGCATCGCTGACGAGTGTTCGATCGCGGATCTCCTCCTCGATCGCGTACAGCGCTTTGATCTGCTCCAACGCCTCGGCGGCGCCGGTCGGTTCCGCCGTCAACGCCTCGAAGAACGCTCGGCGGCTGTGAGCCCAGCATCTTGCGTGATGAATCCCGGTCTTCTCCGCGTACTGTTCGTAAGCGGCGTAGCCGTCGGTGACTAACACGGCATTGACGACCGGCTTGATGCCCAACGCCTGACAGACGAAGTCGGCGGATCGCGAGGCGTGGAACGGGAAACAGACTTCGTCATGTTCCCCATAGATCGGCCAGAAATAGCCGGTCTGCATCTTGCCATGGCCGGCGCGTCCGGCCTTGATCGGCGTCTCGTCCATGGCTTTGACGCGGCTCGCGCGGATCGAGGCCAACTGGGCGTCGTAGATCGGTGTGAGCAGACTGATGAGAGCTTGGGCCAGCTGCGTCAGCCACGGTCGGCTGACCCGGATGCCGGAGGCAGCGAGGCGTTGATGCTGGCGATACAACGGGATATGCCACGCGAACTTGTCCATCAGCAGCCCGGCGCCGAAGCTCACATCGGCTCGGCTACCCTCAAGGACTCCCTCTGGCGCCGGTAGAGAGAGGATCTTCCCGCTGCCGTTGAGCTTGATGACAGGCCGCCGATACTTCAGCACATGATAGGCGCCGGGACGCTGGGCGATCCGGTAGGTCACCTTCTCACCGATAACCTCGTACTGATCCGGGGACAAACCCTTGGCGTCCGCATGGATGAGCGTGATCGTCTGGACCGGGACCTTCGACTCGTCGAAGAACGGCAGCTCCTCGCCGCTCTCGGCGCCGTCGTGCTGCGCGGTGCGTCGGGTATGGGCAGCAATCGGCTTGCGTTCATCGACCGCCGCCGTTGGCACCGGGAAGGTCTCGCCCAAGTGCATCTGCGACGGATCGGGTTGGGGGGCGAAGCGTTCACTCTTCTGACCGAAAATCTGGCGACGAAACCACTCGATCTGGTGCTCGAGGGCGGCGATCTTCTCGTCCTGCACCGCAATCGTCTGCGCCTGTGAACGTGCTAGGGCGGCGAGCTCCGCGGCGCTCATCGAGGAGCTCTCAGTGAGGGTCGATGGGCCGGAGGATGCCGCGCTTTGCATGTCACTCATCGTATCACGATGAGTGCGTCAAAGTACTGGATTTATAGGCTTTTGGTGACCACGGAAGGCAACGAAAAGCGCTTGCGGACACGCTTGCCTTCCAACCCCTCGAGCAGCAACTTCAATCCCGTCCAGTCCATCTCACGGGTGCGCACCGTGCGCCAGTCGCTGATGAATTTGCCAGTCTCAAGCCGTTTGCCCCAGATACAAAATCCGCTGCGATCAAAATACAGGCACTTGATCTGCGAGCCGCGGCGGTTAATGAAAATATACAGCGCGCCATCGAGCGGGTCACGGCCCATCGCGTGACGGGCGAGTGCCTGTAGGCCATCGTATGACTTGCGCATATCAGTCGGCTGACCGTACAGGTGCACCCGGATCTGCGCCTCGGCGAAGAACATCAGCCGCGCGCAATGCTCAAGGTGACACCGCTGCCGAGTTCCAGGCGGATCTCAAACCG
>Ga0187880_1004120_pt1 | contig 10846 bp, 10 predicted proteins | sample June2016WEW_19_4_FD_132998 | JGI IMG/M metagenome (GOLD analysis project Ga0187880, IMG submission 132998) | Peatland microbial communities from SPRUCE experiment site at the Marcell Experimental Forest, Minnesota, USA - June2016WEW_19_40 | ecosystem: Environmental > Terrestrial > Soil >...
GACAATAGCGCGCAAATTGCCGCCGCCGTGCGGAGCGCGATGCTCAACATGAGCTCGCTGAACGACGTCGTCAACGACTTGTGACATGGCAACTTTTCCAACTCTAAAGACCGGAGCGGTGGCGCAGTATCCGGCGCAGCGACGGCTACAGTTTCAGAACCAGGCGCTTCGTTTTGTAGACGGAAGCGAACAACGGTATCAGGACTCGGCAGGCGGCCTTCACAAGTGGGTAATCCAGCTCACCCTATTGGACGAAGGTGAGATGGCGGCAATCGAACACTTCTTTCTGGCCAATCAAGGGCGGTTCTTGGGCTTCGCATTTACCGACCCATGGGACGGCACCACGTATCCAACCTGTCGCCTCGGAAGCGATAACGCCGGCTTGACATCGATGGATACGATGAAGGGCCAGACAACGCTGACAATTATGGAAGTACGGAGCTGAGGATGCTCATCTACCCGCAACTTACAACTGGTGCGTTGACGCAGTACGGGGTCGTCAAGATGCGACAGGAGCGGACCATTCAGAACACGTTGGCAGATGGGAGCGTGATCACCGCCGCCGATCCGGCGGGGTCGGCAGTGCACTGGGGTTTACACTACACATCGCTGAGCGACACAGAACGCCAGACGCTGGAGCAGTTCTTTTCCGCGGCGGAGGGAACGCTGAACGGGTTTACATTCCTGGACCCGTCAGCGAACTTGCTGGCTTGGAGCGAGGACTTGAGCAATGCGGTGTGGAGCGCAGGTCCGCAACTGGCGTTGACAGGTGGAATTCAGGCTCCCAGGGGTGGCGCGAGCGCTTGGCAACTGAGCAATACCAGCGGCGGCAACCAGGGTTTAACGCAGGTGCTCAATGTGCCGGTGATCTATACTTACACGTTCAGTGTCTATCTGAGAGCAACCGAGGCGACAAGCGCAACGCTCCTGCTGGGCAGCGCTTCAGCAGCCGTCACCGTGGCAAGTGCATGGAAGCGATATCAGATTGCCGGAAGCGGTAACGCGACAGAGACATACGTTACTGTCGGCGTCAACTTGCCAGCGGGAGCGGTCGTGAGCCTGTTCGGACCGCAGGCGGAAGCGCAGCAAACGGCTTCGGTCTACCAGACGAGCACAAACGGTGGGGTCTACCAAAACGCGCGTCTCGAGAGCGATTGCCTGACGGTGACAACAACGGGCGTAAACCGGCACTCGGCAACGGTGAAGATTCTGTACTATGCAAACAATCTCTGAACTGAAAGAGCAAGCAGTTACCGAAACGCCGCTGGTACTGTTCGATTGCACGCTAGCGGGCGGAATCCTGGAACACTGGAGCACTCAGGGCGTGACGGTGAATGGGACCGCCTACGCAGCGAGAGTTCTTCGGCACAGCGGGTTTAACATTCAAACCGCCTCCGACCAAGGCGTCGATGGCAGCCCTACAATCGCGGTATTACTGGCTAATGCGGACTCACACTTTTCCGAAGTGCAGAAGGCAGTGGGTTGGCGAGGGGCGACGCTGACCGTGAGTTTCGTCTTTTACGACCTAGTAAACAATGTTTCGCTTACAGACGCGGCCGTCGTCTTCCAAGGGATTTGCAACCCGCCCGATCAGATTCAGGAATCGACCTTCCGATTGTCGGCGACGAATCGAATGAGTCTACAGCGACTGTGGCTGCCGGAAGTCCGGATCCAGACGAGGTGCCCGTGGACGTTTCCGTCCACACCTGAGCAACAACTGGAGGCAGTGGACGGTGGCGACGAAGGACAGTATTGCCTCTTTTACCGGTGCGGCTACTCAGCAGGCCAACCGGGCGGCACGGGGAACCTTAATAATGGGGCACCGTTCACCTCGTGTGGCTACGTCATGACCGACTGCCAGGCGCGCGGCATGCAGTTACGGTTCGGCGGCCTGGACTACGTCCCCCCGGCGATCGAAGTGCGACCGTACGGGAAGAACACAGAAACCTCGGCGCTATCCGTGAACCAGGCCCGATATAACGACTATGTTCCCATGGTGTATGGGATGGCCTGGTACTACCCCCTAGTCACTTTCGCTCGCAATGACGGAAATCTGACGCGGATGGAAGTGCTGCTCGGTATCGGGCAAATGCAGGGCGTAGTCACAGTACTGGTGAATGGAATACAGATACCGCTGGGCGTTTCGGGAGCCAACATGACGGGCACGGGGTGGTACGACGTCATGACACTGGGAACGCGGGACGGGGCTTTCGATCCGAACTTCACGGACGCAAACGGGCAGCCGGCCGGAGACTCGTACGGAAGCATGGCTTACCTGTCGGTGGTGGTGCCCAACAGTATCAGCGACGGCAACTCGTTGCCGACGGTGGAAGTTCTCGTACAGGGGCTCTTAATACCGGTATACAACCCGGACGGAACATTTGACAGTAATGCATTCAGCAGCAATCCGGCTTGGATCTTATTGGACGTCCTGAGCCGCAGCGGATGGTCGGCCGCCGAAATCGACCTCGTGAGTTTCGCAGCAGCGGCGGCTTATTGTGACGAACAGATCAACACCGTCGATCTCAATGGAAACGCGATCGCGATTCCGCGGTTTCAATGCAATCTCGTGTTACAACGCCGGCGAAGCGCCGGAGACGTAGTCAGAGGGATTCGCAACGCTGCGCGGCTCTATCTTACTTATGGGCCGGCCGGGATCCTGCAGTTGGCGGTAGAGAACACGCTGGCCCTTCAGCAGCCGACGCAATTGGCCACTTCCAACAGCACGACTCAGTTAGACGGCGGCTGGCCGGTTTACGAGTTCGGCGACGGCAGCACGGGAGTCTCCGGCATTTTACGGCGTGAAACGGGAGAACCCAGCGTTACGATTACGTCACGAAGCCTCGCAGACACGCCGAACTGCTATACCGTGGAATTTCAGGACGCACTCAACGGTTACCAGCAGGATAGCTATACGGTGGTGGATCCGGATGACGTTGTCCTGACGGGACAACAGACCACCGCGAACCTTCTGGTACTGGGCCTCCCCAACTATGACCAGGCTGCACGGATGTTGCAGTTCACTCTCGATAAGACCCTTGATGGAAACACTTACATGCAGTTTGATACGAGTATCAAGGCTTTCGGCATTCGACCAGGCGACATCATCACGGTTACCTATCAAAAGGAAGGCTTTAACCGACAACCATTCCGCGTCTCCAAACTTACGCCAGCAACCAACTATCGGACAGCAACTATCCTGGCGCAGATTCACAACGATGAATGGTACCTAGACACGAACGGGCAAAGCTCCGCGGCGCCAGGCACTACCAACTCGCCCACCACGGGGATCGGGTTACCCAAGCCGCTCATGGGAGCGGTGTTGGATGTTTACGGCAACGTCGAGTTCGGAGTGACAGAGAGCGATAGTGTGGCGAGCGACGGCAGCACACAAGTGTCCGTGCAGTTAACGTTCGATCCGCCTTCGGTAAATTCGGGGAGCGGGCCGGGCACGCCCCTAGTGAACTACGCGGCAACGCTAGGCAGTGGCGGCACATTGAAGAGCGGAGAAACCCTGTACTACGCCGTGTCCGGCGTGGATGGCTCAGGCAATGAGGGGAGTCCCTCGTTTGTGGTTACGGCGGACGTGCTGCAAGACAACAGCAGCGTTACCCTGTCGGATTTGAGCTTCACCCCGGGGACGGCATCCTTCAACGCGTATCGCGGCTCAACGCCCGCGAACCTTTTGCGCATCGCAACGGCACAGGCGCCGGCAACGACTTTTACCGACACCGGGCTCAGCGCTCAACTGGTTCCCCCGCCGGACTCAAGCTTCGATCACGGGAACTTTTACTGGCGAATGGAAGTCCAGCCGGAAACCGCAGCGACGATATGCGCGAACAATACGGTGGGCAATAGCAGTCTAGAGATGGCGGCTAACGAATATCTCGGCCTGACGGTGCGAATTACCCGCGGTACAGGAGCAGGGCAAGAACAGAGCATCGCCACTAACGATACAACCACTATTACAACAGCGACGCCCTGGATCGTAACGCCGGACGCCACGAGTTACTTCGTGGTGGCTGAAACCGGGTGGCATTTTGGCGCCGTCACCCGGAGCAGTCCCGTATCCTTTCAGATTCCCAATCTGGGCGGAGAGACGGTCCACCTGACGGGCCGCGCGGCAAACGTGTTGAACCAGGCGCAGAATACGACACTGGCGATTGTGACGCGTTGGCAGATTGGCGGTTCAGCAAACGGAGATTCAGCGGCGCCCTCGATGCCAGCATTTGCATTAAATGCCGCCTCGGGCGCTGCAGTGCTGAGCGGCGTTGGATTCACGAGCCTGGAAAACACAGTCTCAATCTCGTCCGCCACGTTGACGTTGCATTATTGGAACGAACTGAACCCGACGCCCACTACGACGCTTGCCAGTGCCATGGCCGCCACTGACACAGCCCTGACCCTGACGGTCGCTGGCGCAGCACTACCGGGAAGCATACTGCAAATCGATGGCGAGGTTCTGGCGGTCACAGCGGTCGCCAACAGTGAAACGCAGTACAATGTGAGGGGCGGGTTGGATGGAAGCTCAGCCGCGGCACATAATGCACAGGCCATTGTGTACCAACTGACCGCCATGACGGTGATCGTACCATTCCCCGAGGGATTCTTCGGAAGCCCGTATTGCGGGGATTGGAGCTACCCGATCCTCTTGCCGGACGCGAGACTCGCCGGCGGCGAACTCTGGGTCACAAACGCCTTTGGCAATAGCCCGACCGCGACTGCCTGCTTCACCAACATGCTTGACGAGGGATTGCGAACATTGAGCGGAGGTCAATACTCCATACAGGTGGATGGCTTTTTAGCTGTCGACCAGTTCGCCGCCCCGGCCTTGGTGGTGGATGCATCGCACTCCGTAAAGGACGTTTTCGCGATTCTGGGCACCGCCGCGGACGCTCCCGTCAACCTGCAACTCAATCTTAATGGCGCTTCCTGGTGCCAGCTCACATTCGGCGCCGGGGCAATTGTCTCGAGCACCGTAGACGGATTTGGCCTTCCGGTACTGACGGCGGGCGCGCAACTTACACTTTCGGTCTTGTCGGTCGGCCAGACCTACCCAGGCGCAGACTTGACCGTAATCGTTCGACTCTAATGGGCGAGACACTTTCCAAACTGACGCCGAACCGTGACCTCCAGTGCTACTTCCAGGAGCCCACGGCGGTTGCGGCTCTGAGCCAGACCAGCGCCACTGGTTTCACGGTGTCCGGATGCTGGCGACAGCAATTCGATTGGGCGGTAGTGGAGTGGAATCGCGACAACGTCTTCGAACACCCAGCTCTCCGCAACTTACCGGACGGCGATCTCAGCGGTTTGGTGCTGGGATACCAGGAAACGCGCACCAATTGTATCGCGATGGACTCGACCTGGTATCCGACGGTCGACTGCCCGTACCTCCGTATCTGGGCGGATACGGGAGGAACAGAGACCGTCTACAAGGTGCCACTAACTAACTATGCCACACCGATTGGCAGCGATACACCCGCGACAACTCAGATTACCCTGCAAGGCACGGTGACCGCCGGCGACTACATTGTGCTGGCATGGCTCGATCAGCAATTTAATTATCAGGTGACGGCAAACGACGATTTGAGCAGCGCGGCGGCGCAGCTCGCGGCAATTATTAGCGGCTTCTATCAAACTGGCGCGTCCGAGGTGAATGCCGCTGCCCAAGGCGCGGTCATCACCTTGACCTACTACGGCTCAGCGGGCGCAAACGGAAACCGCGTGGGTGTCTACGGAACCGCCTCTGGCGCCGGAACAGAGACGTGGGGCCCCGCTTCCGCACTATTCAGCGGAGGGGTTTCGCCACAGAGCTGGCAGGTGGAGCTGAATTTCAGTGAAGTCCAAGGATACCAGGTCAATAGCGACGGCTCATTGACGGCGGTATCTCAGATCCCTACCACTAACGTCCGGAAGTTACGCTGGACCTGGGCGGCGGACGTGCAGGCGACAGCTTTCGCAAGAAGCGAGTTTTCGGTGGTGGTGACGAATTGGACCGTCACGGGAAGCAATCTCGCGTACAGTGTGGCCGGCCCGGGCAGCCGCCGCATTGAGGACAATTCGACGGAATTGGCCTATACGGGATCGTGGTTACAGTCGATCGGAAATTTCTCAGGCGGCTCGATTCACTACACGACGGAAGCCGAGGCTTCCATTCAATGCCAGTACACCGCTAGCGCAACGCACTCATTGTATTTGGGAACGCGGATGGCCGGCAGCGTCGGATCCGCGAGCGTGCAGATCGACGGCGGCTCTTCGATCGCCCTGAACCTCGAACTTGCGGGTGAAGACGTGCTTTTGCGTGTTTCACTGGGCGAGTACCAGGCGGGCAGTCACGCCGTGAAAGTCACAAATACGGGCGCCAGCGGGTCGTACTTCTATTTCGACTTTCTGGAACTCGCAATGCCTACCGAGACACTGCCAAGCTTCGGCCGAATTCCAAAGACCACGGCCGCGACAGACTGGGATACCAACCACTCTCTGGCACTGGCTCCGGAACGGACGGCATGGTTGATCGGCACGCTAGGTTTTCAGGGCAGAGCGAATCACTATGCCGGCGCGCTCTGGTTTTACGAGCTGGTGTGCCCCGCCAACCAGTACGCCTCTGGCACGGTCCAATTCGGCGGCGTTCCCGCATTCGGCGACACCACGGAACTGGTGATAGATGGAACTACAATCAGCCATCTGAACTTGATTGGAGATACCGCGACCAGTATGGCCACCTGCTTCGCGCTTCTAATCAATGAAGGCTCGACAGCAGTATGGGCCGCGGCCAGCGGAACGACTCTCACCATCACGGCGCGGGCCCCTGGGAGCGCCGGTAACAGCCTAAGCGTCTCTGCCAGCACGGGCAAGTCCGCTTATACTGCCACTGTCAACTCCACGGCATTGACGGGCGGCACGGACGGCACGTGGCTGACTGATCTCACCGCTGTGCCAAGACTCAATCGAGCCGCACGAGACTGGACGAGCGCGTTTCTTTCGGCACTCCAGGCATACGGGATCACACCTACCGTCTCATTCAGCATGGAGCTAGGGAATGGCGATGCCACCTCAGCTACCGGCATCGCCCAATGCTATCCCGACGGAAGCCCGGTGCGGGTGAGCACGCCCGCGCTACAGACGAACTTCAGCCCGGCGAGCCTGACGTTCTGGCGGCAGGTATACCTCGATATGGCTAACCTCATGGCCGTGGCCGGTGTGGTTCCATACCTGCAATTCGGTGAAGTCCAGTGGTGGTATTTTGCATCAGCCGCGGGCATGCCGTTTTACGACGCGTACACCACCAGCACATTCCAATCGACTTACGGCAAGGCCATGGGCCTCATTACAAGTCAGAATGCCGACCCCACGCAGTATCCCGATGAGTGTCAATTCTTGCCGAACCTGATCGGCGCCTTTACCAGCTCGATCCGTGCATTCGTTCGTCAGACACACCCGGGAGCGAAGTTTGAAGTGCTGTATCCTCCCGACACCAATGATACGGCTCTGAACGCGATCGTCAACTTTCCGGTCAACGACTGGACACCGGCAAATCTATCGTGCTTGAAGACAGAGAACTTTACGTACACCGGAAACCGGGACCTGGACGCCGCCCGAACGTCGATTCATCTTCCCGGGATAAACGGATTTCCGCCGCCGCAGAGCAGCCACCTGATCGGCATCAGCGACTACACGACGCCTTGGCAGCGGGAGTGGAACCTGACGCTAGCGGCCGGCGACGAGTCAGCGGTCTTATTCGCGCTGGACCAATTCTGCCTCATCGGATACAGTCTGCCCCTAACCCCGCCCGCACGGCGCTCGCAATATCTAGGCGGTTAGTGTGCAATGGATTGCGACGCCGGCTCATCCAGCGCAAGGCTCGGCTCTAGAGCGAGATAGCCGGAGCCCAGGACCACCAAAAACATCGTCAGCACCTCGGAGTCGCCCAGGTTGTATTCGACCAGACCCTCGACCAGCGTGGCTAGAATCACAGCCACGGCTCCATGAAGCAGAAAGCGCCGGTTGGCGGGAGCGCGTGGGAGTTTGTGGAGGCCGCGACTGAAATCGACCAAGGCTTGAGTAAGGACCCACATCATCATGAGCATGGTGGGAATTCCACGGTCGGCCGCATACTGCAAGTAGATGTTGTGGAGGTGACCGTAGAAACCATCGGGAAGCGGGCGCGGAATGTCCGCCGGCACGGAATCGCGAAAGCGAAGTTTCACTACGTCCGGGCCGAGGCCGAGAAGGGGGTGCTCCTCGATCAGGCGGACTCCGGTGCGCCAAGCGACCCATCGAAAGCCATTGGAATCGTTCTTTCCTGGATGCACCACGCTTTCTTCACGCTCGCGAATCGCAGGCGGCGAGGCCAGGAAGGCGAGGAGCGCCAACACCGGCACGGCCAATATCAACTTCCGGTTCCAGGACCATAGCAGATACAGGCCGGCCACTGCCGTTGCAATCCAGACGCCGCGTGTTTCGGCAAGACAAAGGGCTAAAGCCATCAGGACCGCGGCAGTCGCGGATAGCCACCATCGACGGCGTCCGCCCGGAGCGAATAGAACGAACGCCGAAAGCATGATCAGGGCAAACATCTGTTCGGCGGAGTAGGTATTCCAGTGACTCGTGAACCCGGTGATGCGCCGGGCAACGTAATAGTCATAGAAGGTCTGCCCCAAGCGATGAGCGGCGCGAACCTTGGCGGCAAACTGTATCGCACCCAATGTCGCGGTGATAGCGCCGAATCCTCCCCAAACCAGAAAGACCCGGCGAATCCACCGAATTTCCCGCAACAAGGAAAATACGATCAGCAACTCGCCGAACACATAGAATTTCTTGATCTGCGGGAAACCGATTGCAAATTGGCCATTGGCCATCCATGAGACGATTGTGCCGAGTATGAACAGCGCCAGCGGCAACCAAATTCCGGGGAGGCGCATCTTTTCCCGAGAAACGAGCATCGCGGCGAGCGCCAACCCCAGCAGAATCTGCGACGCGGCAATGGAAAAGAGAATGGCCACCGCGGACGCGAATGTCAGCCATCGCGCGGCCAAGGCCAAAGAAGATCGCGGCAAGCTCATGGGTACCGAGATTTCAGTATGGCAGAGCTTGCCGAATCGAAGTGTGGGCGGAACTTGGAACCTCAGTCAGGCTTGGCGGCCGCTACGGCGCGTTCACGGCTTGTAGCGGCACCATCTCGATTCGTCCGTCGGTGCCGACACGCAAGCCCATCGCGAGCACGGAGCCGGACCCACCGAGCACGAGCGTACCCCGGCTGCCGCCAAACCCGCCGGCGGACTTCGACATCGGGATGGCGCCCTGCTGTCCGGCAGGTATCGTGATCTGACCGGCGCCCAGAGCTTTGCCGGTGTTGTCGTAAATCGCCAGCGACAGAACGACAGAACCGCCGGTGTTGGGATTATACAAATATGCCGTAGTAGTGGCGGCGGATGTGGCATCGAACGGAATCACGAAAGGCGGAGTCAAGATCGCGGAGGGCGCGACCTCATCCGCGCCCACCTGAGCCATGACCGCCAGCTTCTTGGTCGCGTCACCCGATTGAAGAACCGCGAATCCTTGCTTGGCAGGACTGGAAGTTCCGGAGGTGGTCACCAGGGCTGCACCGTTGGCCGGAAGAACCAGGTTTTGCCAAGCCCGCCGTCGCTGCGCCCACGGGCATAGGAAGAGGCGTGCCGTTGTTGGCGAAGAAGGCGATAGATGCATTGGTGGCGGTAGCGTGCGGGTTCAGAATCGTCAGCGTAGTGCTCACGCCCCCGCCATCCGCTACGAACGGAATGATTGTGATGGGGCCACCGGAGACGATTGTCGGACCGCTGACGACCACGGTCACGGCAACCGACGCGCTCGCCGATCCCGAACTCACGCTGATCGTACCGCTGTATGTGCCGGCCGCACTAAAAGCCTGCGCGTTGTAAGTAACTCCGAACGCAGCGGGCTTACCCTGAGACGCGCTGGCGCTGGCGGCCGAGAGAACGATCCAGGTCTGGCTCGCTTTGACCGAGAAGACTGTTGTTGCGGAAGCGGTTGTGGTCAGCGTGACCGCCTGCATAGACGGAGCGGCTGTCCCCATGATCCAGGTGCTGGTCAACGCCGTGGGGGAGACACTCACTGAAACCGCTGGCGTGGGGTTGGAGCCCGGGTTGCCCGAACCGGTTCCGCTGGGACTGCTCGAAGTGCTGCCCCCACCCGGAGCGAGATATTGGCTGAGTTGAGGATACGCGGCGGAAAAGCGGGCATACCCTGCGGTGAACGGAGAAATCGAGCACGCGTTTCCGGACGGCGCATACGTGAGCGTGCCGACAATCAACTGATCTGGGGTAAACAGCGGCGATCCCGACGAGCCCGGTTCCACGCGCCCTTGGGTTTCCGCGATCTGGTAGTACATGTTCGCCGGTGCGATATCGGACCCGATTTGCGCCGCGGCATCGGGCGTTCGTACGCCGAAGGAGATGCGCGTGTAGTCTGCCTGAGGATGGTGAATGCCCGTTACCGTCGCGGAGGTTGGCGTCCCCCCGGCGGTAGACGAAAGCGGGAGCACGCTCGTGCTGGCGTTCCACCCGAGAAACACAAGGTTAATGTTGGGGAGCGAGGACAGCCGAATCAGACTATAGTCGCCGGCCTCAATGGACCCGCTGGCGAGATATGTTGCGCCCAGAGTAGTGGGAAGGGCGGACAAGCTGGGTGGAGTCCCGTTGCAGGTGGCAGTCTGGTCTTTCCAAAAAACTTCGACGGTCGCAGCCGCGGCCGCGCTGGAAATGCAATGGCCCGCGGACAGGAAGTACGGTTTCGAGTCGTTGTTGGTATCGTTCACCAACGATCCGCTGCAAGCGTAGGTGGCTCCGCC
>Ga0187880_1004129_pt1 | contig 10821 bp, 10 predicted proteins | sample June2016WEW_19_4_FD_132998 | JGI IMG/M metagenome (GOLD analysis project Ga0187880, IMG submission 132998) | Peatland microbial communities from SPRUCE experiment site at the Marcell Experimental Forest, Minnesota, USA - June2016WEW_19_40 | ecosystem: Environmental > Terrestrial > Soil >...
AATGAAAGGATAGAGCGTGAAGGTTAAGGCTTATACTCTCAGTACGTGTCCGCACTGTCGCATGACCAAGGAATTTCTCACGGACAACAACGTAGAATTTGAGTATGTTGACGTCGATTTGCTAACTGGCGAAAAGCGCACAGAGGTTTTGCGCGAAGTGTATCGACTAACCGGAGGTTATTCGTTTCCCGTCATCGTCGTAGGCGACACCGTAATCGTCGGGTTCAATCGAGTGCGACTCCAAGAAGCCCTGGAACTCACATAAGCGCTCCAACAAGCTGCTCAAGGGTGCTCGGAGGGCGAGTGTGGATCGCCAGCACCCAGAAGAAGTTGGCTAGTCTATTACGTACTCCTTAATCAGAACGGAATCAGACCTACAAAAAGTTCCTTACATGCAAGGATCGCAAGCTCGGTCGCCGTTCAATTAAAGCATATTTTTTTGAGGGAAGAAAAGTGGCTGGCTGTATCGAACAAATGGATTATGAGATTTTGCTCAAAAATGCGGCGTTCAAAGATACGTTACGCTACATCGCCGAACACGCTCCAAAGGTGTATTACGTCGGACCTGGATTCAAGGTCTTTGACCGACGGTTAATCGGAGTTCCACCTGTGCCCGTTGGCGTGGGTCCCGACTACATCATGCTCACGTACGTAAAGCCGTGCCACGGGTCTTTTGTTTTGAAGCTTCCCCGCGACGAGGAAGAAATAGCGCGAATCGTGGCTGAGGACAAGAAGTACAACACCAAGCGTAAGAGCAAAGGCTGACCCGGCATGCGCATCTAAGTTTCTTGTCTGATCGTTCTCAACTCACCTTATTGTGATGGGGACGACAAAGCCTGCACCTGACAAATGTTCGGCCCTCAGTTTGCTCCACAGTCTTCGTGACGAGGCAAGCTTCGCCGGTCTCTTCGTTAATCCGTTCTTGCCAAAAAAGCACTTTTTTCCCTGCAACGTCATCCTGACAGAAGAGACAGCAAATTAAATGGACAGGTCAGATATGCCCCACGCGGGCTTTATGCCCCATGTTCTCAATATGGTTTTTCAATCCGCGCAGCAACGCCATCAAAAGTCGCTGCGTACTGCTGCTAATCACATAGTTGCGATAATCGGAATCAGTCTCGGCAAACACTTCTGCGGCAGATACGATGGTCTTTGGACCAGACGAGGTGAAATCATACGTTGTGGTCCCTCTCGAACCGAGTACATCGCCACTTAACACAATCCTCCTTCCCGGCAGGACCTGCTGCACGAATGAGCGAGTAATCGCCTGTATCGGCGTGAACTCACTTTTGTATCGCATAACAAAGGCGCCTCCAGGCGCCCATATGGTACCCCCCGATATACTAGTCACCTCGATGATGAGCGGATTCCAATCGCTCCAGCGATGTATGTCCGTGAACACCTCCCAAACAAGCTGTGATGTGGCGCTTATTTCGATCGCCGATGCGACACGGATTGGCACGGGCGAACATGCTCCGTCAAACGAGATAAGCGTTCGCAAAAGAGACGCGCCTCCGTCTTTCTAGGGCCTTAACGTTTGATGAACGGCACCGAAATCGATGGATGATGTTAGGGTGTACGGCTAAAATTACAACAGAAGGCACCCTGGTGACGAAGATGCATTCGGACGCCGGCGGTGGTCAAGGCACAGCTGGAGAAATTATTTACGTTCCAACCACAAAAATAGGGTACGGTGATGCTAGTTGGGAAAATGGATTTGCGGTATTTGTGAGTGGGTCTACGATGAAGAAGTTGAGGGCGTTCCGTTTGATGAACTTCCCGACGACTGGGTGTGTCCAGCGTGCGGCGTCGACAAATCTTTTTTTGAAAAGGAAAGTGAATAGGCTATTGTTTTGGGGACCAATGCGTCACCGCTTTTTTCTGACATAGCGTTGCGTTAACGGTGTGGGTCTCCCTAAGTCACCGCTTCTGTTTTTTTTGCTTCTATGCGTCGTTGGTAGTTCTATCGCACTATGCGCACTGCACCGCAGTGAGGCACATTTATTAACACGAATCCTGCATTGACAGATGATGAAGGGCCTTCTCATCGCGGGAACTCAGAGCGGGATAGGCAAGACCACGATCACGCTGGCCATTCTGAAAGCACTAAAAGAATCAGGATATAGCGTCCAATCATTCAAAGTGGGCCCGGATTTCATCGATCCCAGTCACCTCGAGAAGGTGACAAACGCGCCCTGTTACAACCTTGATTCCTTTATGATGGGAGAGCAAGGAATCAAGCGAGAGCTTGCAAAAGGCGACGCCGACTATGCAGTTGTAGAAGGCGCAATGGGCCTTTATGATGGGGTATCAAGCTGCGCTAAGATAGCAGACCTCCTCAAGATTCCTATTCTTCTCGTGGTCGATGCGAGCACTTCATCTGAAAGCGTCGCGGCGCAGGCCTTGGGATTTATCAAGTACTCGTCGTTCACCCCGTACAAACTGACGATCGCCGGCGTCATAGCGAACCGCGTTGGCAGTGAAAAGCACGCTGAAAGCATTCGCCGGTCATTGAAGGCAATAAAAGTCCCACTGATAGGGACCATTGAACGGGACGCTTCTGGAATTCCATCACGCCACCTAGGCTTGTACATGGGAGCAGAAACGTCGTTGACTGCTTCTGCCCTGAAGTCAATTTACGACTCGCTCGATATCGAGTTCATCCAACAAGCAGCCGCTGAACTCACGCTCGACAGACCGCCGGAGTTCAAAAGAACGCGCGATGCGGTGATCGGAATCGCGATGGATGCAGCATTCTGCTTCTATTATCGCTCAAACATAGAATCGATACAAAAGCACGCCCGAGTCGTCTATTTCTCTCCGATTCGCGACGCTCTGCCCGATGTAGACGGATTATATTTCGGCGGCGGCTATCCCGAACTTCACGCTACGCAGCTAAGCGCTAATCGTCGCCTTCTCGAGGGCGTAAAAACAAATGCAGACGACGGCATGCCGGTATATGGCGAATGCGGGGGGCTTATGTATCTATCGCGGTCGCTGTCTACCGTTGAGCGCAAGAGAGTTTCACTGACCAATATTCTCCCTGTAGATATCCAAATGACCCAGAAAAGACAAGCACTCGGACACGCGGAGGTGGAAGCCGTCCGAGATTGTGCGATCGCACGCAGCGGCGACACGTTGCGCGGCCACGAATATCACTACTCGACCGCATCAGTAGATCGCGACGCGCGATTCGCGTATCGCGTAACGAAAGGTGATGGAATCGATGGCCGCGATGGTATCGTGGAGGGCAACGTTTTAGCGTCATATCTCCACACGCACGTTTACTCGATGCCGCACGAGTTTGACTTATTTGTCGCCAACGCCAACGCTTTTTCCCGATCCTAGCAACGCGTAACGTAGCAAAGCTCCGCATTCCGAGCTACCTGCAAGCATTCGTTAGCCGGGCTCACCCTCAGCGTGAATCGATAACTGACCAATGATTGCCTACGATATTTCCGTGAGCGCTTTTGTAATATGCTCTTCAGCCGGTTTCTTGTGATGAGGTTAACACGATAACCACTACAAATGAGACAGGGATCCTGATGAAATGCGGATCGAGCAGGCCTAGAGGAGGGATGCTACGTTGATTCCGGTTATCTGAGGGGCTGTTCCGGAAACCAAAATATACCATAACAGCGTTGCGCAAGCCCCCAACCATGCCGCTGAAGGCGCCTACCGTTGGGGCCCGTTTTTAGTAGTAGCCTTTGTGGCAAACGGAGCAAGAAATGTCGCCTAAAGCACCGGACGAAAAAGTGGCAAAAGACGCAACCGCGTGGGGCGGGACTAACGAAGGAAGCAGCATGAACACGGTGACTGCAAACGCTGCCAACTTGGTGACTGTTGAAGAAGCTGCACTGTCCGCGGCCGTGGGCAGATGCGCGACCAAGCGCTCAAAACTGGCTGCCCGGATTTTTCATCAAAATAACCGTAATAAAGCAGAAGCTCTTAGATCAGACTGGTGATAAGAATGGACCTTCTGAAGATCCCTCATATGGAAAAAGAAGAGTATGACACGCTAATCCGTGAGAATTACGTGAGCAGGATTGCCTTCAAGGGCGACGCGTATCCTTATGTCGCACCTTTCCTCTATATTTTCGACGGGCATTACCTCTATTTTCTCTCGACTAGGTACGGAAAAAAGATCCAGTACTTCAGCCAGAATCCAAACGTCGCGGTCGAGATCGAAAAGTTCAGCAAAGACATGTCTTCCTATACTTTCGTCACACTACTAGGCCGGCTTGCTGAAGTCACCGATCGCACAGACGGTCGGCGGGTCCGACAAAAGTTCGTTAATATGATAACGACAAAAGAACTCTCAAGCAACGTCGCTGCTGCCTTCGGTCATTCACCCGCTGACCCTCTCGAATCTATCGTGAACGAGAACCGAAGCCTTATATGGAAACTTGAGAGCGTAGACGAAATCGTGGCCCTTAAGAACGCGTAGATTGCTCCTAGTCCGTCGACAAGGTCACGGGTTCGCAACCAGCGCGCGAGCGGAGGATTAATATGACGAACTTCAGTAATATCGTACGCGCGTGATGAAATGACAGCCAAGTACGTTCCCGACACAAGCGTGTTGATCGATGGTAGGATCACGAAGCTCATAGACGACGGCGAACTTCGCGGAGCGACTATCATCATCCCAGAAGCGGTAATCTCCGAGCTCGAAGCCCAAGCGAATCAAGGACGCGAGATCGGCTTCAAAGGACTAAACGAGCTCAAAGCGCTCGACGAGCGAAAACGCTCGGGTCAAGTCGACTTGCTCTACGTCGGAAGGCGACCCACCGCTGATGAGATCAAGCTTGCCTCAGTTGGGGAGATTGACGCGATGATACGAACCGTCGCGGCCGAGAATGGAGCAACGTTCATTACGAGTGATATCGTCCAAAGCGAGGTCGCGCGCGCTAAAGGCTTGGACGTTACATATCTCTACCCCGAAAAAAAAGCAGAACGGCCGCTTTTGCTGCAGCGGTTCTTCACGCGTGACACTATGTCGGTGTTTCTGAAAGAGGACGTACCACCACGAGCAAAACGTGGTTCGATTAGCGACCTCCGATTGGTCAATATAAGAAAGACGCGGATGACTGAAAAGGAGATTCGCGCTATTGCTACAGACGTTATTGAACAAGCTAAGTCACGCTCTGACGGTTTTATTGAACTGGAACGCCGCGGCGCTACGATTGTTCAGCTCGGCTCGATACGAATCGCTATTGCTCGACCTCCGTTTTCTGATGGCATCGAAATAACGGCCGTGCGCCCGATAGCTACGGTGAAACTCGACGACTACAAATTCGCCGACGAGCTAAAGAGTCGGCTGAGTGAATCGACAAGAGGAATAATGATCGCAGGCCCCCCAGGATCAGGTAAATCGACGTTAGCGCAAAGCGTCGCAGAGTTTCTTGCTGGCCAAGAGTTTATCGTCAAGACGATGGAAAGTCCACGCGATTTGCAGGTTCCGGACAACATTACGCAGTACTCCGCGCTAGAAGGCGATATGGCCAAGACAGCCGACATTCTGCTGCTAGTGAGACCAGACTACACGATTTATGACGAGGTTCGCAAGACCAGCGACTTCAGGACGTTCGCCGACATGCGCCTCGCAGGCGTGGGCATGGTAGGCGTCGTACATACAACGCGCGGGATTGATGCGCTTCAGCGCCTGATAGGCCGCGTCGAATTTGGTATTATTCCTCAGGTTGTTGACACGATCATATTCCTCAAGAAAGGTGAGATTGAATCCGTATATGACGTCCATTTTGCCGTAAAAGTGCCAGCAGGAATGACCGAAGCAGATCTTGCACGGCCGGTCATCGAGGTCAGGAACTTCGAGACGAACAAGGTCGAGCATGAGATTTACCTCTTCAGCAGGCAGGTCGTTGTTATGGCGGTAGGCCCGCGGGAAAGAGGCAAAGCAAAACCAACGTGGAAATTCGCCGCCCGAGAGATTGAGAAGGAGATCGATAAATATGCCAAAGAGCCGGTCACCGTCGAGATCCTCTCCGACACTCGTGCCAACGTCTATGTGAGCGACAAGGACATATCGCACGTGATCGGCAAGGGAGGCAAAAATATCGAAAAAGTTGAAGACGTCCTCGGAATTGACATTGACGTTTTGCAGACGACGGAAGAGCCACGAAAGAAGGCCAAAAATCGCGAAAAGGGGTCCCTGCAAAAAGCTGCGGCACAGGCCGACGTTGAGGTCACCGACCGCCACGTGATTGTGACGTCAGATGCCCGGCCTGGCGACATCATAGACGTGTTGATCGATGATGAGTACCTCTTCACCGCTACCATCGGGCGAGGCGGTGAGATCAAGGTGACAAAGGGGACCAACATCGCTAATCGCATCTTAGACGCGCTTGACCGCGGCGCACGGATCACGATGCGAAGTGCGTGAGCTTCGTCTTATGAAGGACAGACGCAACAGGCTGAGGTTCACAAGGCTAACTCTCGAGGGCACCTGCAGCAATCAAAAGAGATTAGTAGAACATCCGGCACAGCTAGTATCGGCCGCCGTGCGCCAAGGGCGCGGCTCATAGAACTTGCGTGACACGAATGAAAACGCAGAAGTTAATGACAGCTCTGTTGTATGTCGGAATCTTTGCCGGAATCCCCTTGGCAATCATCGTCGCCCTGTTCTTTTTGCCCGTCTTGAACAGTGTCGATCCAACCGCAATTATCATTCTCATTATTTTTACCGTTCTAGTTGTCACGCTGTGGCTGTTCGTCCCGCTCGAAACGCCAGTAACGCGACAGCGCAAAGGCCCCAAAGATAGAAAGACGACGGTCAAGCACGCCGTTCCCGCACCGATCGAAGCACTTGAAGAACTCACCGGCGAGGAGAAAAAGCGAAAGGTCCGGTCCAGGCGACCTCTCTTCGAAGAAGGCGAGAAACGCGAGCCATTCGTTGACGTCGTCGAAAAATCGACCCAACATCCTGCCGCGCAACCGCAAGTGAGGCGAAAAGCCCAGAACAAAGCCCGTAAGAAGAGTACTAAGAAGAAAAAGCGCTAAAGCGGCGCGAACCCACATTAGTGCCACATCACACGGAGAGTTTATAGGGTCACAGCACAACGGCTGTCGCTACCGAAATCCCGTCGATCTCGCGGATCTCCGCCAAGACCGCATCTTGAATAGGATCGTCGAGCGCGAGCACCATGACCGCGCCGCCCCTAACTTTGTCGCGGCCGACGTTCATGCCGGCGATGTTGATATTGTTATTACCGAGTAGCGTGCCGACCTCGCCGATGACGCCGGGCTTGTCGATGTGGGACGTAATCAGCATGCATCCTTGCGTCTCTGCGTCGACGTGATAATTGCCGATCTTGACTATCCGTGGTTGATCTCCCAAGAAGAGAGTTCCGGACACCGACCAATCCCCTTTGTCGCTGTTTATTTTGACCGTTATCAGACTTTGGAAGTCTTCGAGCTTCTCCGTCTTCGTCTCCGTAATCCGAATGCCCCGCTTTTTGGCAAATATTTCCGCGTTGACAAAATTGACTGGCGATTGTAGCACGTGGTCAAGGACGCCTTTTAGCACGGCAATAGTTAGCGGGTGAACGTCGCACTGGCCAACCTCGCCGGTATACGTGACGCCGATGCCTTGAATCTGCCCCTCGACGAGCTGGATGCAGAACTTGCCGAGTTGCTCCGAAAGCGGCATATAGCTCCGCACCGCCCCAAACGTCTCCGCACGTATCGACACGTTAATCGCATTTCTGACGGGTTCGCCCTTGAGCGCGCCGAGCGTTTGCTCTGCAATAGAAACAGCTACGTTGATCTGCGCCTCGACCGTCGAGGCGCCGAGGTGCGGCGTCAAGATGCAGTTGTCGAGCGAAAGGAGCGGACTTCCCGTGGGGGGCTCATGTTCAAAGACGTCTAGCGCTGCTCCGGCGATCTTGCCGCTGTTGAGGCCCTCGTACAGCGCTTCTTCGTCTATAATGCCGCCACGCGCAACGTTCAAAATACGGACGCCGTCGCGCATTTTTGCGATCTCTTTGGCGCCGATCAAGTGGTGCGTCTCCTTGGTCAGTGGCGTATGAACGGAGATAAAGTCCGATTTAGCGAGAACTTCATCAAGCGATGCTAGGTCAACGCGGAGCTCCTTAGCGCGCCCTACGGTAATAAAGGGATCGTATGCAATGACGTTCATGCCGAGGGCGCGCATCCGCTTGGCCACTTCGGCCCCGATGCGTCCGAGGCCGAGAACGCCGAGCGTCTTGCCGAATACTTCGACCCCGAGAAACCGCGAGCGGTTCCATTCGCCCTTCCTGACCGAAACGTTTGCCTGCGGGATGCTGCGCGAAAGCGCCATCATCATGCTTATAGTGTGCTCTGCGGCGGAGATCATGTTCCCCTCAGGCGCGTTTATGACGATGATGCCCTTCGCCGATGCAGCGTCAACGTCGATGTTGTCGACGCCTACGCCCGCGCGTCCGATCACCTTGAGGTTTGATGCTTCGATGACGTCTTTCGTTACCTGCGTGCCACTTCTGACAATAAGCGCATCGTAGTCGCCGACGATGCGGATAAACTGTTCTGGCGAAAGATCAGTCCTCACGTCGACGTGGTGGTCTCTTTTGAGTAGATCGACACCGGCTTGGGATAGGGGGTCACTTACAAGTATCCTCATACTTCCTCATCAAAAAATTGAAGCGCACAGAGCGCGTCAACGCTATTAGCATTACCTACACGTCGAAAGCGTATTTCTAGTTTTGGTCGGAAAGGCTTATGTAATTACTGCCGCAAGTAGCAGTAATAAAACTGCAAAGGATACCGAGCATGAAAGATAAACCAACTGTCGTCTGGCTTGAGGACGTCCGCATTGAAGACGTTCCTTCCGTGGGCGGAAAGGGGGCAAGCCTCGGAGAGATGATAAGCGCGGAAATTCCTGTGCCACGGGGTTTCGCTGTCACCGCGCAAGCGTTTCGACGCTTTTTAGACGAAGCGGGCATCGCATCGCAACTTTTTGCTACGCTCCGCGTGAACGTCGACGATGCAAAGGAACTGGAAGCGGCTGCCGCTAGCGCCAAGAAGCTCGTGCTGAAGACGAAGATGCCGCAGCACATGCGCAGCGACATCGTGAGTGCCTACAACGAGCTGGCAAAGAGGGAAGGGGGTGAGCCTTTGGTAGCCGTGCGATCGAGCGCTACGGCCGAAGACATGCCTGAAGCGAGCTTTGCAGGACAACAGGAGACATTTCTCAACGTGCGAGGCGCCAACGAAGTGGTCGTCGCAGTTCAAAAATGCTGGGCATCCCTGTACGGGGCTCGGGCCATTTTCTACCGCGTCAAGCAAGGTTTTGAGCACGAGTCGGTGAACATATCCGCCGTCGTCCAGAAGATGGTCAATGCGGACAGGTCAGGTGTCATGTTCACGTCCAACCCGACGACCGGTGCCCTAGAAGCGATTATCGAGGGGTCCTGGGGTCTCGGAGAGGCCATCGTGTCAGGCTCCGTCTCGCCGGACACATACCTGATCGATAGGAAGACCCGTCAAATCAAAGTAAATGTCGCCACCAAGACAATTATGGTCGTAAAGGACCAAAAAACGGGCGCTACGATTACCAAAGACGTCCCTGCAGACCTGCAGAACAAGAGAGTCCTTAGTGACGCCGAGCTGTATACCATTCTCGACCTAGGCGAACTCATCGAAGAGCATTACGACAGCCCTCAAGACATCGAATGGGCCATCGAAAAGGGCGCGGTGTATATCGTGCAATCGAGACCTGTGACGACGATTAGGAAAGGAGAAGAAGCACAACAGACGAGCGAAGCAGGCGAGGCAGAGAAGTTGCTCGAAGGCCTCGGGGCATCTCCTGGCCAAGCGTCTGGCGAAGTCAAGATCATTAGGAGCGTGGACGAGCTCGACAGGGTTCTGGACGGGGACATCCTCGTTACCGCGATGACCTCCCCAGACATGGTTCCCGCGATGCAAAGGGCAGCGGCGATCGTTACCGACGAAGGCGGTTTGACCAGTCACGCGGCCATCGTTTCCAGGGAACTCGGAGTACCCGCTGTAGTGGGAACGAAGGAGGCCACGAAGAAGCTGAAGGATGGCATGCTCATCACCGTTGACGGCGAGAGGGGGCTTGTCTTCTCGGGACGACTCGAACGGGCTGAAGCGGCGGCGCCCGCCGAGGGAGTGGTTACCGTAAGCGCGACAAAACCCATCACTGCCACCGAAGTCAAGGTAAACGTTTCAATTGCTCAGGCCACAGAACGAGCCGTTGCGACCGGAGCTGATGGAGTCGGACTCTTACGGGTCGAACACATGATCATCGGCATGGGCAAACACCCGCACTGGTACATCGAGCATAACGAAAAAGAAGCATTCATTAGTGAGCTGGAAAAGGGCATCCGGACAGTGGTCGACGCGTTCTTCCCACGACCCGTGTGGGTGCGCACGCTCGACGCCCCTACGGACGAGTTCCGGCAAATGGAAGGCGGCGAGGAGGAGCCGATCGAGCCGAACCCGATGCTCGGCTGGCGTGGTATACGGCGCGATCTCCGTGATGTTGAAGTCTTTGCGATGCAGCTGCAGACGTTCAAGAACCTTATCGACGACGGCTATACCAACATCGGCATCATGCTGCCCCTCGTTCAACACCAGGACGAAGTGCGAGGAGCGAAAGAGAAGATCGCAGAAATAGGCATTGATTTTGAACAGGTGGACGTCGGTATCATGATCGAGATCCCAGCATCGGCGCTCATTATTGAAGACCTTATCGCCGAGGGAATCGATTTCGTCTCGTTCGGGACGAATGATCTCACCCAATATACGCTCGCAGTCGATCGTAACAACGAAAACGTCGCCGCC
>Ga0187880_1004131_pt1 | contig 10818 bp, 6 predicted proteins | sample June2016WEW_19_4_FD_132998 | JGI IMG/M metagenome (GOLD analysis project Ga0187880, IMG submission 132998) | Peatland microbial communities from SPRUCE experiment site at the Marcell Experimental Forest, Minnesota, USA - June2016WEW_19_40 | ecosystem: Environmental > Terrestrial > Soil > Wetlands...
ATTATAGCACCAGTTACATCGTCCCGTTCTCCAGTGCGGGCTCGGAAACCGTGGAGTTCAACCAGATTCCTGGCTGGGATCTGGCCAGCAGCACGGATGTGACGGTCGTGCAAGGACAACTGATCACCGTCTCCGCAACCTACACCCTCTCCCCGGCGCTTGCTGTCAGTCCGGCGGGCGGGTTGGCCTCCAGCGGGCTGGCCGGCGGCCCTTTCACCCCCGACAGCATCGCCTGCACCCTCAGTAACTCCGGGGCCGCACCTTTGAACTGGACGGCCTGCAAGACTGCCAACTGGCTCACGCTGAGCGCGAGTAGCGGCACGCTGGCCGCCGGGGCCACCACAAACATCACGGTCAGTGTGAACGCCAACGCGAACAGTTTGACCCCGGGCAGCTACCGGGACACTGTCGGTTTCACCAACCTGAACAACGGCCTTGGTAACACGGCGTACCCAGTGAGCCTGCTGGTGAGCGCTCATCCACTCGTCCAGTTCAGCGGCGTCAGGCTGCTCACCAATGGCGCAGTCGCCATGACGCTCCAGGGCGTCACGGGCCGCGTCTATTCCATCGTCGCCTCCACCAATTTGCTCAACCCGCTCACCAACTGGGTCGAAGTCCTGCGCCTGACTAACACGACCGGCCAGACAGTATTCACCAACCCGCCCCCGTCCTCCTCGCCGCGGTATTACCGGGCCAAAGAGCTTTGAGCGTTGCAATCTGCTCACGGGGGCAGTCTTCCAAGGTGGCACCTGTTGTTCTCCGAATGGAAAAAGTCAGCCGGAAAAAGCTGGTCTGTTCCCATGCGTCCATCTTAAGCTCCCGGCAACGCAAGGCTTCGTTGGCCAAACCGTGAGACTGAACGCTGTTACGGAACACAAGTTCTTCCGGCCCGTCGCCGGGGCGGCGCTTTCGTGTTTATGCGGGCTCGCTCTTTGGGCAATGCCGCTGGGTGAGGGATTTGCTAACGCCAGTTATGACTACTTGTTTCGTTTCGGCACGAGGGGAGTCACAAACAAGGTCGTCCTCGTCCTGATGGACAATGAGGCATACGACGCCCTCCATCAGTCGCGCGAGCGGGCGTGGGACCGAGCCTTGCATGCTAAGTTCCTTGATAGGCTCGCGGGGGATGGATGTCCGCTGGTGGTATTCGACGTGTTTTTTCGCGAGCCGGGCGATTCCGCAGCAGACAGAAGACTGGCAGAAGCATTGAAGCGACCTGCTTGTGTCGTGTTGGCGGCTGAGCAGGCGAGCGTGGCTCTTCCCGGGGTTGTCGCGGCGCGTCCAACGTTACCAATGGAACTCCTCCTCACCGCCGCCAGGACAAACTGGGGTGTGGCTTGGCTGGACCCAGACCTCGATCTGACTGTGCGACGACATTGGCCCTTTCCATCACCCGGCCCGTATCACAGCCTGCCATGGACTGCCGCCTGTCTTGCAGGCGCAAACCTGGACGATACCCCCCAGGAACGATGGTTGCGCTATTACGGGGGCGGTGCCTGGGGCAGTCTAAGCTACGATTTGGCGTTGACGAAAGCGACGAATTACTTCCGCGACAAAATTGTATTCATCGGCAACAAGCCTAAGACCTCTCCACCGGACGGTGAGCGTGATGAATTCCGCACACCTTACACCGGCTGGACCGGCGAAGCCAGCGGTGGCATGGAAATACTGGCGACTGAGTTCTTGAACCTGATGAATGGGGACTGGCTGCGAAGGCCGGCGTTGCTGGCTGAGCTGTTCATGTTCACACTGACCGGGGCGTGCCTCGGGGGCGGGCTTTGCCAGTTTCGCCGGCTGCCAGCTTTCGGAATTGCATGTGGGGCTGCATTGGCCTTGACCATTGCGGCAGTTGGGTTGAGCTATTGCACTAACTTCTGGATTCCCTGGCTTGTGGTTGTTGGCGGCCAGGTGCCTTGCGCTCTGGCTTGGGCCATGCTGCCCGCGAAAGCGCGCCTCCAGGTCCAGCCTTCACCCGCAAAAACCATCGTGTTGACGTTCCCGGATGAGAAACCGCCCGACGCGCCCGAATACGAGCTGTTTGAGAAGCCGTTCGGAGAGGGAGGATTTGGCAAGGTCTGGCTTGCCCGGAATGCCATTGGCCAATGGCAGGCCCTTAAGGCTGTTTACCAGGCGAAGTTCGGCGACAATCCAGGCCCCTATGAAACCGAGTTCAAGGGCCTGCAGAAGTACAAACCGGTCTCGGAGAAGCATCCGGGTCTGCTGCGCATTGACCTCGTCAGCCGAAAAAAGGAAGCGGGCTACTTCTATTACGTCATGGAACTGGGTGATTCCCGGACCCCGGGCTGGGAGCAAAACCCGACCACTTACAAACCCAATGACCTGGAAAGCGTGAGAAAACAATCTGACGGACGCCGGCTCCCCTTCGCCGAATGCGTGCGGATCGGGACGATCCTGGCGGACGCGCTCGACTTCCTGCATCGCCAGGGCCTTACCCATCGGGACATCAAACCCTCCAATGTTATCTTCGTCAACGGCCGGCCAAAGCTGGCAGATGTCGGTTTGGTGACTGACATTCGGCCACCTGAATTGGTGCACACCTGGGTCGGCACTGCCGGCTACATGCCTCCTCCCCCGGAGCGTACAGGCACCGCTCAGGCCGACATCTATGCGCTGGGCATGGTCCTCTATGTCATCAGCACTGGCCGCGACCCCGATCTCTTCCCTGCGCTCTCAACCACCCTCATGGAACGAAGCGGTCATGCGGATTCTATCCGGCTAAATGCAGTCATCCTTAAAGCCTGCCAGCCTGATTGTGCCCAACGCTACCAGACCACGAGCGAAATGTTGCGTGCCTTGCAGGAGCTGCAGCAGGCCGTGAGTTGAGCTGGCAACAACTGAGGCAAATATTCTCAGCGCCGCAGCTTAGGCATGATCCAGGCTTTTCCCGCGATGCAGCCCAGCCGGCTTAAGGGTCCACCCCCAGTGCATCAAGAGCCTCAAGAGGGCCGGGAGAACCATCAAGGCGGCCGCCATGCAAGTGGCAATGCCGACGGACATAACTTCTCCCAGGCTCTTAATCCCCTGATGGTTGGCGAGCATCAGGCTGCCGAACCCGGCGATGGCTGTCAGACCCGAAACAAGCACGGCTTTGCCGGTGCTTTTGGCCAGGATGGACGGTTCCTGCTCCTCGGCGAAGCGATTAAGTATCTGGATGCCGTTAGTGACGCCGATGCCGATCACCAGGGGCAGAGTCATGATGTTGGCCGGGTTGAAGGAAATGCCAGCCAACCCCATTAGGCCGAGCAGCCAGATGGTGCCGATGACTACCGGTAGCAGGACGAGCGCTACAGCCACCAGCGATCGAAATCGTAGGAAGACGGCCAGGGTTATCGCGATTAATGCGTAGCCCGCCGCCTGCTCATAATTGTTCTTGAGCAGGGTCGTGTATTGGTAGAGTTGGCTCGGTGTGCCGGTCACCTTGTCGGGTGGCACGACCGTTTCCAACTCCTGGAGGAATTCCCGCTGGTTGTCATGATGCCAGAGGTCTCTTGTGGCGTAAACCTGCAGCAAATACCTGCCGGTCACTCCAATGAGGCGGGTGCGCAAGGCCGGTGGCAAGTCCCCGAGGCCCAACGGACCCGTCGTGTCCTGCGTTTTGATCGCCCCGAGTGTCTGGTGCAGATCGGCAAAGAAGGCCTGTTGAAACCGCGTGAGCTGGCGGGGAATGTCCGGTCGGCTGCTGAGCATCGCGACGCGTAATTCGGTAACGGCAGCCTCCAGGGAAACCAACTGGCGGGCCACGGCAGGATCGATTTCGGGCGCCAAAATGTGCGCCAGCGTCAGGTATCCCGCCAAATCGTATAGCGTGGCGCTCAACGGCTCGAGTTGGACTGGGCTTCGATCCATCGGGGCGAAGTGAATGGCGGCCAACTCGCCTTTGATGGATCGAATCAACTCCAGCTTCTGGCTCTGGTCTTTCGTAAAGTAGTCCGCCGCCGATTGAACGCGGGCCACGGCCGGTAACCGCTTGATCTTCTCCTCATACTCGTGTACTTGGCCGGCCGAATCGGCGATCACCGCGCCGTAGAGGGCGGAGGTGCCGGTGGCCGCGATCAACGTCTTTTCATAAATGACCGAAGGCAACGCCGGGCTTTGCATGTGAAGCAGATCGTAGTCAAAATGAACCCGGGGAAACTGGAACGTGGCTCCAGTGCACAGCAGGAGCGTGAGCCCCACGACCAACACGGGGTGCCGCAGCCAGAGGAGTTCGACTTCCAACCGGCGCTGGCCGGCTGGCCCGATCTGATGGTCGAGCCGATTCTGCCGTCCGTGTCGGAGCAGGAGCGGGAGGCAGGTCATCATCGGAATGAGGCAGAGCAGCACCCCGCAGCCGGAGATGATCCCCATCTCCCAAATGCCCTTGAAGTCCGTCAGCGCCATCGCCAGGAACGCGGCGGCCATGGTCACGCCGCCGATGATGATCCCTTGGCCCGTGAAGGCTGTGGTCCGCTCAATGGCCTCGGTCTCCGTGCGGCGCTCGCGCATTTCCTCCTCGTATCGGCTGATGAAGTGGATGCCGAAGTCGATGGCCAGCCCGATGAGCATCGGCGCAAAAATGATGGTCAGGATATTCAGGTGGCAAATGGCGAGTGTGGTGAACCCCAGGCAGTAACCCAGACCGACGAGCAGGCACAGGGCGGCCTTGAACGGGCGCCAGACTTGACCATAGGCGACTATGAAGATCACCGAGCAAAGGACCAGCGCCAAGATGCTGGCCGCCATCGAGTCATGTCCGGCCTGGCGCAGTTCGTCATCCTCCAGCACTGGTTCGCCGGTCAGGCCGACATTCACCCCGGGCACCTCGAACTGGGTGGCGCTGATCAGCCGACGCAGTTCTTGAATGGCTTTGGGTCTGAGCGCCTCGCTCTTCGGCTGAACGGTCAGCAGATAAACGCGCCCCTGGTCGAAGGCGAGGTAGATTGACTGCTCGGCCTGTTCTCCCCCAGCAAAGAGGGTTTCGACGCCCGGCGAGGGCGGCATGCCCGGGCCCAGCAGGCTTTGCGCGGCCTGCTCGACGAGGCGTTGCAGAAACGGGATGCGCTGGACCAGGGATTGGGTCGCAGCGCTCTCTGCTCCCGGGGCGGTGCGGAATTGTTTGTTTACCAGGCCGAACAGGGAGTTGAGATTGGTTGCCTGGACAAACTCTTGAATGAAGGGCCGGTACTCGCGCAGGACCCGGCGCATTTCTTCCAAGTCGCTGGTTGGCACCAGCAGGAGCGCCTTGGGCCCGAACGCGGCGAGGTCGCCCTTATAGAAGAGGCTGGTGAAGAGATTGGTCTGCGGCGCAACCCGGGCGGCCAGCCGCTCGAGAAACTGGCGGTTGCGCTCCCTCCGGCCGCTCTGCACGACCACCATCAGCTCGTCTTCCCTCGGGAATTCCTGCCGGTATTCGAGGTAAAGGCGCTGCTGCCGCAGCTTTGTCCCGACGAGGTGGGTCCGGTTTGTGTCCAGCGTGAGCCAGGCCGCGGTGCAGAGCGCGCCCGCCAGCGCGAGGCCAATCTGCGGATAAACAAACCACCGGGGATGATTGCAAACCGCCCTTGCCAGTCGGTGCAAGAGCCGGGCAAAAACGGTATCGGGCAAAAGCGTCATTCCAATCCCATCGCAGGACACTATGGGATTCCGGTTCATGCCGTCCACAGCGGCCCTTTGGCCAAGAACCTAACAGGGCCTTGGTCTTTTGCAAATGCTGGGGCGGCTCGCGGCCTTACTCGACTGTGACGCTCTTGGCCAGGTTGCGCGGCTTATCCACGTCGCACCCGCGCAGCACGGCAATGTGGTAGGCTAGCAGTTGCAGCGGCACCACCGTTAGCAGCGGCTGGAGGCAATCGATAGTCCGCGGGATATAGATCACGTCATCAGCCTTGTGGCTGATGTCTGTGTCGCCTTCGGTCGCTACGGCGATGACCGGTCCCCGCCGGGCCTTGATTTCCTCCACGTTGCTCATGTTCTTGTCGTACATCGCGTCGCGCGGGACGACGAAGAGGCTCGGAAAGTCAGGCGTAATGAGCGCAATGGGTCCGTGCTTCATCTCGGCGGAGGGGTAGCCTTCGGCGTGGATGTAGGAGATTTCCTTCAGCTTGAGCGCCCCCTCCAGCGCAACGGGATAATTACACTGGCGGCCCATGTACAGGAACTCGGTGGCGCGGGCGTACTTCCTGGCGATCGCCAGGATGCATGCGTCGCCGGCCAGGATCTGCTTCAGCTTGCCCGGGATGGTCTGCAATTCACGAACAAGCTTGCGCCCCTGCGCTAGCGAAAGATTCCCATTCTGGCGCCCGAGCGCGATGCCGAGCAGCGTCAGACACAGCACCTGCATTTCAAACGCCTTGGTCGAAGCAACGCCGATCTCCGGGCCGGCGCGCATGAGGATGTCCGCGTCGGATTCGCGGGCGATGGTGGACCCGGCGACGTTGACGATGGCGAGGGCGGGCACTCCCTGCGAGCGCGCCAACCGGATGGCCGCCAGCGTGTCGGCCGTCTCGCCGGATTGGGAGAGAGACACCAGCAGAGTGTTCTTCTCCATTGGCCGGTTCCGGTAACGCATTTCGCTGGCGCATTCGACTTCGACCGGCAAGCGGGCGAGCGCTTCGATGACGTACTCTCCCGTGAGCGAGGCGTGCCAACTGGTGCCGCACGCGACCAGCAACAGGCGGCGGATCTTGGCCAACTCCCTGAGGCTCAACGCCGACTCCTCGAAGGCCACCGTGCCCTTGCTCGGCCGCAGTGTGCGGCGCAAGACTTCTTCTACGCGCTCGGGCTGCTCGTTGATTTCCTTGAGCATGTAGTGCGGGTACTTTCCCCGCTCCGCCTCTCCGGCCGACCAGTCCACAGCACTTACGGGGCGCTTGACCGGCTTGCCGTTCGCCCTCACGGAAACAGTGCCTCCCGAGACTGTGACCACGTCGCCGTCGTGCAGGTACATCACCTTTCGTGTGTGGGCGATGATAGGTGAAACGTCGCTGGCCAGAAAGATCTCGCCGTCGCCCAGGCCGACGACCAGCGGCGAACCGCGCCGGGCGCCGAGCAGGAAGCCGGGCAGGTCAGAGTGAAGCAGCGCGATGGCATAGGTGCCGTCGGCCTCACGGGTGGCGGCCAGCACTGCGTCCGCCAGCAGTTCGGGCGTAAGAGGTTTGCCCTTGGCAAGCCGCTGATCGAGGTGATAACCAACGAGGTGGGCCAGCACTTCCGTGTCCGTCTGCGAAAGGAACTTATGATTGCGCCGGAGCAGCCGGTGACGAAGGGCGGCGTAGTTCTCTATGATGCCATTGTGGACGAGGGCGAGTTTGCCGGACTGGTCCCGATGCGGATGCGCATTGGCGTCGCTGGGGAGCCCGTGCGTCGCCCAGCGGGTGTGGCTGATGCCCAGGCAACCGGTGACCGGTTTCCGCTTGAGCAGTTGCTCTAGCAGGGCGACCCGGCCTACGCACTTGCGCACCTGGAGCGGTCCGCCGTCCAGCGTGCAGAGGCCCGCGGAGTCGTAGCCGCGATATTCCAGCCGGCGCAGGCCCTCGATGAGCAATGGTGCCGCCTCTTTCTTGCCGATGTATCCTACAATGCCACACATGATCCTTGGCCTTTCATTTGCGAGTTAACTTGGACTATCCCCGTCGCAGCCGGGTGAATGTTTAGATGTGTTCGATGATCCACTGCGCCGCCGCGGACAGATCATCCACCACGGCAGCGGCGCTTCGTCTATCAGCCAACGCGCGCTCCAACTCGGCCCCGTACCCGGTGCGGACGAGCAAACACTGCTTCACGCCGGCGTTCCAGCCGCACTCCAAATCAATCAGCTTGTCCCCAATCATATAGCTCTGCGCCAGGTCCACGCCGAATTCATCGCGCGCATCCAGAAGGAACTGTGGCGACGGCTTGCGGCCGCGGCTTGGCGCATCGGGCGCCTCGGGGGCGATGTAAACCTTCTCGAAGCGAACACCTCCGCGCCCCAATTCGCTCAGCAGATGCTCGTTCACTTTCTCGACATCCGCCAGTGTAAAATAGCCCCGGCCCACGCCCGACTGGTTCGACACGATGAATAGCATAAACCCCGCCCGGTGCAGTCGCTCCAGCGCCGCAGCCGCCTTGGGGAAGATCACCACCTCCTCCACGCGGCGGAGGTAGTTCCTCTCCTCAATAATGGTCCCATCACGGTCGAGAAAGACGGCTCGCTTCATGTCCAGGTTGGGTGGCATTGTTAAGGCACGGCTGGCGCTAAGGAAATGACAAAAGAGGCCGGAACGCCCTGCACGGGCAGAGGGGAGGTCGATGACCAAGCAGGGCACCCTGTGAGGCCGCTCAACTTGGCAGTTGCTCTGCAACCGTGGCACCGCCAGCCACTACAGAGCCTGCTGCCAGCGTATTGACCCCGTGTGGATCCGGTGTATGCAGCCTGTTATTCGCTAGGTCTTCGCATGGTCTTCGCATGGTCTTCGCATGGTCTTCGCTAGGTTTTGCGGGGTTTCTGCCCCCTCCCTACCTTTCTGCTCCCCGGGTGCATTCCGCACTCTTCACACCATAGCCCTCCGTAGTATAGAGACGCTGCCGCGCCCGGAAAGGTTACGGCGCTTTGGAGGCGCAAATTCCCCGGGTGGCCTGCCAACCCATCCGCCTCTGACCCAGGCACGCACTTCCCGGACCAACCGGTGTCGATCCAGGGTTGCACCAGCAGCGGGTCGGCACCGATGCTGTCAGGTCTTGCTTTTGTTGTCCTGGTTTCACAGGGAACGGAAATTGCGAAAGGCGGGATGCAGTCGCTTGCGTCGGTTTCTGGGTTTGGCTACCTTCCGAAGCTGAAACGAGACCCCCGTTCGTGCCGCTGGCAAGGCGAGGGACCTTTTCAGATTATGTCCGAGTCATACATTCAAGGCCTTTTTGCGGAGCGCATCGGCGGCAGCCAATACGGCAAGTCGCAGGCGATCTACAAGTTCGAGAAGATTAAACGTGCGAAGCGCGCCGCCATGACCGCGCATCCCGGCGCGGAGATCATTGACCTCGGCATCGGCGAGCCGGATGAGATGGCATTCCCGGAAGTCGTTGAGAAGCTGTGCGCGGAGGCGCGCCGACCCGAGAACCGCGGCTACGCGGACAACGGCGACGCGGTCTTGAAAGAGGCGGCGGCCCGTTACCTGGACCGGGTCTGTGGCGTCAAGGGCATCAACCCGGAGACGGAAGTGCTGCACTCAATCGGCAGCAAGGCGGCGCTCTCGATCCTGCCCGCCGTGCTCATCAACCCGGGTGATTGTGTGATGATGACCGTCCCAGGCTATCCGGTTTTCGGCACGCACGCTAAATACCTCGGTGGCCGGGTCCACAATCTGCCGCTGACGGAGGAGCGCCAGTTTCTCCCGGACCTGGATTCCGTCCCCGCGGAGGTGCTGAAGCAGGCCAAGGTGCTGGTGTTGAACTATCCCAACAACCCGACCGGCGCGAGCGCGACGCCGGCCTTCTTCGCGCAAGTGGTCGAGTTCGCGAGGAAACACCGGCTTGTCGTCATCCATGATGCGGCCTACGCGGCGCTGGTGTTCAAAGGCGGCCCGCTAAGCTTCCTGGCGACGCCGGGCGCAAAAGAAGTGGGCCTGGAACTGCACTCCGCCAGCAAGTCCTTCAACATGACCGGCTGGCGTTGCGGATTCGTGGCGGGCAATGAGCTGCTCGTGCGGGCCTATGGGGATGTCAAGGACAACACCGACTCCGGCCAATTCCTGGCAATCCAGCACGCCGCCGCGCATGGCTTCGACCACCCGGAGATTACGCAAGCGATCGCAGCGAAGTATTCCCGCCGGATGAGCGCGCTGGTGGCGGTGCTGGCCGGGGTCGGGTTCCAGGCCCGCAAGCCGAAAGGGTCCTTCTTCCTCTACGTTAAAGCGCCGAAAGCCGCCGTGAAGAAAGACGGCGGGCACATTGCATTCCGGAGCGCAGAGGAGGTTTCGCAGTGGCTCATTGCCGAGAAGCTGATTTCCACGGTGCCCTGGGATGATGCGGGCGCCTACTTGCGGCTGAGCGTGACCTTTGCCGCGAAAACGCCCGCGGACGAAACTCGGATCATGGGCGAAGTCGCCGCACGGCTGGGCGACGTGCGGTTCGAGTTCTGACGGTCCGGCCCTCGCCTACAGACTCCAGCCGGCGCGGTACTCGTTGCGGACGAATTTGTTCGCCTCTTCGAGGTTCGTGAACTTGAGCGCGGCGGAGTCCCAGAGCAGCTTGGACAGCGTCAGGTCTTCCCGGAGTTGCACGCGCAGCGCCACGTTGCCCAGCAGCACGGACTCCGCCAGCGGCCCTGCGAAGTCGAAGTTCGAGCCAGCGGTCTTGCCGCCTTTGCAGGCCGCGATCCACTCCTTGTAATGGTCGGCCACACGAGGGATGGTCTTGGGAATCCCAGCGGTTTCGGCGGCCCGCGCCTGCGGGTAAACGTCGTTGCCGAGGATGAACCCCTTCTCGCCGACCAGCAGGCGGCCGTTGTCGCCCATCTGCTTCCCGTCGGGCAGCGCCTCGGGCCGCGGCGGACGCAATCCGCCATCGTACCAGACCAGTTTGCAGGGGGGCATTTCCACGCCGCCCGCCGCCGCGCCGCTGAGCCCGGTGACGTGGCAGTTGTTCGCCTGGGGCGCCGCCGAGCGCGCCGGGAACTGCTAGGTGACAATCGAGCCGAGCGGGAAGGTCTCCTGGTTGACGCGCGTGGAGGCGGCCTGAACGCTCAAGGGGGCGCCTAGTTTCAGCGCCCGGAATACCGGGTCCATGGCGTGGCAGCCGATGTCGCCCAGCGCGCCGGTGCCGAAATCCCACCAGCCGCGCCAGATG
>Ga0187880_1004133_pt1 | contig 10814 bp, 9 predicted proteins | sample June2016WEW_19_4_FD_132998 | JGI IMG/M metagenome (GOLD analysis project Ga0187880, IMG submission 132998) | Peatland microbial communities from SPRUCE experiment site at the Marcell Experimental Forest, Minnesota, USA - June2016WEW_19_40 | ecosystem: Environmental > Terrestrial > Soil > Wetlands...
CAGGTCGACCTCGCCTGTTGCAAGCTCGGCATCAAGTCTCGTAGTCGTCAATTCGACAAAGACCAAATGAAGTTGGGGGTATCGCTGCGGTGCGGTGCACAACAGCTCCGGCACGAGCCACCGGGCGGTCGTGCCGATGATCCCGATCCGAACGGTTCCAGCGACTTCGCGTGTAAGAGCGAGCACGTCCGACAGCAACGCGTCGAGCTCCACCTGCACTCGCCGCGAGCGGGCAACGACGAGCGCGCCCGCCTCGGTCAACTGGCCGGTGGAACGATCGACCAGCTCGCAGCCGAGCTCGCGCTCGAGCTTTTTCACGTGCGCAGAGATGTTCGACTGCACGGTCTGGAGCGCGTCGGCGGCCGCCGAGAACGAGCCATGATCAGCTATCCCGACTATCGCACTCAGCTGGCGCAACTCCATCGCAATCAACGATATCAGCTATCGGTAACAACTGTTTGACTGATGCTGTGAAATCGTGCACTATGTACTCAGACCTCAGTAGCGGAATCCCCCCTCCAGCGACTGAAGAGTCTTGAGAAGGGGCCGGTATTCCCCCCCACCGGCCCTTTCTCCGCGTCTGGGGCAAGTTTGCCCGACGCAGACCAGGGACTCCGGCCGACCAGGCCCGCGCGCACACCAAGATCCGGACCGCCCCATCGGCGCGAGGCCGCCGTGCACCTAGCGCGCACGTTGAGCGGACTTTGCTTGGGGGAGCGCAGGGGGACTCCGCGTGGATCCGTAGTTGTCCGATTGTACGAACAAATATAGTATCTCCTTCGTGACTGTCGTCGAGCTGTCCCTCGTGCTGCTCGGGGTGTCGATCTTGGCAGGCGCGCTCGGTTCGCTGCTCGGCCTGGGCGGTGGCTTCGTGATCGTGCCGGTTCTCACTCTGGTCTTTCACCTCGACATCCGCCTTGCGATCGGCACTTCGATCGTGGCGGTGGCGGCCACGTCCTCGGCCGGGGCCGCGAGGAACGTGACCGAGAGCATTACCAATCTGCGCGTCGCCACGTTCCTGGCGCTGGCGACGACACTCGGGGCGGTGACGGGCGCACTGCTGGCCGGTGTGTTCGATGCCCGTTTCCTGTTCGCTCTGTTCGGGATCGTGCTCGCAGTCTCCGGAGCTCAGATGATCCGCAAGCGTCGGGTTCCGGAGGTGAAAGAACCGATCCCTGCGCTGGAGACGGTGGGCATGCATGTCGGCGCTGCGGGGGGAGCTGCGAGCGGTGGTCGGATGGCCGACCGACTCGCGCTTCATTCGGCCTACTACGACGAGGCGGAAGGCTTGGATGTGCCTTACCTCGTGGCCAACACCGGCCTCGGTCTCGCTCTCATGTATCTCGCCGGGACGCTGAGCGGCTTGCTCGGGATCGGTTCGGGCGTGCTGAAAGTGCCGGCGATGGACCTGGCGATGCATATCCCCATGAAAGTCTCGACCGCGACCAGCAACCTGTTGATCGGGCTGACTGCGGCGGCGAGCGCTGTGGTCTATTTCGCCCGGGGTGACATCGACCCGATCATTGCGGGCCCGGTCGCGATCGGCGTCCTCCTGGGGGCGACGCAGGGGTCCAAGTGGCTCGTCGGCATACGTTCCGATCGCCTGCGGGTGCTGTTTGTGGGCGTGCTCGGCGTCGTCGCCGTCCAGATGATCTGGAAGGGCATCGGCTGATGCCCCCACCGGCTCGTGGGCATGGTGCCCTCACGCCGCCTTCACCGCGTGGCGTGCGTGCCGCCGTCGGGCGGGTGTTGCATGCAGGCGTGCTCATGAGCGCGGCGATCCTGCTGACGGGCTACCTCGTGGGCCTCGTCGGTCAGCCGGCAGCGTTCGGCTCGCATGCTGTGGAACAGGCCCACCTCGCAGGGAGGGCGAGCTTTCCGCATTCGTTCGGCGCGGTGTGGGACGGGATCGGGCGCGGCAGCGGTGAGGCGATAATCGTCGCCGGGGTTCTGGTGCTGATCCTGACTCCCGTCGCAGGGATCGTCACGAGTGCCGTGGCGTTCGCGCGGCGGCGCGATTGGCTGTTCACGGCGATCTCGGCAACTGTGCTCTCGGTCATCTTGGGGTCGTTCCTGCTCGGCTGGCTGTCAGCGTGACGACAGCCCGGCAGCCAGGTCCGTACCGGTGCGAGGGCCAGGCTCTGTGACGTCACTCGACACGAGTGACCCGATGCCGCTTTGGGCACAGCTTGCCGCCGAGCTCAGGCGGCGTCTGGGCCTGGGCGACTTCGACGAGCGGTTCCCGACAGAGGCGGAGCTCGTCGTGGCCTTCGGCGTGAGCCGGGCGACGGTCCGAGAGGCCATTCGCCGTCTCCGTGGCGAAGGGCTGCTCGACGCCCGCCGCGGCAGCGGGACCTTCGTCGTGCGCCGCCAGCTCGACGCCCCGATCCTTGGGACCTCAGGGCTCGCGCAGGCGATAACGGCCGCGGGGCTCGTCGAGACGAGCAGGGTGCTCCGCATCGAGGAAGGCCCGGCGGGCGAGACGGCGGCTCGGGCACTCGGGACCGACAGTCACGAGGTGGTGCAATGGGTCGAGCGCCTCCGCTTCGCCGACGGTGAGCCCCTCGCTCTGGACCGGTCCGCGCTGGCGATCGATGCCGCGCAACGGCGGGCGTTCGTGGGTGGCGACCTCACGCAAGGGTCGCTCTATGGCCTGCTGGAGACGCTCTGCGCGGTGCGGATCACCGGAGGGAGCGAGAAGCTTCGAGCCGTCACCTGCGACAAGGTCGAGCGCGGGTTGCTGCGCCCAGGCCGTGGCGAAGGCGTGTTCGAGGTGGAGCGCGTGGCCTACGCCGCCGATCGGCCGGTGGAGTGGCGTCGGAGCCTGGTTCGTGGCAGGGGCTACGTGATAAGCGCGACCTGGGGCACGGTGCCGTCGGCCTCGCGTCGCTGACCCAGCGGGCCCGGCCGCGCGGTTCCTGGCTCAGATGCTCGGCCAGCTCGTGGCGGGATCGCCTGTGGCCCACCCCGAGGGCACCGTGGCCTCGGTTGTGAACACGCTGGCCGTGCAGTCCACCGCGGTCGTAGGCCCGAACCAGAAGTCATAGGTGCCGGGCGTGGTCTCTCCGAGAACGGCGAACGCGGCGCCTGGCGCGAGGACGAAGGTCCCGAGGCAGTGCCGGTCGGCGGGGTTGAAGGCGGTGTAGACAGAAACGCCGGTAGCGCTCGCGACGCTGACCACCCCTGGTGAGGTCGGCGCTCCGGTCGTCGTCAAGCCGCCGCTGGAGCCGGAAAGCCCGGTCTGGACAAGACCACCTTCCACGGCGGACTGGAGGTTCGTCTCCAGGACGACGTCGGTGTCGGGCAGCACCGAGAGGGGAGCGAGGACCGCGTTGCCGAGAGCAGTGCTTGCCCCGCAGCCGGACAGAGCGGCTGCGAGACCGACAAGCGCAAGGGCTGCGAGGCTCCAGCGCACGGCCGCGCGCACCTGGCGCAGCCCGCGCGGGGGAGAAAGCGGCGGAGGATCAGTCATCGCGGCTCCATGGTTGGCGCTTGCGGTGCTCGTGGGCCGCGCGCTGGTCCTTGCGCGCCGAGTCCGGCAAGGCCCATTCGCGGCGCCAGCCAGAAGCCTGCGGACCTCGAAACGGCGGAGTCGTCCCGCTCGCGGCGCGGCGGCGGGCGGACCACCAGTCCGACTCGGCCTCGTCGGCGAGGGCCGCAACGGCCTGCTCGATGCGCACTGCGAACTTGCGCGCGTCCTCATGCTCGCGTGCGGCGAGCGCATCGCCGAGGCGGATCTCGGTGGACCCGGGCCGAAAGCGCGAACTGCTCTTTGCGAGCACAGCCCGAGTGCCCCTTATGTGCACCGGTATCACCGGGACGCCGCACCGCTTGGCGAGGTAGGAAGCACCCCCCTTGAACTCCCGGCCCCAGCCGTCGGCGCTACGGCCGCCCTCGGGAAAGATGATGAGGCTCCAGCCGTCACCGATGAGGCTCGCGGCGAGATCGGCGGAACGGCGGTTGACCTTCGAGCGCTCCATCGGGATCGCCCCGAGGCCGAAGGACCAGAAAGCCGCCTTCCAATGGCGGTCGAAGAAATAGTCGGCCGCCGCCGCGACGATCGTGTGGTGGCGCAGCCCTACCGGCAGGCTCGAGAGCAGAAGGCCGGTGTCGAGGTGGCTCGCGTGGTTCGCCGCGAGGATCATCGGGCCCTGAACCGGATCGAGATGCTCGAGGCCGATCACGCGAGGTGAGAGCACAACGCGGGCGATCGGCCGAGTGATGTCGTCCAGGACGATCGCGCGCGCGAGGCGGACAGGGTAGCGGCGGGCCCAAGCGGTGTCGTAGTCGACTCCGAGCTTGCGCGTTGGCAAAGGTGCGAGGAGGCCGCCGGGCCTCGTCGGCTTCTCGGCCACGAAACGTACTCCGTTCCGCCCCAAAGTGGCCGCTCCGCGGACGTGCCGTGTCACCTGACATCCGCCATCAGCAAGGGAGGCACGTGGAGGTGCGTGATGGTCGGGTCCCTGCCGACGACGTCCTCGGCAAGCTCGAGGGCATCTTCGAGCGTCGAGGCGGGGGAGAAGCCCAGCCGGCGGACTGCCGCCCGGTCGCCCCCGACCACGATGACGCGGCTTAGGTGCGCGAGCGCGTGGGCGCACCAATACCACATGTAGAGGGGGTGGACACCGTGGTAGGCGTAGCTCGTCCGGTAGAGGTGCACGTACCAGGGATCGGTGGCAAAGGACTCCTCGTACTTGGACTCGATCTCGAACATGTCGGTGGTCTCGGCCAGCACCTGCTCGAAGAAGTCGATGTAGCTCGGGTGGTGAACGGGATTGAACTCCCACGGCGTCGGGTGCGAGATGATGACCACGCCTCCCTCGCGCACGAGGGGCTTGCCGAGGTAGAGGTTGAAGAAGTAGCCGAGGCCCAAGCAGGCGACGAGGATCGGGTTCATCGTCGAGTTGACGTTGTAGGGGCCGATGTACGGCAGCCCCATCGTGAGCACGTCGGCCTGTCCAGAGACCTCGACCAGCTGCTGGTGGAAGACGCTGGCGAGCGTGGCCTCGTGCACGGCCTCGACGGCGCCCGCCTGGACCGAGGTGAGATCGTGCGGCGCGCGCACGGAGTGGAAGATCTTTCGGCTCAGCCCACCCGGGGTCCGCTCGAGAGCGCTGGAGGTCGCCAGGAAGCTGGCCCGGTCCCTGAGCGACCACTCCCATTCGCGCTTTTGCAAGAAACCGAGCTCTTTGGGGAACGTGTCTGTGTTGAGCGTCGTCTCGATCTGGAACAGTTTCACGCCCGATTCGGCGATGAACCTCCCCATGCGCCAGTTCGAGCTGTGCAGCTCGGAATGGTGCATGTCCATGAACGACCGGCTGTGCAGCATCGTGCGCACGTTGTGGTGGTGCTTGATGCTCCGGTAGGAGGCCAGGCCGGTTGCGACCGACTTGTGCCCGCCGTCCATGGCCGAGAGGTTGATGTTCACGTAGATCAAAAGGTCGCTCTCGGCCGCCCGGCGGTTGATCTCGACGTCCTCACCGTGGTCGGTGACCCCGAGGTCGACGAGGTTCGAGGGATCCTCGGCATCGTGCTGCATCAGCAGGCCGTGGGGCGCGAAGGCCTCGAAGACGCGGTCGCCAAGGGCATGGCGGAGCTCCGGATCGGTCATCCGGCGGTGAAGAGCGAGCGCGGCGATCAGCACGACATCGTCGACGCCGGCGTCCGCCGCGAGATCGAGGACCGCTTCGATCACGCGCTGGCGCACGTCGGGGGTGCGCATGGGTGGCAGGGGGAGCGAGATGTCGTCGAACGCGATGGTCAGCCGCATACCCGCGAAAAGCAGCGTGCGCAAAGGCTGGGAGTCACCGAGGGGGTTGTCGAGGGCATGTCGGATGGCCTGGTCGGGATCGGCGAGCGGAGCAAGGGCCTCGGGCCCGTAGACGATTCGCGTCCCCACGGGAAGCCGTTCGAGCCGGAAGCCCTCGCCGTGCCAAATCAAGGTCGCCGGAGTCGATCGGTCGACTTCGAGGACGAAGCCGGGCCTAGGGCTCACATTGCCTCCTTGGTTGTGTCGGCCGCATTCGGCCTTCCGGCGCTTGTGCTGGGCGCGTCCGGGCCGGATCCCCCTTTGCGCATGTCGAACACGATCTTCACTGCGCCGCGACGCCCAGCCGCGGCGGCATGCGCGACGGCGTCCTCGTAGCGCTCGAGCGGGTAGCGCGCCGAGACGAGGCGCTCGAGGCGCGCCTCTCGGACGAGCTCAAAGGCGAGCTGGAAGGTCGACCGTGGCCCTTCGGGTCGGTCCTCACTCCCATAAGCGTAGGCGCCGCGCAGCTTGATCTCGCGCTGCCAAAGGGGAGCAAGGTCCACTCTCACGACGCCCGGCATTCCGACGAGGACGATCCGGCCACCAGGGCGCACGACCTCGAAGCACTGCGCCAGGGAGTCGGCGCTTCCCACGCAGTCAACGACGAGGTCGACGCCACCGGTGAGGCGCTCGATGTCCCCGTTGTCCGATTCGAGAGCGAGCGAGCCCGACAGTCGTCGGGCGGCTCGCTTGTGCTCGCCTGGCTTGACGACTTGGTCCGCCCCGAGGTCGCGCGCGAGCTTTCGCTGATTGGAGTGCCTTGCCACCGCGACGAGGGCACCAGGGAGGCAAAGCGCTCTCAAGGCCGCGATCACGCAGAGCCCGAGGGTTCCGGCGCCCAGCACGATGACCCGCTCTCCACCGGTGATGTCCGAGGCGCAGGCCGCGTGAACCGCGCAAGCGGCAGGTTCGACCATGACGGCTGCTTCGTCGGAGAAGTCGTCGGGGACCGCGTGGAGCTGGCTCTCGTGCGCGACCAGCCCTGTCGACCAGCCACCGCCAGTGTCACGGCAGTAGCCGGTCTGTAGCCCGGGACGCAGGTGACCAAAGGCGATGCGCTCACACGAGCCCTTCCGGCCGGCAGCGCAGGCAGGACACGGTGGGTCGATCCCGCGAGCCTCACAGCCGAGCACCGGCTCGATCACCGCCCTGCACCCGTCGAGCACCCCACCTTCGACGTCGCCTACGACTTCGTGGCCGGGAATGAAGGGAAAGCTGACGATGTGCTCGAAATAGCGGGAGCTGCGACCGTCCAAGGTCGCGAGGTCGGAACCGCAGATACCGGCGAGGCGCGGTCGCAGCCGCACCCATCCGGGACCGGGAATCTCGACGAGGTCGAGCTCGACAAGCTCGAGTGGGCCGACGCGCAGTCCCTTGCCGGATCCGACAAGCGCCGACGCGAGGCGCGCCGCTGCGAAGCGTGGGACGTTCCTTTCGAACCTCAAGGCCTTCATCGGGGCTCTCCGGCCGGAAAAGTCGTGAGCCAGCTCGCCGGTTTCGTTTGCAGGCCCGGGTGGCGGGTGGCGATCGCCAGTGTCCGCCTCGGACCTCCAGCGGCTCGTTCCCAGTGCTCGATGAACCAACCCCGCCGACGTGCGATGGCCGCGAGCTTGGCTTCGGGGTTGATCACCACCGGGAAGCCGGCAGCCTCCAGCATCGGGAGGTCGCTCGTCGAGTCCGCGTACGCCACGGTGTCGGCCAAGCTGAGGCCTTGGGCGCGCGCGAACTCGTCGAGCAAGATGGCTCGGGCCTCACCGGTCGGAGGTGCCTGGGTGAGCTCGCCGGTGAATTTGCCGTCGCGCTCGGCCATGCCCGCACAGACGATCTCGTCGAAGAGGGGTCGGAGAGGCTCGACGACGAAGTCCAGAGCCCCTGTGATCAGAAGAGTCCGGTGGCCGAGGGCGCGGTGGCGGCGTACCCGGGCGATCGCCTCGGGGAAGGCCCGGAGCCCCAGCAGATCGCTGAACAGCTCGTAGCTGTCGAGACGGAGCTGATCGACGGGGGCGTCCTCGTAGCGGCGGTAGAAGGCTCTCAAGAAGTCGCTCCGGTCGCGGCGGTCGAGCCTGAGCAGCTTTGGTCCCTCTGCCAAGAGGCCCACGACGAGACGGACGCGCTCTGCTCGCTCGAGGTGTCGGGTCGCGAGCCACGCATAGCTCTCGACGACATTGGAGGCGATGAGCGTGTTCTCGAGGTCGAACGCGGCGCAGCGGGGCTGGTCGGACAAGATCGCCTTCAAGGAGCGCTCTTCGCGGCTTGCCATCATCCGCTTGCCGGTCGCGGTAGTGCGGACCCTGGCGTGCTCGACTATCGAGGGCAGGTGGACGTCCTCGATGTAGCCCGGCCAGTCGATCACTGCCGGGTCGAAGCAGAAGGCGGCCTGGTCGGCAGGATCGAGACTCTCGAACAACTGCACGGTCCTGTCCATGCGAAACCGTGCCTCGGTCTCGCTGTAGGACCCGTACAGCTCCACGTAGCCGAGGGCCCTCTCCGCTTCGGACCGCCTCTCCTCGAGTCGCGCGGCCCCCTCTGCTCGCTCGCCGCGCAGCGGAAGCGCGTTGACCAGGCGCTCGGCGGCGCCGAGGACTTGGGTCGCCCGGCGAAGCTGGCCCTGGACACGACCGCGGCCGGGGAAGGACCACTTCGGAACGACGATGGGCTGGCCCCGGTTGTCATAGAGGGGTCGTTCCGTGAACCAGCGCTCGACGAGGTCCACCAACTGGCCGTAGAGCAACGGGTTCCGTGCGCCGGAGGCGACCTGGTAGACGGTCGGCCCGGACGGGTCCGGGCCCTTGGCCGCCACCGCGATCAAAGCCGCGACGACAAGATCGACCGGGATGACGTCCACGATGCCTTCGGGGACCCCTGGGAACTGTTTGAGCAGGCCCTTTGCGTAGGAGATGATGACCGGCTCCGCCATCCGGAAGCCCCGGATCCACCCGGGACGCGGTTGTGAGAGAGCGGACTCGACGATAGAGGGCCGGACGAGGGTCACCAGCAGGTCGCCCCGGCTGTCGAGCAGTGCGTTCTCGCCGAGAGACTTCGTGAAGGCATAGGCATCGGGCCAGCCGAGAGCTCTGGAACGGCCGCGGCCGAGTGCGACCATCCGGTCACGGACCCAGTCGACCCGCAGCTGCTCGGTCTTCTCGGCCAGCAACGCGGTGCCGGCCGCCCCGAGCTCGGACCGCGCAGCGCGGTGGAATGCGGCCAGGCGCTCCGGGCTCCGGCTGGCCGCATCTTCGTCGGCACGAGCCCTCCGGGCAGCCCGGACCTCGGCGCGCCAGTCGATCTTGGAGACGAACTTCGAGGAGGTGATGAGCTCCTCGGCGGCGTCACCTTTGTGGCCGCTGTTCACGTATGCCGTGGAGACCGCTATGAGATGGGGGAGGGTCTTCGCGACGCCCGCGCGTGCGGCCCGTTCATTGGCGAGTTCGTTCAGGATCTCGGCGACGCGCGTGGGGCCGAGCAGGTTCACCTCGACGGCGCCGTCCAGGGGCGCGTCGAAGGTCACAGAGGCCGCGGCGTGGATGACGATGTCACAGGACCCGAGCAAGGTTCGCCCGGCCTCGTCGAGCGCCAGCCCGTCTCTTCCGACGTCGCCGGCGATCGTGTGGAGACGGCTGGCGATCACATCGTCAAAACGCTCGCCAAGCTCATCGCGTAGTCGGTCGAAGCAGTCGTTGCGCAGGATCTCGCGCCGAGTGCGCTCGGCGGGTCCCTGGTGCTGGCCGGGCCGGACGACCACGACCACCTCGCATTCGGGCACGCTGCGAAGCAACCGCTCGACGAGCGCTGTTCCGAGGAAGCCCGTGGCCCCGGTCACGGCGATTCGCCGGCCGGCGAGCTCGTCGGGGATCACAGGTGTGTTTCTAGCACCGGACTGCCGAAGAGCGGGCACTTCAGCTGCGGAAACGGGTTGGTGAGGTGGGTGAGGCAGGCTGGCCGGCGGTTGCAGGGGTGGTCGCAGCCTTGGCAGCGATCAGGGTTTCGGGGTCTCGGCGCGAACGGGCGCAGGCTTCTTCGGCGCAGGTCGGCGGGGCGCCTTTGGTGGCGTGTAGCGCTTGTTGGGCTTTGGCGCGGCGCGGCTCGCGGCCAGCTTCTCACTCTTGCGAGACTTCCTTGGCCTGGGTTGCGCGGCAGGCTTGCGTGCGGTGCCTTGACCTTGGCCCCGGGTGGACTTGAGCCCTTTCATGATCAGCCACATCCCGAGGCCCACGTACGCGATGCCGAGTACGGAGAGGGCCTTGATCTGCAGCAGCCAGAAGCCGACGAGCAGCGAGGCGAAGCCGAAGAGGGCTCTGCGCCTAAGGAGCGTCCCGAGCAGCAGGAAGATGAACAGGACGATCCCCTCGAACAGGAAGACGTGCACGGCGCCGAGGGTCTTGAGGTCGCTGGTCGACCGGTTGTTCTTGTGCGTCAGGTACGGAACGACGACGATCAGGGTCAGGGCCAGCTCGAAGATCGTCGCCGTGATCGCGATGCGGCGTTCGCGCGGGTCGAGGGAGTTCACGGCCGCCCTGGCCTCGTCCGAGGTTGTGGTGGACAGGCCGTGTCGTCCGGAGTCCGCTCCGCCTGGCCGCCTTGTGCTCGACGCGCGTGGTCGGAGGAACCGCTGGGCCCCGAAGTTACCTCGGACTCTTTCGCTCCAGGTTTTCGTGCCACCGACGCCGGCTTCGGTGTCCTCGGGCGCTGGCTCGTCGGGCTCTTGTCCGTCCTCGTCCGCCATGGTGTCAAGGGTAGCTGTCGCGCTCGAGAGGGGCAGGGGCGCACTCTCGCGAGCCGGGCGGGACAGGCGAAGAGGCCCCGCCCTGTCTCTCGGTCGTCTCGGATGGGTACGATGTCGGCGCGGCGTGTGCTTGGTGGCGGTGGGATGTTTACTACTTCGCACACGGCGCAGTGGTTAGTAGGGCGCTTGGCTCAGGTGGTTAGAGCGCAGCCTTCACACGGCTGAGGTCGCAGGTTCAAGTCCTGCAGCGCCCACCAGGAAATGTGCCTGAAACAGCAGCTC